>Ga0307506_10000073_pt1 | contig 42174 bp, 38 predicted proteins | sample 25_S_MG_FD_202175 | JGI IMG/M metagenome (GOLD analysis project Ga0307506, IMG submission 202175) | Soil microbial communities from Populus trichocarpa stands in riparian zone in the Pacific Northwest, United States - 25_S | ecosystem: Environmental > Terrestrial > Soil > Riparian zone > Trees... | reverse complement strand
TCTCTCCCGCGGGGCTCATGGCCTCTGCGGCCAGCGGCGCTGCCGGTCTCTTCATGGACACCTCCCTTGGGCCAAGCGATCTTTCAAGGATAGTCTACCCTCCTCGGAGGAGAAGATTGTGATGATGACAAAGACGGCAGCAACCTCGTTGATCCTGGCCCTTCTGTGTCTTGCGGCCCCCTTGGGTGCCGCGACCGACCGGCCGCTCAAGAGCTTCCCCGACGCTCCGCTCAAGGAGGCACCGGCGGGAGCCGAGGTGCTCTTCGTGGTGAGCGGCGACAACCGGCCGACCGCCCAGGGCGCGCCGATGCCGCCTGTGTTGAAGACGATCTTCTCGGAGATCGGCCTGATCCGGCCCGATTTCGTGATCTGGACCGGCGACACGGTCTACGGCTATTGCGACTCGCGCGAAGAGCTGGAGCAGGAGTACCAGGCCTTCGCCGCCGCGGCCAGGCCCATCGCCGGCACCGTCCCGCTCTTCAACGCGCCGGGAAACCACGAGATCCACAGCCAGCAGCAGGGCTGCGCGGCGCCGGCCGAGAAGCTCTGCCCGGCCCCCTGCTCCGAGGACGCCTTCCGCGGCCACTTCGGCCAGCTCTACGGCTCCTTCGACTACGCCGGCGCCCATTTCATCGCCCTGGACACGGACGTGCCGGGCGCGGCGGACGAGATCTCCGGCGAGCAGCTCGAATGGCTGAAACGCGACCTCGAGAGCAACAAAGGCGCGCGGGCCATCTTCGTCTTCACCCACACGGAGTTCTACTCCGCGCCGCAGATCGATGCGTCCGCGGGTGCGAGTCATCCCGGGGTCGCCAACCGCTGGGAGCTCCAGGACCTCTTCCGGCGCTACCCCGTCAAGGCCGTCTTTTCGGGGCACGAGCACATCTACTACCGCGAGCCCGGCGCGCAGCACGACGGCATCGACTACTTCGTCGCCGGCGGCGCCGGCGCGCCGCTCTACGCCTCGCCCGACCGCGGCGGCTTTTCGCACTACGTGGTGGTTCGGCTGGCCGGCGACAAAGTGAGCTACGACGTCATCGAGCCCGGCCGCCTCTCCCTCGAACCGGCACCGTCCGCCCAGAACGAAACGAAGCTCTGGATCGTCAACTCGAACGACATGGAGCAGCCCTTGCCCCTCCGCGGCATCGAGATCGAGTCACCGTTGAAACCCGCGCGCTGCGAGGGTCTGACAGCCACCGCCGCGGCCAGAAAACGCGACACCTGGGTGCCGCTCGACGGCGTCGCGATCGACAACTGCGCCGTCAAAGACGGAGCGCTCCGCCTCCACGTGAAAGTGCCGCCGCTGCCCCAGGGCTCGGTGCTGGTGACGGTGCGGCGGAACGGGAACGACGGGAAGCCGACGTCGTAAATTAATTGGTCATCCTGAAGGAGCCCTGGCGACTGAAGGATCTGGGTGGGCGGACCTTTCCACCTCCCAGATCCTTCGGCTCGTCCCTCGTCTCAGGATGACAGGAGGATTCGGCGATCTGACGGACCCGGCGCGCTACCGCCAGTGCGCGGCGTGCCGCAGCTAGGTCGGGCATACAGAACCTTCCCCTCCCGCGCTGCCGGCCGTTCAATCGTTCCGGGGATCTCCTTTCGCCACTGGAAGTCTTCAGGAGTCGTGACCACGATGTCCTTCGGAACTTGGAAATTCTTCAGCGCGAGTCGGATCTCGAGCTGTTTCTCCCGCTTGGACCCGAGGAATGGCATGACGATGAGCAGATCGACATCACTGTCGGGGCCGGCCTCTCCGCGTGCATGTGAGCCGAAGAGGATGATGCTCTCCGGATGAAACCGGCTCACGATCCGGCGCACCATCTGCTGAATTTCTTTCCTGGAATCCCGCTTGTGCATCGATATCCTCGTCGGGTTGATCACCCTTGTTGATGAGTCTACACCCAGCGGAGGATGGCGAGGTCTGCGCCTCAACCCACCCGCCGCGCCAAGACCTCGCCATCCGGCGTGCGCACGAGCAGCTCCGGAGCGCCGCCTTTCTCCTCGAAGAAGAGGCGGACGAGAGCGCCGGTGCGCACGTCGTAGCTGGCGAAGGAGCCGTCTTTCTGGGGGACGAAAACGACCGGTGGCGGAGCGTTCAGGAGACGCAGGGAGTCGAGGCCCATGCCGCTCCAGAGGAGCTCAGCGGTCTTCGTCCCTTTTTCGAACGTCAGGCGGGCGTAGGTCTCCGGGTGGCCGCCTTGCGAGTCGTTGCCGAGGATCTCGGTCGAAGATCGTTCCGGCGGTGTAGGGCCGATTCTTGGCGCGGTCGGCGAGGCCGTACCCCTTGTCGAGGAGGATCTCGCCGTCCTTGGCCACCAGCGCCGAGCCGGAGAAGCCGAACGGCGTCAGGGCGGAGAGATAGCGGTCCAGTGACGCGCCGAGAGCGCTGTGGACCTCGTCGCGCCCGCTCACCCGCGGGCGGGGATGGCAGGCCGCCGCGCCGGCCAGAAGCAGGCTCAGGCCGAGCGCGGCGCTCCTGACCATCGTCCGCACCTCGCTACTCGTAGCGCAACGCGTCGATGGGATCGAGCCGTGACGCCTTGCGCGCCGGGTAGAAGCCGAAGAAGACTCCGATCGCGGCGGCGAAGCCGAAGGCGAGGACGATGGAGGCGGTGCTCACGGAGGTCGGCCAGTTGAAGAAGTGCGAGAGCATGTACGAGGCGGTGACGCCCAGCGCGATGCCGATGACGCCGCCGGCGAGCGACAGGGTGATCGCCTCCAGGAGGAACTGGAGCAGCACGTGGCGCCCTTTGGCGCCGATGGCCAGGCGGATGCCGATCTCGCGTGTCCTCTCGGTCACCGAAACGAGCATGATGTTCATGATGCCGATGCCGCCCACGAGGAGCGAGACGCCGGCCACCGAGCCGAGCAGCAGGGCGAGGGTCTTCGTGGTCTGCGTCGCCGTGGAGGCGATCTCCTCCTGGGAGGCGATGCGGAAGTCGTTCTCCTGCCCCGGCTGGAGGCGGTGCCGCTGGCGCAGCAGCGCCTCGATCTCCGTCTGCGCCTGGCCCACCTGATCGGCGCCGGCCGCCGAGACGTAGACGAGATCGATCCGCGACCGCCCCTGGAGCTGCTTCATCACCGTGGTGTAAGGGGCGATGATCTGGTCGTCCTGGTCCTGCCCCATCATGTTGCCGCCCTTCTTTTCGAGGACGCCCACGATGCGGAACGGCACGTGCTTGATGCGGATCGCCTGGCCTACTCCATCGCCGTTCGGGAAGAGGTTCTCGGCCACGGTCGAGCCCAGGACGGCGACCTTGGCGGCGGTCTTGACGTCGCCCTCGGTGAAGAAGCTGCCGGAGGACAGGTTCCAGGCGCGGATGAAGGGCCAGTCGACGTCCACGCCGTAGACCGTGGTCCCCCAGTTGAGCTCGCCGGCGACCACCTGGCCGTTCGTGCGGACGCCGGCCGAGGCATAGGCGACGGACGGGGCCTCGTTGCGGATCGCCTGTACGTCTTCGACCGTCAGGCGCGACTCGCCGGTGAACATGCGGGCTCCGGACTGCGTCGCGGCGCCGGGAAAAATCATGATGAAGTTGGTGCCCAGGGAGTTGATCGTCGACGTGATGGCGCTCGACGCGCCGGTGCCCAGCGCCACCATGGCGATGACGCAGCCGACGCCGAAGATGATCCCCAGCATGGTCAGCGCGGAGCGCATCTTGTTGCGCGCGATGGCGCGGAAGCCCACGTGGGTGATGTTCAACAGGCGGAGCAGGGAAACTCTCATGATCAAGACCTTTCCGCGAGCGCCGCGGGCTCGAATTCGACCTCATCGTCCGTTTTTACACCGTCGGGATCCGCGCGCACCTGGGAGATCCGTTCGTCGCGCTCGATGCGGCCATCGCGCACGTAGACGACGCGCCGGGCATGGGCGGCGATATCCGATTCGTGGGTGATCAGGATGACGGTCTTGCCGGCGTCGTTGAGCTCCTGAAAAATGGCGATGATCTCCTCGGAGGTGTGCGAGTCGAGGTTGCCGGTCGGCTCGTCGGCGAGGAGGATGGCGGGATCGGTGACCAGGGCGCGGGCGATGGCCACCCGTTGCTGCTGGCCGCCGGAGAGCTGCGACGGGTAGTGGTCCTCGCGGCCGGCGAGGCCGACGCGGGCGAGGGCATGCCGGGCGCGGCGGTTGCGCTCCGCGGAGCTCAAGCCCAGATCGCTGTAGAGCAGCGGCAGCTCGATGTTCTCCGTCGCCCGCGTGCGGGCCAGCAGGTTGAAGCTCTGGAACACGAAGCCGATCTTCGCGTTGCGGATCTCGGCCCGGCCGTCGCGGTCGAGCCGCGAGGCGTCGATGCCGTCGAGCAGATAGCTGCCGGCGGTGGGGCGGTCGAGACAGCCGATGATGTTCATCAGCGTCGACTTGCCGGAGCCGGACGGTCCCATGATGGCGACGAATTCGCCGCGTTGCACGAGCAGGTCGACGCCCTTCAAGGCGCGCACCTCGACCTCGCCCATGCGATAGACCTTGGTCAGGTCCCGGATCTCGATGACAGGAGCCAGCGGAGCCATTGGAGGGTTGGGAGCGTCCATGGTCATCCTCCGGACCTAGAACCGGCCCATGCCACGGCCACCGCCGGGGCCGCCGCGGTTGCCACCGGGAGCGCCGGGGAAGCTGCTGCCGGCGGTGCTCTGGTCGACCTTGACCGTGGCGAGGCCGATGGCCACCTTGTCGCCGGGATTCAGGGTCCCTTCCACCAGTTGGACCACCTGGGTGAAGCGGCCGTCCGTGATGCCGGTGCGGAGCCGGACGGCGCGGAGAGCGTTCTTCTCGCCGACCACGTAGACCGTCTGCGTCTGCTGCCGCCGTCCGCCCTGGCGCCCGGCATCGAGCGCGCGCCCGGCTCCGGCGAGGCCCTGTCCGCCCTCGCCCAGGGCCACGGGGTCGCGCTGCCTTCCCGGGCTCCCCGCGGTGCCGGCCGCCGCGCTCTTGTCCTTGCCATCCTTGCCGTCCTTGCCTTCCGCGGTCTCCGGCCGGAAGCGGAGAGCGGCGTTGGGCACGCGCAGCACGTTGCGCACCTGGTTCACCTCGATGGTGACGTTGGCCGTCATGCTCGGGCGCAGCCGGCCCTCGGGATTGGGCACCTCGATGATCACCGGGTAGGTGATGACGTTCTGGTTGATCGTGGCGTTCAGGCGCACCTGCGCGATACGGCCGCGGAACTCCTGCTCCGGGTAGGCGTCGACGGTGAAGCGCGCGGCCTCGTCCATCTTGATCTGCCCGATGTCGGACTGGTCGACATCGGCCTGCACCTGCATCTTGGTGAGGTCCTTGGCGATGGTGAACAGGGTCGGCGCCGAGAAGGAGGCGGCGACCGTCTGTCCGACGTCGTAGGCGCGGGACACCACCTGGCCGTCGATCGGCGAGAAGATCTTCGTGTAGCTCAAGTTGGTCTGCGCCTGGCGCAGCGAGGCGCGGGAGATGTCGGCCTGGGCGCGCGCCGCGTCATAGGCCGCCTTGGCCGCATCCATCTCGGACTGCGCGATCAGGCCGGCGGCGAGCAGGCGCTTCTGGCGGTTGAGCGTCACCTGCGAGTTGGCCACCTCGACCTGCGACTTGGCCACGTCGGCCTGCCGCTGGTCCACCTGCTGCTGGAACGGCGTCGGGTCGAGCTCGGCGAGGAGCTGGCCCTTCTTGACCTGGCTGTTGAAGTCGGCATGGAGCGCGGCGATGATGCCGGAGACCTGGCTGCCGACCTGCACCGTGGTGACCGCGGACAGCGTCCCCGTGGCGCTCACCGTCTGCGCGACGTTGCCGTTGTCGACGACCTCCGTGCGGTACTTCTCGCCGCCGTCGTCCTTGCCCCGCCGCAAAAAGAAGAGGGCGACCAGCGCCACGACGACCACGACGATCGCGGAAATCAGCCACCGCCGCTGCTTATGGTTATTTTCAAGTGGATCCATGGTTTTCTCCCGCACCCTTTCCTCGAAACCCTGCAACTGCCGTTCCCTCAGCATAACGTATCGAGGGTGGGCGCCTCTTCCGTCCCGGAGCCGGTTTTACAACTTCTGAACATCTGGCTCCGGGGTGCCCCAGGGCAGGTGTGCTGCAAGGCGCCTGCCCGGGGGTTACAGTTTGGGCAGGATTTGAAAGCGGCGGTGCCCGCCGGCCCGATAGACCTCGAAGTCCCGGCGATCTGTCGTGAACACGAGATCTGTCCCCAGGTCTTCTGCCAGGACGACGAGAGTCGCATCGGCGAAGTCCATGGGGAGGTCCGCGTATTTCCTGATCAGAGTTTTGCACCGGCGGAGGGACAAGGCGCTCGCCGGGACCAGCGTGGCGCCTCCGGCAAGAAAAAACTCCACACACGCTTCCCTTCCTCCGTGGACGCGTCCCAGGAGGTGGGTTGCTTCCGTAAGCACTGCCTCCGTGCTGACGACAGCTCCCCCCCAGGCCTCAAAGAGCTCCGTGCATGCCTGGTGGAGATTCTGGCTGTGGTCGAGCAGGGACACCAGTGCGCCTGTATCGAGGAGGAGCTCACCCGCCATGTTTCAGTGACTCGAGGACATACACCCGGTGGTTCTCGGCGAGGTCCGGAATGCCCGTCTCCAAAGAGCCGATGAGGTGGCGGACACGGGAGGCGGGTGTCTCCGTCGAGCCAGGATCGAGACCCAGGAATTGAGAGAGAGCCAGACGGACGATTTCCGAACGCTTGCGCTGCAGGCGGCTCGAGGCGGCCTCGAGGGCCCGGGTCATTTCCTCTGAGAGTCGGACGGTCAGTTGGTCAGACAACTCGTTCTCCCTTCAAGAAGGATGCAGTGCATTGCATCGTCATGCGTGAAGATAGCACGGCAAGGAAGCGATCACCGGAGCATCCGCCTCGGCGGCACGTCAATTAGCAGTGGCAGGTGAGGGCGAATCGTCTATCATGGTCAAGATGGCTCGAAGGCAACAGGAAGAAGTCGCTCTCTCCACGGACCTCGACAGTCCGGAGGCGATTCCTTACTTTCTCTGGGACGATCCCCTCACGAACCGTGAGCTTCGGACCCGCTTGCAGTCGGCCTCCTCTCCGGAGCGGGCTCGGCTCTTGGGCAAGATTCTTCGGGAAGCCCGGGATACGGACGTCTGGAAGTTCACCACGCCGGAGGAGGTCGATCGCCGCTGGCGCGAGCTCTCCATCCATCTCGGGCGCCGCCGGCCCTTCTGGGAGTTCCTCCTGGGGGAGTGGCGCAGGCAGGGGCTGCTTGGAGCCGACTCTTCTCGATAGCCTGCAGCAGGAAGTGCTCGCCGCGTTTTTCCGGCGGGAAGACCGTTTCTTCCTGACGGGAGGAGCTGCCCTGGCCGGATTCTATCTGGGGCACCGGACGACGAAGGACCTCGACCTCTTCACCACGCAGGACCGGATGGAGGAGGGAGTCGCCGCACTCACCGCTACGGCCGCGGAAATCGGCGCCTCGATCGAAGCCGTCGAGACCTCTCCGGACTTTCGCCGCTTCCTCCTTCGGCGGGGCACCGGCGCCGTCATCGTCGATCTCGTCCGCGATCTGGCGCCGCAGATCTTTCCTGACAAACCGCTTGTCGGGGGGATCCGTATCGATCCGCCAGAGGAGATCCTCGCCAACAAGCTCTGCGCGCTGCTCTCCAGGGCAGAGATCCGGGATCTGGTGGATGTCTGGGCCCTTGAAAAACACGGGTTCTCCATCGAAAAAGGTCTGGAGCAGTCCTCGCTGAAGGATGGTGGCATGACCCCCGGTCAGCTTGCCTGGGTTCTTTCGCAGATTGAGATCGGGGAAGACGCCGATCCTCCAGGAGTGTCTGCGACTGAGCTTCGGCAGTATCTGGCGGATCTGTTATCCCGCTTGGCAGGCACGGCATTCCCGGACAGAACCTGACTGACAAAGCGGGGAGGTGCGGACCACGATATGCTGGCTCCGATGACCGAAGGACCGCAACGAAGCGTCTACGTCGTGGCCGGTCCGAACGGAGCCGGGAAGAGCACCTTCGCCCGGCTCTTCCTGCCGGACTACGCGGACTGTAGAGAATTCGTCAACGCAGATCTCATCGCGGCCGGTCTGTCCCCCTTCAATCCGGAGGGCCAGGCGATCCAGGCGGGTCGGCTGATGCTGGAGCGGATCGAGGTACTGGCCCGACAGCGGGTTGACTTCGGATTTGAGACGACTCTCGCGGGCCGGGGCTGGCTGCCTCTCCTGCACAAGCTCCGCGAGCAGGGATATCGGCTCAACATGTTTTTCCTCTGGCTTCCGAGCCCTGAGCTCGCCGTCAGCCGGGTTGAGGAGAGGGTTCGGGCGGGGGGCCATTCGGTTCCCGAGGCGGTCGTTCGCCGGCGTTTCGTGCGAGGAATCCGGAACTTCTTCGAGCTCTATCAGCCGACCCTGGATGGGTGGCTCGTCTTCAATGGCTCTGAATTACCGCCCGATCTGATCGCATTTGCGGTGAGCGACCTCCGATTGATTTTCGATCAACAGCTCTTCGCGGACATCGAAAGCAAGGCCAGAACGATATGAAAACTCTGATCGATGAGAAAAGCCTCCCTTCCTTGGTCGCCAAAGCCAGACGTGCTGCGCAGGAAGCGGCCCAGTCTGCTGCTGAGGAGCACTGGCGGGCCGGCCGCCCGGTCTACATCTGGCGCGATGAGCAGGTGATGGCCTTGTTTGGGGACGGCACCTGCGTGCCCGCCGCAGAGGTCAAGAAGCTTGAAAACTGAGATCACTCGTTTTTCTCTTGGAGGATTTCCATGACGTTGCGCTCGGCTCTCGTTCTTTCCCTGTCGCTCACCCTGGCCTCGGCAGCCCTCTTCGCCGCGCCGGTCCCCCCGGAAACCTACTCGGCCCTGCAATGGCGCCTCGTCGGGCCTCTGCGCGGTGGCTGGGCGACGGCGGCTTCCGGGGTTCCGGGGAAGCCCGAGACGTTCTATATCGGGGCGGCGGACGGCGGGGTGTGGAAGACCACGGATGCCGGGCGGACGTGGGCGTCTCTCTTCGACCATGAGGGCGCGGCGTCGATCGGAGATCTGGCGGTGTCCCAGAGCGATCCGTCGGTGCTCTGGGTGGGCACCGGGCAGGTGACGACGCGGTGGGATATTGCTTCGGGCAACGGAGTCTACCGGTCCCGCGACGGCGGCAAGACGTGGGAGAACCGCGGGCTCGCCGACAGCCGCCATATCGGGCGTGTTTGGGTCGATCCGCGCAATCCGGACGTGGTGCTGGTGGCGGCGGCGGGGCATCACTTCGGCCCCAACGCGGAGCGCGGCGTGTTCCGCACGGCGGACGGCGGTGCGCACTGGGACAAGGTTTTGTTCGTCGACGAGCTCACCGGCGCCACCGACCTCGCGGCGGACCCGGCGGCTCCGGACACGATCTTCGCCTCCTGCTGGCAGGTGCGCGGCTATCCGTGGCAGTCGTATTTCATCCCCAATGTCGGACCGGGGAGCGGCATCTGGAAATCGACGGACGGCGGCAAGACGTGGGTTCGCCTCACCGGCCATGGCCTGCCGGAAGGGCCGCTCGGCCGCATCGGCCTCGCCGTGGCTCCCGGGAGCCGAGGACAGCGGGTCTACGCCACGATCGACGCGGCGACCGGGTCCGACATCGCGGGGCTCTTCCGCTCGGACGACGGCGGTGGCACATGGCAGAAGGTCAACGCCACGTCGAGTCTCGCCGGCGCCTACTTCGCGAGCCTGACGATCGATCCGCGGAATCAGGACACGGTCTATGTCATGGGCCAGTCCATCCGGCGCTCGACGGACGGCGGCAAAACGTTCGAATTCTTCCGCGGTGCTCCGGGCGGTGACGACTACCACTTCCTGTGGATCGATCCGCAGCACCCGGAGAGGATGATCACCGCCGCCGATCAGGGAGCGGTCGTCACTGTCAACGGCGGCGCAAGCTGGAGCAGTTGGTACAACCAGCCGACCGGCCAGTTCTACCACGTCGCCACCGACGACCGTTTCCCCTACTGGATCTACAGCGGCCAGCAGGACAGCGGCACGGTGGCGGTCGCGAGCCGCAGCGATTACGGCCAGCTCACCTTCCGCGACTGGCACCCGGTGGGTGGCGACGAGCGCGACTACGACATCCCGTTCCCCGGCAATCCGGACATCGTCTACGGCTCCGGCCTCGGTGGCCGCCTCTCGCGCTGGGACGCCAAGACGGGACAGGTCCAGAACGTCGCCCCCTGGCCGGTGTCGAGCTATGGCCAGGACCCGCGGACCGTGCGGTACCGCACCACCTGGATCACCGCGCTCGCCATCTCGAAGCTGCCGCCGCACGCGATCTATCTGGGCACGCAGATGCTCTTCCGCTCTCTCGACGGCGGCTGGAGCTGGGAGATCGTGAGCCCGGATCTGACAGGTACCGCAGCGAAACCGGGGGACTGCACCGGCAACGTGCCGGTCGAGCGCGCCAAGGCGTGCGGCTTCGGCGTCCTCGCCACCGTCGCGCCGTCGCCGCTCGACAAGGACACCGTCTGGGTGGGGACGGACAGCGGCATGATCCAGGTCACCCGCGACGGCGGCAAGAGCTGGCAGGACGTCACGCCGCCCCGGCTGGCCGACTGGAGCCGGGTGGCGCAGATCGACGCCTCGGCGATCTCCGCCGGCACCGCCTATGCCGCCGTCGACCTCCACCGCATGGACGACCTCCGGTCTTCCCTTTTCGTCACCCACGACTTCGGCAAGACCTGGCGCGCCGCGATCTCCGGCCTGCCGGAGGACGCCGCGGTCAACGTCGTGCGCCAGGACCCCGTCCAGCCGGATCTCCTGTTCGCCGGCACCCGGCGGGGCGCCTTCGTCTCGTTCGACGACGGCCGGAGCTGGCAGCCGTTGCAGCTCAACCTGCCCACCACCGGCGTCAACGACCTGACGATTCACGACAACGATCTGATCGCCGCCACGGAAGGGCGCTCGATCTGGGTGCTCGACGACTACTCGCCCCTGCGGCATCTCAAAGCTCTCGATGCCGGCACTGCCGTCCTGCTCCCGCCGGCCCCCGCCTGGCGCCTGAGCCCGAACCAGAACCGCGATACCCCGCTGCCGCTCGACGAGCCGCGCACCGCCAATCCGCCCACCGGCGCGGTGATCGACTACGAGCTGCCGGCCGCGGTCCGCGGCCCCGTGATTCTCGATTTTCTGGATGGCCGGGGGAACATCGTGCGCAGCTTCCGCAGCGACGAGACACCGAAGCGGCTGGAAGGGGAGCAGTACTTCGACGACGACTGGCTGCAAGCTCCCGCGGCGCTGCCGGCCCGGCCCGGGCACAACCGCTTCGTCTGGAACCTTCGCGGTCCGCGCCCGCGCGTCCTGAAGTACGAATATTCGATCGCCGCGGTGCCCGGCGCGGACACCCCGGAGCTGCCGCAGGGGCTCTTCATCCTGCCCGGAACCTATCAGGTTCGTCTGACGGCCGACGGCCAGTCCACGAGCCAGCCGCTCACCGTCGTCATGGACCCGCGGGTCGACGTGAAGCCGGAGGATCTCGCCGCCCAGCAGGGCTTCTACGCGGCCGTCGCGCAGGCTCTGGAGAAAGTGACCGAGGCGCAGGAGCAGGCCCAGGAGGCCGCCGACCGGCTGAAGAATGCGCCCGGAGAAGAAGCGAAGCGCCGCGCCGCCGAGATCGCGGTCTTCCAGAAGGGCCGGAGAGGGGGATCGGAAGACAACCTCGCCAACATCGCCGGCGTGCTCTCGCCGCTCGCCACCGACGTCGAAGCGTCCGACAGCGCCCCCACCGGGGCGCAGCGCGAAGTGTTCGAAATCTATCGCAAGCGGCTGGAGACCGCGCTTGCGCACTGGCGGGCGCTCCGGTCAAAACTGGAAACGCGATGAGCACGATCACATACCGCCAAGGCAACGACCTGCCGCTCGATGAAGTCATCAATCTCTATCTGTCCTCGTCTCTCGGCGCGCGCCGTCCCATGGACGACCGCGCGATCGTCGCGGACATGCTCCGCCACGCCAACCTGGTGATCACGGCCTGGGACGGCGATCTCCTGGTGGGCATCTCGCGCTCGCTCACCGATTTCAGCTACGTGGCTTATCTGGCCGACCTCGCCGTGCGCGAGTCGCACCAGCGCCGGGGGATCGGCAAAGAGATGATCCGCCGGACCCAGGAGGCCATGGGACCGCGGTCGATGATCATCCTTCTGGCGGCGCCGGCGGCGGTGGACTACTACCCCAGGATCGGTTTCACACATCACAACTCGGCCTGGATCCTCAAGGCCGGCGAGATGCTGCGGGACTGATCAATCTCAATCCGCCCGAAGCGGCCAGATCTCCAGCCGGAGACTCGGATCGCCCGCGGTTTTCAGAAAGTCTCCCGCGAAGCGGCGGACCTGCTCGGGATTGAGGCTGTCTTTTTCGATCAGCTTGCAGAAAAGCTTGATCGTCGCTTGCGACTCGCGGGCGACGGTCTCCGCAGGGGGCGAGCCGATGAGCGCGGCGAGTTCGCGGGACAGCTCTTTCACCTTGGCGGCCTGCCCCTGCTCGGCGTGGAGCGCCGCAAGCTCGAAGGTGGCGAGAGCGGCGTCGTAGGGCAGGCCATGACCGGCGAGAGCGCTCCGCGCGTCGGCGAAAGCGGTGAGCGCCGCTTGCGTCCGCTGGAGGCCGGCCGCGACGCGTGCCTCCTGCCAGCGCACGCGGATGCGGTCCACCTCGTTGCCGTGCGTCTCCGCCAGCTTGCGCGCCTCGCCGAGGATCTTCTCCGCTTCGGAAGGGTTGCCGGAATGGATCAGACAGATGAGGAGATTGAACGAAAAATCGAGACGCAGGCGGGGAGGGTGGCGGGCATTGAGAGCCGTGCCGGCGCGCAACAGCTCGCGCACGGCGTCGTTCCAGCGATCCGAGATCCCGAGGAAGGCGCCCTTCTGGATGCGGATGACCAGCTCCTCGGCCGGATGGGCGATCGTCTGCGCCCGGTCGAGGAGATCGAGCCCTTCCTTGAAGCGCCGCTGGGCCTTGCGCAGCAGCGACTCCAGGCGGAGTGAGCGGGCGCTGTCCAGCGGTCCCGGATGGCTGGCGGCGCCTTCCATCCAGAGCGTTTCGGCGTGGCGGAAGGCCTCTTCGGCCTCGCTCTGCTCGCCGAGCGCGCGCCGGGCGTGGGCGAGATGGCTCCAGGCATAGCTCTCCAGGCGGGTGCGCCAGCTCTTCTCCTCGCGGGCGAGGCCGGCGACACGGAGCGCGATCTTCGCGGACTGCAAAGCCTCCGCGGCCCGCCCGTCGGCGACCGCCTGCGCGCTGTCGTCGCAGAAGAGCTCGGCGAGCGCCCAGCTCTGCAGCTCTTCCTCCTTTTCGACGAGCGCCGTCTGCTCGCGGTAAGGAAGAGCCCGGAGGCGCTCGCCATTCCGGCGTGCCTCGCGGCGGTCCTCCCGGATATTGATCCTCTCGTCGTCGTCCGGCGGCAGAATGCGCCGGCGCACCTGATCCGCCCTGGAATCTTCCGGACTGCCCTTTCGGCTGGCCATGTGACCGGATCAGAGCACAAGTACGCGCGGGAACGCAACGGGTCTGCAACCCCTTGGCACAGCGCGGCCGTGATACTCTCCCAAAGCCATGGCCGTGCAAGACATCCGTAGCCGACCCGTCCTGGCCCCCAGCCCGCAAGCGGCCCCACAATCAGGGAAGCCCCATCCCGAGCGCAACCCCGGCACGCCTCTGGAGCTGGAGCACGTCCGGGAGGTGCGCGTCAACACCAGCGCCGTGGAGCGCCGGGCGGCGACGCTGCCCAAGCGCCGCACGGTCAAGAAGGAATGGCAGGCCGCCTGGTATCTGCGGGCGATCACCTGCATCGATCTCACCACCCTGGCGGGCGACGACACCCCGGGCCGCGTGCGGCGCCTGTGCGCCAAGGCGCGCCAGCCGGTCCGCCAGGAGATCCTCGCCGCGCTCGGCGTGGAGCAGCTCGACCTCCGCGTCGCCGCCGTGTGCGTCTACCACACCATGGTGGAGACCGCGGTCGAGGCCCTTGCCGGCTCGGGCATCCCGGTGGCCGCCGTCTCCGCGGGCTTCCCGGCGGGCTTGAGCCCGTTCGCCCAGCGCGTGGCGGAGATCCGCGAGTCGGTGGCGGCGGGAGCGCAAGAGATCGATATCGTGATCAGCCGCGCGCACGCCCTCAACGGTGACTGGCAGGCTCTCTACGACGAGGTGCGCACCTTCCGGGAGGCCTGCGGGCCGGCCCATCTCAAGGCCATTCTCGCCACCGGCGAGCTGGGCACGCTGCGCAACGTGGCGCGGGCGAGCCACGTCGCCATGATGGCCGGCGCCGATTTCATCAAGACCTCGACGGGCAAGGAGAAGGCCAACGCCACCCTGCCGGTCTCCCTTGTCATGGTGCGCGCGATCCGCGAATATCACGAGCGCACCGGGCATTTCGTGGGCTTCAAGCCGGCCGGCGGCATCTCGACGGCCAAGCACGCCACCGACTGGCTGGCGCTGATGAAAGAAGAGCTGGGGCGCGAATGGCTGGACCGCGACCTCTTCCGCATCGGCGCGTCGAGCCTGCTGGGCGACCTGGAACGCCAACTCGAGCACTTTGTCACGGGCCGCTACTCGGCCTCCTTCCGCCACCCCCTGGCGTGAAGCGGGGCGCAGGAGGCACACATCATGACGATCGCCGAGATCTTCGAGACGATGGAGTACGGCCCGGCCCCCGAGAGCGCCGATCCCGCCCAGGCCTGGCTGGACGCGCGCGACCGCGAGATCCTGCCGTTCATCGACGGCGCATTCCGCCGGCCCGAGAACCCGGAGGACGCCGAGCTGTTCGACAGCATGAACCCGGGCACCGGCAAGCCGCTCGCCCGCGTCGCCCAGTGCGGCGCCCCCGAAGTGGACGCCGCCGTCGCCGCGGCGCGCCGGGCGCAGCCGGAGTGGTGGCAGCTCGGCGGCCACGGCCGCGCGCGCCACCTCTACGCCCTGGCGCGGCAGATTCAGAAGAACGCCCGCCTCTTCGCCGTCCTCGAAACCCTCGACAACGGCAAGCCGATCCGCGAGACGCGCGATCTGGACATCCCCCTGGTCGCCCGCCACTTCTACCACCACGCCGGCTGGGCGCAATTGATGGAATCCGCGCTCCCCGGCCAGGTGCCGGTCGGTGTCGCCGGCCAGATCATCCCGTGGAACTTCCCGCTCCTCATGCTGGCCTGGAAGATCGCGCCCGCCCTCGCCATGGGCAACACCGTGGTCCTCAAGCCGGCCGAATTCACGCCCGTCACCGCCGCTCTCTTCGCCGAGATCTGCCGCGATTCCGGCCTGCCGCCCGGCGTCGTCAACATCATCACCGGCGACGGCCGCACGGGCGAGCTCATCGTCCGCCATCCCGGCATCGACAAGATCGCCTTCACCGGCTCGACCGACGTCGGCCGCATCCTCCGCGAGGCCACCGCCGGCACCGGCAAGAAGCTCTCCCTGGAGCTCGGCGGCAAATCGCCCTTCGTGGTTTTCGACGACGCGGACCTCGACGGCGCCGTCGAAGGCGTCGTCGACGCCATCTGGTTCAACCAGGGAGAGGTCTGCTGCGCCGGCTCGCGCCTGCTCGTTCATGAAGGCGTCGCCGAGCGCTTCTACACCAAGCTCCGGTCCAGAATGGAGACCCTCCGCGTCGGCGATCCGCGCGACAAGTCGATCGACATCGGAGCGATCATCGCGCCCGTCCAGCTCGAAAGGATCGAACGCCTGGTGCGCCAGGGCGTCGACGAGGGCGCCACGATGTGGCAACCCTCCTGGAGCTGCCCGCGCGACGGCTACTTCTATCCGCCCACCCTGTTCACCGGCGTCTCCCCGGCGGCGACCATCGCCCAGGTCGAAATCTTCGGACCGGTGCTCGTCGCGATGACCTTCCGCACGCCGGAAGAGGCCATCGAGCTGGCCAACAACACCCGCTTCGGCCTCGCCGCCAGCCTGTGGACCGAGAACATCAATCTCGCCCTGGAGCTCGCCGCCAAGATCAAGGCCGGCACCGTCTGGATCAACAGCACCAACCTCTTCGACGCCGCCGCCGGCTTCGGCGGCTATCGCGAGAGCGGCTTCGGCCGCGAAGGCGGCAAGGAAGGGCTCTGGGAGTACGTCCAGCCGCGCTGGCAGGCGGACATGAAAGCGGCGCACAAGACCGCCGATCCCGCGATCGCGCTCCCCGTGCAGGACGCCGACGAGGCCGAGACCGACGATGTGACGCCTGCCGGCCTGCCCGCCATCGACCGCACCGCCAAGCTCTACATCGGCGGCAAGCAGAGCCGGCCGGACGGTGAAGCGGTGCGCAAGATCTACGGCCCCGGCGGCCAGCTCTTCGGCGAAGTGGGGGAGGGCAACCGCAAAGACCTGCGCAACGCCGTCGAAGCCGCGCGCAAAGCCCAACCCGGCTGGGCCAAATCGACCGCCCACCTGCGCGCGCAGATCCTCTACTACATCGCGGAGAATCTCTCCGCCCGCGGTGGCGAGCTCGCCCGCCGCCTCCGCCAGCTCACCGGCGCCGCGCCGGCCGACACCCGCGCCGAGGTCGAGCTCGCCATCGAGCGCCTCTTCATCTATGCCGCCTGGGCCGACAAATACGCCGGCACCGTGCAAGCCACGCCCCTGCGCAATTTCACCTTCGCCGTCCACGAGCCCCTCGGCACCCTCGGCATCGTCTGCCCCGACGAGCGCCCGCTCCTCGCCTTCCTGGCCACCGTCGCCCCCGCCATCGCCATGGGCAACGCCGTCGTCGCCATCCCCTCCGAGCGCTGGCCCCTGATCGCCACCGACCTCTATCAGGTCTTCGACACCTCCGACGTCCCCGCCGGCGTCATCAACATCGTCACCGGCAGCCGCGATCCCCTCGCCAAAGTCCTCGCCGAGCACGACGATCTCGACGGCCTCTGGTACTTCGGCGGGCCGCAAGGCAGCGCCGCCGTCGAGCGCGCCTCCAGCGGAAACCTGAAGCGCACCTGGGTCAGCCACGGCCTGCCGCGCGACTGGGCGGATCCCGAGCAGGGCCATGGCGAGGAATTTCTGCGCCAGGGGATTCAGGTGAAGAACATCTGGGTTCCGTTCGGGGAGTAAGGCGCTTCCCAGATTGATGGCAAGGTGTTATGCTTTCAGGCAACATCCTGAGCGACTGAGGACGATTCGTGGCCGATCTAGAGACTCCCGACCTTCCCCTCCTGGAATCTGGAGGCTGCCTCCTTCACGGCGGTGTCGAGTGGCTCCGTTTTCTCTCCCGGATTGGCGCAGATTCCCGGCATCAGCACCGGTTCAGCGCGCGGAATTTTCTCCTGGATGAAGGGATCGCGCCGGAGCGGGTGGACAGCTACGCCGAGCTTGGGTGTATGGGCGATCATGGGACGATCGACCCTTGGCTACGGCTCCACGAAGCCTATCTGAAAGACAAAGTGTTCCGGCTTCCGCCCGGTAGTGGCTTGCCCACATCGGTCGACCGTTCGGACGAGATCTCCTGCCCGGAGACGTTCCGATTCATCGATCCTGCCTCTCCCTTCCTCTCGACCGATTCCAAGGTACATCTGATCCGCGTTGAGCGGCTCGACTTCATCGCCCGGCGCTCTGATGTCGATATCGATCGCGTCAAAGCTCTGGCCGAGGCCGTCGCTGGACCGCTTGAGCCGAAACCGATTCGTGAGCTCAATCTGATCTTGAAGGCCTGGGCGCAGAAGATCGAGGTTCGTCCTGTGTTTGCCGCCTTTCTCGAGGATGTCCGCGATCTCTTCGAGAAGGATTCCGAGGACTGGGCGGATGCGCTCCGGGACGCTCTGGGGCTTGCTCATCTCAACCCGAAAGGGGGAGCTGAGAGAGGTTTGGATGTCCTCGTCTTTCGGTACCCCGTTTCCGACGTGCCAGGATTCACAGGAAGTGATCGGCGCCTGCGGCCTCTTGTGCCGCCTACGGTGCTGGACGGTGATTTCTCTCCTGCCTTTTGTCCCGCCCCCCATGGCGGTCTCACGGGACATACGATCGATTTGTCCGCCAAAGCGAAGAACCCCCGTAGAGAGATTTTGCACCCGAGCGTCTCCTTCCAGGCCAAGCAACTCTGGAAAGTGGGCACGCTCAGGCGACCGGTCAATCCTGAAGACCTGCCGACCGCACGGGTGCTGCACCTCTGGATGGTGCGCCGGCTCGGCCGGCGCGACGATTACGCCCGTGGCACTGATGGAGATCTCCTGTGAGCACCGTCAGCACCATCGACTTCGATCGCATGTTTGAAGGCCGCCGTGTCCCCGGCTGGCTACGGCGTTTCGAGACGGAGCCCGACAACGCGATTCATGATCTTCTCCTTGGCTGGGCCGATCTCGGTCATCTCAACGCTGCAGACCCTGAGGAGATTCTGCTCGACTGGCTGGAGGGTCTAGGCTCAACTCACCCAGAATTCCTGCACGCAGTCGACAGTGCTATTGCCTGCTGGATCCGGCGGTCCTGGGGCAAGCCGACTCTGCCTGTGGCCGGTGGGAATGCTGCTGTGGTGGCGTCGGCTTGGGTTCGGGTGGCGAACATCATCGCCTATTCCCCCGGGTTGACGCGGGCAGCCAAAGCTCTTCGTTCATTCCTGCCTGAGCAGCGCATTTTCCTCAGCGCGCTTTCCGAAGGGCGAGCCCGAGATCCCGAGGGGCGCGCCTGGCTGGCGCTGGCCCGCCACCAAGAGGGCCGACCCTTACTGGAAGAGTGGTGGCGCTTGTGCTCACTGGCCCCGGACGTTCCCTGGTATCACGGTGAATATGGAATTCAGGGTCTTCGAGAGTTGCAAACAGAAGGGATGTTCCCTCTCGAAGTCGCCGAAGGTCTCGCGCGCTTGGCGTTTGCTCTGGCGGAGCGGGTGGAGGAGGGGTGGCTTGAGCCCAAGACCGCACAGGAGGAGTTTGAACGAACCGCTCGACTTACCATGGCGAGCTACCCTTACGACAACAAATGGACTTCTTTTTGGCAGCACGTTCTCCAGGACAAGCGAGTGCAGACTGAAAATGTCCGCTCCTGGATTGAGGGCCTTTCTCCTCAGGAGCCGCGGGATTTCGGCGAACCAAGCCGGAACACTGTTCGACATTGGCCAGAGTCCGACCATGACTGGCCCCTCAGGGCACAGGAAATCGCCGATCATCTCGGACAAGGCGACGGAGAATGGCTTGATCGGGCAAACCAACTTCTTCTGGAGCAGGGACGTTTCGCAGAGGCGACCGGCAAGACTTTTTTCGTCGTCCGGTCTGCGTGCAACTTTGCTGGCAGGGTCCGCAAATCACGGCCGGAGTTGGCTTGGAAGTGGGCGAATCTCGCTCGCCGGTATGATCCTTGGCACGCCTTTGCGTGGACGACCATGGCTGCGGCTCTGCTTTGCTTGCATCGTCTGGAGGAGGCTCTCGAAATTTCCCTCAAAGCGGTCCGGAGATTTCCCCAGGACGTTGTAGCTCGGAATGGTCTGGGTGAGGTTCTGAAGGCGCAGGGCCGTCTGGAGGATGCGGAGAGACTGAGCCGTGAGACGGTAGCGCGGTTTCCGGAGGACGAGCTCGCTCGCAGGAGTCTCGAAGGTATTCTTCGGGCTCGCGAGGGAGGCAGCAGAGTGGCGTTTGAAATCAGGGAGCCGTCCATGATTTACGGTGGCGAACGGCGCCTGCGCACCACCGATATGGAGTTTTTATTCCAGGACGCCTACCTCTTGCGGCGGTGGGGAGGTCGCTCCGGACCAACCGGCGAGCTCCGGGAGCGAGCCCGGAAAACCCTGGAGCTCCTGGCGGCGAAGGAGAGGCAAGACTCGGAGATCACCGGGGAGATCGGACTGCTTGAAATCGAGAGCGGAGAGCTCGAACGTGCTCTTGATCTGCTGAGAGAGGCCGTCAAGCGGTTTCCGGGCAGCGCCCGGGTTCGTTATGCCTTGGCCCGCGCTGACCGAGAGGCTGCCGCGCGCCGCGGGAGCCTCGACCCCAAGCGTCCAGAGGCGCCGGTCCTTTCCTGGCGGCGCCTGGGCCGGATGGACGAGCACTTTCGTCCACTCCAATTCCTCGGCGAGGGGAGGACCTGGCTCGCTCAGATGGACGGCTCTATTGTTGCCGACAACGCCCGCGCTTGCCTGGGCAGTCTCGGATACTGGATTCAGACGCAGAAGCGCGGCGAGGAAGCGCTCCGGGCCTCGGGTGCCCGGGACGAATCCTCCGGTTTTGTCTCCTGGTGGGTGAATGAGATCCAGCGCCAGGTTTTCGGCGTGGTGCCGATCGCCCGAGAGGAAGACATCGAGGACCTCGGCTCAATCCAGGAGAGACTTCAGACGGACGCCGCCGTCCTCAATCAGCTTGAAGAAGACTGGATCAACCAGTGGGCGCGGGCATGACCGTCTTCCTGAAGTGGTCATAGCCCTCCTGCTCCATGTGGTCATTGTGACCACGCCGTCCCGCGAGCTATACCTCTCCTGTAACGGGAGGAGCTCACGATGACTCTACAGACGACGCACCTGACCACCATTCTCGAAACCGGCGCCGGCATCGACGCCGGCTATCAGCACGCGCCCAAGCGCGTCACGCCGGGCGCGCCGCTCGAACCGGCCGGAGCCTTGCTCAAGTGGTACGGGCTTCATCCGCTGCATCCGGAGGCTCGGCCCGTGCCCGAGGACGTGACGCGGCTGGCGCGTGCTTACCTATCGGTGAATCCGCTCGAAGCGCGCGGGCTGGGATTCGTGATCTTGCACCGCTGCGGGAAGGACTTCTATTTTCTCATCGTCTGCACGTGGCGCAATTCGAACGAGATCTGGCAGACCGTCTTTTACAAGGACGGCGACGCGATGCCGGACTTCGCACTGTTCCCGCGCGACGGTGAGCACAAACCCACGCTGTGCGTCTGGGAGCTCGTCCCCGCCTGGCATGAGCAGCAGGCGTGGGTGCGTTTTCTCGTGTCCCCGCGCGACGAGGCTGCGGCGCAGGCTTGGCTGGGCGATCTCTATGCCGGTCCGGCCTGAGAGCGGCGATTCCTGAGCACGAGCCCGGCCGCTCCTGGATGTGTTAGTATGACATCGCTCGCCAAAGGTGCGGCGGTCGTGCCGACCGTCACCCATCCCAGAACGACAAGCCTGGCGTTCGCCGGTCGGCTGTCCGTGGGAAAGGAAAACTCTCAATGAACCGCAACTGTTCGATCTCCCTGTGCTGGGGATTCGCCGCGCTCCTTGGCTGCTCTGCCATGGCAGTCGCCCAACCGCTGAGCTCCTTCGCCGTGCTCGGTGGATCGACGGTGACCAACACGGGCTCGACGATCGTCACGGGCAATCTGGGTGTCAGCCCGGGCAGCGCGGTCACCGGCTTTCCTCCGGGCATCGTCGTGGGAGGGACCATCCACTCCGCCGACTCGGTCGCCGCCCAGGCGCAGAACGAGCTCACGGCCGCGTACAACAGCCTGGCGAACGCCTCCTGCTCGGCCGACTTGACCGGACAGGATCTCGGTGGCAAGACGCTGACGCCGGGCGTCTACTGCTTTGCGAGCTCGGCCCAGCTCACCGGAACGCTGATTCTCGACGGGCAAGGCAGCTCCAGCGCGGTGTTCATTTTCAAGGTGGGAAGCTCGCTGACGACGGCGAGCGGCTCGTCCGTGCTGCTGACCAACGGCGCATCGAGCTGCGGAGTGTACTGGCAGGTCGGCAGCTCCGCGACTCTGGGCACGGGGACGGCGCTCGCGGGAAGCATCGCCGCGCTGACCAGCATCACCCTGAACACCGGCGCGAATCTCACCGGTCGAGCCTTGGCGCGAAACGGCGCCGTGACCCTGGACGGCAACCAGGTCACCGCCTGCAGCAACGGCGGCTCCGGATTTCTGCCTCCTGTCGTGGTGGTTCCTACGCTCTCCGGGTGGGGGATGATCGTTCTGACAGGCCTCCTGGCCTTGTTCGGTCTGGCAATCATGCGCCGGCGAGTGGGAACGAGATCCGTGCGCTGAAACGGAAAGCGCGGGATCTCGCGCTGTCCGGCTCGGGGCCGGTGCCGACGGTCTGATTCAAGGCATTGAGGCAGTCCATCCGGGCAGGGGCTGTCGATCTCGGTCGAACGTCTTGAAGTACAGATTTCCCGTCCGAAGCTGCGCCGCCGCGGGCACGGCACAGCCGGCCAGCAAAACAATGAGCTCGAGAGCTCCGCACCACTTCCATCCTCGCATCTCGGCTCTCCCGGGAAACTATGGATCTGAAGCAAACAGGCGGACTTCCGGTTCACCTTCCGCAAGCTTCAGAATCGATTCTTCCTTGAATCCGATCCTGCCCAGGAGCTTCATGGAGTCCTGATTGTCGAGCGACGTGATCGCCACGATCCGGCCCAGGCCGAGAACGCTGCGCCCATACTGAAGGACAGCCTTCGCGGCTTCCGCGGCATACCCTTTCGACCAGTACGCGGGAAGGAAGGCAAACCCCAGATCGACGTCCGGCAAGGAATCGCGCTTGATCAGCCCGCAGATTCCGATTGGAATGCCAATCGACGCGCCGGAGTCCTTGAGCTCGACCAGATACAGCCCGAAGCCGAAGCGCGCGTAACTGGCGACGGGACCGTTCTGAAGGTACCGATGAGCATCGGCGGCCGTCCGGACCCCCTTGTCCCCGATAGAGCGCAGGAAGGACGGCTGGTTCAACAAGTCGATGATGAACGCGTCGTCGTCGTTCGACATCTTGCGCAGGATGAGGCGTTCCGTCTCGATGACTTTCATGGAGAGGGGATGCTAGCACGGGAGGCTCGGCGGCGCTTTAGTCCTTTATAAAGACTCCCTGAGGAATGGCCGGATCACCCGCATCAGCTCGTCCGCGGCGCTGTAGTTGAGGGCGTGCCCTCCGCCGCGAATCACCCGGACGTCTCCGGCGCCGAGCTTCCCGGCCACCTCCGCGGCCCAGGCTTGCGGCACGACGGCGTCGCGCTCTCCGCGGACGACGAGGCTCGGCAGGGAGATGAGCGAGAGCTTCTGCTCGATCCGGTCCGCGAAGGCGAATCGCATCTCTTGGCGGAGCCGGCGAAAGCCTGTGCGGAGGTAATCTCTCGCTGCCATCAGGATGATCGAAGGCCGCTCGGCGAAGGCGGTCTTCAGGAAGCGCGGCAGCTCCCGGCGGAAGGTGCGCGCCGCGGGATCGACGGTCGGGCTGACCAGGATCAGGCGATCGACCCGCTCGGGATGGCGGACGGCGAGCTCCGCGAGGATCTGGCAGCCCATCGAGTTGCCGAGAAAGGCCGCCCGCTCCATCCCCACGGCGTCCATCCAGGCGGGGAGGAAATCGGCGAGCTCCTGGATCGAGAGAGTGCGCCCGGGGTCCGCGCTCCGGCCGTGGCCGGGCAGGTCCGGCGCGTAGACCGTGCGCTCCGCGGCCAGGCGTTTCGCGAGCGGGACCATGTAGCTGCTCGACATCCCATAGCCGTGAACGAGCACCACGGGCAGCCGGCCGGCGACCGGTCTTCGGGAAGCGCAGGCATGGATTCTGAGGCCGTCCACCTGGACCCGGAGATCGCGCAGACCGCCTTGCGGCTCTCTGGTTTGGCGCGCCCGGACCATGGAGACCTGCCGTCTGCAATCCATGTTCCGCTACGCGCCGCCCCCGAGTCGCGATAGTCTCCGCCTGTGACAGCCCCCAGAGCCACGCGACCCGATTCTCCTCTCTCCCCCTGCGTCCTGGTCGTCAAGACGCCGGTCGCCTCCCGGAAACGTGTCGCGGACCGGCTGGCGGTGACGGGGCGGCGGCTCTCCGGACAGGTGGAGGACGCGGCGAGCGAGCAGGACCGGACTCTCGACAAGTTGCAGGAAACTCTCCTGCGGATGGGCGTCGCGCCGGTCACCCTCTCGGCCGAGGCGCTCGACGCGCGGGCCCGCCGGGCGATCGGCGCGGCACGGCTGGTGATCTCGGTCGGCGGTGACGGCACTCTCCTCGCGGCTTCGCACTGGGTGAGCGGGGGGACCCTGCTCGGCGTCAACTCGGCGCCGCGATCGAGCGTGGGCTATCTGACGCTCGCGCGGCGGGCGAGCCTGGTGCGGATCCTGACGCGGATCGAGCGCGGCGATCTGCTGCCTCTCCCCGTCGCCCGGCTCGAGATCGAGCTCGACGGCACGATTCTGGCGCCGGCGCTCAACGACGTCCTCATCGCGCACGAGCAGCCGGCGGCGACCAGCCGCTACCGGCTGCGCGTCGGCCGCCGGGCGGAGGATCACCGCAGCTCCGGGCTGTGGGTGGCGACGGCGGCGGGCTCGACGGGGGGCATCCGTTCGGCGGGCGGCCAGCCGATGCCGCTCGACTCGCGCCGGCTCCAGTTCCGCGCCCGCGAGCTGTTCCGCATCCGCGGACGCGGCGCGGCGCTCGCGAGCGGATTCCTGGAGCCGGGAGAGGAGCTCGTCGTCGAATCGGCGATGGCGGCGGGCTGGCTCTTCCCCGACGGCTCGCGGACGGCGGTCCGCTTTCCCTTCGGCGCCCGCGCGGTCTTCCGCGTCGCCGCGCAGCCGCTCCTCCTCTTCGCCGACGCGGCGCGGTGGGCTGACTGACCATGCCCAAGCTCCGACTCTTCTGCTTCCCCTACGGCGGCGCCGGCGCCTCGGGATACCGGGCCTGGGCGCGGTCTCTCCCCCAGGACGTCGAGGTCGTGCCGGTGAATTTCCCGGGGCGGGAGAGCCGCTTCCGGGAGGCACTGCACACGCGCATGGAGCCTCTCCTGGCGGAGCTGGTGGCCACGCTCGACTTCACCAGCGCGCCGTTCGCCTTCTTCGGGCACAGCCTGGGAGCTCTGGTGGCCTTCGCGCTGGCGCGGGAGCTGCGGCGTCTGGGAAAGCGGGCGCCATCCCTCCTCGTCGTCTCCGGCTATCCGGCGCCTCAGCTCCATCGCGACCGGCCGCACGTCGCCCATCTGCCCCATGGCGAATTCGTGGCGACGCTGCGGCAGCATTTCGACGTCACGGAGGAGCTGCTCGACAATCCGGTCCTGGCGGAGATGGCTCTGCCCGTCCTGCGCGCCGATCTGGCGATCGTCGAGACCTATGTCTACAACGACGAGCCGCCTCTCGATTTACCGTTGGCAGCTTTTGGCGGCATCGGCGATCCCGAGGCGAGCGAGGAGCAGATCCGCGGCTGGCAGGCGCAGAGCACGCGGCCGGCGCACGTGCGCATGTTCCCCGGCGGCCACTTCTTCGTCAATTCGGAGAAAGAGGCGGTGGTGGGGGAGCTGGCGGTGGTTTTGCGGAGCGTCTTCCCGGTTTAGGCCGCCTTCAGGCCGTGTGGAAGAACCGAGTGCGGATGTACTCGCGCGCGTCCTCTGGGGTCAGGCGGATGGTTCCGGGTCCGCTCCGGACATAGAAGTCGCCCTCCGGGCTGTCCTCGGTCCCCTTCCAACGCAGGAACACCGGCTCCGGGCTCCGCTGGCAGCTCACCAGGCAGACGGTTTTTCCCTCGACTCCCTGCATCTTTGGGTCGATACAGGTGCCTGCCCGGTCTCCGAGCCCATTGCGAACGGCTTGGGCGAGGTGTCGCATGTATTTGTCGTTGTTCTCCAGGCGATCTGGCTCGACGCCGACGACGGAGCCGTCGTCCGCGACGCCGAGCAGGAGGTCGCCGCCCTCGGTGTTGAGGAAGGCCGCAACGGTCTTGAGAACGGCATGGGTGATCACGGTGTCGTCTTTGCGGTCCTCGCGGAGATTCCAGCGCAACGTCGACTTGAATTCCAGGGTCTTGGATTCGCCTTGCCGGATGAGCTCGCCTGCCTCGCGGTGTCTCTTGAGATAGACGTCGAACAGATAGTCGGCCAGAGTCTTGCCGAACTGCTCGTCATCGGTGATCCGTTTATAGAGGTTGAAGTTCGACTCGACGATCTGCTGCACGACGTCTTCGAGCTTGTGGTCGAAGGTCAGGCGGACGTTTTCCCGGGTGTTGACGCGGGCCGCCGCGCCGAGCGCCGGATCTTCGTTGAGCCGGCTCATGGCCTGCTCGAGACAGACGCGGTCTTCGTCGCTGAGGTGAATCCCGAAGCGTTCGTTCAGCTCGGCGATGATCTGCGAGAGCGGCTCAAGCTGCTCGGCCGCTGAGCCATGGCGTTCCTTCGGTTGGATGGGCTCGATCTGGCCGCCGTTCCTCTGCAGGGCGATCTTGCCGCTGCTGGTCTGCTGGATGCGGTAGGACTCCATGTCGATGCTCTGCTGCACTTCCCGGGGCAGCTCTTCCCGCTCGGTCTTGATCAGCCGGCGCAGCAGGCGGGCGAAGACATAGAGCTTCTCGAGATCCGCGTCGGCAAAGGTCAGGATCTGAGCCAGGAAGGCATAGAGCCGGACGTAGTCTGTCAGCCGGCCGCGGAAGGCGGACTGCTCTGTTCCAGGAAGCTTCCGGCAGCGCTCCAGAACGGGGGCGAGGGCGGAGTAGAGCCGGTCCTGGGTCATCTTCGGCGTGTAATAGACCTCGGCAAAGCCGTCCACGTCGGACTCGGTGTAGACGGCAAAGCCGAGCAGCTCGCTCTCGATCTCGTAAAGGAGGTTCGGGTCGGTCGCTTCGGAGAGAAGGGTCGTCTCATAGTGGGGCTCGAACGCCACGCGGATGGCGTCGGCTTCGTTGGCAAAGTCGAGCACCACGGTCTCCTTCTTATCCGGGTGCGTGCGGTTCAACCGCGAAAGGGTCTGCACCGCGTTGACGCCGCCGAGCTTCTTGTCCACATACATGGTGTGCAGCAGCGGCTGATCGAAGCCGGTCTGAAATTTCTCGGCGACGATCAGGAAGCGGACCTCCGGCTTCTCGAATTCGCGTGCTGTCTGTCCCTCGCTGATGGTCCTGTCTTTGCCTTCCGAGTTCATTCCCGATTCGGTATAGGTGCGGTCGCCGTCTTTCACGCCTGACGAGAAGGCGACCAATGCCTGGAACGGGTAGCCCTGCGCGCGGAGGTAGCGGTCCACGGCAAGCTTGTAACGCACCGCGTGCAGCCGGGAGCGCGTCACGATCATCGCCTTGGCCTTGCCTTCGATGCGGTTCTGCACATGGGCTGCGAAATGCTCGACCATGATGCGGACTTTCTGGTCGATCGCATGAGGGTGCAGCTCGACGAAGGACTTGAGAAGGAAGGATGCCTTGCTCTTGTCGTAGCGGGGGTCGTCCTCCGTGATCTTGAGGAGGCGCCAGTACGCCGTGTAGGTGGTGTAGTTCTGGAGCACGTCGAGGATGAAGCCTTCCTCGATCGCCTGGCGCATGCTGTAGAGGTGGAAGGGCTCGAACTTCCCATCTTCGCGCCGCGTTCCGAAAAGCTCCAGCGTCTTCGGTTTGGGCGTCGCCGTGAAGGCGAAGATGGAGACGTTGGGGAGCCGCCCGCGCCGTTCCATCTCAGTCAGGATGCGCCCCTCGCGCTCCTCTTCCGGCGTCTGCTCTCCCGCTTCCTTCTGCTCCGCCTCTTCCAGGCTGTCTGTCGCCAGCACGGCCTTGAGACTCTTCGTGCTCTCGCCCGACTGTGACGAATGGGCCTCGTCGACGATCACGGCGAAACGCTTGCCCGGGAGGTCGCCCATCTGCGTTGCGATCACCGGGAACTTCTGGAGCGTCGTGACGATGATCGTCTTGCCCGCCTCCAGAGCCTCTTTGAGCTGCCGGGAGGTGGTGTCGATGTTCTCGACGACGCCGAGGGTCTGCTCGAACTGGCGCATGACGCGCTGGAGCTGGCGATCGAGGATGCGCCGGTCGGTGACGACGACGATAGAGTCGAAGACCCGCCGGTCGAGCACGTCATGGAGGGTCGAGAGCTGGTGGGCGAGCCAGGCGAGGGTGTTGCTCTTGCCGCTCCCGGCCGAGTGTTGGATCAGGTAGTGCTGTCCCGCTCCTCGCTGGCTCGCGTGCCTCACCAGGCGGCGCACGGCGTCGAGCTGGTGGTAGCGCGGGAAGATGAGGAAACGCTCGCCGGTTTTGCGCCCCCGGTCGTCCTCTACTTCCACTTCGTGGATGAACTGCCGGATCAGATCGAGGAGGCTGTCACGCGCCCAGATCCGCTTCCACAGGTAGTCGGTGGCGTAGCCGCTCTGGGTCGGCGGCACGGGCGGATTCCCCGCTCCTCCGTGCTTGCCTTGGTTGAACGGGAGAAACCGTGTGCTCTCCCGGTTCAGATGTGTCGTGACATAGATCAGGTCGGGGTCGACCGCAAAGTGAGCCAGGCAGCGTCCATAGGCCAGCAGCGGATCGGGCGGATCGCGGTCGTTCTTGTACTGATCGATGGCATCGACGACTGTCTGGCCGTTCAGGGGATTCTTGAGCTCGGCGGTGAAGAGGGGGATGCCGTTCAGGAAGAGCACCAGGTCGAGACTGTTCTCGTGTTTCTCGCTGTAGCGGAGTTGGCGAACCACAGAGAAAAGGTTGGCCTCGTGCAGGCGCTGCAGCTCCCGGTTGAGCCCGCTCGCCGGTTGGAAATAGGCGAGCTGGAACTTGCAGCCCGAATCCTTGAATCCGCTCCGCAGTACGTCGAGTGTTCCTCGGTGCTCGATCGCCCGCGCGAGATGCCGGAGGAAGCGTTGCTTGACCTCTGCTCCGTGGTGCTGCTGGAGCTTCTCCCACTCCTTCGGCTGTGTGGCGAGGATAAAATCGACGACATCGCGAGGGATGAGGCAGAGAGCGCGGTCATAGTCTGCCGGTGTGCGCTTGCGGAAGCTCCCCGGGAGGTTGTCACCATAGGGCGGCACCGTTTCCCGGATTTCACCCGCTTCGCTCGGGTAAGCGTCCGGGCCGTATTCGAGGAGAACGCGCTCGATCTCTTCCTCGAAGCTGTGCTCGGAGATTTCCGGCGTCATGGGATCTCCTCCCGGACATCGATCTTGCCGGTTACGGCGGCGGAGATGAGGGCGGTGCGGTACTCTTCCAGGCGGTGGATTGCTTTACCGACGTCCTGAATCAATGCATCTAGCTCGCCGGTTGAGGCAGTCAAATTATCGAGCAGTAATTTCTGCTCATGAAGCGGCGGAAGAGGGATTAATATATTTTTAATTGTGGATTGCCCAATGTTATTTGCTAGGCCGCCTGCTCCGCTTATAGCTTGCTCGATTTGCATTCGGCCAATTTGCGCGCCTAGCACGAATGGAAGGTAAGTAGCCGCAACCCTATGCTCTTCACAGAAGAGGCGAAAAAGTTTATCAGAAAGTAGGAGTTTGGGGCGGCATCGTGGCACGTATGCCACGGAGCCGATCAACTTTGGGGAGCCGCTTGCTCTCGACATGAGAACATCACCTCCTCGGACCTCAAGTGATTCGACCGGATTAACTCCTGGCTGAAGTGCCTTATTGTCCTCTTCGTTAAATGAGCCGTGATTGACGCATCCTGCCTTGAGTACTCCCCATTGATTTTGGTCCGCCGGCAGGTTGTCGCACTCCGGGCTCCAGCCCTGCTCGATCTTGTGGATTACGTGCCGAAGGCGAGTCATCTGCCAATGCACCGGAACCTCGCGTAGCCAATCAACACCTGACCTTTTTGTAGCCACGGTCGGGTCAAGGCCTTTGGTTACGGCATGGTTGATTAGAGCTGTGCGCTTCTCCTGGAGAAGTTCGATGAGGCGCCTCTTCTTCGCCGCCAACGCGTCGATCTCGGCCGTTTCCCGATCTAGGTACGCCATTATGGTGCGCTGCTCTCCAATCGGCGGCACGATGCACGCCCATGACTTGATGTGACCTTGGGAGATCTTCACCATCGAGCGGCTTGAACCGCGGGCATCCACTTTGATCTGGTGACGCCCCGCCTCAGAAAGGAGCCAGTAGACCAGAAAAGGTGGAGCAATCACTGTATCGGCCGCCATGATTCGATAGGCTAGGTCACAAAGCAGAAGACGCGGCCTGGTTTTCCGAACAAGGCAAACGGCCCCGACGAGCTCCGGCGTGTTCGCTCGTGTCAAGAGTATATCGCCCTTGTGAATCTCGAGCGCTGGTAGAGGTTCGAGACTGGCTGGAAGCGCCTTGTGCTCACCGTCTCTGAAGGTTCCAGCATGAATGGCGCTCAGTTTGATGACCGCCCATTCATCTTCATTCGCCTGCCGGTCTTCGGCGATCGGACTCCAGCCTTGTTCGATCGACCTCAGCAAGCGTCGAAGCGGACGTGTCTCCCAATGCACCGGAATCTTGCCCAGCCAATCAACGCCAGAGCTCTTGTACTCCGGGTAAGGCCGAAGTCGGCGGTGCAAGGTTTCGTTCACCTCCAAGGTCCTCCAGGCGGCCATGAAGCCAGGAATTCAAGCCCGGCCACGAGCGCATCGTAAGGCGGAGAGAGGAAATCCCGAAGCGCCTCTCCAACAGCAGTAAAGTCCCGCGGCGCAGCGTCCAGTCCGTTCCGCAGCAGGTACGCACGCCACCGGCCCGCTCGTGCATCCTCGGCGAAGAAAGCCGACTGGAGCGGGAGTGATGCCGGCAGCGATATACGCCGCCGTTCGAACGTCGCAGCGATGGCTCGGGTCAGCGGCAGGCCCTCGAACGGAAAGAGCCTCGACAGGAAGAACAGGTCGTAGAAGTCCTTCAGGCGGGTGTTCGTGTCACCGCGCTGCGCCGCCGCGTGGAGCTTCTCGGCGACGACGCTCTCGCGCGGGTAGACACGGATGCGCGGTGCCGGGCCGTCGAGGAGCGTGGGGAAATCAACCTTGACCGGCTCGGGCACCACCGCGTCGCCAAACCCGACATCCACCTGGAGGTCGATGCGTGCGGCGGTGAGGCGCACCTCGATGCGGACACGGATTCCCCCATATTCGGCTTCTTCGCAGATCTCCTCGGCGCGTACGCTGTCTGGCAGGAAGAGCAGGCCATCGTCGGCAACCTCGACCGAGCACAGGTCGCGGAAACATGCCGCAACCTGGCCCGCCTCCGCAGGACCATAGCCCAGCAGGTCGAGATCGCGCGTGGGGCGATAGGCATCCTCACCCCAGGTCAGGAAGAGCATCGCACCCTTGAGGACGAAGCGATCACGATAAGGTGACTGCGAGAGGCGGAAAAGCAGGCGTTCCACGGCGTACCGCTGGAGAACGAGCTGAAAGTCCTCACCACGCTGCTGAGCACGCCGGAGCAGCCGGGCGCGGACCGAGGCCCCTAGATCTCGTGGTGTACGCGTCACGCCGTGGCAGCCTCCAAGTAAGGCTGGATTACACTGCGTACCCTGCCGACCTCGGCGATGCGCAAAATCTCGGCGACACTGGCTTGGCCGGTCGCAAGAGCCTCACGCAACGCTTCGAGAGCCACGTCGAGCCCCGTCTTGTTGCGGTAGCGGAAGCAATCCACCACCGTCCGTGCGGGCGAGGTGATCTGTACGGCCACCCCCTGGATCTCGAGCGTTTGCACAGAATAGGTCAGCATCGGCCCGGAGAAGCGGACGACATGCACAGGCAGCCCTTCGAGCCGTGGCTTGCGCGCTTTCCGGTCGAGGGCGATCCACACCTCCCGGGGCGCCTGAGTGCCGATGCCGTGAACGCGCAACGCCGTGAGCAGGCATACGATCGCCTGCGGAACCCGCGCGACGACCATCGCGATCGTTTCGTGCTCGCTCGGTTCGGCCTCGGCGAGCCGGTAGAGCCCACGGCCCACCCGCTCGGCAGTGCCGTCTCGCAGCCAGGCACGCAGCCCGCTCCGCTGAATGCCGAGAGCCTCCACGTCGCGCGCGCGGAAAACAGCGTGGAGTCGGGAGGGCGGTCCTGGCATGGGATCAGGCTAGCCCAATACGTCGGCAGTTGCAAGGAAGTGCCGACGTTTTGGTCAAGGGATCAGATCGGCCGTCGCCGACCGCGTGACCTCCGCCAGCATGCGGACGATGTCCTTCTCGATGGTTCGAATCTCGGCCTCGATCTCTTCGAGAGGGCGCGGCGGCGTGTACTTGTAGAAATAGCGGTTGAAGTTGATCTCATAGCCCACGATGCCGACCTTGCCGTCTTTCTCGTCCCGTTTGCTCACATCGATCCAGGCGTCGGGCACGTGGGGGCGGACCTCTCGTTCGAAGAACGATTCGACGCTTTCGGCGAGCGGCACACTCTCGGTGTCCCTCAGCTCGGGGTCAGGCTCCGGCTGACCGTCCTTGTCGTAGCAGATCTCCGCCGTCTCGTCCCGCTCCGAGAGAGCCGAGAGAACCGCTTTGCGGGCCGGCGCGGAAAATCCGAGGCCGACCTTCTTCGCCGCCTTGGCCAGAATCTCCTCGAAGGCTTCCCGATCCTTGAAGAGCGTGCGAGGAAGTTTTCCCAGTATCTTGAGAATCGCGTCCTGCTGCGCTCTTCCCTCCTCTGCCTCCTGCTCGCCGGCCTTTCCCTTCTTTTTGGACACCGCGAGGTTCTGGAAACCCTTCTCTGTAGCCAGCCGTCCGATGCGTTCCGGAGTCGCCTGGAAGTTGAGCCGCAGAGGCCGCTCCACCGTGATCTTGCGGAAGCCGAAGTGAGTGGTGGGGAAGATCTTGACCTGCTCGCCTCCCTTGCCTGTGCGCAGGAATTTCAAGATCTCGTCGGCTCTCTCGGAAGGGACCCGCCGCCGCTTGTCCCCCAGACTCTTCGGCATCGGCACCCAGAAAGACGTCGCATCGATGAGCAGCACCTTGCCGCGGCGCTTGGGAGCTTTTCGGTTGGTGAGCACCCAGACGTAAGTGGCAATCCCGGTGTTGTAGAAAAGCTGCTCCGGGAGAGCGACGAGGGTCTCGAGCAGGTCGTGCTCGAGGATGAAACGGCGGATCTCGCTCTCGCCGCTTCCGGCGTCACCCGTGAAGAGCGGCGAGCCGTTCATAATGATCGCGGCACGGGAGCCCCCCTGGTCCGGCTCCTTCATGTGCGCCATCATGTGGAGCAGGAAGAGGAGCTGTCCGTCGCTGATGCGGGGCAGACCCGGGCCGAAGCGTCCGGCGATCCCCCGCTCATGCTCCGCCCGCACCGAGTCTTCGTCGCGCTTCCAGTCCTTGCCGTAGGGCGGGTTGGCGATCAGATAGTCGAAGTCGTGCTGGGCGTGGCGGTCGTTCGAGAGAGTGCTGCCGAAGAGAACATTCTCGGCGTCCCGTCCATTGTCCGACTTCATGAAGAGGTCGGACTTGCAGACCGCGAACGTCTCCGGGTTCACCTCCTGGCCAAACGGGTGGATGTCGGCCGTTCGGTTGATCGGCGGATGCAGCAGATGGCCGTTGTCCCGCACTCCGACGGTGATGCGCTCCTTGGCGATCGTCAGCATCCCGCCGGAGCCGCAGCAGGGATCGCAGACGGTGAGGACCACGCCGGGCTTGCGCAGACGTTCCTCGTCACCCGCCAGGAGGAGATCGACCATCAGGTGAACGACGTCGCGGGGCGTGAAGTGCTCGCCGGGATTCTCATCGAGAGACTCGTTGAACTTGCGGATGAGCTCCTCGAAGATCGTCCCCATGGTCGGGTTGTCGACCGTATCAGGGTGGAGGTCGACCTTCTTGAAGCGCTCCATGACCTGGAACAGGAGCTTCGCCTCGGCGAGCTTGCTGATCGTGTTGTCGAAGTCGAACTTCTCGAGCACCTCGCGCATGTTGAGACTGAAGCCGGCAATGTAGTTGCGCAGGTTGGCGGCGAGGTTGGGAGAGTCCCCCAGCAGCTTCTCGAAGTCGTAGCGGGAGGTGTTGTAAAAAGCGAATCCGGAGGCGCGGCGGAGCTGTGCGCTGGGGTTTTCGAGCTTGCCCGTGTACTTGGCTTGGGTCGCCAGAACCTTCTCTTTGGTGGGCGCGAGAACGCAGTCGAGACGCCGGAGCACCGTGAGCGGCAAAATGACGTCCTGATACTTGCCGCGCTTGAAGGTGTCGCGGATCAGATCCGCGACGCCCCAGAGGAAACTGACAATTGTGCTGTGGTTCAAAAGCCCGGTTCTCCTTCCCGTCGTGCCCCCAGTTTACAGCAGCGGCGAGAGCCAGCGCGCCATACGGTCGCCGAGACGGTGCAGGAAGGGCCGGCGGCGCCATTCCGGGCGGTGGATCTCCACGGCGTTCTTCATGTCCTCCTCGAAGGCCCCCGTCATGCGCCGGGCGACGTCGTCGCAGAGGATCATCAGGTCGCACTCGGCGTTGAACAGAAACGAGCGGAAGTCCAGATTGGTCGAGCCGATGACGGAGACGTAGCCGTCCGCCACCAGCGTCTTGGCGTGGAGGATCGAGGCCTGATATTCGAAGATCCGCACGCCGCGGGAGAGGAGGCGCGAATAGTAGCCGTGGCCGGCGTGGCGGGCGAGGGGGACGTCGGAGCGGCCGGGCAGCATGAGGCGGACGTCGACGCCCCGGCGCGCGGCGCGGGTGAGGGTGCGCACCGCGGCCCAGCCGGGGGCGAAGTAGGCGTTGGTGATCCAGACCGATTGGCGCGCCGCCGCGACCAGGGCGGCGAGGGCCGCGGCCGACTCGGCCTGCCCGCGGCGGAAGCGTGAGTCGAGGACCAGGACGCGCGGCGTCGGCCCCTCGGCCTCGTCGGCGGACAGCGGCTCGAGCTCGAGCGTGGAGCCACCGGCGCGCTCCCATCCCTCGGAAAAGACCACCGCCATCTCCCAGGCGGTCGGGCCGATCACCTTGACGTGCGTGTCGCGCCAGGTGTCCCCCGGCTTGACCTTCTTGTTGCGCACCACGGAGCCATACTCCTCGCCGATGTTCATGCCGCCGGTGAAGGCGAGGCGGCGGTCGATGACGAGGATCTTGCGATGGTCGCGGAACGGCTGGTACCAGAGCTGCTCGAAGAGCGGATGGAACATCCGGTGCTCGATGCCGTGCCGCGTCATCTCCTCCCAGAAGGTGGCATGGGTGGAGGCGGAGCCGAGAGCGTCGACCAGCACCTTGACGACCACGCCGCGGGCCGCGGCGCGGGCCAGCGCCTTGAACAGGGCGACGCCGGTCTCGTCGTCCTTATAGATGTAGGATTCGAGGAGGATCTCCTTCTCCGCCGCGTCCACCGCCTCCCGCATCGCGGTGAAGGCGTCCTCGCCGCGGAAGTAGACTTCGACGTCATTGCCGCCGAAGAGCGGAGAGCCGTCGATCCGCCGCAGCAGCGTCTCGAACCCGGAATCGCGCACGCCCTCGGGCAACGCCTCGGCGAGGCGCGTCACCTTCCGCGGGGTCAGCTCACGGGGCAGCTTGCGCCCGGCAGCGGGGCGCAGGATCGGCTTGAAGAAGCGGTGACGGTGGTGACGGTGGCGTTTCACGAACCGGGAGTATGTCAGGTTCCCGCGCGAACCTTTTTCCCCGTCCTCTCGTCTTGTAAGGAAGAGAGCCTCTCATGAACGCCGACCCCACCGACCGCACCGCCCGCCCGTCCCCCGACCTCCTGCTGGCCCGCCGTGCCGCCGGCGGCGGAGCGGCTGCCTGGGAGGAGCTGCTGGCGCTCTACGGGGAGCGGATCTACAACCTGGCCTGCCACTTCGCCGGCTCGGTCGTGGATGCGGACGACCTGACGCAGGAGATTTTCCTCCGCCTGTATCAGAACCTCCGCCTCTACCGCGGCGACGTGCCGCTCGCCGGCTGGGCGCTGCGCCTGTCGCGCAACCTGTGCATCGACCACTACCGCCGCGCCCGCCGCGAGCGCCGCTCGTCGGTGGTCTCGGAGGAGGTGCTGGCGCAGCTTCCCGCCGCCGGCGATCCGCTGGCCGATGCCCAGAGACGGATGCAGCTCCGCGAGGTCTACCGCGCCCTGGAGCAGATGTCCGAGGACCTCGCCGAGGTCGTGCTGCTGCGCGATCTTCAGGGCTGGAGCCTGGAGGAGACCGCGGCGTACCTGGAAGTGCCCCTGGGCACCGTCAAATCGCGGCTCCACCGCGCCCGCCTCGACCTCGCCGCGCGGGTCACCGCCGAGCTCGGCGCGCGTCGCGGTGGCGCCGCCGCTCCGCTCCCGGCCGTGGGGGTGGAGGCATGTTGAGCTGGGCCTGCCGCCGCTTCCGTGCCCGCTTCACGCCGGGCTCGGCGCACCCGCACCGCCTGGCGTGCAGCGACTGCGACGCTTTCGCCCAGGCCGTCGAGCTGGCGGCGGGTGTGCGCCTGCCGCTGCCGGCCGGCCTGCGCCGCGGCCTGCAGGCGATCACGAGGCCGGAGCCGGAGAAGACCGGTACCGTTCTGCCCTTCCCGGTGCCTCGGCTGCCCCGGCTGCCACTACCGGCGGCGACCGCCGCCCGCCTGCGCGGCATCGCCGCGGAGCACCGCACGGCTCCTCCCGATTGGGTGCGCAGCCCGCGCTACGCCGTGGCGGCGAGCGCTCTCCTGGCGCTCCTGCTCGGCCCGTTCCTGGCGCCCGCCGCCGACCGCGGCCTCGCAGCCTGGGGCACCGTCCGCCAGGAGCTGACCCCGCTCGCACAGCACACCGAGGAGAAGGGGCGCGAGGAGCTCGAAAACCTTCACACCACCGCCGTGGCGGCCGTCCACGATTTCAATGACCTATCGACCCGGCTCTCCACATTCGTCCACGAGAGCTTGATGAGGAGACCCTGATGAGCCCCGCAGAGACTTGGAACGCCGTACCTGAACCCCAGCCCCAGTTCCAGCCAGGAATGGCCCCGACGGCCTCGCCTGACCTGGGCGGCCTGCCGCCCGCCATCGTCCGCAAGAACCCTGTCCTGGCGGCGATCCTCTCCGCCTTTCCGGGAATCGGAAACGTCTACAACGGTCTCTACATGCGCGGCGTCACCTTGTTTCTGATCGTCGCCAGCCTGATCGCGATCGTCACAAAGGGGCACCATCCTCTCTTCGGATTGGGAGTCGCCTTCTTCTGGATCTTCAACGTCATCGACGCCTACCGGCAGGCCACCCTGATCAACTACGGCTACGCCCAGGACCTCGGCCTCACCGATCTGCCGCGCCATCCACGGGCGAGCCAGGGCGGCGTCGTGGCGGGCATCCTGCTCACACTGGTCGGTGTCTGCGCCATCGGGGAGCGCTATTTCAATCTCGACCTCGACCGGGTGCTCGATCTCTGGCCCTTCGCGCTCGTCGCCATCGGCGCCTGGCTCGTCTGGTCCTCGATCCGCGACCGGCGGAAGGCTGTCAGCGGGCTCTGAGGCTCAAAACGGGGAAGCCTTTCAATTCCAGAGAATTACCATAGGGGTGCTCACGCAGTGAGCACCCCGTCATCAAAGATTCTTGTGAGATTGCGGGCCGATTTTCCGACTTATATAGGGGTAGGAGGAAATTCCTGCCTTGAAAAAGCATGACCGCAGCTACCGTCTCCTGTTCTCCCAGCCTCGCATGGTTGAGGATCTCGTCCGCCGTTTCGTCGCCGAGGCCTGGATCGAGAAGCTCGACTTCTCGACTCTGGAGCGGGTCAACGGCTCCCATGTCGCGGAGAATCTCCAGGGCCGCGACGGCGACGTCGTCTGGCGTCTCCGGGTCCGCGGCGATCCGGCGACGTGCGTCTACGTGCTCGTCGAATTTCAGTCCGAAGTCCAGCGCTTCATGGCGCTGCGGCAGTCGGTTTACGTCGGCCTGTTCTGTCAGCAGCTCGTGAAACAGGGGGAGCTGACGCCGGACGGCCTTCTGCCCCTGGTCCTGTCGATTGTCATCTACAATGGGAAGGCCGACTGGCGGGCTCCCCGGGAGCTCGCCGAGCTGGTCCAGGTGGTCGACGACGGTTCGGAGGTCTACGCGCCACGCCTGCGCTACCTCCTGATCGCCATGGAGAAGTACAAGCCGGCCGATCTCCAGGGGAGCAACCTGGTGGCTCTCCTGATTCGGCTGGAGAGAAGCCGGACGCGGTCGGGTCTGCGGCAGATCATCCGTGATCTCGTCGCCGCGCTGCCGGGCTCGGATGAAGGAGGCCTGCGGCGGGCCTTTGTGGTCTGGTTGCAACGCGTCTTCCTGCCGGCCAAAGGCGAGGAGGACATCCCGGAGATGATCGACCTGGAGGACTTTCGCACCATGCTGATCGAGAGAGTTGAAGAGTGGAGCCGGGAGATCGAGGCCCGGGCGGAGAAGAGGGGCGAAAAGAAGGGCGAGAAGAAGGGGTTGAAGAAGGGCCTTGAGCAAGGCTTGGAGAAGGGCCTTGAGAAGGGTCTTGAGCAAGGCCAGGAGAAGGGCAGCCGTGAGCTTCTCTTGCGCCAGCTCGAGGTCAGGTTCGGTCAGATCGACGGCCGCACGCGCGCCAAGGTCAATGCTGCCGGCCGCGAGCTCCTGTTCCGGTGGGCGGAACGTCTCGTGATGGCCGAGCGGCTCGCCGACGTGTTCGGCGGCTGAAGGCTGCGGCCAGAGGCCTCGGCCGGCCAGGAGCCGGGGGGCTCGCAGCCCCCCGGCTTCAGTGGATGCCCTGAGCTCTAGAACGTCAGCTTGACGGCGAGCTGGACGATGCGGTTCTCCAAGGCGCCGATGTCCTGACCGAAGTTGGCCTGCGGGATCAGGAGATTCGCCGTGACGTCGTAGTTGTAGAACACGTTGCGCTGGGAGTTGATGTTGTCGCGGTCGAGGAGGTTGAAGGCCTCGGCGATCAGATCGAGATTGATCCCGCTGGTGAGCGGGATGCGCTTGTCGATCCGCAGGTCGATATTGTAGACGTCGGGCAGGTAGACGGAGTTGCGGCTCCCCGGCACGATGTCGTTGCGCGTGTTGCCGTCCCGGTTGAGATCGTTGGTCACCGTCTTCGAATAGGGCTGGCCGCTCTGCCAGGTGGCGATGCCGCTGATCGACCAGCCGTCGAGCAGGTATTTCCTGGCCCCCGTGCTCCCCTTCCAATAGGCGAGATCCCAGACGCCGCTCAGCACCAGCCGGTGGCGCTGGTCGTTGCTGCCGGGCGCGTCGTCGGCGTTGAAGTCGAACGGGTTGGAGGCGAATTTGGCGTCGTCGCCGCCGTTGGGCACCACGGCGGTCGCGTCGGGCACCGTATCGGTCACTTGACCGAGCGTGTAGGCGAGGTTGGCCTGATAGTAGCCGTTGAACCGCTTGCGCAGCTCCAGGGTGAGGCCGTTGTATTCCGACTTCGCCGTGCTCTCGAACTGGATGATGCGGTCGAAGTTGGTGAACGGCCGCGCCGCGGGGAAGCGCTGCACCGTCACCGTGCCGCCGCCCTGCACCGGGATCGCGGTCGCCACCGGCGCCGACAGGTTGATGTCCGTCGAGCGTTGCAGCTTCCTGCCGCGCACGTAGAGATAGCCGGCGGAGACCGCGAGCTCGTCGGTCAGCGCGTAGTCCACGCCGAGGCTCGCCTGATGGACCTCGGGATTCTCATAATCCTTGTCGAACACGAAGATCGTCGGCTTCGGCAGCGCCGCGCCGGTCGGCAGAGCGGGGAAGACGTTGGGATAAGTCGGCACCTGATTGCCGGTGAACGTCACCGTCTGCACGTTGATGCCGTTGTTCGAATGCGCGGTGCCGACCATGATCGACGGCGTGCGGCCGTAGAACAAACCGTAACCGGCGCGCACCACGGTCTTGGGATTCGGGTTCCAGGACAGCCCGAGGCGCGGCGCCAGGTTGTTGCGGTCGATATGCAGATGGCTGGTGTCGATCCCGGCCGCGGCGAGCTGTGCGTCTGGATTGCGCACCGACGGCTGCGCGAAATCCTGCAGGTCGTAGCGCAGGCCGAACGTGAACGTCAGATTGTCGCGCAGCGCCCACTGATCCTGGGCGAACGCCGCGTATTCCTTGATGTCCGGATGCGTCGTCGGACCGGTCGTCCCCGGGCCGGGGAAGGCCTGCACGTAGCGCTCGCCCGAGCCGTCGGGGATGCCGCGGTTGTAGCTGGCGATCGAGTTGAAGGTGTAGGAGCCGCCGAAGTTGCCGGGGAAGAAATTCGTGATCTTGTCGCGGTTGACGTCGAAGCCCGCCTTGAACGTGTGCGCGCCGCTGGCGCGAGTCAGCGTATCGGCGATCTGCCAGCGCTTGATCGTCGTCTCGCGCGGGCTGAAGTTGTTGCGGCCGACCGTCAGGATGGTGCGCCCGCTCTGCCGGATCGTCGCCTCGGGCAGATTGCTGTTGGCCTTGCCCGGCTCCGAATCCTTCGCCCACTGGGCGCGCGCCTCGTTGAACAGCACCCCGCCGAGGACGGAGGCGAGCGAGGCGTTGAGCGACTTGGTATTCACCAGGCTGTCGCCGGTGTGCTCCTCGCCGTTGGTGGCGCCGCCGTTCTCGAAGTTCTTGCCGGTGAAATCCTGATCGTTGTAGCGCACGCTGAGGCGTTGGGCATCGTTCAGGCTCCAGTCCACCTTGGCCAGGAAGACGTCCTGATTCTGCCCGCGCTCCCAACTGTTCGCCTGGGCGCGCAGCTTGGCGAGGCCGGCGACCGTATTGGCATCGGTGGGCAGAGTGAGGCCGGCGAGGTTCTGGTCCAGATTGACGTCATTGGGGATCGTGTTGCGCTGGCCGTCGTAGTTGACGAAAAAGAAAGCCTTGTCGCGCTGGATCGGTCCGCCCAGCGAGCCGCCGAATTGATCGTACTGATAGGGCGACTTGGCGCGCGCGGGCACGGCGGTCTTGTTGACGAAGCTGTTCTCGTTGAGGCTCTTGTCGCGGTAGAACTCGAACAGCGAGCCGTGGAAGTCGTTGGTGCCGGATTTGGTCACCACGTTGATCACCGCGCCGCCGGCCCGGCCGTACTCGGCGGAATAGGCGTTGCGGTTGACCTGAAACTCCTGCACCGCGTCCTGGCTGAACTGGTACGGCGCGCGGCCCGAACCGGTGCGGCCCAGGGTCTGGCCGAAGAACGTGTTGTTGTTGTCCGCCCCGTCCACCACCAGGCTGTTGAGCGTGCCGCGCTGGCCGGCGAAGCTGATGTCGCCCTGCCGCACGTCGCGGGTGACGCCCGGCGTGGTGAGCACGAAGTCGATGAAATTGCGCCCGTTGGTCGGCAGATTGGCCACCGCCCGCGCGCCGACCGTCGAGGACTGCGCGCTACGCTCCTTGTCCAGCACCGGCGCCTCGGCGGTGACGACGATCTCTTCCGACGCCGAGGCGCGCAGCGAGATGTCGGCGTTCAGGGTCTGGCCGATGGTGAGCGTGAGGTCCTTGAGCCGGGTGGTCGCGAAGCCGCTCAGCGCCGCCGAGACCTCATAGGTGCCGACGGGGAGCAGGGGAGCGCGGTAGCGGCCCGCGCCGTCCGTCTGCGTATCACGGCTCACGCCCGTCGCCTGGTTCTGGATGGTGACGGTCACACCGGGCAGGACGCCGCCCGTCTCGTCCGTCACCGTACCGACGATTTCGCCGCCGGCGTTCTGGGCCGGCGCGGGCAGCGCGGCGAGGAGGAAGAGGAGGCAGAGCCAGCCGATCGCTCGGGCTCGAGGTTGTCTCAGCATGATGGTTTCCTTTCCGCGAGATGGGTTTGAACCGGGGAGCATATCAAGACCGGCGGGCCGGGGGTGAGGGCGCTTTCGGCGCCACTGCCGACTTTGACGGAGCCCTGCGCCGGCCACCGCTTGACGGACAGGGGAGGCCCCCCGCTTTTGATATGCTCCCCCTCCTATGGAGCTGGGTGACTTCCATCTGACCATCGTCAGCGACGGCGAGTTCCGCCTGGACGGCGGGGCGATGTTCGGCGTGGTGCCGCGGGTGCTCTGGGAGAAACAGAAGCCGCCCGACGAGCGCAACCGCATCCGGATGGGTACGAACTGCCTGCTGGTGTCCCGGGGGGACGACCTGCTGCTCATCGACACGGGGATCGGCGACAAGCATGATCCCAAATTCGTCGACAGCTATGGCCTCCAGCCCGGGGCGATGCGGCTGCCGGAGGCGATCGTACAGGCGGGCTATGAGATCGAGGACATCACCCATGTCGTCCTCTCGCATCTCCACTTCGACCACTGCGGCTGGAACACCCGCGAGCAGGGGGGCAAGCTGGTGCCGACGTTCCCCCATGCGCGCTACTGGCTGCAGCGCGGCGAGGTGGAGCATGGCCGCCAGCCCAACGAGCGGGACCGCGCGAGCTACTTCCCGGTGAACTGGGAGCCGCTCTTCGAGGCGGGGGTGGTGGAGCTGTTCGACGAGGAGGCAGAGCCGATTTCGGGGGTCAAGGCGGTGCGCGTGCCCGGGCATAACGCGGACATGTGTATCGTTCTCATCGATGGGGGAGACCGGAAGGCGGTCTTCTGGGCCGACCTGGTGCCGACGCCGGCGCATGTGCCGTTCCCCTGGATCATGAGCTACGACCTCTATCCGCTGACCACTCTCGACAACAAGAAGCTGTGGCTGCCCCGGGCGGCGGCGGAGGAGTGGCTGTGCGTGTTCGAGCACGATGCGGACGTCCCCTTCGGGCGCATCGTCGAGGAGAAGCCGGGGCGGTTCCGATTCCAAGCCTGAGACAAACCTCTGGAAACTGGGTGGGAGACATATGGCGCAACAAGAGCAGCTCGACCTGATCATCATCGGCAGCGGCCCCGGCGGCTACGTCGCGGCGATCCGCGCCTCGCAGCTCGGCCTCAAGAC
>Ga0307506_10000072_pt1 | contig 42853 bp, 27 predicted proteins | sample 25_S_MG_FD_202175 | JGI IMG/M metagenome (GOLD analysis project Ga0307506, IMG submission 202175) | Soil microbial communities from Populus trichocarpa stands in riparian zone in the Pacific Northwest, United States - 25_S | ecosystem: Environmental > Terrestrial > Soil > Riparian zone > Trees... | reverse complement strand
AGGATCGCCTCGCCCGCGAGCTCCTGGACGGGGCGCAACGCGGTCCAGCCGAGCCGGGAGACGATGGCTTCCTGGAGCCGCGGCGGGAAGCGGGCGAAGGCGGTCAAAGCCTCACCCCCCTTTCCCCGGGAGCTCGCGAGGTCCACGACCTGTCCATCAATTTGGCCGTCTTTCTACTTGCAGTCCCCCAGGGCAGGAACGAGCTCGGGTGGAGTGCTTCCAATAAGAGAGCACTCAGGCTCGGAGCACCTGAGTAAAATCGATATCGAAGCCTGCCACGCGCATCTCTACCACCAGAGGCATTTTCCAATTGCCGGCCGAGTCCATATCTATATACATAATTCCGGAATAATCAGTCGGCATCTCTAATTCTCCTTCTTTTTTCTTGTATAACGCCACCACCCTCCTTCGACCAAGTTTGCCGAAGAAATAACCAAGCTCGAAGATGATATTTTGTCTGGCCCGTGGCCTCATCTCGCCAAAATTTCCCCCACCTATGTCGTCGGGAGTCAATAAGATGACTGCAAATGCGACGTCGGAGAAGTCTTCAAATTTCTCCAGGATCGTCTGCCCGGCCTCCGCATGATCGCTTAAGACGACAGGCCGAAGGTTCAGGGATTTGAGGAACCCAACCACTTCATCTCTAGCGGCCAAGTCATGGCCATGAGCCAGAAACACCCGAGGAGTCAGCGCTCGCCGCAAGGACTTGAGCACCTCTTCGGTGCCTTCATCAACGCTTATAAGGTCAACGACGGGCGGCAGATATCCCGGCTTACGACGGAAGGAATCACGCATCAAATCCGGGGTAAGAGCTTCGGCAACAATGATTGTGGGAATCATGGCATCGATCGCTCTCCCCGAGGACAGCTCCCCACTCGCTTGGCTCAGGGCAAGATCGACGATAGCAAGATCAGGCCGGCCGCCCCCCTTCATGGCCATTTTCCGAGCCTCTGGAAATGTGGCAGCCTCTAGAACGTCGAAACCTTGAGACTGTAGGAAGCGCGCCCACTTCCTACGCCGATCTTCATCTCCATCAGCCAAAAGGATCTTTGCCAGTCCCACGGGTCAGTGCCCTGCCATTGTAAAGGCATTGAGGCGGTCGAGAAAATTTGAGAATCCTTCTTCTTTATAAACAAATTCGACTATCCCGGCCTGATCATCTGCCATTTCACTTCGCACAATTCTAAAATCAGGCCGAGCCGTCAGGATAAATGTCTTGATCCCCTTCTGACTGGCAACTTCGGCAACTCGGAGGCCACTCGTTCTTTCAGAATTTGACTTTAGACGCACGTCTACCACTGCAAGGCCGAAGCGTTGGTTGGCGAGAGCATAGAGAGCCTCCGCCGAGGATGAGGCCGTCGCAACCGAAAAACCCTCCTCGCGCAAGAGTCTGGCCCAAGCTTCGAGGAACTCTGTGCTTTCGTTCACAAAACAGATAGATTGCCCAGAGAGACCAAAAATCCTCTTGACAGCTTGTGACAGCTCGGCGTCGTCAGGTTGCTTTCTGACGACATCAGTTGCTCCCGCCCGCCAAGACTCCCGAGCGCTTTCCCAGGACAGACCGGAGCTGAGAGCAACAATCGGCAGCTTGGGGTAGCGGTCGCGGTATTTTGCAACTATTTCAGCCGTGCCAGGCTGATCGTCAACTATGACGAGGTCGACTTTGGTCAGTTCGGACGCCTCGGTCGTCAGGCTTATTTGAATATCTGCCAGATCGGTGAGGAAACTCTGAAACGAAGGGTCTGGCTCGGAAGTGACCAGAAGGATACTCTTGATACCAACCATTGATTTCCTTGCGGACGCATTAGGAAACGGGCTCTCGCTGTCACTCCATTCGAAATGCGCTGCCTCTGGATGCCCTTCTTTTACCAACCTCTCTCCCGCCATTGCCTCTAACAATTCCCGAAGTTGAGCCTCCGCCCAAGGTAGCAACTCTTGGGAAGCAAGGAGCGAGCGGATCTCCAACTCGGCCTCACCATACTGCCGCCCCTTGTATAATAGGGAAACAAAGCTAACAGCCAGGATACATCTAGTTCGCCGTTTTTCAACAGGTGTCTCGTCAAAGGCAGCTCTTTCGAAAGCGGCAGCCTTCGAGTAGAGCTCAAACGCCTCAAGCTTGCGGCCTTCGGCCAGAGCAACAGAAGCATCGGCTGAGAGTTCTGCAGCGTGGAGATGAGATTCGTGCATCACCGATGCTCCCTGACTTCTTCCACCAGCACCATGGCTTCCCGAAAACCAACCACGCTCGCCATGGCTGGCAAGTTGGAAGCTCCTTCGGCAGCCTGGCGAAGCTTTTCGCGAAGACGGCGTCGGAGTGAAGTCTGATCGCCGGTATCGACTCCCGATACTTCCACTCGATGGGCAGTCTCAAGGTCGTCGCAGCCTGGCTGCCCCACGTAATAGTCGGCGCCAGAGAGTGTTTCTGCACGTGCCAGTGCAACGAAGCCAAGCTCCGATTCTATGGTAGCCAAGGAGACCACATAGGCAGCATCTCGTGTCGCGTCGTCGCGGTTGTTCCACGCACGCCGAGCATCTTCAGTGGGTTCATTCCACGGAAGTAAGGTGGACGTGGAGGAGCCGCAACAGCGAATCGACAAGAGCGTCTCAGGTGGCCTATGGTGACGGGCAAAACAGATCTCGGCTGCCTCCGCAAACGATTCACAGACTGCTGCCGAGACTCCAGGGTGTCTCGGGGAACGAACGCTTCTCAGGTCGATCATTGCCTTGTCACCCTACTCTCCGGGCTATTGGGTGTGAGCCTTTTAACAGCGATACCGGAAGTACTCTTCCCGTTAGGACCAACCTCCGTCGCTTCATTTCGCACTCTACCATGCCTTCGATGTTGCCTGGAAACGACTCAGGGCGGAAGGACGCCGTCGGCGCGAGCCGTTCGAGGACGGAGAGGAGGTGCGCGCCGCGGTCGGTGCCGGCGAGGGCGTGGAATTCGTCGATGACGACGAGCGGAGATCCTGGAAGAGGCGCTGGATCGGCGCCCGCGGGGAGATGGGAGCGATGTAGAGGACACCGACGCCCTCCGGCTCGCGGTCGATGAGGCCGGCGAGGGCCGGGAAGAGGGCCGCTTCGGTCTTGCCTCCGGCGGTCGGCGCGAGGACGACGGCGTTCTTGCCGTCGAGGATCGCCTCGCCCGCGAGCTCCTGGACGGGGCGCAACGCGGTCCAGCCGAGCCGGGAGACGATGGCTTCCTGGAGCCGCGGCGGGAAGCGGGCGAAGGCGGTCAGAATTCGACGCTCTCGGCGTAGCCGTTGTCGTCGCCCGGCGCGGGCTCGTATTCATAAGGTTTTTTGCCGGCGGCGGCGCGCTCTTCAATCGCGGTCATCATCGGGAGCTCGGGCGGCAGCTCGGGGAGCGGCTCGTCTGGGTTTTCGGCGTAGACGTCGAACAGATTCACCAGGCTGCGGAGGAACTGCCGGGGGACGATTCCCACATCGCCGCCGAAGCCTTTGGTGACTTCGTCGACCCGCGCGGCGATGACGTCCGGTGTCACCTTTTGCGCGACGATGTTCGGATCGCCTCCGGGATAGAGCTCGCGGAGGCGAAGGCCGACGTCTTTGAGGCGGTCGCGGTCGAAAGGTTTCAATTCGAGCTGCGGCTGGCGCATGGAAACGAGGCCGTTCTCGACCTGGAAGCGGATGCGGTCGTGGAGCGGCTGGAGGCCGGCGACGCCGCGGCGGGTGTCGAAGAATTCGGGGGTGCCGGTGAAGATCCAGAGCAGGCCCTTGAAACGGTCGGCGGCGTCGATGATCTGGCGGATGCCGTTGAGCGACCGGCCGCGCACGTCGGTGCGCATGCGCAGGATGGTCTCGGCTTCGTCGATGACGATGACGAGGCCCGCATAGCCGGCGGCTTTGACGACTTCGAGGACGCCCTGGAGATACGCCATGGCGTCGGTGCTGGTGATGTCGCCTTTGATCCCCGCCGCGCGCTTTTCGGAGGCGCTGACGTTCTCGCTGCCGGAGAGCCAGGAGAGGAGGGCGCCGGCTTCGCGGACTTTGCCGGCCTGTTTGGACCGGAAGATTTCACGCAGGACGCGGGCGAGGTCTTCCGGTGCCTTGCCGCCGGTCCGAGAGACGATGTCTTCTTCGATGCGCTTCTGGACCCGGTGATCGAAGTCCGGCGCATTCTCGTCCGCGCCGCCGGCGATGAGCGCTCCTTCGACTTTGGCGATCCAGCGGTCGATGATGTCGCCCAATGCTCCGCGGGGACAGGTGGCGGTGCCCAGCTCCTGGACGACTTTGCGGTAGACGTCGTCGAATTTGTGAAAGTGCAGATCGTTGTCCGAGACGACGACGAAGCTGGTGGCAAAACCTTTCTCTTGCGCGTCGTGGAGAGCGAGCCGGGCCATGAAGGTCTTGCCGCAGCCGTAGCCGCCGCGGAGGAATTTGAAGACGCCCTCGCCGGCGCCGGCGAGGCCGAGGAGGCGGTTGAGCTCGGCGCGCTGGCGGTCGATGCCGACCGCGAAAGCCTCCAGGCCGCGCTCGGGGACGACGCCGGAGCGCAGGCGTTCGAAGATGTGCTCACGGTCGCGTTGGCTGGTCATCGGTCTTCCTCGCGGACGTAGCGCTTGCCGCCTTCGCCGCTCTCGGTGCGGATGCGGAAGGGAAGCTTGGGAAGGTAGTCGTCGATCTCGGCCGAGAAGCGACGGAAGGCGCGCGGCGAGCCGAGCAGGTGGGTCGCCTCGGGCTCGGTGATGACGCCGTGCTTGGCGATGTGGAGGAAGACTCTGCGGATCGCCTCGTCGGTGATCGCTACGGCCCAGGCTTCGGTCCGCGTTTCAGAGGATGGCGGCGCTTGCTCTGGTTTGGCGGCCATCCCGCTCACGGAGTACCAGGCGTCGGGCATCGCGCCGTGGACGTTGGCGAGGCTCTCGGCATGATCGACTTCGAGGCGGACGCGCTCGTCCGCCGGCCCTTCGAGCCCGAAGAAGACGTCGCTCCACGCCTCCCCCACCGGCATGTGCAGCCGGCCGGACCGCAGGGTCGCCGGCCGCGAGACGTCTTTGAGGATGACGTGGACGTCGTCCCGCTGCGGCACGCGGAGGGCGATGTCGAGGAGGCCGGAGACGGCGAAGGCGAGGGTGCCGGGGGCGTGGACGACGCGGAGGCGGAGGCGGTGGTGGCCCATCACGTCGTCCATCGGCTCGGCTTCCACGGTGTATTCGTTAGGGACAGCCTGCTCGCGGTGCTTGAGGGTGACGGTGAGGACCGGGATGATGCGCTCCTGCGGGCTGAGGCCGCCATGGACGAAGGAGGCTCCCGGGTTGCCGGTTGCAAAGACGGCGGTGTCGTCGCGGAAGAGGAGGTAGCCGGGCAGTCCCGCCGTGCCGTCATAGCCGAGCGAGGAGATGGAAACGGGGACCATCCCTTGCTCGGCGCGCGGATGCTCGTCGAGGACGTGGCGGCGCTGCGGATCGGTTTTCTTTCCGAACGGCCGCACCTGGGTGGTCTCGTCCTGCAGGAGGAATCCGTGGTCGGCGGTGAAGACGGCGGTCTTGACGCCCGCGAGCTTGAGATGGTGCCAGGCCGCCTTGATCTGGCGCAGGGTCGCGTCGAAGGTGGGCAGGCCGGCGTTGGCCTCGCCGGCGTCGTCGATCTCCTTGGAATGGATGACGACGAGCGGGTGGGCTTTCAGCGCACGGACCAGCTCGGCGGTGGTCTTGTCGCTCACCTCGGCGAGCTTGAGAAGAAGGGCCGGCTTGCCCGCGCTGCGCAGGCCCATGGCGCGGGCGCGGTCTTCGGGCCGCCGCACGGTGAGCTCGCCGGACTTGAAGCCCTGGAAGACACCGGCCACGGCGAGCCGGCCGCCCACGGCCACGGGAGCGAGGGCATTCATGCCGACCGGTGTGATGGTGGGCAGCTCGGCCAGGCGGGGCTTGAGGTCGACGACGGTGCCGGCACCGGCGAGGTCCTCCGCCAGCTCGGTGGCCATCTCATAGCGGAAGGCGTCGATGACGAAGAAGGCGATCTTTTCGCTGGGGTGAACGAGCGGATGGACGGCCTGCTCGAACAGGGTGCGCTGCTGCATGGCCGGCGGCGGCAGGAAGCCGTGCTCCTGGCCGAGGGCGGCGAAGGCGCGGGTGAGGCGGTCGGCCCACTCGCGATGGAGGCGCCGCAGGTCGCTCGCGACTTCGCGCAGAGCGCCATAGGTTTCGAGGCGCGGCTCCAGGAGCGCGAGCCGCATCTGCTCGAATCTCCGGTGCGCGCGGTCGACTTCCCAGGCTCCGGAGGCGTACCGCTCGACGGCCTGCTCCAGGCTCCGCGCTCCGGCGAACGGCTCGGCGTGCCGCGCGATGGTCGCGCCGAGGCTCGCGGCCTCCCCCACCAGGGTCCAGGCCCAGCGCCGGAGCTGGTCGCGCTGCAGCCAGAACGATTTCTCGCCCTGCCGCGCCTCCCACCAGGAGCGTGCCTTCGCCCAGTCGCGCCGATGGAGCGCCTCGACGGCGCCGGTCAAAACGCTCTGCTCTTCTTCGCTGAAGGTGTCGATCTGCCCGAGATCGTCGGGCGTCATCTCTGCCAGCTCGTCGGCAAAGATGCCGGCGACTTCCTTGGCCATCCGCTCATAGGCATCGCCGCTATCGTGCCGCACCACGCCCAAGAGGTCGCGGCAGGCCTTGACGAGCTGCGGCGACAGGGCGCGCAGGCGCTGGAGGTCCGCCCGGTGCGGCAGCCGCCGGAGGTCGTGGACGTACTCGACGCACAGAATCCACGCCGCCAGCGCGTGGAGGATGGGTTCGAGGCGATCGAGCGGATCGGCCGCGCCGCCCGCCAACGCCGCGATCCAGGCGTCGTCGATCCCCGTGAGCTTGTGCAGGTAGTCCCGGAGGGTTCCCGCCTCCTCCGGCGCCGCGACATGCAGAGCGAGCCGGCTGTCCGTCCGGCCGAGCGCTTCGGCGAGGAGAGTCGGCCCGATCTCGGCGAGCAGGGCGGCGAGGCCGATGGTGGGCTCGAAGGTGGCCAGCCAGGCATCGGCCCGTTCGAGCCGCGGCTGCCCGGCGAGAAACTGTTCGATGTCGGCCGGCGGGACGCGCGCCGTCGCCGCTTCGCGGATCAGTGTGTCGAGCTTTTTTTCGAAGCAGGTTCCCGACTCATACAGCTCCAGCAGCGGAGTCCTCCGGATCGATTCTTTGTTGAAGCCGGGAACATGGATGAGGAGCGGCTGCCGATCGAGCCCGCTTCCGAAAGGCTCGAGCTGGAAGAGGAGATCGAGGAAGCTGCCGCGGAAGCCGACGACGGGAAAATGTACCTCCCCCGCAGCGTGCCGCGCAGCGAGTTCGTCCACGAATCCTGTGAACGAGGCATCCTTGTCGAGCCACACGACGATGCCCTGACGGCTGATCTTGCCGAGGACTTCCAGCTCGATGACCTGGGAGACAGGGCCGGTCATGGCACGGGCGGGCGGGACGCGCGCGCTGGGAAGGCGGATAGATTCTTCATGCGATTGTCGGCTTGAGCTGCTTCGCTCCTGCCCCATCATAGCGTGAGACAAACACCCCCCTGGTCCAGCCCACGTGAGGAACTTTTCCAGCGGAGCCGCTGACAGGCCATCCCCTGTGCCGCTATACTCTTAAGTAAGACGGCAAAGGAGTCACTTGATGAAGCTGCGGAGTCAGACTCTCTTGGTGGTGCTCAGTGTCATGCTTGCGGTGGCGCCCGATACGTCGCGACCTCAGGCTGCAGGCAATCTTGCTGCGACAGGCGAGAGCGCGACTCTTCTTCCAGATGGCCGCTGGTTGCGGCTTGGCGGCGCCGGCTCTCAAGAGCTCCCGATCTCCCGCTCCTGGCATACGGCGACGCTCCTTCCCAACGGCGAGATCCTGGTTCTCGGGGGGCTCGACAGCGGGGGCCGCGTCGTTGCGAAACCCGAGCTGCTCGCTCCGGCGAGCCTCTCCGTCCGTCCGCTCTCCGCTCCCGGCCTGACCGCCCGCGTCTCGCACAGCGCCACGCTGCTCTCCGATGGCCACGTGCTGGTGGCGGGCGGAATGGACGCCCGCGGCCGGGTGCTCGACACTCTTGAGCTGGTGGACCCGCGGACCGGCTCCGCCAGCCCGCTGCCGGTCCACCTCCGCGCCGGCCGCTATCACCAGACCGCGGAGCTGCTGGCCGATGGCTCGGTCCTCTTCCGGGGTGGCCTCGACTCGGCGGGAAAGCCGGTGGGGAGCGGCGAGCGGTACGACCCCCGTCGTCAGACGATCGTGCCGGCGACCTCTCGCCAAAGCGATCCGGAGGGGCTGTTCCTTGCCGCTTCCGAGCCGGCGGACGGCGCTTCCGAGGTCCCGTTGGACGCCGTAGTCAGCCTGCGCTTCTCCCACAGTGCCCGCGTCCAGTCGGTACACGGCGGCACGGTGACCTTGAGCGGCCCCGGGGGGACCGTGGCCGCCCGCGTGGTCCCTGCCGAGGAAGGACGGCTCGCTTTTCTCACTCCGCGGGAGCCGCTGGAGGCAGGCGCGACCTATACCCTGTCTCTGGCCGATCTGGTCGACCGCCACGGCATGCCCTTCCCGGCTGCGGAGATCACGTTCTCGACCGCGGCCCCATCGGATCGCGAGACTCCCGGCGAAGACCAGGAGGCTACGGCGGAGGACCGGTCCTGGCGATCTCTGCCGCCGCTCCAGGCCGCGCCCGGCGTCACCGCCCTGACCGGACAAGCGTTGCTCCTCAACGGCCGGCCGCTGGCCGACGTTACAGTTGAGATCGGGAAACGGAAAGCGCGGACCGACGGCACCGGCCGCTTTCTGCTGGCGCCTCTATCGCCTGGCTGGCACAAGTTGACGATCGATGCCCGGACCGCGAGCCGGCCAGGCGCGGTCTATGGGCTTTTCGAGGCTCGCGTTGAGATCCTGAAAGAGACCACCACCGTTCTCCCGTTCACGCTCTGGATGCCGGAGCTCGACACCGCGCACCGCGTCACCCTCCCATCTCCGACGGCTCAGGAAGTCGTCGTGACGACGCCGAGCATTCCGGGTCTCGAGGTCCATATTCCGCCGGGCTCCGTGTTGCGCGATGACGACGGAAACATCGCCACCGAAGTGAGCATCACGGCCATTCCTGTCGACCGGCCGCCTTTTCCCCTGCCGCAAGGGGTGCAGGTGCCGATCTTTTACACCGTCCAGCCGGGGGGTGGCTACGTCCAGACGGCGACGGGCCGGCGTAGCGGTGTGCGGATCATCTATCCCAACTACACGCACCTGCTCCCCGGTACCCGAGTCAACTTCTGGCACTACGACCCGGACGAGCGTGGCTGGTACATCTACGGCCAGGGCACGGTCGATCCGGCAGGCCGGCAGGTCGTCCCAGACCCGGGAGTGACGGTCTACGAGCTGACTGGCGCAATGATCAACGTGCCGGGCCTCACCCCCCCGGGCTCCGGCCCAACACCGGGGAGCGACGCTGCGGACGGCGACCCCGTCGATCTCGGGACCGGTCTCTTCGTGATGCGGAAAACGGACCTCGCTCTGGCCGATGTCCTTCCGCTCGTGCTCACGCGGACCTACCGCCCTCAAGACAGCGCTTCACGTCCCTTCGGTATCGGAGCCACCCATCCCTACGAGACCTTCCTGTGGTCCGCCCAGCAGTATCAGGAGGCTGATCTCGTGCTCGCTGACGGCGGCCGCGTCCACTACGTCCGTACCTCTTCGGGCACGGGCTTCACCGACGCCGTTTTCGAGCCTGCCGGCACGCCGTCCGCCTTCCAGGGCTCGCGCATCCGATGGATCGGCGGCTGGGAGCTCAAGCTCAAGGACGGCAGCTCCATGCTGTTCGGCGAGAATACGCCTCTCTATGCGATCCGCGATCGCCATGGCAATACGATCCGCATCGAACGCTCCGGCACTTCGGCCGGATTTCCCACCGGAGACATCACGCGGATCGTCTCGCCGCATGGCCGCTGGATCCAGCTCACCTACGATTCGAGCCATCGGATCATCCGCGCTGAAGACAATACGGCCCGGGCCGTCACCTACTTGTACGATTCCTCTGGCCGGCTGACTCAGGTGACTGATCCCGCGGGGCAGGCAACGCACTATTCGTATGACTCCGCCCACCGTATGACGCAGATCATCGACCCCAAAGGGATCACCTACCTGACCAATCAGTACGACAACAACGACCGGGTGATCCTTCAGAGGCAGGCGGACGGCGGCCAGTATCAGTTTTCCTATACGACGGACGGCGGCCCGAACGGCGGCAAGGTTACCCGCGCTACGGTGACAAATCCGCGTGGCGTTGCACGGCAGGTGAGCTTCAATGCGGCCGGTTATCCCGTCCAGGAGATCAATGCAATCGGCCAGCCCGAGGCGCAGACGTTCACCTATACGCGGGACGCTGTGAGCCAACTCCTCCAGAGCGTGACCGATCCGCTCAACCGGAAGACCGCCTTCGCATATAACGCGTCGGGAGATCTGACGGCGGTGACCCGGTTGGCAGGCACGTCGGGCGCGGTCACGACGAGCTTCACGCGCGAGCCAGTGTTCCACCAGATCGCGAGCACTACGGATCCCCTGGGCCACACGGCCACGATCACGTATGACGCTGCCGGCAGCGCCACAGCCGTCACCGACCCGCTGGGGCATCAGGTGACTTTCAGTTATGACCCGACCGGACTGCCCCTTACGGCGGCCGATCCTCTCGGCAATACGGCTCTGTTCAGCTATGACGGCGGCGATCTGGTTGCAATCACCGATCCTCTGGGGCGCCAGATTCTCCGTTTCGTAGATGCCGCCGGCCGGCTGGTCAGCGTGACCGATCCCCTGGGCCGCGTGACCCGCTATGTCCGCGATCCGCTCAATCAGATCACTCGCATGACCGATCCTCTGGGTGGTGCCGTTTCGTTCGGCTACGATGCGAACGGTAACCTCCTGACCCGAACGGACCCCCGGAACAACACGACCACCTATACGGTAGACGTCATGGACCGGCTCCTCACCCGGACCGATCCGCTCGGCCGGCGGGAGTCCTATCAATATGATCTGGCCGGCAATCCAACGCAGACCACCGACCGCAAAGGCCAGGTAACCCAAGCGTCCTACGACTCTCTGAACCGTCTTTCTCTCGTCACCTTCGCCGACGGTTCCACAACGACCTTTACCTACGACCTCGCTGGACGGCCGACCCAGATCACCGACTCCCAGAGCGGGGCGATCTCCCTGACGTACGACAATCTCGACCGGCTGGTCACGGACACCACACCCCAGGGCACAATCACCTACACCTACGATGCCGCTGGACGGCGGACCAGCATGACGGCGCCTGGGCAGGCCTCCGTGATCTATACCTACGACAACGCCAACCGGCTCGTCACGATCACCCAGGGTCCTCTGGCGGTGAATTTCAGCTATAACGATGCCGGCCGGCGGACCAGCATGAGCTTGCCGAACGGCGTCTTGGCGACGTACCAGTACGACGCCGCCTCCGAGCTCACGGCGATCACCTATACGGCGGGAGCGTCTGTGCTCGGCACGTTGACCTACGGGTACGACGCGGTTGGGAACCGGGTCAGTATCGGGGGAACGCTCGCCCCCATGAGCCTGCCGCAACCGCTGACCGCCGCCACTTACGATGCCGCAAACCAGCTCACGGATTGGGGCACGGCCCACCAGAGCTATGACGCGAACGGCAATGAGACGAGCGATGGCACGCGGACCTATCAGTGGAATGCGCGAAATCAGCTCGTCGCCATCGGCGGCCCCGTTCCTGCAACCTTCCAATACGACGCCCTCGGCCGACGCAGCAACAAGACCGTGGCCGGCGCCAGAACGGATTTTGTGTACGCCGGCGCCGAAGCAGTCCAGGAGCGTTCCGGGACCGGCACAACGACGAGTCTCCTCCTGGGGACTTGGGTTGACGAGGTGCTCGCCCGCACTCAGGGGACGGACACGAAAGTGCCTCTCACGGATGCACTCGGGTCGACCGTCGCGCTCGCTGGAGCGGGAGGAACGATCCAGACGCAGTACAGCTACGAGCCTTTCGGAAAAACCACGATAACGGGCGCCGCCAGCAACAATTCAACCCAGTTCACAGGCCGCGAGAACGACGGAACGGGCATCTACTATTACCGGGCCAGGTATTACGATCCCAGCTTGCAGCGGTTCCTCAGCGAAGATCCAGTCACCCTCGATGGTGGCCACGCGAGCGGCTACGCCTATGTTTATGACAATCCGTTGAGGTTCACTGATCCCAGCGGACGGTTTGTGCAAGCCGGAATTGGTTGCTTAATTGGCGGTTTAATTTCCATTGACAGCGATCTTCTCTCCGGGCGCAAGATCAACTGGGGGAATGCGGCGGAAGGATGTGGAATAGGCGCATTGGCTTTCTTGCTGCCGGAATTGCTGCCGGAATTGCTGCCGGAATTATCAGCGCTGTTGGCAGATGAGACTGGCGCGCTTGGACCTATGACGGCAGACCAGCGGGCTCTCAAGGAGCTAGTAGATGAAGCTACCAACTTTGGCCGTGATCCACTCTCAAAAGAGAATGCTGAAACCGTCTTGGACTGGGCCAAGGAAGTGAACTACCCAGGCGCCAGAGCGACGCCAGGTGACTTAGCGTCCCCTTCGAACTGGACCGCTAATCCAGTGCCACACATACACCTTCGTGGAGCTGGCCGTCCCGGCGGCCATGTTCCCGTTGAACCGGGAGTCCAGCCCTGGTAACGGCAATGAATCCAACTCTCCTCTCTCGCCTGAGATGGCACGCCGGTCTCGAAGGATCGGATGAAGGTGATCAGCCTTCAATTTCTGCCAGCACTCTGAAAGCACATTTCTCTGCAACGTCCATCGGTCGTGCTACATCAGATGTTGTCGCCCTATTGGAAGAATTGAACAAAGACATAAACGGGTCTACGCCGTCAGAATCTACGGACCATGCCGAGAACATTCCGCGGAGCCTGGCATACGCCATGGTTGAAATACTAAGACTGCTCAGGGTTTCGCAGAATGATCTACCGTCTCAATCGAACGTTTTAATTCGTCGCTCGCTGTGGATAATCGAGACGGCGTGGAGCGCCGTCTTGGCGGGCGATATCGACAATTTGCACGAGCATCTCGCTTATGAAGAGGCTGCACAGTTATCTTAGACTTCGTAAATCAGTCGAAGATCGACTGAGATAGGTAAGGTGGCTTCCATGTTGTGTCGGTTGATGCGTTCTTCAGGCTCACATTGCGTCGTTATGGCGTTCTTCTTGCTAGGGCCTGCAAGCATGCTCCAAGCGCAGCCTTACGCCGCCCCCGCTGTGGCTCTGGCGTCGCGCACCGACGGCGTTTCAACCAAGGTGACCGGCGCACTGGCGACGACCGCAGATTCCCCCTCCACGGGACCTTTCGTCTTCGCATACGACGAGGCCGGCCGGCTCGTCGGCGTGGCAGATGCAGCCGGCAACACGGCGACGTACACGTACGATGCCGCCGGCAACACCTTGTCGATCGGGCGTGGAAGCGCAGCCGTCTCGATTCTCGCGTTCAGCCCGAGCTCGGGCCCCGTCGGCACGAACGTGACCATCGTGGGGGCTGGATTCAGTGCGACAGCAGCCCAGAATGCCGTGACCTTCAACGGCGTGTCTGCGGCTGTGGTGACCGCGACACCGAATCAGTTGGTGGCGGTGGTGCCAGGCGGAGCCACGACTGGTCCGATTCGCGTCACGTGCCCAGCAGGTAGCGCGGTCAGCGCCAACTCGTTTACGGTCGGACCGAACAATGCGCCATCCATCAGCGGCTTCATGCCCACGATCGGCACGTCTGGAAGCACCGTGACGATCACGGGCACGAACTTCGAGCCGGTGACCGGCAACAACAGGGTAGCTTTCAACGGAAATCTTGGTACCGTCAGCTCGGCGGCCCCGACGACGATCGGCACCGTCGTTTCGTCGACCACGACATCCGGCCCTATCACGGTCTCCACCCCGAACGGGCGTGCCACCAGCACCGGCGACTTCTTCGTACCCCCATCGCCGTACACGGCTGCCGACGTCGAAGTGACCGGCAGGATGGCGATCGGGGAGACTCGCGCCGTGACGATTACCCAGGCCAACAAAATCGGATTGATCGTCTTCAGTGGCTCTGCCGGACAGCGCGTGTCGCTGAACGTGAGCTTCGGGGCCGGGTTGTACCCAGGCGCCTGCAACACTGTGTCGATCCGGAACCCGGACGGCTCACAACTTCTCAGCCAGTTGGAGTGCGGCTCGTCGTACTTCAGCGATGTGCGTGTGCTGCCTGCCACCGGGGTCTACACGATTACCATGGATCCTGGAGGCTCCACCGTCGGAACTGCCACGCTTACGCTCTACAACGTACCGCCGGATGCGACGGCCAGTCTCGTTGCGGCAGGCTCACCTGTGACCGTGACGACGACAACACCCGGCCAGAACGCGCAGGTGAGCTTCAGTGGCACCGCGGGACAACGCGTGTCACTCAAAGTGAGTTTCGGAGCCGGGTTGTACCCAGGCGCCTGCAACACAGTGTCGATCCGGAATCCGGACGGCACACAGTTTCTCAGCCAGTTGGATTGCGGCGCCACGTACTTCAGCGATGCACGCGTACTGCCTGCCACCGGGGTCTACGTCATCACTGTAAACCCTGGAGGAACCACTTTCGGCAGTGCCACGCTGACGCTCTACAACGTACCGCCGGATGCGACGGCCAGTATCGTTGCGGGAGGCTCACCTGTCACCGTGACGACGACGACACCAAGCCAGAACGCGCAGGTGAGCTTCAGTGGCACCGCGGGACAACGCGTGTCACTCAAAGTGAGTTTTGGGGCCGGGTTGTACCCAGGCGCCTGCAACACAGTGTCGATCCAGAATCCGGACGGCACACAGTTTCTCAGCCAGTTGGATTGCGGCGCCACGTACTTCAGCGATGCACGCGTACTGCCCGCCACCGGCGTCTACGTCATCACTGTAAACCCTGGAGGAACCACTTTCGGCAGTGCCACGCTGACGCTCTACAACGTACCGCCGGATGTGACGGCCAGCATCGTACCGGGCGGCTCACCGGTCACGGTGACAACGACGACTCCGGGGCAAAATGCCATCCTGACGTTTGCTGGCTCTGCGGGACAGAGCGTGTCGCTGAAAGTCTCCTTCGGGGCCGGGATGCTAGATACGTGCAACTATATCTCGATCCAGAACCCGGACGGAACGCCGCTCCTCAGCCAGACGACAGCGTGCGGCTCGGTGTACTCCAGCGCCGTGCTTGTACTGCCCGCCACCGGGGCTTATACCGTGACGGTGAATCCAGGAAACCTCAATGTCGGCAGCACCACGCTGACGCTCTACAACCTGCCGACGGTGACCTCGATCTCCCCGCGGAGCGGCACGACGCTTGGCGGCACGCCGGTCGTCCTCACCGGGAGCAACTTCCAGAATGGGGCGACGGTGTCGATCGGCGGCGTCTCCGCGACCGGTGTCTCGGTCGTCGGCAACACGATCACGGCGACCACCGGGGCGCATGCCACGGGGACGGTCAGCGTCTCGGTGACCAACCCGGACAACTTGAGCGGAACCTTGAGCAACAGCTACTTCTACGATCAGCCCTCGGGGACGCTCTCCTTCTACACGGTCAACCCCTGCCGGCTGGTCGATACCCGCAATCCCAGCGGCCCTCTGGGTGGGCCTTCGCTCGGCGCCGGGGGCCTGCGCGTCTTCACCGCCATCGGAAGCTGCGGCATCCCGGCCGGGGCGAAGTCGCTCTCGGTCAACGTCACCGTCGCGGCCCCAACGGCCGCGGGATTCGTCGGGTTCTACCCTGGCAACGCCATCCCCATGGGGACGAGCAGCCTCAGCTTCTCGGCCGGCCAGACGCGCGCCAGTAGCACCATGATCAAGCTGTCGACGGACGGCCTCGGAACACTCGCGGTGCAGAACGGGGCGCCGGGGAACGTCGACGTGATCTTGGACTTGAACGGGTACTTCATGTAACCGCCAGCCGGCGCACCCAGGGCGGTCCGCGGGATGCCGAAGGCACCCTGCGTGGCCGCCCTGCAAGAGTTTGCTCTACGCCGGTGTGCTGCCCCGCGTCGAAGCTTCCGCCACGAAGGCTAAGCGCCCGCCCACGGCTTCGAACCCTGGAGCGCCGCCCTTATGTTGCAGGGCGATGCTCTCACAACGCCGAAATGTCCTTCTCCACTGCCGATTGTGCGCTTTCGCAGCACAGGAACGCGGTTTTCAGCCGTCGCGGCTTCCCGGCGCAACACAAAGATGCCGGCCCCGGTCATCGGTGTGTCGAATTGCATCACTGCGTCCGAGGTTTCTGTGTCCTGACTGGCGGCTTGCAACATAGAAGCCGAGGTTTCTGTGTTGCAGGTGGCGAATTGCAACACAGAATTCGGGATTTCTATGTTGCGGGAGCCGGTTTGCAACATTGAGCTCGGGATGCCGGTGGCCTCGCCGACGATTCGCAACATAGAATCGGGGATTCCAGTGTTGCGCATCCTCAGCGCTGTGATGCGACTGCGCGTCCCAATGTTGTAAATCCGCCTTGGTGTGACCCGCAGGCCGGTTTCGGTGATGTGCAAACGCCTGGAGATGACGTGCGAGCGGATCGCAGCCTTGCGCCTTGGCACCCCAGTTCCCCGCATCCGCATCGCAGCACTGCGGACGCGTTTCCGGGTGACGCGCGGACAGATGGCGGTGATGCGCGCCGGCCGCGAGAGGTGGCGATCCGCCGCGCATCGATTCCAGCTTGCAGCGACCGGGCTCCACCGGCGCATGGCGTTCTTGTGCGTTCCCCCACGGAGCCGCCCGGTCCCAGGGGCGCTCCGGCTAAGAATTGGGACGCCCGAGCCAACGCCTCTGCGCGCCAGGCGCCGGCGCCTCAGGCTTCTTCGGCTTCTCCGCTCTCGCCGTCCTGCTCGAAAGGCAGCGTATCGCTGCTCTCGTCTTCCGCCTTCGCGGCCTTGCGCTCGCGCCGCTTCATTTCGGTCGCGTGGATCTGGACGGCTTCGGAGGCATGGTCGGCGAGGAACCGGGCTCGCGCGGCGTCGGAGGCCGGCTCGTCGATGGTGAAGTCGGGGCGGATCTCGTCCTGGAGGCGGAGCTCCCAGGCATAGGCTTTCGCGGGGTGGAGCTCCCAGAAGCAGCCGTGGGCAACGCCGAGGGAGGGATCGTCGTGGCACTTCTGCCGCACGCGCGTGGGAAAGTAGCGCGCGGCCAGGTGCGACCAGTCATAGTCTTTCTTGCCCTGCGCGGTCGCCAGCTCCTTCCACCACTTCTTCGGATCTTTCCACTGCGGCTCCAGGAGCGGCCAGAGGGCGGCGCTGTTGACCATGACGCCGTCGTCGAGGTCCATGGTGTAGCGGGCATCCACCTCGCGCCGGGGTGTCTTGTCGTCCGGCGGCGGCGGGCCGACTTCGGCGATCTCGGTGACCTTGGCAATGAAGTCATTCAGCTCTTCGAGGAGCTTCTGCACGTCGGCGAAGCGCTTCTCGGCTTTGGCCTTGTTGGTGCCCGTCGCGCGGGCGGTGCGGAGGTCTTCCACCTCGCCTTCGAGGCGGCGCTTCGCGGGGACGAGATGATCGGCGAGGAGGACGTTGAGGGTGTCGTCCTTCCAGCGATGGAGGGAGACGAAGGCGACGAAGCTCTTCCGGGCGGAGGAGAGCGGGAAGTAGATGGGGCGGTTTTCGTAGAGCTTCTTGTGGTAGTCGAAGAAGGATTTCCGGAGGTAGGTGCGGAGATCGTCGCCTTGGCCGACGGCGGTGCCGTGTTCTTGCCAGGCGGCAAGGAGCGGTGCGCAGGCGGAGTGGTCGAGGCCGTCGGCGCGTTCGGCGGATACGAAGAGAATTCCTGCGGGAAGAGAGGAGCTTGGTTCCTCCTCAAGGACTCCCTCGCCCTCGGCTCCAAAACGGCCGAGAGCCAAACCTATAGCGAAGGAAACGAAGGAACTAGGCTCCGGTCCATCGACTACAGGCTCGAGCGGTGGCAAAGGAGAATCCTTTTGACGGTCCACGGCTCGTTGCGCCCAGTCTTGCGCATAGCACCATACAGAAGGGCCAGGCTGCAAGAACTCAATGGATGGTTCGCGGGTAGCTTCATGCCCCGAGAAGGCGGCCTTCAAAGTACGCTCAATCTCATCCACACTCTCAATCGATGTGATCGGAAGGCGCTTGGCATCACCTACCTGAAAGCTTATTGTAGGGTTCAACGAAGCCAGAACCATCCCGCTAGTCGATGTGTTCATCGCTGCGCAGATCTCGAATGGTCTCAGGGGAAAAACCGACTGGCCTTTCACATCGAAGACGCTGCGGTAGCGGTGGCATCGAGCACGGCACGATGATCCTGTCGAACTAAAGGCCACGCCCGAGGCAAAATAGTACCCCTCGTTCTGTGGACGTGAGGTCTGTTCTCCCGCGTGCTCCATGGTCTTGATCGCGAGCCCATTGGGCGCCCACCTAACGACCTCGCTCACTGGCTCAAACCAAGATCGTCCTTCCGAGCCCTTGATGTAGGGAACCCACCTTGAGCCTGCTAGTGATTCGCCTCTGAAGGATACTTCATCCATCCCAATCATCCCAATATCCACAGAATGGACTTCCCATGGCTTTCGTAGATGGCGAGTGTTGTTGCCCGTTGCCATTCCCTGCCGTACAGCAGCCAGGTCGCCAAGCTTCGGAACTTCCTCATACCATGCCAGAAATTCTCGAGGCCACCAGTAGACGATCGGCTCGCCCTCAATGACCTTGAACCCCCTCGGGTTAAACTCGTAGCGGCCGACGTGAGAGAGAAGGCCAGCCTCAAGTGAACGCCTGTGCTCGTCTGTCCGCACGCGCATAGTGGAATTTACCGGCGCCATCGCTATGGCCGTGGAGGTCGTTGCGGTCTTGCGAGCAACCGCCATGGTCACGGGATTGTCAGTCATCAGCTCGAAGGCACCCCATCCAAGATCGCCGAATCGCAAGTCGGCACCCCGCAGCAAGGCTGCACGAAGCTCGCTGAACTGACCGAGGAACATCCAGCCCCGGATCGTGATCAGAGCTGACGAACCGCCAACCTTTACCAGCTCCAGCCCCCGTTCCAGGAACGCCGCGTACAAATCTGCCTTGGCCCCCGGGTACGTCTTCGCCACATATCCAAAGGCCGCCGTCTTAGAGAGCCCCTGATACGGCGGGTTTCCCACCACAACATCGTAGGCTCCCTCCTTCGCAATCCGCACGAATCGAACCCCCGCCGCGAGCTGCTCCCCATCCAGCCGAAGCCCCAAATCCCCCGCCTTCGAGTGCTTCGCCAGAAACATCTCCAACTTGTCGAGAATCGTCGCCTTCGCCTCCCCGAGCGACAGCTTCACCTGCTGCGCCGGGAACCCGCGAAACAGATCCCCCTGCCCCTGCAGCCGCTCAAACTCCAGATCCACGCTTTCGAGCGCGCTCTCCACCGCCGCATCCACCTTGAGAAGCGACCCGAGGTAATCCACGCCTGCCAACCCCGAGAGCAGCTTGTTCGTCAGCTCCTCCGGAATCCCAATCTCCTGTTTCAGATCCCGGCGCAGAAGGACCACCGCCGGATCATCCACCGGCAGATTGCCGAGCTGAAGGACCGGAGCGACCAGATTCACCTTGCGAAGCCGCGCATCCTTCGCCAGCGACCGAGCCTTGAGATACAGCGCCGCCGCCGCGATCTGGATCGCGCGCGGGTCGATGTCGATTCCGAAGAGGTTGTTCTCCAGAATTGACTCGGCGATCTCGCGGTCCGTGATCGCCGTTCCGCGATGCCGGGCCTCTTCGCGATAGAGCGCGGCCAGCAGTCCGAACGCGATGACCAGGAAGTGCCCGCTGCCGCAGGCGGGATCGAGGATTTTGAGCGACCGCACCGACTCCGGAGCCTTCGCGATGGCGTCCTCCGGCAGCGGCTGCGGCACGAAGTACTTCCAGTGATCCTCCAGCTCCCCCGCGATCGGCATCAGCGCATCGAGAGCCACCGTGCCCGCCTCCCGCCGCGCCCGCCACTCCACCCGCCGCGCTTCGAGCACCGGGAGAACGGACTCCGCGTCCGCCGTCCACCCGTGCTTGCGGCACATGCAGAGCCACGTCAGGCCGAGACTGTTCTGGAGCAGCCACTCCACCATGTACCGCTCGGTGAACATCTGCGTCTTCGACGCGATCTCGTGCGGCTCGATCTTGCCACCCGCGTTGATCTTCTCGTCGAGCGCCTCGCGGTCCGGATCGTTCCAGTACTGGTAAATCCAACCCAACGTGGTGTCATCCAACCAAGCCGACGCCAGCCCGCGGTCATCCAGCCGCTCCACCACCTCGCGCAGCAGCGCCGCCGGAATCGGAAACAGCCGCGTCAGCCCCACGTCCCCGAAGAGGCCCGGCAGATCGATCGCCAGCTCATCGAACACGAGCTGCAGCAGCGTCGCGTAACCCTCCGTCGCATCCGTGAGGCCGTTCGTGCAAAGCGCAGGGGCGAACTCGCGAAACTGCCGGTATCCGTTGCTATTCCAGCCCCCCGTCACAACCGCCGGCCGTGAAAGCCCCAGAGCTTCCAGATGCCGCAGCAGCACCATCCGATTGAGAAACGTCGCCGCCGCCTCCTTCTCCGCCTGAGCGAGCAGCCGCTCCTGCGCCGCCTTCATCTCTCCCCCACTCTTCGCTCGCGCCGCCCGCGCGCGCTCCGCGATCCAAGCCTCCAGGCGCTCCCGCCGCTTGTGGTAGATCTCATCGAGACCAGCCTTTTCCAAAGAAACTGACAAGCGGTAACGCCGGTCCGCCTCGTCATGAATCGCGCGCAGCAACCGCGCGCGGAGGCCCTTGTCGGGATTCTGGGCGGTGCCCCGGATGGTTTCGGAGAGGAGCTTTTTGGCTTCGGAGGTCAGGGGCATGGGGTCATAAAATCCTTATGATGGCAGCGGCGTTCCACCACCCGCCCCCTCCCCCAGCCCCTCCCCCGCGCGTGCCCCCACGCCCCCACCCCGAGCGGGAGAGGGGAGCCAGCACCCAAAGCTGGAAAAGGAATGGTCCGGAGAGAAGCAGCGGCAGGCGTTCCCCCTCTCCCGTTCGGGGCGGGCGGGAGGTGGACGCACGGGAGAGGGGGCCAGGGGGAGAGGGCCCGAGGGTGCTCCATCACGCACTCGCCAGCCGCCGAACCGCCGCCACGAAAACCTGAAAGCTCCGGGAGCAATTTCGGTCCACATCGATATGGGCGCCTGCCGTTCGTGCGCCGGCGATCTTCGTGTAGCTTCCCAGGAGCTTGCGCAGCTCGTCCGAAGGAGAGCCGAGGCGATCAGGGTTCCGATATTTCTCTTTCGACGCCAGAAACGCCACCTGCGGTTTGCCGAAGGCGGTCGCCACAGCTTCGAGATCTCCCAGTATCCAGGCTTCGAGCTCGCGGCAGGCGATGCGCACGACGGTCCCGACGTGACCTGTAGCTTCCGCGATTTCGAGAAGGCGAGCCTTGACGACCTTGCAATCCGCAGCGTCCTGGTCTCGCACCACCACGAACTTGGCGTCAGGCTTGCGCCAAGCCTTGAGCTTCCGGGGCAACGACGATTCGAGATCGCTTTTGCCCTCGTGGGCAATCAGGGTAAACGTTGTCGAGCTTGGCAGGACCCGCGGCAGCAGACTGTCGAGAAACGCCTTCATCGAAGGCTCTTCCAGCATGAAAACCAGATCCGCGCTCATCGGGGATGCGCACCCTGGAAGAGTCCCTGCTTCCAGAGGGCGCCCGGAAGGTCTCCCTCCGCGGCGAGCGCGACGAGCTGCGGGTCATCGGAGGCGCGGTGAATCCGGGTGAACCCGTCCCGCTTGACGAGCCAGAAAATCTCGTCGAGCCGCATCCCATTCAGAAAATCCGGCGAGTGAGAGGAGACAAGAACCTGTCCGCCGCGCTCCGAATACTCGCGGAGCTCCTCCGCGAGCTCCAGGAGGAGCCCAGGATAAAGATGGCTCTCCGGCTCCTCCACGCAAAGGAGCGGGTGCGGTTTGGGAGCGTGGAGAAGGAGCAGGTAGGAGAACATCTTGATCGTTCCATCAGAAACGTGGCGCGCGAGGAAGGGGTCCTTGAACGAGCCGTCCTGAAACCTCAGGATCAGCCGGCCGTCTTCGGTCGAGACCGCTTCGATCCTGGAGACGCCGGGCACCCGCTGCGCCATCTTGGCGAGAACCTCCTGAAAGAGCTTGGGGTGACGCTCGTGCAGATGCTGTGCGACCAGCGCCAGGTTGTCCCCGCGCTCGGAGAGGGGCGCGTCCAGGGGTTGAAAGTCCGACAGATGAAAATCTTCGATGAGTCTCCGGAATGCGCTCGCTTGCCGGAAGCGCTGGAACTGCCCGAGCCCCTTGATGGCCAGGATGTCCGGCGCATCGAGCTGCTGCTCGGCAAGCTTCATCTCCGCTTCGGGTTGGTCGTCACCCGCTTCGGTGGCGAGCGCGAGTCCCCTTCCCCGCGTGAAATCGAGAAAACGCCGCGGTTGGCCGTCGCGGTGGGACTGAAGAACCTCACGCTCGACCACGGGCTGTCCATCCGCGAGCCCGATTTTGAGCGAATAGGTGACGAGCGGCTCTTCGTCCTCTCGAAACTCGAGCTCGATCTCGATGGGGCCGTCCTGCCCGCGCGACACGACCTCCCGGAAACCGCCGCGTTGCGCGAGAGCCTGCCTCACGTTGTACACGAGCGCATCTTGAAGAAATCCGAACACGTCAAACAGCGTGCTCTTGCCGGTGCCGTTGGCTCCGACGAACACGCTCAGCCCCGTCAGGCTCTCCAGCTCCACCGCGCGGAGAGCCCGGTAGTTGCGAATCTTGATGGCTTCGATTCTCATGCCTTGATTCCTCAGACAATCCGCACGCGGATGCCCTGATCGACCAGCGGACCGATCCGGTCCTCCAGCTCCTTGAGCACCGCGTCGAGCTGCGGCCGGCTCGCGATCTCGCGGCCGCGCAGGGGAGAGTCTACCTTCATCACCTGCACGGCCCGATCGGCACCCTCCACCCGCCGGCGGCTCAGCTCCTCGTCCAGCCGATCGTTCGCCAGCTCCTCCGCGGCGTGAATGCGGCTCGCGAACTGATCGCGCATCTCGGCGAGTGTGGGCGAGACCGCTTCCGGCGTCGTGTCGACGACGAGTTCCGAGATCGGCCGCAGCACCTGGTAGGCCTGGTCGGCGTCGAGGAGGGCGAAGTCGGGCCGGATCTTCACCCGCCCTTTCGCCGCTTCCGCCTCCGCGGTCTGCCGGTTGAGGAGAGCACGGCGCACCTCGACGGAGCGGGCGCGGATGCGAGAGACCGCGGGAGTGAGCAGGCCGGATTCGCGCCAGGGACGGTCCGCGGCGAGGTGGCGGGTGACGAGATCGGCGTCCGCTTCGAGACCGGCCAGCTCCTCCAGTTGCCGGAGCTGCGCCAGCTCGTAGTCCCGGGCGCGGGCCGCCTGTTGCACGGCGTCGATGGCATCCGGCGTCAGCTCCGCGAGAACCACGCCGAGCTGCTCGAAGCCGTCGCGGAGGATGTCGAGATGACGCTTCACCTCCACCACCGTCTTCTGCACCAGCCGCGAGCGGCAGCAGTCCTCGAGAGCGCGGCTGAGCTTCTGGAGCGCCGGGGGGAGCGGCGGCCGGCCGGGCAGGGCGTCGAAGCGCCGCTCGACCTCGCGGAGACGCTCGCGGGCGGGCAGGAATTGCGCGAACGTGGCGTCCGCGATCGGCTCGTCGTCCGGCTCCAGATCGACGTGCAGATAGGTCTCGAACAGCTTGCGGATCGCGACGCGGTCGCGCTGCGTGACCTCCCCTTCCGTCGCGGGGAAAAACTCGGCCCGCCGGAAATCGCGGTCCCGCGTGAAGACGTCCTGCACGCCCGGATCGAGATACGACTGGATCTCGTCGCCGTTCTCCGGCCGGATGCGGATCTTCTTGCCGCGGAGGAGGCCGGCGCAGCACGCCTTCACCAGATCGGGCGCGTAGCCGAACGGCGGACCGACGAACAGCGATACCAGCGTCTGACCCGACAGCCCGCCGTTCTGCTCGATCTCGCGGGCGATGCGGGTGGGATAGAGACCAGTGCAGGAGGCCACGTACTTGCCGGCGTCGAGCGAGAGGATGCCGAGGCCGCCGTCCATGAACTTGGCCGACGGACCGGCCAGCTCCTTGGCGAGGAGCTGATGGAGCTCCAGGGGAGAGACCGCGATCTCCGTGAAGTGCGGATAGAGATCCGGCAGCAGGCGCGTGGCGAGATGGACGAGCGCGGGACCGAAAGCGCTCGACGCTTCGCGCGGCCGGAGGGCCTGGGCACGGAAATAGACCGTGCCGGCGAGGAACGCCTCCGCCACCGCGGCGCGCACGATCCCTTCCAGATCCTCGAAGCGCGCCTCCTCCTCGAAGAGAAGGCGCTGCTTTTCCCGCGTCAGCGACGAGAGGCGCGGCCGGTAGCGCTCCAGCATCCGTTCCGAGCGGGCGAGCTGGCGCGCCAGCTCCTCGATCGAGCCTGCCTCGCCGATCACCCAGACGAGACGGTTGCGCAGCGGCTCCTGATCGCTCCGCGGCACCCAGTCCGCCGCCGAGCGGTCCTCCTTCTTGCCGAGAAAACGGAAATCCACCGCGACCGTCGAATCCTCGCGGACGTCCTGAAGCTTCACGTCGTGCGCCTGGCGCCCGTCCGAAAACCAGAGCGTCCAGGGGAACTTGCGGCCCTTCCAGGACGGACGCTCCTGCAGCGAGCCGATGAGCGTCTTGAGCGCATCCTGCACGATCCGGCTGAGCTGCTCCTGGGCGATGCCGAGATCGTCCCGCTCGCGCTGCCACTCCTGCCCCGCCGAGCTCTGGATCTTGAAACCCTGCTTTTCCGAGTAGCCGAGCAGACTGAGCGAGCGGAGCTTCTCCAGCGCCTCGGTGACCGCCGCGATGCGGTTCCCCTCGCCGAGGCGGGCGTAGAGGCACTGCGCGACCAGCTCCGGCATCGTCGGCGTCCCCTCCTCCTGGATCAGCTCCAGAAGCGCCACCGCCTTGGCGGCGCGCTGCGCGAGCTCGTCCTCGCGCACTTGGGGATCGTTGAAGATCCGCGCCAGCGTCATCTGCACGTCCGCATCGAGCGCCGAGTGCTGCACCTCGTAGATCGAATCGAGCGTCACCAGCGAGCCCACCTCGCCCTCGGCGAGCTTCTGCTCCCGGAACAGCTCGCCGAGGAGCTGGAGCAGACCGCGGATCGCGTGATCGTCCCCCTGTACGCGCGTCGACCGGGTGCGCAGATTCGACGTGATCCGCATCAGCAGATCGATGTGCCCGGGGAGCATCGGATAGACCTCGACGAAATCCTCCTCCGTGATCTCCTCGGCGCCGTAGCCGTAGAGCTTCAGATCGCCGCGGTGCTTCTCAAAGAGATCCCGCAGCACGCTCTCCTTCTCCGGCTTCTTCCTGAGCAGACGCTTGTGGACCACGTCGCGGATGTTCGTCGCCGCGAGATGAACCCGGAGGTGCGAGGGGAAGCGGTCCTTGAGCTTGGCGAGATGGTTCGTCTCCGCCTGGTCCTCGAGCTTCTGCTGCCCCGTGGCGAACAGCCAGACGCGCCCATTGAGGCGCTGCCCCAGCTCCGAGACGAACGACTGCAGCTTGAGCATGCGGTTCTCGTCCTGATGCACGTACTGGCTCACCTCGTCGACCACCAGGAACAGCGTCCTGCCAGACGCCCGGCGATCGATCATCGCCTCGATCGCCTCGACGATCTCGCGGACGCTCGTGCCGGCGCCCGTCCGCGATCCGGCCCGGCTGTCGATCCAGCTCGTCGGGTCCGGGTAGCGGTCCGGCTTCATCACATGCAACACGTGAGAGAAATGATCGTCCGCCTGCTCTTCCTCCTTCGCCGCCGCCCACTCCTTCCCCAGCGTCGTCCGCGCCGCCGCCACGAACGCATCCCACTCGCCGTCGCGTTCGAGGCGCAGCTCGTACTCGGCCACCAGATTGCTCTTGGAGCAGTAGCCGAGCCGCTCCTGCACCCGCCGCAGCACCGCCGAGTGAATGTGCTCGTTGTCGCGCGCCACGCCGCCGATGTCGAACACCACCGCGAGCGGCTGCACGCGCTCGGCGAGAGCGTTCCAGGCGTCGACCAGCTCCTGCCGGCGCGGTGAATCGTCCCGGCGCAGCAGAGCGCTCCACAGCGGCGTTCCGTCCGGCAGCACCAGGCCGTCCAGCGACAGGCCGAGGAGCTTCGCGAAGCTCGATTTGCCCGAGCCATAGAAACCCGAGATCCACGACGCCGGCAGCTCCGGGCCGCCCTTCTTCCCCAGCTCGGCGACGATCCCCTGGAGCAGATGCACGAACTGCTCATGGATGCCGGACTTTACCCGCCGGCTGCGCGGATCGGCGGCCGGATAGCCGCCGGTGATGATGTACTCGCCGACCTCCGCCTGCACCTTCTCGGGCTTCTGCTGGTGGAAATAGACGACCGGCGGGATGTCGCGAGTCACCTCGGCGACGAATAGCTCTTGAATCTTCATGTGATGCGTCTCATCAGGGATAAATCCGTGGGCGGTAATCGCGGTCCGCGGCGAGCTCGCCCATGAACGACAGCGCCGTCGTGTCCTTCCGCTCGCCCGGATAGAGCAGAACGACCGGGATGTTGAGAGTCTTGCCGTCGATCTGCTTGAGCAGAGCCGACGAACGGAAAAACGGATAGAGAGCGCCGGCCCGTCCGATCAGCACCAGCGTGCGGTCCGCCCCCGCCGGATTCTCCGCCGCGAATTCGGCGATCAAACGGGCCACGTCCGCCGCGATCCCCTCCGGCCCTTCGATATGCGGAGCGATCTTGTCGCGCAGATAATCGAGAGCCCGCTCCGGATCTTTGGCATACAGCCGCCGCTCGCGCTCGATCACCGCCTGGACATTCGCCTCCCCCGTCGTCCGGATACGGTCGAGCAGAAGCTTCTGAAGAGAGATCGGCAGCACGCCCCATCCGGCGGCGCGCAGCTCATCCGTGAGCCCGCGCATCAGCCGGCGCAGCTTCATCTCCTCTTGCGGCCGGTACGGCAGGATCGCGAACCGGTAGTTGCGCATCGTGCTGATCTGCGGCCCGCCCGCAGCCAGGAGATCCTGCCGCAGCGCCGCCACCCCTTCGTCGAGAGAGCTTTGCGGAGACAGCGGCTCCGTCAGGCTCACAGCGCGCCCTCCGCCCATTCGGTCAACGAAGCGGCGTCCCATTCCAGCTCCGTCACCGAGCCCAGGCGCCGGAACGTCACTCCCGGGAGCGCACGCAGCCGCTGCTCCAGGAATCCCTCGGAAAGCCCCACCGACGCGAGGTAGGGATTCTCCGTCAACGTCCCCGCGAACCGCAGCGACCGCAGCAGGTGCAGCAGATAGCCGAGCGCCACATCCGGCACCTTGGGCAGCAGCAGCGCCCGCGGGTCACGCTTCGGCGAGATCAGACCCGCCTCCGAGGTGGCCGACAGCAGCTTGCTCGCCACCTGCACCGCCGTCGCCTCCGCCCACCGTCCCGGCAGCTCGCTCTTGATCCACCGCAGCACCCCATCGCGGTCGATCCTCGGCTCCCGCATTCCGCGCCGGGCGACCAGAAACTCCCCCGTGAACCGCCGGTAGAGCGGATCCGAGAGCTGGAGGTGCCAATGGCAGACCACCTGCCGCGCCGGCGCCTCCATCGACCGCCACCGCCGCAGCACCGCCAAAGCCTCCGGGAAAGCGTCATACCGCCTCGCGAAGCTGGCCAGCAGGAACCGCACCCGGTCGAGACTCTTACTCCCGAACCACCGCTGCTCGAACGCCACCATCGCCCGCCCGGCCGCCGGCACCGCCGGCACCGCCGGATCAACATGCTCCCAATACGACCGCGACTCCTCCACCCCGAGAGCGAAGCGGATGAGCTGCGTATGAATCGCCGTCGCCTCCGCGCCCACTCAGCCCTCCAACCGAAAGAAAGGCAGAGGGTACTGCGCGGCCACCGGCACCAGAGCACCCGCCAGCCGCCGCACCAACGCCTCCGGAGCCTCCGGCCGTGCTCCCTTGAGCTGCCGGCCGCCCGGTACGACCTCGAAAGAGGCTTCGCCTTCTGCGAGACCCCGGAGCGCGTCGACCAGAGCCGCCGTGTAGAACGTAGCCGTCAGCGGCAAAGGAAAACTGAGAGCCTCCGCCGGAGTCCGCCCTTCCCGCTTGAGCGCCGCCAGGCGGTCTCCCACCTGCTCGTCCGTCTCGAACCCCAGGAAGAAAATCGTCCGCATCCTGTCCGGGTGAGCCATCTTGCCGCGAGCCTTCTCATCCACCCGCCGCGCCGCCTCGCGCACCGCCTCCAGAGAGGCCCAGGCATGCGTCCGCGGCAGCAAGCGTTTGAAGAGGTCCCCGCCTCCCTCCTCGTCGATGAGATCCGTCTCCCACCACTTGAGCCGCGGCGGCGCGCACCGGCCCTCGCCGGCCCAGGCTACGGTGAGTTGGAGGGCCAGGATGGCGTCGAGGGCCATATCGGTGAGGGGGGTGAGCGGCGTCGGCATTCGGTCGTTCCAGACTATGCCGGATTGCCGAAGGGGGGCAAGGGCGGGGGGCGGACACAGGGCTGACCCCAACGGAGCCGCTTCGGTCGTTGGGGTTCCCCTCACCGTGGCGACAGCCGTAGGAGACGCTCCCATAGGTTCCCGCCGAGGACAAATACCGGGGCTTGCCCCGGCCAGAGCAGGTTCCCGAAATATTTGTCGTTGACAGGGATCGAGAGTTGTTGACATAGGAAGAAGCCGTCGAAAGCATGGTTGACCGGTCGAGGCAGGACGTAACAAGGGCATCGGTCAGGCCTTGGGCGGCGCTGGCGGCGCTCCTGGGTTGATGCGGCAAAATCGAACCCAGCGTTTCGGAGAGGCTGAGCTTCACGACCGACGCGTGATCCCGAGAAGTCAGCAAGGCATAGACGCCACCTTCGGAGTCCACACCGACGGCTCTCCCGACATAGGCGTACTGCTCGGAGAGAGGAGCCCTGGCACGCCCGATCGGTCGAAGCGATCCATCGTAAAGCCAGAGGACCTGATCCACTCGGATCGTGGGGAGCGAAACCATCTCTTCCACCAGCACGGGAATAAGCTTCTCGGTCGGAGAATCGAGCACGACGGCACGCGCAAGGGTATTCTCCACCCGCTCGGCCCTCTGCTTTTTGCCGACCGAAAGAGCAAAACTGTTGCGCTGGGTGCGAACGGCAGCCGTTTCGCCGGGCATCGGCACAGGCTCAAGCGCGGGACGGTGCGAGACTGGCTCTTTCACCGGGCTACGAATGGATTGGCCAAATGCGGCGCCGTGATCAAGAAGGGACGGCGCCTCTACCTCTACGAGGCGTCATTCCTTCAATGGCTGCGCGAAACGGAACCGGTCAATCGCCGCCACATAGCTGGTGGGCCGCCCATCTTGCTGCATTCCGACAAGCGCCGCAGATCCTAGCCGCCACCACCAAAACTCGAAGCTGTGTCTTGGGAGACCTCCCTCATTCGCATCCGCGCGTGACGCGCTTCCACCGCGTCCGAGCCAGGTATGCCGAAGGTCGTGGAAGCGGACATCGGGAACCCCTGACTTGTCCCTCCAATGGCGCCCAGCGTGATCCGGGAACTTCGGCTCGCGATCAGGGGGATCGCCTGGGCTGGCAAAGACAAAGCGGGACAGGACAGCGTTCGCACGCATACCCTTCAGAAGCTCTCCAGCTCCTCCAGGAAAATAGAGGATCCGACTCGTGCCCTTCTTGGTATCCACGACCTCGCAACGCGGAACCCCCACGCGGCGCTCCCCTGTTTCCGGGCTGAAAACGACAGGCTGGAGCTCAACTCTTCGCCACTCCATCCCCCATGAGCTCGCTCTGCCGTGCGCCGCTGGCATGAAGTGGTACAAAAATGGTACACGACTTCGGCTTTCGGGAGAAGCTTGCAAAGGACCGATCTTACATCTATTTGTTTTTAAAGGCGTTTACGGGTAGTGCCGGAGGCGGGACTCGAACCCGCACGTCCTTGCGGACGGAAGATTTTAAGTCTCCTGCGTCTGCCATTTCGCCACTCCGGCTGATGGGAAGATTACCAGAGCGATCCACCGCCGTTAAGCTTCTGCCACGCCTGAAGGCGCGATTCCACCAGGCGGCCCAGGTCCTCCAGGGACGGCAGGTCCGTCGGCTCGCCGGGCAGCAGGGGGACGTCGATCACCGGCTGCTCGCGGGAAACCAGGGTCGCCAGCTCCGCGAGGCCACGGTGGTCGCGCTCGCCCAGCCAGGTGAGCAGCTCCCTGCCGGTGGGGCGGCCGACGGCTGGAGAAAAATCGGCGGCGGCCGGCGCTCCTTCCACGGAGAAGCGGGGATGGACGCGGTTCACGACGATCGGGCCGAGGTGATAGCCGGCCTGCTCCAGGCGGCGGGCGAAGAAGAGGGTGTCGGGGATGCGCTCCTCTCCCGGGCCGGAGACGACGATGAAGCGGGTGCGCGGCGAGCGCAGGAGCTGCTCGACGGCCTGGGCGCGCTCGCGGAAGCCTTCGTAGAGGGGGGCGAAGGCCTGGAAGAACTCCGCCATGTCGCGCAGCAGGTCGAGGCCGACGACGTCGTCCAGGAAGCGCTCGGCGCGCCGGCCCAGCATTCCCCAGCGGGAGGACATGCTGAGGCGCCCCTCTTCGTCGAACCAGGATTTCAGGGCGACCTTGAGGGCGCCGCTGTCGAGGAAGCCGACGATGCGCGCGGGCGCTTCCAGGAAGTCGAGGGCCTGCCGGGTCGGCGGCGTGTCGAGGATGACCTGCTTGTAGCGGTCCTCGGCGGCGACCTCGAAAAGGCGCTCCACGGCCATGTACTCCAGGATGCCGCCCAGGGCTCCCGAAAGGTGCTGATAGAAGCGGTTGTCGAGGATGCGCCGCCGCGCCTCCTCCTCCGGAGCGTAGCGCGCGACCAGGCGGTCGAAGGTGCGGCGGGCGTCGAGGAGGCTGGCATGCAGGGAGCCGGGAGCGTCGAAGGCGACTTTCACCTCGCGCCGGCGGGCGTCCTCGCCGACTCCCAGGGCATCCTTGAGGCGGAGGGAGGGATCGAAGGTCATCACCAGGGTGTCGCGCCCCGAGCGCGCCGAGAGGACGCCGAGGGAGGCGGCGAGGGTGGTCTTGCCGACGCCGCCGGAGCCGACGACGATGGTCAGCGGCTGCTTGTCTGAAATCAACGGGGCCGAGATCAGATCCACGCCTTCTCCTCGACCGCCTGCTCCAGGCAGCGCTGGAGGACGGCGGTCAGCTCCGGCCCGCGGCTCATGCCGAGCTGCGGCAGCTCGAGCCGTGGTCCCGGCCAGGCTTCGCGCAGGTGCGCCAGCTCGCGTTCGTTGAGGAGCCGGCGGCGGCGCCAGAGGGAGACCAGGGCGTCGTCCTCACCGGATTCCGGAGCGGGTGGCGCCGGGGGATACAGGCCGTTGATGATCAGCGCCTCGGGGTCCTTCCCCACCTGGCCGCGCAGCGCCTCGCGCATCTCCAGGACCTCCTGCACCGGCATCTCCTCCGGCAGCGTGACGGCGACGATGCCGCACCGCCCGGGATCGGCGATGAGGGCCGCGAGCTCGCCGGCCATGTCGGCGAAGGGACCGTTGCGGATGACGTCCGCGACGAGGAGGGGAGAGGCCAGAAGGCGGACGCCGTGGCCGGTCGCCGGCGCGTCGAGGACCACCATGTCGAGCTGCGGCGCCTTCTTCTCGATGCCGCGCACCAGGCGCAGGGCATGGCCCAGGATCGCGAGCTCGGTGAGGCCGGGCGCGCCGTCGGCGAAGTGGTGATAGATGGGGCTCGCCAGGACGCGGTTGGCCAGAAGATCGATTTTCATCCTCTCGCGCACGACCGCGTCCAGCACCTGGCGCGGCTTGAGGTTCTGCACCCAGAGGCGCGGGCCCGCGGGCAAGATGTCGCCGCCGGTGGGCGGCACGCCCAGCATCTGGTGCAAGTTCTCGCGCGGGTCGACCTCCACGACCAGAACGCGCCGGCCCCGCGCGGCGAAGGCGCGGCCGAGGATGGCGGAAACCGCGGTCTTGCCGACGCCCCCCTTGCCGGTGACGACGAGGAGCTGGCGGCGGGCGAGAGTGTCAAGGAGGTCGTCGGGAGGAGCCATGGCGCGGGTGAACTATACAGGACGGCCCATGATCGGCTCACGCCTGCGGCAAGCCTCACGAGACAAAAAAGCAATTGACAAATGACGGATCTGGCGCTAATCTTTTGGGCAGTTCCCTCGGATGCAGTTGCCCATTCTTTGGGCACCGGGTCGCGCTCTCCTCTACGGGACGGAGGAGTCGCAAGTATACTGTCCCATTCAAAGGAGTGATGAACATGAAGAAATCGTCCGCAGTTGTGAAGCTCGTCGCCGTGTTGGCAGTCTGTGGAGCCACGATGGCCTTCGGAGCGAAGCTCGGCAAGGTCGATGTGTGCCACATCCCGCCGGGCAATCCGGCCAATGCCCATACCATCAATGTGAGCGAAAACGCCGTGCCGGCCCATCTGGCGCACGGCGATACACTGGGTGCCTGTAGCGGTGAGCTCTGCAGCGACCTCGGCGGCTTCTGTGGCTCCGGCTCCACCTGCCCTGCCGGCAGCATCCTGGCGTCCGGCTCGTTCACGGACTGCTCGCTCTGCTGTCTGCCCCAGGGCTGATCGCCGCCAATCGACCCTCCCCGGCCGCGGGAGCCTCCGGGCTCCCCCGGCATTGCCTTCTCCCCCTCCGGCGCGATACAACCGCTCTGCCATGAGCTTCCCCGAAACGCGCCTGCGCCGCTTCCGCAAGACCCCCACCCTGCGCCGCCTCGTCCGCGAGACCCGTCTCTCCCCCGACGATCTGGTGCTCCCGCTGTTCGTCTGCCCCGGCGACGGAGTCGCCAAGCCGGTCGGCTCCATGCCCGGTGTGTTCCAGCAGTCCGTCGACCGGCTGGTCGCAACGGCCCGCGAGGCCTGGGCCGAAGGGATCCGCTCGGTCCTCCTGTTCGGCCTCCCCGAGCACAAGGACGAGGTCGGCAGCGCCGCCTGGTCGCCGGACGGCATCGTCCAGCGCGCCCTGCGCGCGCTCACCAAGGAAGTCCCGGGGCTGGTCAAGATCGCCGACGTCTGCTTCTGCGAGTACACCAGCCATGGCCACTGCGGCGTCCTCAAGGGCGAGACGGTGGACAACGACGCGACTCTGGTCAATCTCGCCGAGCAGGCGGTCTCCCTCGCCGAGGCCGGAGCGGACGTCATCGCCCCCTCGGACATGATGGACGGCCGCATCGCCGCCGTCCGTGCCGCGCTCGACAGCCGGGACTTCGGCGACACGCCGATCCTCTCCTATGCCGTCAAGTTCGCCAGCGGCTTCTACGGTCCCTTCCGCGAGGCGGCGGAATCGGCGCCGTCCTTCGGCGACCGCCGCTCCTACCAGATGGACCCGGCGAACGGCCGCGAGGCGCTGCGCGAGGCGGCGCTGGACGTCGAGGAAGGGGCGGACATGCTGATGGTCAAGCCGGCGCTGCCCTATCTGGACGTCCTGGCGAAGCTGCGCGAACGTTTCGATCTGCCTCTGGCGGCCTATCATGTGAGCGGCGAGTACTCGATGATCAAGGCGGCGGCGGAGCGCGGCTGGATCGACTACGACCGCGTGCTGATGGAGTCGCTGGTGGCCATCCGCCGCGCCGGGGCCGATCTGATCCTGACCTATGGCGCCCGCGACGCGGCACGGCTGCTGGCACAGGGATGGGTGGAGTGAGCACATGAATCTTCTCGAACGCGCCGAAAAAGTCCTTCCCGGCGGGGTCAATTCGCCGGTCCGCGCCTTCCGCGGCGTCGGCGGCACGCCGGTCTTCGTCCGCGCCGCCCAGGGGGCCTGGCTGGAAGGCGAGGACGGCCGCCGCTATGTCGACTACATCGGCGGCTATGGACCGCACATCCTGGGCCATCGCCATCCGGCCATCGTGGCCGCCATTCAGGAAGCCCTGAGCCGCGGCACCGCCTTCGGCGCCCCGACCCTCCCCGAGGTGGAGCTCGCGGAGCAGATCGCCGCCGCCCTGCCCGCGGTCGAGATGGTGCGATTGGTCAATTCGGGAACCGAGGCGACGATGTCGGCTCTGCGGCTGGCCCGCGCCGCCACCGGGCGCAGCCGCTTCATCAAATTCGAGGGGTGCTATCACGGCCACGCCGACCCCTTCCTCATCGCCGCCGGCTCCGGCGCCGCGACGATCGGCGTCCCCTCCTCGCCCGGCGTGCCGCCGTCGGTCACCGCCGACACGCTTCTCGCGCCGTACAACGACGTCGACGCCGTGGCGCGGCACTTCGCGGAGCAGGGGAAGGACATCGCCGCGGTGATCGTCGAGCCGATTGCCGGCAATATGAGTCTCGTGCCGCCGGTGCCGGGATTCCTCAAGGAGCTGCGGGACCTCTGCGACCGCCATGGCGCGCTGCTGATCTTCGACGAGGTGATGACCGGCTTCCGGGTCGCCTGGGGCGGCGCGCAGAACATCGTCGACGTGCGGCCGGACCTGACGACGCTCGGCAAGGTGATCGGTGGCGGCCTGCCGCTGGCGGCCTATGCCGGACCGCGGGACCTGATGCTGCGGATCGCTCCGGCCGGCCCGGTCTACCAGGCGGGGACGCTGTCCGGCAATCCGCTCGCCGTGGCCGCCGGCCGCGCCGCGCTGGCCGAGCTCTCCTGCGACAGCCCCTGCGCCTACGAGGCGCTGGAGAAGACGGGCGCCCGGTTGCAGGCGGGGATCGAGGAGGCGGGGCGACGCCATGCCATCCCGGTGCTCGTCCAGCGCCAGGGCTCGATGCTCGGATTTTTTTTCACCAAGCGTCCGGTCGAGCGCCTGGAGGACGTCCACGCCAGCGACCGCCAGCGCTTCACCCGCGTCTTCCACCGTCTCCTGGACGATGGCATCCACCTGCCGCCGTCGGCCTACGAGACGCTCTTCCTCTCCACCGCGCACGGCGACGCCGAGATCGACGCCACCCTGGCCGCCTTCGACCGCGCCTTCGCGGCAGAGGAGCCATGAAGACGAAGAAGCCGGACGTCCTGATCCTGGGCGGCGGCATCATCGGCCTGGCGTGCGCCCACGAGCTCGCCAAGGCCGGCGTCAAGGTCGAGCTGCTGGAGCGCCGGTCCGCCGGCGCCGAGGCTTCCCTCGCCGCGGCCGGCATGCTGGCGCCGCTCGCCGAAGCGCCGGAGGCGGGCCCGTTCTTCGAGGCCTGCCGCGCCTCCCGCGACCTGTGGGTTCCCTGGGCGGCCGCCCTGTCCGAGGAGACCGGGCTGTCGATCGAGCACGACACGAGCGGCGCGCTCATCATCGCCCTGGATCCCGAGGAGGAGCCGCGGCTCGAAGCGCTCGCCGCCGCCGCGCGCGCCCTCGGCGAGCCGGCCGAGGAGATCACGCGCGAGGCTCTCGCTCACTGGGTGCCGGACATCGCGCCCGCGGTCCGCCAGGCCCTGCGCCTGTCCGGCGAGCACCGGGTCGACAACGTCCAGGCCTGCGCCGTCCTCGCCGCCGCCGCCGCCCGTGCCGGAGCGACGCTGACCTACGGTTTCGAGGTGATGCGGGTCGAAAGGAGCGGCGCGGGAGGAGAGCGCGTGCGGGTGACCGGCAAGAGCGACATCCGCGAGGCGGCCCGGCTCGTCCTCGCCGGCGGCGCCTGGAGCGGCCGCATCCCCGGCCTGCCGATGCTGCCGGTGCGCCCCGTGCGCGGCCAGATGATCCTCCTCACCGGCGTCGACTGGCCGTGGGATGGCAGCGTCCGCGGAGCCGGCGGCGGCTTCTACGCCGTGCGGCGCGGCCTCACCGGCCTTCTCATCGGCTCGACGGTCGAGGAGGCGGGCTTCGACGTCCATCCCACCCTGGCCGGCATCGAAGGCCTCCTGGCCTTCGCCCGCGGCGCCTTCCCGGGTCTCGCCGGTGCCCATCTGGAGACCGTCTGGGCCGGCCTGCGCCCGGGAACGCCGGACGACCTGCCCTTCCTCGGCCCCCTCTCCGGCTGGCCCGCCGTCCTCGCCGCCACCGGCCACTTCCGCAACGGCATCCTGCTCGCGCCGTGGACGGCCCGGGAGGTCGTCCGCATGGTCCTGGACGGCGGCCCCCCGGACATCGACTCCGACATCCGGTCCCCGTTTTCGCCTTCCCGTTTCCTTCTCTCGGCCTGAAACGTTGAGCCTGGGGGTGGGTTCGGTATAATGCCCGCCATGCGGGAATCGAAACCCTTTGAGCTCGCGGCCTAAGGAGGGCCCGGTATGACTCACATCATCTGTGAACCCTGTGTCGGCGTGAAAGACACAGCTTGCGTGGATGTCTGCCCGGTGGACTGCATCTACGGCAAGAACGAGGACTGGGAGATGCTCTACATCCACCCCGAGGAGTGCATCGACTGCGGCCTGTGCATCGATGCCTGCCCCGTCGAGGCGATCTATACCCTGGAAGAGACCCCCGAGAAGTGGAAAAACTACATCGCCAAGAACTACGAGCACTTCGGCCTCACCCCTCCGTGAGCCGTCGCCAGATCCTGGCAGCATGAAGAGAGGCGCGGGCAACCGCGCCTTTTCTGTTGGCGCCTGCCCCCTCCCCCTGGGAATAGCTAAACCTGAGCGTCCGTTCTACAATCTGAGTGCCAAGCACTCAACCCCTTAGCGAGTGCGTGGCGCAGGGTGCCGCCGCAGAGGTGCGGGCGGATCGGGAAGAGGAGAGCTCCGTTGGACTACAAGGACTATTACGCCACGCTCGGTGTCGCGAAGGATGCTTCCCAGGAGGACATCCAGAAGGCCTACCGGAAGCTGGCGCGCAAGTACCATCCGGACGTCAACAAGGACCCGCAGGCCGAGGTCAAGTTCAAGGAGCTCGGCGAGGCCTATGAGGTCCTCAAGGACGCGGACAAGCGCCAGAAGTACGATCAGTTCGGCGCCGACTGGAAGCGCACCGGCGGCGTGCCGCCGGGCTGGGAGGGCTTCGGGGGACAGGGCGGACAGGGGTACGATTTCAGCGGCATGGGCGGCGGCGAGGGATTCAGCTCGTTCTTCGACATGCTCTTCGGCGGCGAGCGCCCGGGCGGCCGGCGCGGCGCCCGGCGCGGCGGCCCCAATTTCGGCGGCAATCCGTTCGGCGGTGCGGGCGCGGGTGCGGACACCGAGGCGCAGATCTCGCTGTCGCTCGAAGACGCCGTCCGCGGCGGCACGCGGGAGATCACCCTGGCGGACCCGGCCACCGGACAGCGCAAGACCCTGTCGGTGCGCATCCCGGAAGGAATCCGGCCGGGCCAGAAGATCCGCCTTGCCGGCCAGGGGCAACCCGGGTTCAACGGCGCCCAGGCCGGCGATCTCCTGCTCCGCATCGAGATCCTGCCGGACTCCCGGTTCCGCGTCGAGGGCTCGGACATCCAGACGACTCTGCCGGTGACGCCGTGGGAGGCCGTTCTGGGTGGCGAGGCGGAGGTCGAGACACCGACCGGACGGGTGCGGGTCCGAGTACCGGCGGGCTCCTCCTCGGGACGCAAGATCCGCCTCCGCGGCCGAGGGCTGACGGTGGCCGGCGGCGCCAAAGGAGACAAGGGCGATCTGCTCGCCGAGATCCGCATCGTGGTGCCGGACCAGTTGAGCGACCGCGAGCGCGAGCTCATCGAGGAGCTCGGGAAGATTTCGGCCTTCCAGCCTCGCGGTGCTGAAAGCAAGGCTTCAGACAAGACTTCAGACAAGAGCTCAGAATAATGGAGGGCTGATCATGGATATCAACAAGCTGACCCAGAAATCCCAGGAGGCGCTCCAGGGCGCCCAGACGAAAGCCCTGCGTTTCGGACACCAGGAAGTCGACGTCGAGCACCTGCTCCTCGCTCTGTTGGAGCAGCCCGAGGGGTTGATCCCGCGCCTGCTCACCCGCATGGACGCGCCCGCCGCGCCGCTCGTCACCGAGATCGAGCGCGAGCTGTCGCGCCGCCCCAGCGTCTCCGGACCCGGGGCCGAGTCGGGCAAGGTGCTCATCACGCAGCGGCTGCAGAAGCTCTTCGTCACCGCCGAGGACGAGGCGAAGCGGCTCAAGGACGAGTACGTCTCCGTGGAGCATCTTTTCCTCGCCATTCTCGCCGAGGGATCGGGCAGCGCGGCCGGCCGCATCCTGTCGCAGCTCGGCATCAGCCGCGACCGCTTCCTCGCCGCCCTCACGGCGGTGCGCGGCAACCAGCGGGTGACCAGCGCCATGCCCGAGGCGGCCTACGAAGCGCTCGACAAGTACGGCGTCGATCTCGTCGCCCAGGCACGGCGCAACAAGCTCGATCCGGTGATCGGCCGCGACGCCGAGATCCGGCGCGTCATCCGCATCCTGTCGCGCAAGACCAAGAACAACCCGGTGCTCATCGGCGAGCCCGGCGTCGGCAAGACCGCCATCGTGGAAGGTCTCGCGCAGCGCATCGTGCGCGGCGACGTCCCGGAGTGGCTGAAGGACCGCGCGGTCTTCTCGCTCGACATGGGCTCGCTCCTCGCCGGCGCCAAGTACCGCGGCGAGTTCGAGGAGCGGCTCAAGGCGGTGCTCAACGAGGTGAAGCAGAGCGAAGGGAAGATCCTTCTCTTCATCGACGAGCTGCACACCATCGTCGGCGCCGGCAAGACCGAAGGCTCGACGGACGCGGGCAACCTGCTCAAGCCCATGCTCGCCCGCGGCGAGCTGCACTGCATCGGCGCCACCACGCTCGACGAGTACCGCAAGCACATCGAGAAGGACGCCGCCCTGGAGCGCCGCTTCCAGCCGGTGATGGTCGAGCCGCCGACGGTCGAGGACACGGTGTCGATCCTCCGCGGCCTGCGCGAGCGCTTCGAGGTGCACCACGGCGTGCGCATCCAGGACAACGCCCTGGTCGCCGCGGCGGTGCTCTCCGACCGCTACATCTCCGACCGCTTCCTGCCCGACAAGGCGATCGACCTCATCGACGAGGCCTCGGCGATGCTGCGCACCGAGATCGATTCGATGCCGCAGGAGCTCGACGAGGTGACGCGGCGCGTCATGCAGCTCGAAATCGAGGAGGCGGCGCTCAAGAAGGAAAAAGACAAGGCGAGCCAGGAGCGCCTGGAGGATCTGCGGCGCGAGCTGGCGGACCGCAAGGCCCACGCCGACACCATGCGGGCGCAATGGGAGAACGAGAAGGAAGGGATCGAGGAGGTGCGTACCCTCCGCGAGCAGCTCGAGAAGGTCCGCCAGCAGATCGAGGCGGCCGAGCGCGGCTACGACCTCAACGTTGATCTCAATAAAACGGCCGAGCTGCGCTACGGCAAGCTCCCCGAGCTCGAAAAGATGCTCAAGGAGAGGGAGGCCGGGCTCGCCGAGAAGCAGAAGGGCGGCGGCCAGCTCCTGCGCGAAGAGGTCACCGAGGAGGAGGTCGCCGAGATCGTCTCCAAATGGACGGGCATCCCGGTGACCCGTCTGGTCGAAGGTGAGCGCGAGAAGCTGCTGCGCATGGAGGAGATCCTCCACGAGCGCGTCATCGGCCAGGACGAGGCGGTGAGCCTGGTCACCGACGCGGTGATCCGCGCCCGCGCCGGCATCAAGGACCCACGGCGCCCCATCGGCTCGTTCATCTTCCTCGGTCCCACCGGCGTCGGCAAGACCGAGCTCGCGAAGACGCTGGCGCAGACGCTCTTCGACAGCGAGGAGAACCTGATCCGCATCGACATGAGCGAGTACATGGAGCGCCACAACGTCTCGCGCCTGATCGGCGCCCCGCCGGGCTATGTCGGCTACGAGGAGGGCGGCCAGCTCACCGAGGCGGTGCGGCGCAAGCCCTACTGCGTCATCCTCTTCGACGAGATCGAAAAAGCGCACCACGACGTCTTCAACGTGCTCCTCCAGATCCTCGACGACGGCCGGGTGACCGACTCGCAGGGGCGCACGGTGAATTTCAAGAACACCGTGATCATCATGACCTCGAACATCGGCTCGCCCATCCTCTTAGAAGGGGTGACGCCGGCGGGAAAGATCACAGAGGAGGCGAGGAACGCCGTGCTCCGTGAGCTGCGGATCCTCTTCCGGCCCGAGTTCCTGAACCGGGTGGACGACATCGTCCTCTTCAAACCGCTGACGCTCCCCGAGATCGAGCGCATCGTCGATCTGCAGACCGAGGACCTGCGCCGCCGCCTCACCGACCGCGGCGTCCGCCTCGAGCTGACCGAGACCGCGCGCCAATTCGTCGCCCGCACCGGCTACGACCCGGTCTACGGCGCCCGTCCCCTCAAGCGCTACCTCCAGCACGAGCTGGAGTCCAAAATCGCCCGCGCCCTCATCCGCGGCCAAGCCACCGACGGCTCCGTCGTGCGGGTGGACGTGGAGAACGGCGCGCTGGCGGTGGAGATCGGAGCGCCGAAGGTGCAGGAGGCGGAGGTGGCGGTGGGGGCCTGATCGCCGTCATCCCGGATGCTATACTTTCCGCTATGACGATGAGGTTGCCAGAGCTCCGCGAGCCGGGTCCTTTTCGCGCCGATCAGCTTCGCTCCGGCGATCCGTACGAGCTGTCCAACGGCCACCCGATCCGCTGCCTGCCGACCGGGAGCCGGGGAGGAAGGGCCACCAACGTGGGAGGCGGCGTGCTCGCGAGCGATCCCTTGGTCCAGGCCGTCGGTGTCGACATCGGTTTTTCCCCGTCTCCGGAGACCCTCCGTGCCCCGGACATCTCCGTCGGCGAGCTGCCCGATCAGCCGGGATGGGTCCAAGGGGTGCCTCCCCTGGCGGTCGAGTACGCCGACACCGGCCAGGACGAGAACGAGCTACGGATCAAGATGAAGGAGCTCTTCGCCGCCGGCACCCGGTACATCTGGGTGGTGCGACTGACCGGTCCGCGGAGGGTGGAAGTGCATCAGCCGGGGCAGAAGCCGCGCATCGCAAACGCCGGTGAGCAGCTCGAAGCTCCGGGAATCCTCGCCAATCCGGTGCCCGTGGAAGCCCTCTGGGACCGCGAGACGGGGCTCCGGGTGACCTTCCGAAACCTTCTCCAGCGCCAAGGTTACGCCAGCCTGGATGAGGTCCGTGCCGAGGGGGAGATTCAAGGCTTGCGCAAAGCGATCATCACGATTCTGTCGGGCCGCGGCCTCGCGGTCGACGACGAATGGCAGACCGTCCTCGCCAACTGCGGGGACCCCGCCGTCCTCGAAGCCGCCCTCCTCCAGGCGGCCACCGCCTCGGCAGCCGAGATCCTCGCCATCCTCCAGGCGTGAGCTCCCTGCCCGTGTACCGCAGATCAGTGTCACCTGACAACGGAACAAAGCGGTCTGCACGCGATTGAAGTCCTCTTCCGTCGGGTCATTGCAAGCCGGCCGCGTTGCAATGTCAACGGACATCGGTTCTTTGCCAGCTTGCAGCGAAGCGCGATCAACGGAGATCCGGTGGAGATCAGGTTGCCGCGGATCGCCGTCAACCGACATTGGGTCGATGTCAACTGGCAACGGAGCGATGTCAACTGACATCAGCTCGCGGTCAGGTTGCAACGGAGCGATGTCAACCGACATCGGCTCGCGGTCTGCTTGCAACGGAGCAGTGCCAACTGACATCGGTTCGCGGTCAGCTTGCAACGGAGCGATGTCAACTGACAGCGGCTCGCGGTCAGCTCGCGGCGATGCGTGGTCGTGTGAATGCGAGTCGTGGCCGGCTGGCAATGGAACGATGTCAGCGTGCACAGCAACGATGTCAATCAGCCGCGGGTGGCTGCCAGCTTGCAGCGACCGGGCGCAATCGGCCGCGAATCGCTGCCGGCTTGCCGCGAGCGGCGGCGGTCTGCCGCGAATCGAGTCCAGCTTGCAGCAATCTGGCGCAACCAGCGCTGACGTCGGCCTGCTTGACCAGACGTCAGACTGCCAGCTCCCCGTCCCGTTGTCGTGCGCCTCGCCACCCGGCCGAGCCGCCGGAAAGCGCCGGGGCGAGCCCGGCCATCAGGTAGGGCTTTTTTCTACTCGCGAGAGGAAAGGAGATCCTGAAGTGCGGCTTCTGCCTGGTCCGGCGGATACCGCGTAAGCATCTCCTCGAAGGCGATCTTCTGCTCCATCAGATCCCGTGCGGGGAGGGGAATGCCCTCCAGCTTGGCCGCTTCCAAATATCCAAGGATCGCCTCTCGTGTCTTGCCGAGCGCTTCTTCCTTCGTCTCTCCAAAGGTGGAGAGACCGTTCAAGGTAGGAACGATGGTCACCCAAGCGCCGGCTTCGGAATCCCACTCGACGAAGACTTGATGGTGCTGCACCCTCATGGTGGCTCTCTCCCCTCGAACGCAGGCGCCTGGTTCGGATTCTACCGTCGTGATGAGGCTACCAGAATCGGGCGCATCGTCGATCTTCGGGCCGAGGCTGTCCGCCGCCGCCTCACCGACCGAGGCGTCCGCCTCTAGCTGACCGCGAAGGCGCGCCAATTCGTCGCCCGCACCGGCTACGATCCGGTCTACGGCGCCCATCCCCTCAAGCGCGACCTCCAGCGCGAGCTGGAGTCCAAGATCGCCCGCGCCTTCATCCGCAGCCAGGCCACCGACGGCTCGGTCGTGGGGGTGGGCGTGGAGGACGGGGGGCTGGCGGTGGGGGCTTTTTTCTCCACGGCTTCGCCATCTGCGATAATCACCCCATGGTCGCCAGCCTCAAGCCTGATCTCCTCAAGATCTTCATCAGCCACTCCACCGGGGATCTAGTGCTCGTCCGTCATAAGTTGAGCTGAGCTCGCAGCCTCTCCATGCGATTTTTTCGACCGCTGGGCACGGGCGGCGTGGCCTTGCCTGCCCTGAGGAAGCCAAAATTCTCTTGTTCCGCGTTACTTCCGCCGTGCTAGGTTAGCGCCTGACCCGAAATTTTCAGTACCAGCGCCAATGCTGTATGACGCGACCGGGAAAAGGCCCTATTTATGGACAGGAACCAGCTAGGCAGCTAAGCTAGCCTATGTTTGACGGGTGCGCCGCTAAGTACTTTAGAATGAATGCTCAATTTTTTGAATTGTCACTACAGGGAAAGATCTCCTCGCCGGTCGGGGG
>Ga0307506_10000071_pt1 | contig 43439 bp, 38 predicted proteins | sample 25_S_MG_FD_202175 | JGI IMG/M metagenome (GOLD analysis project Ga0307506, IMG submission 202175) | Soil microbial communities from Populus trichocarpa stands in riparian zone in the Pacific Northwest, United States - 25_S | ecosystem: Environmental > Terrestrial > Soil > Riparian zone > Trees... | reverse complement strand
GCCGCCCGATCGTCGACCAACCCGTATACCACAGGTTGCGGTCAGGTCCATTTGTGATCATATTCGGATAAGAAACGAGGGTCGGAGTCGGGATCTCCGTGACAGAACCTTGGACGGAGAGGCGAAAGATTGCTTGTCTCCTGGTCCCTGTGATCCACAGCTTGCCATCCGGCCCTACGGTGATGCCAAAAACTCCGGCGTCCTCATGCGGAACAGGCTCGGCTTGGATCCCAACAAGCTGGTAAGAGCCGGCCGGAGTGACCCTGCCGAGAATGGTATCCGAGCCAAACGTGAACCACAGCGCCCCATCAGGCCCCGTAACGATTTCGGAACCGTGATTTGCCAGGAACTCTTGGATCGTTGTCGCACCGAGAGGCGCGGCTGACAAAAGAATAACCGCTGCTGTGAATAGTTGCTTATATCTGATGACTTTCCACATGGGTGCCGGCCTCCTATCGCCGAACCGGTTCCCCGGTCATTCTAGTACATGTTGTAGGCATAGAGTGAGAAAGGCTGCCGGCCGGCGCTGCTTCCTTCCGGCACATTCGACCCCGTCACCTTGAGCCGCAGGACAGTTCCTGCAGGGAAGGTCCCCGCGGGGATGAAGACTGCCTCGACGTTGTTGGTCGAGTCGTTTGCCGGCACGCCAACGTTGAAACGATAGGACCAACCATCGTCGATCCCCGTCATGTTCTCGTTGAAGAAGTTCCCGCGGAATGCCCCATCTCCAACGTCAAGCTGAAGATCGTTCTTGAGAGGAGCCTGGGAGGTCGTCTGGATATCTGATGGAGGGTCGTCCCAAACGAGGGTGATCAGGATTGGCGAGGTAGCGCTGGCTACATGGAGCGTATAGGTCAGAGTCTGCCCTGTACCCACTGCGTTCGTCGAGCTCGCGGAGTAGTACATCTTGGAAACGCTGTCGCTAAAGCGATCGATATTCACCCGGCCCCAGCCATAGAGTGGGCTTGGGCGATGGTCGTTCCCGTTGGTTGCGCCTCCGAGATCGTCGGCTGTAGCGATCAGGGCCGCTTTGATGAGGCTCGGGGAGGGAGAAACGCCGCGGTCCAGAAACCACTTGCGGGCCAGAGCCGCCGCGCCGCTGACCACAGGCGCGGCAAAGCTTGTTCCAGACCCATAGGTATGGTATGTGTTAGGCGAAGTCGGATAATACTTGACACACCCCGTGGGTGTCCGCGCCGGGCTGTCGTATTGCGAGACAATATAAGGGACGACGGAGAAAATCCGTACTCCCGGAGCGACGAGATCCGGCTTGATCCTGATGTTGTTGGCGAGAGCCGTATTTGGAATTGGGCCGAAGTAACGGCCGCGGCCGCTAAAATTTGCCACAGCGTTGATGTTCGTCGCGTCATGATCGGGTGGCCGGCCGTTCGGAGCCCCAACGCTATCGAAACACCCTCTACACGCGAGAGGCGGATCAGGGGCTGGCCGATAGCTCTCTGTCGCGCCAACTGCGATCACGTTCTTCGCCGATGCTGGGCTGCTGACTGAATCCCAATTAATTGCTTGGGTCAGGCAGTTGAAAGCGAAGTTACCAGCAGAAAAAACAATAGACATCGGCTGATTGCCCTCGGGTCTGGCATTGGTGTTGGCATCCAGGACGCGTGCGTCGAAAAACTGGGCCAGAAGCGTGTATTCTGGAGCTGGGAAATACACGCCAGATGTTGTTTTGTTCTCATTCCAGCTTTCGTTAGCGATGAAAGCTCGATCGGCAAGGTCGGATTCCATTCGGTTGCGGCTGTAATTGAGGGCTGCCTGATGCTGAGAGGCGTCCTCAAAGAGGGAGATCCCGTACACAAAGACGCTCGCTCCCGGAGCGATCCCTGAGCCGTTGTAGTACCCCACCGAGTCTTTCGCGCCCGATGCTCCCGCGACGGAGCCGTCGCCCACGATGATGCCTGCGGTCATGGTTGGATGGCCTGCGTTGTCTCCCAACCAACTCGCCGGATTGATTCCCGTGATCCCGGCCAGGCGCTCGGGGCTTTCGAGATCCGGGTGATGGTCGATGACGCCCGGTGTGGGGCCGCCTCCGTCGTCGTAGCCTCGGTCGATGATCGCGACGGTCTGCTGGTTCGCCGCTCCGAGCAGGCCGCGGCTGTTCAGCCAGGTTCGGTAGCGGGGGTAGGGGCAGGTCGCGAGGTTGGTGCAGACGGAGGTCGAGAAGTGGTTTCCCGAGACGATCTGCCCCTGGCGTTCGTCGCTCGTCGCTGCTTCGCTCTGGCCGGCGATCGAGAGGAGGTCCGCGTCCCAGGTGGCGACGGTGACGAGGTCGGTCAGGTTGGACTGGACGCGGAGGTAGGCGACGTGATCCTGCTCCGGGGCCCAGCTCCCTTGGACGGTCATGCCGGGCGGCAGCCTTCTCGCTTTGGCGTCGAGGTCTGTTCCGGCGGCGAACTGGAGCCAGTAGCCGAGGGGGTTGGGCTCCTTGAGCAGGCCGGGCGCCACGCGGTCCGAGGCGCGGTAGGGCTCGATCCAGGAGAGATATCTGGCGGCCGGGCAGTCGGTGATGGCGGCCAGGGTGGGAGCGCGGAGGAGGAAGGTGCGGGTCTGGAGGTAGGCGAGCCGGGGAATGCCGCAGGTGTCGAGCGCGTCGAGCCAGGCGGTTTGGATGGGATAGGCGAACTGCGCCAGGAACATGTTGGGGACGGCCCGAGGCGGCACGACCGACGCGACTTCAGCGTCGTCGCGCCCTTCGCTCTTGCCCGGCGTGAAGGTGTGCCAGGGGAGCTGGATCTCCCTTTCGACGCCGATGGCGACGGGCAGCCCATGGAGCCGGGCAACCTTGGCGAGAGCCTGGGCGGCCGGCTCCGGAAGATAGGTGTCCAGGAAGCCCTCAGAGTCCAGGGCGTTGGCCCCGGCCTTCTGGAGGACTTCCGGCGGAACGCTCTCCAGCGCCTCCGAGCCCTTGAGCGGGCATCCGGGGCACGCGGGCTGCACATCGGCCCGGCTCCGCTTTTCGATATGGACGTAGGTCAGATCCTGCAGCGGGGAGGACCAGGAGCCCGCAACGGCTCCTCCATCGGTCCCGGCCAGCAGGGGGGCGGAGATCAGAAGAAGGAGAAAAAGGCAGGGGACAGGCTTGACGGTCGGCATAGGGGGCGTCGCTCCCGAAAAGTATAGCGGGTTCGAAAAGCCTGGTGCTCGGGAGGCTGAAAGCGTGACGTTCAGACGCGCGCCTCAAAGCGCAGCTCGCTATCTCCAGCAGCTCGAGCACAATCCGGCGGCCCGCTTCGAGCTCAAGCCCTAGCGTTCCGGGTCTTTCTCGACCGACAGCTCGGCGAAGACCTGGCGGAGGATGCGGCGCACCGTGGTTTCCGTCGTGTCGTCCTTCGCGGCGTCCATCTCCTCATAGCGGCGCCACTGCTCGACCAGTTTGCTGGCGCGGACCCGCGAGGAGTAAGCGACCTGGAAGAACTGCGCCGGAGTCACCTGAAGGACTTCGAGGATTTTCAGGATATGCCCGTATTGGAGCTGAATGCCCCCCTTGAGCACCTTGGCCAGGGAGGAGCTTCCGACTCCGAGCTCCTCCTCGATGGAGCGCATGGAGCGGCCGGAAAACTTGACGAGGCTGTGGAGGAGGGCCGCGATGCGGCGGCTTTCGGCTTCCTGGTCGGGTGTCAGGTCCATAGTGGTTCCCGAGCATAGCTGAGAAAGCAGCGAAAGTCAGCCAGGAATCCGCATTTGGAGTCCCCGGGTCAGCGCCGGCCCGCGGTTGCCAGCCTGGATGCGATACCCTTGGCCTCATCGCGAGGAGGTAGGATAGAAGGAAGGAAGAATCGCAGGTCAACCACGAGGGACGCTCCATGCCGCAACTGCGCAACATCGTGCTCGCCGCCGTCTGTGCCCTGGCCGTCTGCGCCCCCGCGCGGCCGGCCGATTCTCCGGAAAAAGACGCGGACGCGGAGGTCGAGCGCGCCCTGGCGCGGATCCGGCCCGAGGCCATCCGCGCGCATATGAGCTTCCTGGCGGACGACCTTCTGGAAGGGAGGGGGACCGGCTCGCGCGGCTACGATCTGGCCGCGAAATACGTGGCGGCGCGCTTCGAGGCGCTGGGGCTCGCGCCGGCGGGGACGGGCGGCGGCTACCTCCAGCCGGTGCCGTTTCTGCGCAGCGCGACGGTGGCGGCGAAGTGCTCCTTCACGGTGATTCGAGACGGCCGGGACGGCCGGAACGGCGAGAGCACCGAGCTCAAGTACGGGGAGGACTACGTCCTCACCAGCGGAATCCTCAGCCAGACCGACGTCGAGGTCACGGCGCCGCTGGTCTTCGCCGGCTTCGGCGTGAGCGCACCCGAGCTCGGCTACGACGACTACGCGGGTGTCGACGTGAAGGGGAAGATCGCGGTGGTCCTGTCCGGAGCGCCGGCCACGTTCCCGAGCGATCAGCGGGCCTACTATTCCGTCACCGCGTTCAAAGTGGACACGGCGCTGGCGCACGGCGCCGTCGCGGTTCTCGGCGTCCTGACGCCGGCGGACGCCAGGCGGCTGCCCTGGGAGAGCGTCGTGCGCGCCCGCAAGTCCCCGGAGCATCAGTGGCTGACCGCGGAGGGCGTCGCCTATCGCGGCCGGCCCCAGGCCCGCGGCTTCGCCATTCTCAACCGGAAGGCCGCCGAGGACCTCTTCGCGGCGGCGCCGCACTCCCTGGACGACGTCTTCAAGAGCTCCGAGTCCGGCCACCCGCGCTCCTTCGCGCTGCCCGTCCAGGCCCACATTCACACCGTGAGCGAGCGCGAGCGGGTGGCGAGCCCCAACGTGGCCGGTCTGCTCCGCGGCTCGGACCCCCTCTTGCGCGACGAGGTCGTCGTCCTCACCGCCCACCTCGACCACCTCGGCATCGGCGAGCCGATCGCCGGCGACGCCATCTACAACGGCGCCTATGACAACGCCTCGGGCGTCGCCTCCCTGCTGGAGATGGCGAACGCTTTCGCGAGCCTGCCCACGCCGCCGCGGCGGTCCGTGCTGTTCCTCGCCGTGGCCGGCGAGGAGCAGGGGCTCCAGGGCTCGGAGTACTTCGTCCACAACCCCACCGTGCCGGGGGACAAGATCGTCGCGGACGTCAACGTCGACATGTTCATGATGCTGCACCCCCTGCGCGACGTCATCGCCTTCGGCGCCGAGCATTCGAGCCTCGGCGAGATCACCGCGCAGGCGGCGCGCCGGCTGGGGCTCGCGGTGAGCCCGGATCCGTTTCCGGAGGAGGTCGTCTTCATCCGTAGCGACCAGTTTCCTTTCATTCGCGCGGGCATCCCCTCCCTCTTCCTCAACGCCGGCATTCAGTCCGACGAGCCGGGCGGCGGCGGTCCCGCCGCCATGAAGTGGCTGCAGACCACCTACCATCATCCGGACGACGACATGCGCCAGACGTTCGACTTCGCGGCCGGCGCCAAGTTCGTGCAGCTCAATTTCCTGGTCGGCTACCTGGCGGCGCAGGCCGACGCGGCGCCGCGCTGGAAGCCGGGAGACTTCTTCGGCGTGAAGCACACGGTGCCTACCCCCTGAAGGGCGTCACCGTTTCACCGGCCAGGATGCCGGCGATCCGCTCGCCGGCGTGGCCGTCGCCGTAGGGGCTCGCCGCGTGCGCCATGGCGCGCCAGGCGGCTTCGTCGGTGAGGAGGCGCGCGACGGCGGCGACGATGCGGGCGCGGTCGGTGCCCACCAGTTGCGCCACTCCGGCGTCGATCCCCTCGGGGCGCTCGGTCTTCTCGCGCAGCACCAGGACCGGCTTGCCGAAGGCCGGCGCCTCCTCCTGGAGGCCGCCGCTGTCGGTGAGCACCAGGCGGGCCGCGCGCAGGCGGCGCACCAGCTCGAGGTAGTCGAACGGCGGGTGGAGCTCGAGGTTGGCGAGCCCCGCGAGCAGGCGGTGGGCCGGCTCGCGCACCTGGGGGTTGGGGTGCACGGGGTAGACGAAGCGGACGGCGGGGAAGGCGAGGGCGAGATCGCGGAGAGCGGCGAAGATGCCGGCGAGCGGCGCGCCGAAGCTCTCGCGCCGGTGGAGGGTGACCAGCACGTCGCCGCCTCCGGGCTCCTCCTCGGGCGGCTCCTCGGGCAATAAGGCCGCGATGCGGTGCAGGGCGTCGATGCCGGTGTTGCCGGTCAGGTGCACCCGCGCCGCCGGCACGCCCTCGGCGAGCAAGTTGTCGCGCGCCCGCGCCGTGGGGGCGAACAGCGCGTCGGCCAACAGGTCGACGGCGCGGCGGTTCGCCTCTTCGGGGAACGGCTGGGTGAGGTCGCCGGTGCGCAGGCCGGCCTCGACGTGCCCCACCCGTACGCGGCGGTGGAAGGCGGCGAAGGCGCCGGCCATCGCGCTCGTCGTGTCGCCCTGCACCAGGAGCCAGTCCGGAGCGCGCTCGGCGAGGAGGCGGTCGAGCGCCGCGAAGGCGAGGGCGGTGAAACCGTTGAGCGTCTGGTCCGGGCGGATGAGATCGAGATCGACGTCCGGCCGGAGCCCCAGCAGCTCCTGCGCCGGGCCGAGCAGCTCGCGGTGCTGTGCCGTCGTCGCCACCGTCAGCGCGAAGCGGCCGGCGCGGCGCCGCAACGCCGCGGCCACCGGCGCCATCTTGATCGCCTCGGGGCGGGTGCCGTAGAGCACGAGGACTTTCAGCAGCGGGTCGGCTGGCGGCATGCGCGAGAGTCTAGCGGATGGAGAGAGCGGCAGGAGCGGAAGGAACGGGTGATAGGATCTGCCCGCTCTCCGGGAACCCATGAACAGCATTTTCAAAAAGGGGCTTCTGCTGATCGCAGCCCCTCTCGTTTTTCAGGCGATCTTTCTCGGGGTCCTCCTGCGCAACGAGCGCGAGAACGCGGAGGCCGAGCGCTGGGCTCTGCATACCCGCTTGGTGATCAGCCAGACGGAGACCGCGATGCGGCTGCTGGTGCAGGAGAGCAGCCGGGTGCGCGGTCTGATCATCACCGGCAATCCTCTCTTCGCGCATGGCTCCTTCGACAAAGTGCGGGGGGCGAGGCAAGAGCTCCTGCGGCTGGTCGCCGACAATCCTCCGCAACAGGAGCGGGTCGAGGCGTTTTTGCAGACGGCGGCCGATCTGGAGACCTGGGTTTCCGATCTGGAGACCCTCATCCAGGAGAGGCGGGGCGGCGAGGCCCGGGAGCGCATCGAGAGTCTCCGCGGCGAGCGTTTGCTGAAAGGGGCGGAGGCGCAGATCGAGGAGATCCTGGCGGCGGAGCAGCGGCTCGACGGCGAGCGCCTCGCCCGGCTGGAGCAGGTCCGCGGCCGGCAGCGGTGGCTGCTCCTCGGCTCCGCCACCACCGCGGCGGCCATCGCCTTGCTGCTCGCCTGGATCTTCGCCCGCAGCATCAGCTCGCGGCTCGAAGTTGTCACCGCCAACGCCGGACGCCTGGCGGGAGACGAGCCTCTCGCCACGCCCGTCGGCGGCAGCGACGAGATCGCCCAGCTCGACATCACCCTGCACCAGACCGCCCGCCGGCTGACGGACGCGGCCGACGCCGAGCGGCGCTTCCAGGCGGAGCTCGAGCGCCAGGCGGCGGACCTGGTGCTGGTCAACGAAGACCTGCGCTTCAAGACGCAGGAGATCGAGACCTTCGTCTACAGCGTCTCCCACGACCTGCGGTCGCCGCTGGTGAACCTCCAGGGGTTCAGCCGTGAGCTCGAGCGGTCGTGCAAGGACCTGCGACGGGCCCTGGAGAAGACGGAGCTGCCGCCGGAGGTGCGCCGCCGCCTCGACGCGGTCGACCACGACATGCTGGAGTCGGTGCGCTACATCCTGACCGCCGTCTCCCGCCTGGGGAACATCATCGACGCGCTCCTGCGGCTGTCGCGCGCCGGCCGCGTCGAGTACCAGTGGCAGCGGGTGGACGTGGACGCCGTGGTCCACCGCGTCGTCGACGCCATGCGCGGGACGACCGCTGCCAAGGGAGCGCAGGTCTCGGTCGGCGCTCTGCCGCCGGCCTGGGGAGATCCCACCGCCGTGGAGCAGATCTTCGGCAATCTCCTCGGCAACGCCCTCAACTACCTCGACCCCGGCCGTCCCGGCCGGATCGAGATCGGCGCTGAGAGCACCGCCGAGGAGCCATCTCCGGGCGCGCCCATCACCTACTGGGTGCGCGACAACGGGCTCGGCATCCCGGAGAAGTACCAGCCCAAGCTCTTCGTCGCCTTCCAGCGCCTCCACGGCGACGTCGCCTCCGGCGAGGGCATCGGCCTGGCGCTCGTCCGCCGCATGGTGGAGCGCCACGGCGGCAAAATCCGCGCCGAGTCCCGGGAGGGGAGCGGGACGATTTTCTTTCTGACCCTGCCTCCGCCGGAAGAGGATAGAATGAACGCTGTTTGAGGGGCGGACATGGATGAAGTGACAATTCTTCTCGCGGAAGACGACGACGGGCATGCGACCCTCGTCGAACGCAACCTGCGGCGCGCCGGTCTCGACAATGGGTTCATCCGGCTGCGGGACGGGCAGGAGGCCCTGGATCATCTCCTCGGCCCCGAAGCCGCCCACTGCGAGTCCTGCATCCTGCTGCTCGACATCAAGATGCCGCGCGTCGACGGCATCGAGGTCCTCCGCCGGCTCAAGGGCGACGCCAGGACGGCGACCCTGCCGGTGGTCATGCTCACCACGACCGACGATCCGCGGGAGATCGAGCGTTGCTACCAGCTCGGGTGCAACGTCTATGTCACCAAGCCGGTCGAGTACGAACAGTTCATCGAAGCCGTCAAGCGCCTGGGTTTCTTCCTTCAGGTGGTCAAGCTGCCTCCCCGGCCCCCGGTGCAGCCCGGTGGAGGCGATGGCGAACGACACGCTATCAGCGCTGCGTCGACGGCATCGAGGTCAATTCGGAGCTGGTGGTGCCGCTGCTCTTCAAGGACCGTCTCCTCGGCGTGCTCGATTTCGAGAGCGCGCGCTACGACGCCTTCAGCGCCCGCCACGAGCAGCTCGTGGCGACCCTCAGCGCGTCGCTCGCCATCGCCCTGGAGAACGCCTCCCTGTATGAGCAGCTCAGGAAAGAGGAGCTGCGGATCAAGGAGGACCTGAACACGGCGCGGCAGATCCAGGGCGCCCTGCTGCCCAACGCCTCGCCGTGGATCCCCGGCCTGCAGGTGGGCTTCGCCTACGAGCCGGCGCGGCATCTCGGCGGCGATTTCTACGATTTCCTGCCGTACGGTGACGGCCGCCTGGGGATCGCGGTGGGGGACGTCGCCGGGAAGGCGACGCCGGCCGCCCTCTACGGCTCGTTCGCCATCGGCATCCTGCGCGAGTACGCCGCCCACGGCATCTGCTCGCCGGCGCAGGTGCTCGCCGACATGAACTGCAAGCTCCTGCACCTCAAGGTCGAGAGCCGCTTCCTGGCCATGGCCTTCGCGGTCTACGACAGCACCGACCGCAGCCTGACCGTCGCCAGCTCGGGGCTGCCGCATCCGCACCGGATCTCGCACGGCGTCGTCGAAGCGATCCCCGTCCACGGCGTCCCCCTCGGTCTCCTGCCGGAGCGCTCCTACGTCGAGGAGACGCTCATCCTCCGCCAGGACGACGTCGTCGTCTTCTGCTCGGACGGCATCGAAGAGTGTCTCGACCGCAAGGAAGAAGAATTCGGCTCGCCGCGCCTGCGCGCCGAGCTCCTGAAGCTCAGCGCGCAGGCGGGGCGCACCGCCGCCGAGATCGCCGCCGGCGTCCTCGAAGCCGTCCGCCGCCACTCCGGCACCGCCGAGCCGTCGGACGACCGGACGGTGGTGGTGCTGAAGGTCGTCGCCGTCTGAGGGACGGCCTCTTCAGCTCTTCGCGGCCATGCGCTCGAAGGAGAGCTGGGCGACCTGTTTGGCGGAAGCGAGAGGGTCCTTGGCGGCCTGGATGGTGACGACGAGGAGGACCGCGCCCTTGCGCACGTGGAGCTGCTTCACGGAGCCGCCCGCCCACACCGCCGCGTCGCCGACGCCCTGGACGTCCTGGACCTGCCCCTTGGACAGCGTGCTCAGGAACGACCGGCTCGCCTCCAGCCGCCGCTCCGCGTCGCGCACCGTCTTCGCCGGCCGCACCTCGACGCTGAGGATCTGCGGTTGCTCGATCGACCCCGCGTTGTAGGCGCACAGCTTGGGGTCGCGCCCCACCGCATCGTCCAGAGTGCTGCTGATCGTCGCCACTCCCGCCCCCGCGATCACCTCCGCCTCCTGATAGGGGAACAGATTGCAGGCCTCGATCTTCTCGGGAGCCCGGAACGCATCCTTCTCGCGCCGGTCCGCCCCCGACCCACAACCGGCGAGCCAGCCCGCCAGCACCACCGCACCCCATGCTAAGCTCTTTCGCATCATGATCTTCGCCCCCGTTCGCCTATTCTAGGCCAGGACAGCGCCCAATGGACCGCATCTTCTTCGAAGGCATCCGCTGCTTCGCCACCCGGCAGGAAGTGCCGCTGGCTCCGCTGACCGTTCTGGTGGGGGAGAACAGCTCGGGCAAGTCGACCGTGCTGGCGCTGGTGCGGTTGGCGTGGGATCTGGCGATGTACCAAAAGACTCCCGATTTCAACGAGGAGCCGTTTCTGCTGGGTGCTTACGAACAGATTGCCAGTAAAACTGGAAAGGGAGTGCAGGCTCAGTTTAGCCTCGGCTGTGAGACGGCTGGATTCAGCGTCAGTGGAACCTTTGGTCAGCGTGCAGGCCAGCCCTTCCTGATGGAGAAGAGACACGAAGCTACAGACCAGTTGGGCAAGATGGAGGTTGCAGGATTGGCGGAAGGAGATAAAGCCTCAGAGGACTTTCTTAAGGAATGGGGGGTATACGCCCACGCTCGATTGATCCTGGGTCCGCGCCCTTACGCCTTTGCTCCAGTCCGCACTCGGCCTCAAAGAACCTACGATCCAATCAAAGGTGCTGAACGACCAGAGGGCTCCCATGTTCCGATGATTCTGGCGAGCGCTCCCTGGACTGATCCAGACCACTGGAAGGAGCTTTTCTCAGCTTTGGATTCGTTCGGTGGCCAATCTGGATTGTTCAGCAAAGTCGAGGTGCGGCATCTGGGTAAGAACGCGGGCGACCCTTTCCAGATCCAGGTACATGTTGGGGGTGGCGCGGTCAACCTAATTGACGTCGGCTACGGCGTCAGCCAAGTCCTGCCTATCGTCGTGGACTGCCTTCGCGGCGAAGACGGTGGAACCTTCCTGCTCCAGCAGCCCGAGGTCCACCTGCACCCCCGAGCCCAAGCCGAGCTCGGCTCCTTCCTCGGCGTCCTCGCCAAGCAGCAGAAGAAGCGGTTCGTGATCGAGACGCACAGCGATCATCTGGTCGACCGCATCCGCATGGACATCCGCGATGGCAAGGGGCTGAAGCCGGAGGACGTTTCGCTGCTGTACTTCGAGCGGAAGAACGGGCAGGCGAACATTCATCGGCTCACCCTGGACGAGCACGGCAACCTTCTCGATCCGCCTCCGGGCTACAGAAGCTTCTTCCTGGAGGAAGAGCGGCGGTTCCTGGGGGGCTGAGCATGTGCCTGATCGTCGACGCGAATCTCGCGGGGATCGTCTTCAGCAGCCCGCCGCATCCTGACTTCGTTCCAGTCATTGACTGGCTGCTGGAGAAGGACGGCTGTCTCATCGTGGGTGGCCACCTCGGGACCGAGCTCGCCCGGCTCGAAAAGGCCAAGCGGTTCCTTCTCGCGCTCCTACGCGCTGGACGAGCGAAGCAGATCCCGGCCCAACAGGTGTCTCGGGAAGAAGCCGCCGTCCGGGAAACCGGCTACTGCCAATCCAACGACGGCCATGTCATCGCCCTCGCCCGGGTCAGCGGCGCCCGGACCCTCTGCACACACGACAAGACCTTGCAGAAGGACTTCCGGAACCACCAACTCATCGCCAAGCCCCGCGGCTCCATCTATCAGCGGAAGTCCCACGAGAAGCTGCTGCGTCACACGACCTCCTGTCGCTGGCGGCGGTGACGGGATCGGAGCGCTGGGAGCCAAGAGGGCGGCGGTTCCCCCTCTCCCGGGCGGGTGTGAGTGCGTGTGGGAGAGGGGGAAGGGGGTGAGGGTCCACCCAAACGCGACTCCCCTCCGAGTCATCCGCAGGGTAAGCCATCCGCCCCATGGGTCGAGCCATCTCACCCGTGGGTCAAGACCTCTGACCCATGGGTCGAGACATTCGCCCCGTGGGTTGACCCATCCGCCCCATGGGTCAAGACACCTGACCCGTGGGGCGAGCCATCTGTCCCGTGGGTCGAGACATCCTCTCCATGGGTCGAGACATTCGCCTCATGGGTCGAGCCATCTGCTCCGTGGGTCGAGACATCCGCCCCGTGGGGCGAGACATCTGCTCCGTGGGTCAAGACATCCGCCCCTCAGGGCGAGCCGTCCGCCCTTCCACGGAGTCGAACGGGATCGGCGGAGAACCGTCAGAGCGACGCGAGCGCGCGGTCGCTGTCTCGGCTCGCCGCCTTGGCCTTGGCCACCGCGCTGTCCGGGTACAGGTCGATTCCTTCGATCGGGATCTCCAGGCCGGTCAGCTTGCCGCTGGAGGCGCCGCGGACGTTCAGGCGGAGGATGCCTTCGAAGGTGTAGGCGGATTCCTGCGGATTGTACTTGAGGGTGCCCGTGATGGTGCCGCCGAAAGTCTCGCGGAAGGGCTCGGGCGACGGCGGGAAGACGCGGTCGATGAGCGGATAGTGCAGCGCGACGGTCACCGGCAGGGTGACGCTCCCGTCGTCGCCGATCAGGACCGTGCCGCTGGCCGCCAGATCGCCATTGAGAGGGCCGCTGGCACCGGCCCCCGTCGGCACGCCGGGGGCCGAGAGGTCGACGTCGTGTACGGAGACCGAATGCGAGTCGTGCCCGCGGGGGCTGACGTCGAGGACCAGATCGAGGTCCAGCTTCGCGGTCTGCGCTCCGGCGTCGGTCTGGATGGTGGCCGGAGCGGCGGTGAGGATGCCGAGGAAGTGCCCGGTTCGGGTGTTGCCGTCCGGGCGCGTCAGAGCGGTCCCGGCCAGGAAGATGAGGACCAACCCGAGGGTGGTCGTTTTCGGATAGGAGCGGAACGGGAGCGAAGTCTCGTGGGCGGTGCGCCTGTCCATGGTGATCTCCTCGTAGAGCAATGGAGATCTATGCGAAAACCTTGCCGGCTCCGGCGCGCCGGAGCCCCCTCTGGAGAGCCCTCGGAATCCCCCTTGGAAGGACGCCGATGCGGGGTCGAACCGTGTATTAATGCTGTAACAGCATTCACTTTTTTACAGTCCTGTCACTGCCGCCAGCCCAGGATCTTGTCCACCGCCTGCCGGACCACGGAGTGGTAGCCGGGGCGGGCCTTTTCATAGATCCGCAGGCCCATCTCGGCGCCCGCCGGCGTCTTCGCCATCTCGGTATAGAGCGGGCGGACGAACTTGCCGCGCCCCTGGCTGATGAGGAAGCGTTCGAGCGTCGGCCAGGCCGTGTCGTAGCCCGTCCGCAGGGCGCGCAGGAGCCACTCGTCGAGGATCTCGGAGTTGCCTGTGTCCGTGAAGTGGAAGGCGGCGTCGAGCTCCGCCATCTTTGCTTTGTCGGCGGTCTTGTCTATGGCAGGGGGCAGATTGCGCAGGAAGTGCAGCCAGTGGTGCGTCGTCCAGCCCTGCGTCCGGAGCTGCGCCGCGGGCGTCCCTTGGGCGAGCGCGGCGCGCTGCCGGTCGACCTGGTCGAAGGCCGTCGAATGGAGCACGGGCGCGTTGCCCGGGATGCCGGGGCTGTAGATCCAGGGGTCGATCTGGAGCTGGCGGGCGAGCTTCTCGTCGCCGCCGAGAAGATTCTGCTTCAGATAGGCGGTGAAGCGGGCGGTGTCCATCGACTGGAAAGCGAAGGTGTCGAAGTAGCCGCGCAGGAATTTGTCGAAGCGCTCGCGGCCGACGTTCTCCTCCAGCATGCGCAGGAAGAGCGAGCCCTTCTCATAGGCGATGCCGGTCGGCACCTGGTCCGGATCGCGGCCGGTGAGGTCGAGATGGAGGGCGGTGTCCGGGCTGGCCAGCCCGCCGGCTTCGGTGACGGCCTGGTCGAGCTCCTCGTGGCCGAGGATCCACAGCATGTCGGAGTAGTCCTTGCCGCTCACCGCCTCCATGATCCGGCGCTCGAAGTAGTTGGTGAACCCTTCGTTGAGCCAGAAGTCGTTCCAGGAGCCGTTGGTCACCAGGTTGCCCGACCAGGAGTGCGCCAGCTCGTGGGCGATCAGGGAGACCAGCGAGCGGTCGCGGGCCAGGATGGTGGGCGTCGCGAAGGTCAGGCGCGGGTTCTCCATGCCGCCGAAGGGGAAGCTCGGCGGCAGGATGAGGACGTCGTAGCGGCCCCACTGGTACGGCCCGTAGAGCTTCTCCGCGGCGTCGATCATCTGCGGCGTGTCCGCGAGCTCCCAGGCGGCCGGCTCGATCACCGGCGGCTCGGCGTAGACGCCGCTGCGCGGGCCGAGGGCGCGGAATTCCAGGTCGCCGACGGCGAGCGCCAGCAGGTAGGCGGGGATGCGCTGCTTCATCTCGAAGTGGTAGACGCCGTCGGCGCTCTTCTTCTGCGGGTTCGTGGCGCTCATCACGGCCAGCAGCTCCGGGGGGACGCGCACGTCGGCCTCGTAGGTCATGCGCACGCCGGGCGTGTCCTGGCAGGGGACCCAGGTGCGGGCGAGGATCGACTCGGACTGGCTGAGCAGGAACGGATGCGCCTTCCCGGCGGTCTGCTCCGGATCGAGCCACTGGAGCGCGCCGGCTTCCGGACGGCTGGAGTAGTCGATGCTGACCCATTGTGTCTGCGGCGTGATCTCGATCTCCAGGGCGCTGCCGAGGATCGGCTGCGCCTCGTGAAGGGTGAACTTCGCCGCGGTCTTGCCGTCAAGGAGGACGCGCCGGACGTCGAGGTCGTTCGTGTCGAGGAACAGCCGCTTGGCGCCGGTCTTGTTCTTGAGGCGCAGGCTGGCGCGGCCGGTCAGGATCTTCTTCGTGAAGTCGACGGTCAGGTCGAGCTTCAGATGATCGACGGCGACCTCGTCCGGATGGGCGAACGACTGGGGATCGCGCGCCGGAGCGGCTGTCTGTGGTGCGGCCTGCGGAGCCTTGGCCGGTGCCTTGGTCGAGACAGGCGCAGGCGGCGGCGCGGCCGTGCAGGCGGCGAGGAGAGAGAGAAGAAGGAGGAGAGAGGACGGGAGACGGTATGGAACGGGCTGCTTCATCAAGGATTCCTGGGGAGAGCGGGCTCGTTGCGGTCGAGCGCGCGGTGCAGACGCTGCACGATGAAGAAGACTTCGGGCCGGGTCAGCTTGGAGCCCGGGCCGTTCGACTCGATGCGGTCCAGGGTGGCGGCGGCGAGGTGGAGCGGCAGGGCGTTGAAAGCGACCAGCCCGCGCTCGGCGCCGGCCTTTTGCAGGGTGAGGACATAGTCCGCCGCGCCGTCGAGATCGCGCCGCGCCAGCGCCAGGACCTCGGCGCGCGCGACGCCGTCCGGCAGATAGCGCCGCCCCTCGGTGGCGTCGGACGCCGAGTCCTTGAGGATGTTGACGAGCTGAAGCCCTTCGCCGAAGGAGCGCGAGCCGCGGCGCAGGGTCTCCGCCACCGGCGCCAGCTCCGGCCGTTCGAGGAGGAAGAGCTCGGTGAGCAGCTCGCCGACGATGCCGGCCACGACGTAACAGTAGTCCTGGAGATCGGCGACGTCGCGCAGGCGCAGCTCGCCTTCGTCCGTGGTGCGGGCGACGAAGCCGGCCATGCCCTGGGCGGTGCGCTGGGTGTGCGTGCGGATCAGGCCGGCGGCGGCCGGGGTCAGCGAGAAGAACGCGTCCAGGACCTCGGGGGTTGCCGCCAGCAGCTCGCGGTAGGCCGGCTTCTCGCACGGCACCTCGGCCGCCCAGAAGCGCGCGGTCTCCAGGCCGGCTTCCGGGTCCGGCCGGTCGAGCAGGCGCCCGAAACGCTCCAGCGCCTCGATGCGCAGGGCGCGCGGCCAGCTCGCGGCATCCTCGAACGTATCGGCGATGCGGAAGAGCAGATAGGAGATCGTGACCTCGCGCCGGGACGGCTCGGGCAGCAGCGGGATCGCCAGGGCGAACGTCCGGCTGGTCGCGATGAGGAGCTGCTCGAGGTCCACGTGCGGCGGCTCGCCGTTGCCGTCCTGCCCGGTCTGGAGCTCTGTCGTCACCGCTAGAGGATAGCAGAGGGCGCGCCCTCACCCCCGCCGGGAGAGGGGAGACCAGCGGAAGCGGTGGGGAACGACTCCAGGGACCTGCCGGCCCTGGAGCCGGGTCGATCGCTACCGCCGCCCGCCGCCGAGGAGGCCGCCGGCCATGCCGGCCAGGTCGTCGAGAACGTGGCCGTCATGGTTGCGGTCGAGGATGGAATTGAGCAGGCCGCCGTGCTGCGGGTTCGCCTGCTCCGCCTTCTGGCGCTCCTGGCCCAGAGCGTCGGTGAGCCCACCCTGGTCGAGCCCTTTCTCCCGCTTCATCCGGCCGAGCGCGCCGAGCACGAACGGAGCGAGCAGAATCAGGAGCCGGCCCGCCGTCGCGGCGTTGAGCCCCGCCGAGCGGCCGACCTGCGTCTCCACCGCGGGCCGGTGGCCGCCGAAGATGTGTCCGAGAATGCTGGAGCCCTGCTGGCCGAGCTGCGGATTGGTCAGAGCGCCGGAGAAGTTGTTGAGGATGCTGCCGTCGTGGTCCTTGGCGAGAGCACCCAGGAGATCCTGGGCGCCGGCAGGCTGAGCGGCGTTGTGGGACAGGCCGCCGAGGAGAGCGGAGAGCGCGGCCGGTACGGCCTGCCGCGTGGTATTCGCATCCACGCCGAGCTGCTGGCTGAGCTGGGTGACGGCGTTGTCGTCGAGCTGCTGGTTGACGAGATCGAGTAATGACAAAACGAACCCCCTTGGTCAATGGGCGGTGCGCCGGGCCGCAGAGGAAGGAGGCTCCCTCTTCCGGCAGCCCGGCGCTTCGATCCAACAGAGAGAAGCAATGACTCTGCCAGGTACGGCTGGGATGCGCGGAGCACGGACCTCGAAGCCACGCTGGCGGTCCACTGCCTCGAAGATTTCGATCTTGTAGGCAAGGCCCTCGGGGCTCGCGCCCGCGTCGGACCAGTGGTGGCGGCATTCCCAGGTCTCGTCGGAACGAATGAGCGGCCACCCGGCCACCGAGGTTGCCTCCTACGATCCGCGCTCCCAGCCCCTGCTGCGCATCAGCTTTGCCCCGGCGCCCGGCGGCAAGGGAAAGACATCGCTCGCGGTTCATGGTCCGGAAGGGGACATCAAGGCGGTGCGGGCCGGCGGGTCGGAGTAGAATGACTCCATGAGGACGATCCGAGATCCCGCCGTCTTGGCCCGGATGCGTGTTGCCTTTGACCTGAATGAGACCGCAGAGGCCATCATGCGGCAAAATCTCAAGAGGCGTCACCCTCAGGCGACCGAAGTCGAGATTGAGCGCCTTCTTGTCGACTGGTTGCACAGGCAACCGGGGCCGCCCCCCGGCCGTCCTTCCCGGAGATTCAGGTCTGCCGAGTGACTCGCCTCGTCCAAGGTCTCGTTCGAATTGTCACGGATCTCAATGAGCTCGGAGCCCGCTGGGAACCTCCAGGAAAGAATTCTCCAAGATGCTTTCCGAAAAGCCACAGACCGGTTATCAGAGTTGACAACTTGGGGAGGTAAAATGAACGTCCTTCTTTTCGGTGCGACCGGCATGGTGGGGCAGGGCGTTTTGCGCGAGTGCCTGCTCGATCCGGACGTGCGAAGCGTCGTTACCATCGGGCGCAGCAAAACGGGCCGGCAGCACGAAAAGCTGCGTGAGATCGTGCAGGAGAACCTTTCCGATCTCTCGGCGATCGAGCCCGAGCTGTCAGGATTCGACGCCTGCTTTTTCTGCCTCGGAGTCACCTCGACGGGCATGACGGAAAAGGCCTATCACCGCGTTACCTATGACATCACGATGGCCACGGCGGAGCCCCTGACGCGTCTCAATCCCGGCATGACGTTCGTCTTCGTCTCAGGCGCCGGCACGGATAGCACCGAGCGCGGACGCACCATGTGGGCACGGGTCAAGGGGAAGACCGAGAACGCATTGCTGCGGCTGCCGTTCAAAGCCGCGTACATGTTCCGGCCCGCGGTCATCCAGCCGCTGCACGGGATCCAGTCGAAGACGAAGTCCTACCGCGTTCTCTACGCGGTGATGAAACCGATCCTGCCGGCCCTGAAGGCGCTCCTCCCGGGCTACGTGACGACGACGGAGCAGGTCGGCCGCGCGATGCTCAAGGTTGCCCGGCAGGGCGCTCCGAAACGAATTCTGGAAAACCGGGATATTAACGCGCTGTGAGTCCCAACTGGCTGCGCACCCACTCCTTGCGAGCCTGCCACGCTTCCTCGACTGACCGGTACTTCCGGACACCTGGTATGTGCTTCATGGGGTGAAGCCAGGAGGCAAACTGCGAAAGCGAGCAGGCGAGCCGAAGGTTGTCCGGATCGAGAGGCGTGCGCCGCTGTGCCCCAGGCATGTCGGCGACGAAGCGAAACTTACGGACCGGCATCACTCCTCCTCGAGCTTGAACGATTCAGATCTCATCGAGATCTCGGTAATGAATCCCCGGGATGCGCGGAGTGCGGACATCAAAGCCGCGCTGGCGGTCCACTGCCTCGAAGATTTCGATCTTATAGGCAAGGCCCTCCGCTGACCGGCGTCGGACCAGTGGTGGCGGTGCTCCCAGGTCTCGTCGGAACGAATGAGCGGCCATCCGGCCAGGGCGAGGTGGAGGGCGAAGGTCCCGGGAATGCTGTGAGACGTCTCGAGGGGCAGGCCTTCGAGATCGGCGGGCTCCCAGCCGAGCCGGTCTCCAAGATTTCTTGCGGTGACTACGGCACGCCCTTCGCCGCTCTCCAGAAGTGATCCACTTGTGCTCTTCAGAAGTGATCCACTTGTGGATCAAGGAGTGAGTGCCGTGGTGGAGACGATAGGCCTCGGACAGGCGACATCATCCACGCCGTAGGCGTGGGGTGGGTGGAGGCGTGCTGCATCATCCACGCCGTAGGCGTGGTGCGGGGGCGTTATCAGGAGGTGGTGTGCGAGAGGCGGCAGAGTCGGTCGTGGAGGTAGGCGAGGTAGCCATCCTCGAGAGGCGAGCCTTGGAGCTCTTCGAGGATGGGCAGGATGTAGTGGAGAGACCGGATGGGTGGCAGCGGCGAAGCTTCCGGAGAGCGCTGGAGGCGGCGCAGGGCGGCCAGGCAGAGGGCCGCTTCGACGAGGTGGACAGGGACGCCTCGTCGTTCGAGGTCCTCGGCGAGATGGCGGTCCCCTGGTCCCGTGCGCGCCGTGGTTTGCGGCAGGGCGCGGTAAAAGCGCAGGACGCGCTCGACGTAGAGGGTCATGGTTGTGGGTGTCGTAGGGAGGGTCCGTCGATGCGCAGGGTCTGGCAGCGGTGCCTGAGCCGGCTGAGCAGGGCCTCGACCATGGGGCGGTTGCCGAGGAAATGGTGCCATTCGTCATAGTCGAGGTTGGTGGTGATGAGGGTTGGCTTTCGGTGATAGCGTTCTTCCATGAGCTTGAAAAAGGTATTGGACTGCTCGGGGCGCAGGTTCAGATAGCCCATTTCGTCGATGAGCAGGACGTCAAGCCGTGCCAGCTCGTTGAGGAGCTTTCGGGTGGAGCGGTCGGCGAGGGAGGCGTACATGTCGTCGAAGAGATCCTGGGCGCGGACGAAGCGTCCGCGATAGCCGTTCTGCAGGGCTTTGAGGAGAAGGCCGACGGCGAGTCCGGTCTTGCCGACACCGGTGGGTCCTATGAAGACGAGATTTTCGGCCCTGGCAATGAAATCGAGCTCTCCGAGGGAGCGGATGAGCCGCCGGTCGACACCGGTTTGGAGATCAAAGGGAAAGGTTTCGAGGCTCCAGGGCTCGGGGAGCTTTGCCCGACGGATGCGCCAGGCGAGGGCTTGGTCTTGGCGGGCATGCCATTGGGGCCGCAGCAGGCGGAGGAGAAACTCGCGGTAGGAAAGGCCTTGCTGTTCGGCCAGAGCGAGGGTTTCGTCGAGGATTTCGGCGATGGGCCGCAGGTGCAAGCTGCGCAGCAGTTGATCGATCTCGTCGCTCATGAGCGCTGGTCTCCTTCGAGATGGAAGAAATCGGTGGCGATTCTGCGCAGGACCATGGTCTCGACGCGATCGAGATCGAAGAGGCCATAGCGTTGGGCCTCGGCGAAGGCGGCGCGCAGAGGCGCTCTGGGAAAGTCTCTGATCATGTGCAGCATCTTTCGCAAGGCGAGGGTGGGCTGCTTTTTCCCTCGGGCGATGAGCTGTTGGGCGTAGTCGATCAGCTCGGGGGCCTGCTCCTTGAGCTGTGCCAGCTCGCGGTCGGTCGGGGCGGGACGCTTTGTGCGCGGGCGGCGGTGCTCCGGCAGGGTGAGATGGCGGCCTTCGGGCCAGAGCAGCCGGCGGTGGACGACGGCGCCGCGCCGGGAGTGATCGAGGGTGATCTGCGAGAGGGTGGCCCGGATTTCGACTGGATCGCCGATCCAGTCTTCGGGGACCGAGTAGCGATTGGTGTCGAAGGTGACGAAGCCATCGACGTCGACACTTCGGCGAGCCAGCTCGTAGGGGTCAGGGACCCACACAGGCAGCTCCCGCAAGGCCGTGCGTTCGACAGCGAAAAGCTCGCTGGGCCGGGCACGGCGGGAGCGGACGTAGCGCTGGTTGACCTGATCACACCACTGCCGGGCCTGGGCATTGAGGTCTTCGAGATCGGTGAAGCTTCGGCCGGCGAAGAAATTGTGCTCGATGAAATGGAAGGGCCGCTCGACTCGGGCGGAGCGGTTGGCGTCGCCTTTCTCGTGGGCTCGGAAGAGGAAGCCGAAGCGTTCGGCGAAAGCGACCATTTCAGGCACGGGGACCATGGCGGCGCCCGTACCGCGGAGCACGACGACATGGGTGTTGTCGATCATGATCCGGGCCGGGGCGCCGCCGAAGTAGCGGCAAGCCTCGGTCAGCACCACCTTGCACTCGAAGCGGCGGAAGCGGGGATAGGCCTGAAAGAACATCATTCCGGAGTAGGCGAGCACCGCGGAGGCGCTGTGGACGGTGTGGTTGCGGCCGCCGATGGATGCGGTGTGCGGCGAGGTGTCGTGCTGCATCTCCTGGCCGGGGTCGAAGTGATAGTGCCCGGCCGCGGTCTTGGGCTCCGTGCCAATGCCGCTGTGTCGACAGAAGGAAGTCAGGGCCTGATAGGAGAGGTCGACGCCCTGGGCGAGGAGCTCCTCGCGGACGCGTACCAGGTTGCCTCGGCAAGAGGCGTGAAGAACAAGGATTTGCTCGCGGTGGGCTGCCGCCTTGTGCGGGCGTAGCAAGGCCGGCGGCTCGGCGAGCCCGGAAGAGAGGACCTTCTGTAGCGAGCGGCGCGAGATGCCGAGGGTGCGGGCGATGGCTCGCTTGCCGATGCCGCGGGCGGCCAGCTCGAGAATCGCGGTGCGTGTCTCCCGCTTCAGCACGCGGGATCTCCGGAAAGGGTCTGCTCCAGGGCGATCAGGGCGTGCCGTGCCTGAGCGAGGGCGCCGTCGGCTTGCCGGCGCTCGAAGGCAGACAGAGAGGGAAGGGACTCACGGAGCCGATCCAGCGCCGCCGCCAGACTCTCGATCTCGCGCAGCCAGAGGAGGCTGGGCGTCTCCTCGCTGACGCTCTGGGCTTGGCGAGCCCGCAGGGCGAGGCGGGGATCGGCCAGCAGCCGCGGCCGATCGAGGCGGCTGGCGCGGCGAAAGAGGCGGACAAACTCTCCGAGCTCCCGACTGGTCAGCCCATGCGACGCCACCGCCGTGGCCAGCTCGACACACTCGGTCGGTTTGGCCCGGGCCAAGGGAACCAGATGGCGCATGGCAGCGTGGGGGGCGATATGACCACAGCGCACCTCTTCCTGGACCGACTCCGGAAGCAAGCGCACCAGCGCCAGACGGCGTGACACCCAGCTCGCACTGCGGGCCAGGCGCCGGGCCACCTCCTCACCGACGAGGTGAAATCTCTCGCTCAGCTCGGCCACCAGCCAGCCCTGCTCGATCGCCGTCTCCGAAGACGTGCGCAAACCTCGGCTCAACAGAAGGGCGTCGAGCTCCGTCAGCTCCAAGCTCGTGGCCCAGACCGTGTCGTGCCCCAGACGCACCAGCGCCCGCAGCCGCCGAAAGCCGTCGATGACTCGGAACCGGCCCGGCTCCTCCGCCACGGCCACCACCACGATCGGCACCTGCTGACCACAGGCCGCCAGTGAGCCCAGCAGCCGCTGTTCGGCTTCCTCGCGGCGCAAACGCAGGCGCTCGTAGCGAAGGTCCAACTGGTGGGGCTCGAGAGCGAGATGGGGCGATTCCATCGCCCCACCAGCTTGCGCCACCGCCGATCTGGTCTTGCCGGGACCCGTCCTCTTATCTCCGTCCAAGTCATGACGAATCAACGACTTGTGACACTCTCTGGTCTTTCGCGATACGGACCAGTAAACAGGCCACAACCACAAGAAAATCAGTCACTTGCACACCGATCTCGTCTTGCGCGAGATTCCACGGTATGCGGCGTAATTCTGGCGGAACTGCAAGCGGGGCCGGGCGCCGCGTCACCCCGGCCCCCTTCCCAGCCGGACCGTTCTCCGCCGCAGCTCGGGCCGCCAAAGCCCGAACGCGCAGCCGTAGGTCCATGAAGTAATCCGGATTGCGCTCACGCCACCTGCTCTGGGTCTTTCGTCGGCGCTCCTGCTGACACTCCGCTCGACGACAGGTCCGCTGACGCGCGCCCACTCGCCGATCCGCCTGAAACAGCTCGCCGCACACCGTGCAACGCCGTCGTCGCTTTCTCATGAACAGCGATCCTCGCGCCACACCCCACCTTGCCGACACCAGACCCGGGACCGGCTGGCAAGGGCTCTATGCGTTGAAGGAGCAGCTCAACAAAGAGGACGCGGCAGGCGGGTCACTTTTGCAGAGCAGAGGTGGGTCAATTCTGGCGAGCGCTGAAGGCACGCCATTGATCCTCCTGCATGATGAGGAAGCGCGCCTCCGATGCGTCGATCTCGACGCGATACGGCGGGAGCTCCGGCTGCCAGGTGAAAACCAGGTTGTGCTTCCACATCCGCACCCACATACCGATGCGGAGAGGCTCGATCACCTAGCAGAACGCCGATTTGCGGGCAAAGGTCTCAGATGGCGAAACTTAAGCCTGATCCGCCGCCGCCGTGTGCTCGACATCGGCGGCGAGGAGGCCGGAAATCAGGCCCCCAGAACGCTCTGTTGCTCTTGATCCCAGTTTTTCGCGCTCATGCGAGCCACCGTCAAACAACAACTGTGGGGACGTGTCGTCGAAGCTCAGTCGAGCCCCAGCCAACGACGCAGTGCGTCGTCGGCAGCTTCAAGCTCGGCAGTGTCGCACCGACCGATCTCGGAGGCTATGGAAGAACGGGGAACGCTGACGACTTTGTCGACCATGATCTGGGAGACGAGCCGCAGACCTGTGCGTTCGCCCGGCGGCAGAGGGATGCGGAAAAGCGGTGCGTCGACGCAGTCTGACGTGATGGGACAGACGGTGACGCTTTGGTGCGTAGGGTTGAACAGATCCGCCTGCACGACGAGCGCCGGACGGGGTTTGCCCGTGTAAGCGCCCTTCGCCGCCACCACGACGATGGTGCCCCGAATCACTCCCAGCCCCGAGTGTCGGCGGCCTGCTCAATGAATTCGAGAGTTTCTTTTTCCGAGCGGCGGTGGCTGACCAGCAGTGACTGGCGGCGAGCCTCTTGCAGGTGGTCGAGGTTCCCTCCCTCCGCACCCAGGCCGGCGGCGAGGATCTCCCGAGCCACTTCGCTCTTGGTCTTGTGCTGTCGCCGGGCCTCACGCGTGAGCGAACGGGTGAGGTCGGCGTCGATGCGAATGGTGAGCATGGCGGTAGTCTTCTCTGCTCTGCTCATTGTCATACTGTATGACGCCTCGCCGGTACGGTCAATCCAATCAAGGCCAGGACTTCGAGCGCTTCGGCGGCGAGGAAGCCGGAAATCAGGCCCCCAGCACCGCCTCCGCCGCCAGCAGCCCGGCCGTCGGCCGGACGCCGCCACCGGGATGGCTGCCGCTGCCTCCTAGGAAAAGACCCGGGACGACGGTCCGATAGCGCGGGGCCGACGGGGTCGGGCGCATCATGAGAAGCTGGTCGAGGGCGATCTCGCCGTGGTGGAGCTGGCCGCCGGTGAGGGCGAAGCGGGACTCCAGATCGACCGGGGTCAGGATTTCCTTCGCCACGATCTTTTGCCGTACGTCCGGAGCGTGCTGCTCCAGGACGGAGAGGACGGCTTCGCCCATGCGTTCGCGGGCTTCGTCGGTCCAGCCGCCGTCCACGGCGTAGGGGGCGAAGCTGGCGAGGATGGAGACGACGTGGTGGCCGGCGGGGGCGAGGCTGGGATCGGCGACGGTGGGGACGCGGATCTCCAGGTTGGGACGCTCGGAGAAGCGGCGGTATTTGATGGCGTCGAAGGCGCGTTCGAGGTCGTCGACGTGGCCGCCGCCGATGCGGATGATTTCGTCCTGGCGGCCGTCGCTGCCGGTGAGCTGGAGGGGACCCGAGAGGGCGAGGTGGACCTTCGCCGCGCTGCCCCGGGCGCGCAGGTTGTGGAATTCTTCCTCGATGCGAAGCGGCAGGGCTCCCGGGGGGAGGAGCTTGAGCATGGTGCGCTTGGGATCGGCGGAGGAGAGGACGATGGGCGCGTCGATTGTCTCGCCGGAGGTGAGGGTGACGCCGGCGACTTTGCCCTTGTCGAGGCGGATGCGCTTGACCTCGGCGCCGGTGCGCAGCTCAAGACCTGCGGCATGGGTGGCACGGCTCGCGGCGAGGAGGGCCGCGATGAGCGCCGGGGGGCCGCCTGCCAGGGCCTCTCCACCGGAGCACTCGCGGAGCAGGAGGTTGGTCACCGAGCCGGCCGACCAGGGGCCGAACCAGGTGGAGGCGACCGCGGGCGCGGCGAGGGCTTCGACCAGGAAGGGCGTCTCGAACCGCTCGTTCAGGAAGTCGGCGACGCACATCGGCGCCACGCGCGCCAATTCGAGAAGATCCTTGCGGCTGACCCGGAAGACCGACAGGCCGCGCTTGGCGATCTGCCAGAAGTCGCCGGCCGATTTCGGCGCGATCGAGGGCGGCGCTTCGGCGAGCATCGAGCTGAGAAGCGGCGTGGCCCGGTCCAGGAAGCCGCGCAGAGCTGTGTAGCTCTGGGCGTCGTGCTTGGAGCGCTTGCCGATCGCCTCGGCGGCTCCGGTGGTATCACCCGGCAGGAGGAGCCCGGGGCCGTTCGCTTCTGCAATGTAGGTCGCCGGCGGCTTGCGGAAGGAGAGACCGTGTCCATTATTTCCATGAAGAAGGCCGAGCTGCTCGGCGACGGCGCGCGGCACGAGGGCTTCGTCGTGCAGCAGGCCGGGCACGGTGTAGCCGGGGTGGAATTCGAGCTTCGCGGACAGGCCGCCCGGCGCTTCGCTGCGTTCGAGGACGAGGACCTTGCGGCCTGCCTTGGCGAGGCGCACGGCGGCGGCGAGGCCGTTCGGGCCGGCACCAATGACGATGACGTCGAAACCCATCAGACCGCCCTCTTGCCGAGCATCGTCTGCGCGCAGAGCGCGCCCGGCACGCCCATGATGCCGCCGCCCGGATGGGTGCCGGAGGCGCACATCCAGAGGTTGCGGACGGGCGTCTGGTAGCGGCTCCAGCCGGACAACGGGCGCTGGAAAGCGAGCTGCTCGAGCGACAGCTCGCCGTGGAAGATGTTGCCTTCAGTCAGGCCGTAGACCTGCTCCAGGTCCCAGGGGGTGAGCACCTGGCGGTGCAGGATCAGGCTCTTCAGGTTCGGCATGTACTCCGAGAGCGTGTCGATGACCGCGTCGCCGAACGCCTCGCGCTGGTTCGGCCAGTCCGCGGCGCCTTCCTTGAGATGGTAGGGCGCGTACTGGACGAAGATCGACATGGTGTGCTTGCCCGGCGGGGCGACGGTCGGGTCGGTCATCGACGGGATGAGGACGTCCATGAACGGCTTGCGCGAGAAGGCGCCGTACTTGGCGTCGTCATAGGCGCGCTCCAGGTAGTCGATCGACGGCGCGATGGTGATGCCGCCTTGCATGTGCGGACCGTAGCCCGGCAGGCAGGCGAGCTCGGGCAGCGCGTCGAGCGCCAGATTCACCTTGCCCGAGGAGCCGCGCATCTTGAAGCGCTTGATCTGCTGCACGAGCTCGGGGTCGAGGTTCTCCTCACCGGCCAGCTTCAGGAAGGTGCGGTGCGGATCGAGCCCCGAGATCACGGCCTTGGCCTGGATCTCGTCGCCGTTCTCCAGCACGACGCCGGTCACGTCGCCGTCCTCGCGCAGCAACTGGGCGACCGGCGCGTCGGTGCGGATCTCGACGCCCAGGGCCTTCGCGGAGCTGGCGATGGCGTTCGCGATGGCGCCGGTGCCGCCCTTCGGCAGCCCCCAGGCGCGGAAGGAGCCGTCAATCTCTCCCATGTAATGATGGAGGAGAACGTAGGCGGTGCCGGGCGAGCGGATGCCGAGGAAGGTCCCGATGATGCCGGAGACCGCCATCGGCGCGATGAGCTGCTCGCACTCGAACCACTCCGAGAGAAAGTCGACGGCGCTCATCGTCATGATCTTGACGTTGGAGAACAGCCACTCGTCGCCCTGTCCGCGGAGGTGTTTGCCGAGCTTGGCGAGGCGCAGCAGCTCGCGCGGATCGCGCGACAGAGGATCGGGCGCCGGCTCGTCGATCAGCGGCTTGATCAGGCGGCCGAGCTCGCCCATCTCCTGCCCGAAGCGCTTGTAGACCTCCGCGTCGCGCGGCGAGAAGGCGGCGATCGAGCGGCGCGTCCGCTCCGGATCGCTGTCGCGCATCAGGTAGCGGCCATCCGGGAACGGCGTGACCGTCGCCTCCAGCGGCAGGATCTCGTAGCCGTGGCGCGGCAGCTCCAGGTCGCGGATGATCCAGGGGCGCATCAGGGAGACGACGTAGGAGCAGCAGGAGAAGATGAAGCCGGGATAGATCTCCTCGCTCGTCGTGGCGCCGCCGACCTGGTGCCGCCGCTCGAGGACCAGGACCTTGCGCCCCGCCTTGGCGAGATAGGCCGCGCAGACCAGGCCGTTGTGCCCGGCGCCCACGACGATGGCGTCGTATCGTTTGCTCGTCACGGCTTGCGCTTCCTCTCCGGGTCGTAAAAGGGGAGCGGCGCGACGGTCGCCGTGACCTTGCGCCGCTCGTATTCGACCGTATGCTCGATCTGGAGCTTCGCGCCCTTGGCCTCGAAACCGCGGCGGACCGAGGCGATGGCCAGGTACTTCTTGAGGATCGGTGACCAGGTGTGGCTCGTCGCCTGGCCCACCTGCCGGCCCTCCTCGCTGCCGCTATAGATGGGCAAGCCGCTGCGGCTCGCCGTCACCGGCAGGCTCGGCGGCAGGTTGAAGCTCTCGTACAGCGCTTCGAGCTCCCGCCAGCTCACTTCGAGGCCGACGAGCTGCCAGGTCGAGCCGCGCTTGATCTCGGCGGCGATGGCGTCGCGGCCGATGAAGTTGCCGCGTTCGAGGTCGACCATCCAGCCGAAGCCGAGCTCGTGGGGCGTCGACTTGCGCGCTTCGAGCACGACCTTGTGCGAGCTGTAGTAGTCGACGCCGAGGAGGATGAAGCCGGCTTCGATCCGCGCCACGTCGAGCGCATCGAGCCCCACGGGCTCGATGCCGTGCGGCCCGCCGGCGGCCATCAGGGCGTCCCAGACCGCCAGCGCCTCGCCGCGCTCGCTCCACACCTCATAGCCCAGGTCGCCCGTGTAGCCCGTACGGCTGATCCAGACCGGGATCCCCTTGATCTCCGTGCGGGTGACGCCGAAGAACTTGAGGGCGTCGATCTGAGAGCCGGTCTGAGAGCTGCCGACCGCATCCTGCAGGATGGCCCGCGCCGTCGGTCCCTGGAGCGCCAGAGCCGCCAGGCGCGTGCTCGAATCCTCGATCTCCACGTCGAAGCCGCGGCTCAGCGCCTGCAGCCAATGGAAGGTCGGATCGGCCGCGGTGACGCGGAAGTGGCTCTCGCCCAGACGGGAGACCGTGCCGTCGTCGATCACCTTGCCATCGTCGTCGCACCAGCAGGAATAGGCGACCCGGCCCACCTTGAGCTTGGACACGTCGCGCACCATCATGCGGGCGAGGAGGGCGGCGGCGTCCGGTCCGGTGACCTCGTACTTGAAGAGCGGCGTGACGTCGAGCAGGCCGGCCGACTCGCGGAAGGCGAAGTACTCGCGCTCGTGCGTCGAGTCGAAGCTGGAGACGGCGCAATAGCCGGCCCAGTCCTTCCAGCGATAGCTGGAGCACAGGGCCTGCGTGCGCTCGTGGAATGGCGTTGGGATCGGCATTGGTTTCGATTGTTCCCGTGAAATTCCCCGTAAAAGCGCCGGGAGCATACCACGCCTGCCCGGTGCTAGAATTCAACCCCTCATGAGACAGCGCACAGCCTTCGGCCAGCACACTCTTTCGGGCGAATACTTCACCTCGGAGGAGATCTTTCAAGCCGAGCGCGAGCGGATCTTCCACCGCTCGTGGCTCCTCGCCGGCCACGTCTCGCAGCTAGCCGCGCCCGGCAGCTTCTTCCTGTTCGAGCTCGACCGGGAGAGCGTCATCGTCCTGCGCGACGGGGATGGAGCGGTCCGCGCCTTCCACAACCTCTGCCGCCACCGTGGCAGCCGGCTCTGTCTCACCCCGCACGGAGAGATCGGCGCCACTCTTCAGTGTCCGTACCACGCCTGGACCTACGGACTGGACGGAGCCCTGCGCGCCGCGCCGAGCATGGCCGAGGTCACCGGTTTCGATCCGAAAGAGCATGGCCTCAAGCCGGTCGCCCTCGCCGACTGGCAGGGCCTGCTCTTTCTGAATCTCGCCGCGGACCCCGTCCCCTTCGAGACGGCCCTCCCGGGGCTCGACGGGAAGTTCGGCGCCTGGCGTCTCACGGAGCTTCAGTCGGTCCATCAGAAGGTCTACGATGTCGACGCCAACTGGAAGCTCTTCTTCCACAACTACAGCGAGTGCTATCACTGCCCGAAGGTCCATCCGCATCTCAACAAGCTGACCCCCTACCGCAACACCGAGAACGACCTCAGCGAAGGCCCCGTCCTCGGCGGGCCGATGTGGATGAGCAATCCCGAGGGCAGCATGACCACCCACGGCGAGCGTTGCGCCCTCCCCTTCGCCGCCCTCTCGCCCGAGGAGCGCGGGCGCGTCTACTACTACACCGTCTTCCCGAGCGCCTTCCTCTCCTTCCACCCCGACTACGTGATGATCCACCGCGCCCAATCCCTCGGCCGCGGCAGCACCCGCATCACCTGCAACTGGTACTTCCACCCCGAAGCCATCGCCGCCCCCGGCTTCGATCCCCAGCCCGCCATCGACTTCTGGGACCTCACCAACCGCCAGGACTGGGAGCTCTGCGCCAACGCGCACAAAGGCGTCTCCTCGAACGCCTGGGAGCCCGGCCCCTACTCAGAGCTCGAAAGCCAGCTCGCCGCCTTCGACCGGCAGTACCTGCGGGCGCTGTCGCCGGATGAGCCGGCGGTGGCTCGGAGGCGGGCGTGACGCACTGTGGAAAATCGCTGCCGGGACAACCAGTAAGGGTGACGGATCAGCGGGGAAGCGAGCCGAGCCTTTGGTGAGCGTTTCCGCGCTTTCGGGACGATCTGGGGATCGTCCGGCTCTTTTCACCGGCCTTCCGTGATCGTTTACGGGCCTTCCGGCCCGAGTCACCGGTTGTCGGTGAACGGTTCCGGATCTTCGGTTAACGTTTCCGCTTGATCGGGAGGTCGAAAAGCACTTTCGTCAACGTGAACCGATCATCGGGAAACGTGGACGGAAGATCCGGCGAGAGAGACGGAACACCGGTGAGCTCTTCCCGAGGACCGGGCAGCGTGGACGCGTTCGCGCTGGGACCGACGAGACCTCGGGAGCTCTTCACCGATCATCGGGGACCGTGGACGGGAGATCCGGAAGCGCCGACGGATCATCGGGGAACGGCGACGGATACCCCAAATCTCGCGACGGACGGACGTTTTGGACGTCTGTGCGGGCCGGCGGGAACGCGGGAATCAGCTTTTCAAAGAGCGGACAGAAAGAAGCTTTGAGGACTGTAACACAGGATCATTCTCCGGTGGCTGGCCCCGAGCAGGGAGAGATGGTGAGAACGCCCGTCTTGGCGTCGAACGTGAAGGCGGCTCCCAGATAGGCGGCGAGCTCCGGAGAGGCCGAGCTGACGCTTCCCGTCTCATTGTTGGTCTTCAGGTCGTGGACACCCTGGAGGGTGAGGTTGGCCGGGACCTGGTCGCCGTTCGCGGCGAGCATGACGGTCGCGGTCAGCATGGACGCCGGGAAGCTGAAGGCGGGGAAGTTGGCGCCGCCGTGGCTGTTGTCCCGTTTCGTGGCGATGAGCTGCGCTTTCTGTCCGGTCGTCTGCTCGACGGCATCGGCGCCGGCGTATTGCCAATTTCCTGCCGCGTCGTCGACCTGCTGGTTGAAGAGCAGCGTAAGCTGAAACGAGAGCGTCGGCGTCATGGCGTAGCCTCCTTGCGTGGCTCCAAGTGGCTCCAAAGGAGCTTCTTGAATGCTGATGAGAATCGAGGGTACCATAGAGAGGCCTGCCCGGATCGAAGGAGCCCATTGATGATTCACGCGTTCCCACGCCTGGCCAAGAGAATCACTGCGGCTCTCGGGCTTGCCGGGCTGACGACTGGTTTCTGCTCCCTGCTGTATTACGCGCTCTATCTGGCCGTTCCCGCCTATGTAGGGCCTCACCGCGCGTTCTTCAGAACCTGCGCATCCATCCCGGAGAAAGCATCCACGTCCGCCGTGCTGGACCGGATGCGCGGCTATGTTTTCGTCCGGCGTTCCGGCACTCGGCGGGTCACCGGAACACTCCTCGCCTCGAATCCTCGGCCCTCCCCGGACCGCGACGGAGAATCAAGCTTCCTCTTCTACCCGAATACCACCGATACAGCCGATTGGTGCGTCGTCTACTTCCGCCAGGACCTGGTCAGCCGCACCGTGGTCGCGCCCGACTGAAAGCCCTGGTTCATTCGAGGAGCCCGACATACTTTTCGATGAGAACCTCATCCACTGGCCCGCGTTCCACGTCAAGCTGGTCAAGAAGCTCTATGAGCAGCCGATGCCGACCATCAAGGCCGGTGCTGACAGCCGCGTTGACTTGCGTGGAAAGGCCTTGCTCTTCCCGCTCGGGCTTCACTACCAGATCATCGGCCAGAGGGTCGGACACCTTGGGAAGAGTCATGCTGAAGAGCATACCAAAGCAAGAGGCTCTAAAGAGCCAAAGCACCGTTGCGCTAACCGTCCTGAGCTGCCAGGCGATCGGCCCTTGCAGCTTCCCAATCCGGGAACTATCATTCCCAATATGGGAATCGACTCTGGAGCTGGCACGTCACTGGCCGATGCCCTCTTCTCTCCTGTCCAGCAGCGCGTCCTGGCGCTTCTATTCGGCCAGCCGGACCGGATCTTTCGGAGCACTGAGGTCATCGCGCTGGCCGATTCCGGCACCGGTGCGGCGCATCGCCAACTGGTTCGCCTCGCCGGCAGCGGCTTGGTCACGGCGACCTGGGTGGGAAACCAGAAGCACTACCAAGCCAATCGTGCCTCGCCGGTCTTCGCCGAGCTCCACGGCTTGGTGGTCAAGACGATCGGCCTCGCCGGCCCGCTGGAAGCGGCTCTTGCCCCCTTCAGAGAGCGCATTCAGGAGGCATTCATCTACGGCTCGATCGCCAAGGGGACGGACACGGCCCAGAGCGATGTCGACCTGATGGTCCTCTCCGAGGATCTGGCCTCCGCAGATCTCTACGGTGCCCTGGAAGAGGCCGAAGCAACCTTGGGGCGCCCGGTCCATGTGAGCCTGGAGACTGCGTCGGAGTGGAAACGCAAGCTGGCCGAGGGAAATCCCTTCGCCACCAAAGTTCAGGCCCAGCCCAAGATTGCACTATTCGGAGCGGTAGATGACATCGCCTGAGCTCAAGCGGCTCCTTGGTGCTCAGTGCGGAGGGCTCAACGCCGAAGGAAAGGCGGCTCTGCCTTCATCCCAGCATCTGCTCCATAGCTTCTATACCCGCTTTGAGGGCCAACTCGTGCTTCTATCTCGGCGGGGAGGCTGAAAGAGTGGGTGTCCCTTCGCGCACCTGCGGTAGAATGGCGGAAACGAAATCGCTGTCGGCTCTGTGCAAGCCGGAAGCGCGTAGCCGGCTTGCGGCTCCTCTGTCGCCCGGTCACGGTTGTCTTACGGAAAACTCTGAAAAGCACTAGACACTATGTCCATCATAATCAATGAAATGACATTCGACTTCGATGGGCTGATCCAGCTCCTCGCCGGCCACTTGTATTCGGAGAAGAAGGTCTTCATCCGCGAGCTTATCCAGAACGCCCATGACGCTATCCAGCGCCGGGCAGTCCAAGACCCGTCGTTTAATCGTGAGCAGGGCCACATCGACATCCTGACCGACCTGACGGCTTCGCCCGCGCGCATCATCTTTCGCGACAACGGTATTGGCATGAGCCTCCAGGACTTGGAGGAGTTTCTCTCCACCATTGGAAAGTCCGGCACCAAGGCAGCCAGGGACGAAGCACCGGATGTGATTGGCCAGTTCGGCATCGGTTTCCTTTCCGGCTTCGTCGTTGGCGCACGTGTCGAGGTTCGCACCCGCTCCTGGGAAGCGGCGCCGGATCAGGCCTGTCTATGGGAAAACTCCGGGAACAAGGACTACACCATCACGCCTTGTGCTCTCCCCTATGTGGGGACCGAGGTTACCGTCTACCTTCGCTCCGCCGAGGATCGCGGCTTATTGCACGATGATGCTGTGAAGAAGGTTATCCGCGTTTACGCGGACATGCTCCGCATTCCCATCCACCTGAACGACCCAGGGCATCATGGCGCCGCGATTAATACTATGGTGATGCCTTGGGAGCGCAACGGCATTTCCGAAACGGAGATGCGCTTCGACAGCATGGTTTATCTGGAAAGAACTGTGCCCGACAGCGTTCTCGAGGTTATCCCGATTCGTATCGATGATCTGGCAGGCGACGGCAAGCCCGTCCTCGATGCGGAGGGTTTGCTTTACATCACCCGTACTCGCGTGATTGCGACGGATGTTCCCCGCACCGTGCGCGTCTTTCTGAAGCGCATGTTTCTGTGCGAAGAGGCCAAGGAAATCCTGCCTCCCTGGGCCAGCTTCATCAACGGCATCATCAATACGCGCAGTCTCTCGCCTAACGCTGCCCGCGACAACTTCACTCGTGACGACAGTTTTACCGCTCTACGCGATCGCCTCGGCGACATTATCGTGGCCCACTTCGAGCATCTACGGGAAAAAGCACCACAGCGCCTCTCGGAGATTCTCGCCTACCACGACCTCGGCATCAAAGCCGCTTGTCACTACTACAAACCGTTCTTCGACAAATTTGCTCACCTCTTGGAATGGCGTATTAATGCCAAATCAACTGCCTCCCGCGGCAGCAACCGGCCGGGCGGTCGCCGTGTCCTCAGCGAAGACACTGGAGCCAACTACACCTGGGCGACTCTTCCGGAGATCCTCGCGGCTCTCCCCGCTCCGGAGGGCGGTGGCCCCAAGCGCTTTCCTTGTTTCACCACTAGCAGTTCCGCCAACCAGTTCTTTGAAATGGCCGACGCCGCCGGCACCACCGTAGTGGACGCCAGTTACCCGTTCGAGTCGGAGCTGATCAAGGCTTGGGCCGAGCGGCGGAAAGCGGATCTTTCTCTCGTATACGTAGATCGCGAGGATGACCCTGCGGTCTTCCGCGAGATCGATCCCGCCCAAGATCGTGCCGTCCGTGCCCTAGCCCAGCAGATGTCTCACTACATTCGGCCTGGTGGTACCGGTCGCCTGCGTGTGGAACCGCGGCGTTTCCAGCCGGAGGCCCTGCCTGCCGTGCTCAAGAGCAACGAGGTCGCGCAGGGTAGCATGAAGGCGCGCAGCATTCTCAACGATCCGAATAGCCCCTCCGATCTCCGCACGATGGCGGAGGAGATGCTCCTCCTCAGCCGAAATGCCGATATGCGGATGAGCATCAATGCGGCCAATCCCCTCATCCGCACGCTAGCCAGCCTTATTGAGATCAGTCCTGAGGACGAAGACCTACGTGACCTCATGCTCGGTGTTTACAATGATGCCATCCTCTACAACCAGGAGTTGATGACCCCCCGCAATGCGCAGATCTTTCACGAGCAGTTTCAGCGGCTCATGAATAAATCTCTCCAGTTCTTGGTGGAAAAGGCCGGTCTCATCCGCGAACGGGCAGAGCTAGAGAAGCAACGTCGTCAGGCGGAGTCTAAACGGAAGCGTGAACGGAAGCATCTCACAGCTTTCCTGATGACTCCCTTTGCCAAGGAGTTCGATACCGCTCGTGAAGCGGTCCGCCTCGCGGTCGAAGACCGACTGGGCTGCGAGTTGCGTACGGCCGACCAGAGGACCTTCGAGGACTTGATCCGTGGCAATGTCGAGGCGCATCTCGACGATGCGGACTTCTTCATCGCTGACGTCACCGGGGCTAACCCCAATGTTATGATGGAATTGGGAGCCGCCCTTTACGGCCGCAGTCGTCAGCCAAGCCTCCTCATCGCCCGCGTTGCCAACAGCGGCGATAAACCGGAGCTTCCCGCGGACCTCGCCGGGTATATTACAGGGGGCCTCTATATCGCGGGCGAGAGTGAAGAGGACATCGCTGCCCTGCTAGAGGATGGCTTCCGCAAGCACGACCGGCTAGGCGCTCTGCTCAGGCGCGACGGCCGGGAGGACTACATCTCCCCACAAACTCTCCGCGCTTGGACGAAGGAGATCCTTACCTCCAAGCCCCTCTACGATCGGCTCAGCGACGCTTATCCCACTGCCAGTGCTTGGAGGAAGGCCAATGAGAAGTTGCTTGAAGCTCAACTGGTCGGAGAAGCCGATCTTGCCTCTGTAGTGCTAAGGCGCATCAAGGAAAACCTCCCCGTCTGACATCTCCCTGCAATCATGGCTCATCACCATCAGATCGCCGAGGAGGGTTTGCAAGCCTACCGGGCGAATCGCATGGCCGAGGCGGCGCTGCTCTATCGCCGTGCCGCTTTAGTTGCCCTCGAGCTCAGCGACCGCGGCGCATGGTTCAAGTACATGGTGTGGGCGGCAAATGCCACATGGCGTAAAGGCGATGTACGAACCGGTCTCGCTCTGCTTCTGGAGACCCGCCTGTCGGAGCCGGATGATGCTCCGCAGTACGAGGTATGGGTCGCACGGAAACAAGTTTTCAGTGCAACAAGATCGACCCGCCCAGAACGGATTAAATTGGAAGAGATCCTCGCCGACCTCCACTTATACGCCACCACTCATCGTGTTCCGAAGGGCGATTTTCCTGAACTCGAAGGAGGGCTTCTTGAACTCTGCGGAGACTGGAGTTCCGCGCTCGCCCGTTACGAGGCCGCCTGGCAAGCCTTTGATGGCGAAGGTTATCTCAAATCTGGAAAAGCTTACAATGCCGCTATTTGCTGCCTGCGACTCGGCCAATTTGCTGCCTGTAGGGATTGGATTGCCGCTATTGATCAATGCGGAGAGGGACATTTTTCCGGTCCTCTGCTCAACAGCGCGCAACTCGCTATCCACCTCGCCCTCGCGGAGGGCCAACCTTTCGCCAATTTTCTACCTCACCTGCGCACATACACCGACCGTGCTGCCAGCCAACAGTGCGACGACGTAAACGATGAGGTTCGCGAAGCCACTGCTCGGTGCCACCTTCTAGATCCCTGCTCGGGTGATCCTGCTGCCGACTTTCACCCGAGTCGCGATGAGCTCCGTCGCCCTTCTAAGGATCGGCAGAATGTCCACTCCCGCTATGCTGACCACCTGCTACACCTTGATTATCGCATCGCCTGCCTTCGCCATACAGCCAACGTTCCGGCAGTAGATGATTTATATTACAATAAAGCTCAGCAAGTACCGGCCCACCTAACACCAGTCAATCCCGATCAGTTTCGGCACCGCCTCCACAAGGCCCGGGCCGCTGTCCAGAGCATCCGCCGCTACGCCCGCCACCTAGATATCCTCCTTGAATGCGATTACCGACAACGCGAAGTCCAGGCTCATAGTGAACGGATTGAGGAGATGGCCTTGGCAGCCGGATGAGCCGGTTCGACCAATAAATGATGTAGGGCGTTACTTTTTTACACCCCCAACCGCCCCCGCACCACCCCCACCTCCGCCGGAATCACCTCCGCCAGCAACGGCCGCTCCGCGACCTCCAGGAGCGCGGCCGGTAGCGGGATCTCCCGCCCGAGCACGGGCTCCAGCGCTTCCTTGAACTTGGCAGGATGCGCAGTCGCGAGAAAGATCCCGGTCTCTCCCGGCTCCAGATGTGCGCGCAGGACCGCGTACGCCACGGCGCCGTGCGGATCGCAGAGGTAGCCTCGGGCGTCCAGCTCGCGGATCGTCTCTCGCGTTCCTTCATCGTCCAGGCTGCCCCAGCGGAGGGCGGCGCGGAGAAGGTTCCAATCGTTCTCGAAGAGGCTTTCGATGCGCTCCCAGTTGCTGGGGGCTCCGACGTCCATGGCGTTGGAGAGGGTGGCGACGCTCGGGCGAGGGTGATAGGTGCCGGTTTCCAGGTAGTCGGGGACGGTGGTGTTGGCGTTGGTGGCGGCGACGAAGGTGCGGAGGGGGAGGCCGAGACGGTGGGCGAGGAGGCCGGCGCAGAGGTTTCCGAAGTTGCCGCTGGGGACGGCGATGACGGGTTTTCCTCCGCTTTGGGCGACGGCTTCGAAGTAATAGAGGGTCTGGGCGAGGAGACGGGCGATGTTGATCGAGTTCGCGGAGGTCAGCCCGAGAGCGGCGGAGAGGTCGCGGTCGGCGAAGCAGGCTTTCGCCAAGGCCTGGCAGTCGTCGAAGGTGCCTTCGACGGCGAGGGCGAGGACGTTGTCTCCGAGGCTGGCGAATTGCTTTTCCTGGAGGGGGGAGACGCGGCCTTTGGGATAGAGGACGACGGCGCGGATGCCGGGGAGCTTCCAGAAGGCTCTGGCGACGGCGGCGCCGGTGTCGCCGCTGGTGGCGGTGAGGATGGTGAGGGGACCGGTGGCGCCGGTTTTCTCCCTTTCGAGGCGGAGCATGCGGGCGAGGAAGCGGGCTCCGAAGTCTTTGAAGGCGAGGGTGGGGCCGTGGAAGAGCTCCAGGGAAAAAATGTTTTCATCGACCTGGACGAGGGGGACGGGAAAATCGAAGGCTTCTTTGGCGACCGATGCCAGATCGTTGCGATCGAATTCGTCGCCCAGCAGGCGGGTGATGATCTCAGCACATCTCACCTGCCAGGGAAGTGCGAGGAGTGCGTCGATATCCTCGAAGGGCTCCAGCGTCTCGGGGAGGAACAGGCCGCCGTCGGGCGCCAGGTTGCGGGTGAGCGCCTGCGCGAAGGTGGCTTTCGAGGCGCGGTCGCGGGTGCTGCGGAGGATCACAGGAGCCGGGCTCCCTGTTCATCGATACGGCAGATCCGCACGATGGAGCGGACTCCGGCGCTGTTGAATCCGGATTCCAGGGCGGTGGCGACGGCCGGGGCGTCGGCTTCTTCGGCGACGGCGAAGACGGCGGGGCCGGCGCCGGAGAGGCTGGCGCCCAGGGCTCCGGCGTCCAGGGCGGCCTGTTGCGCTTCGCGGAAGCCGGGAACCAGGGCGGCGCGCCAGGGCTCGGCCAGGAGGTCGCGCAGGGTTTCCCTGAGGAGCGGACGGTCGTGGGTGTGGAGGGCGTGGACGAAGGCGGCCAGGTTCTGGGCATGGGTGACGGCGAGGCCCAGGGAGACGTCTTTCGGCAGCGCGCGCCGCGATTCGATCGTCGCCAACTCGAGCTCCGGGCTGGCGACGATCACGGCGAGATCGGCGGGGAAGGGGAGGCGGCGCGGCAGGCTCGCGGGCGGCACGAGGAGGAGGCCGCCGAAGAGCAGGGGAGCCACGTTGTCGAGGTGCAGCGCTCCCGAGGCGAGGCTTTCCGCCCGGCCGGCGAGCTCCAGGAGGGCCGCATCGTCCAGCGGGCCGCCGGCCCAGCCGTTCAAGGCCACGGCCGCCGCCACGGCGCTCGCCGCGCTCGATCCCAGGCCGCTTTTGGCGGGGAGCCCCTTGTAGAGGGTGATGGTGAGGGGCGGCAGCTTCGTCCCGGTGGCTTCCTCGAAGAAGTCTCGGGCGCGTGTCACCAGGTTCTCGGCGGGATCGGCGGGGACCCGGTCGCCATAGGGCCCGCGACAGAAGAACGCCGGCTCGGGCGAGGCGGAGATTTCCACGATATCTCCCCAGAGCGTGCCATCCACCGGCGCCACGGCGGCGCCGAGGACGTCGAAGCCGGCGGCGAAGTTGCCGATTCCGGCGGGCGCGAAGGCGCGCGTTTTCACAGGTTGACCTGCTGCACGACCTTGAGGATATCCGCCAGCACTCCGGCCGCGGTCACCGCGGCGCCGGCGCCGTAGCCCTGGACGACGAGGGGGCGCGGCTGGTAGTGCTCGGTGAGGAAGCTGAAGGCGTTCTCGCCGCCGCGGACGTGGCGCAGCGGATGGTCCGGGCCGACCTCGCGGACGCCCACCCGGCAGCCCTTCTCGTCCAGCGTGCCCACGAAGCGCAGCGCCTCGCCGCGCGTGGCCAGATCCCGCACGCGGGCGGCGAAGGGCTCGTCGAGCGCTGGAAGGCGGGCGAGGAAGGTCGGCACGTCGCCCGAAGAGTCGAAATCGGCGGGCAGCGCGCCGGAGACCTCGACGGCGTCCGGCTCCAGGGTGCCCCCCGTTTCGCGGTGCAGGATCAGCACCTTGCGCGCCACGTCCAGGCCCGAGAGGTCGTCCCGCGGATCGGGCTCGGTGAAGCCGCGCTCGCAGGCGGTGCGCACCGCCTGGCTGAACGGCACGCCCTCCTCGAGCAGGCCGAAGATGAAGGACAGCGAGCCGGACAGGATGCCCTCGAAACGGATCACCGTGTCGCCGCCGGCCAGCAGGTTGCGCAGCGTGTCGATCACCGGCAGGCCGGCGCCGACGTTGGTCTCGTAGCGGAAGTGCCGGCGGAAGCGCGAGCGGGCCTCGCGGATCTCCCGGTAGAGCTCCAGGGAGCCGCTGTTCGCCCGCTTGCTGGCGGTGACGACATGGAAGCCGGCGGCGAGCAGGCGCGGGTAGGCGGCGGCGAGGGCGTCCGAGGAAGTGCAGTCGACGAGCACCGGCTGGGTCGGCCGCCGTGCCGTGATATGGGCGATCAGGGCGTCCAGATCCATCGGTATCGGGCTCCCTGCCAGCGCTTCCAGGGCGCCGGTGATCGCGATCCCCTCCGGCTCCAGGACCATGCGCCGCGAGCTGGCGATGCCGCAGAGGCGGAGGTCCACCTTGCGGGCGAAGAGAGAGGCGCGCTGGCGCTCGATGTGGAGGAGGAGCTGCTTGCCGACGGTGCCGGCGCCGAGGAGGTAGACCTCGACGATCTCCGGCGTGTCGAAGAAGCAGCGGTGGGTATGGAGCATCGCCCGTTCGCCGTCGCGCGCCAGGAGGACGGCGGAGATGGTGCGTTCGCTCGCACCCTGGGCGATGGCGACGACGTTGGCGGCCACGGCGGCGAGGGCGCCGAAGAACGTTCCGGCGGCACCCAGACGCGCGTTCAGGCCGTCGCCGACGATGCTCAGCACGGCGAGGCCGCGCCGCACCTCGACGGTGTCCACCCGGCCGGCGATGATCTCGGCGTCGAAGGCGGCGTGCAGCGCCAGGACGGCGGTCTCGGCGTCGCTCTCGCGGACGCAGAAGGTGATGGCGCATTCGCTGGAGGCCTGGGTGATGAGGATGACCGAGATGCCCTTTTCCGCCATGGCGCCGAAGACGCGGGCGGCGACGCCGGGGACTCCCTGCATGCCGGGGCCGGCGACGTCGAGCAGGGCGAGCCCGTCGAGAAACGAGATGCCGCGCACCGCGTGCGGCGGCGGCGGCGCCTCGGCGCGCACGAAGGTGCCGGGCCTCTCGGGATGGAACGTGTTGCGGACGCGCACCGGAATCCCGGCTTCCCGCGCCGGCGCGATGGTCTTCGGATGCAGGACTTTCGCTCCGAAGTGGGCGAGCTCCATCGCCTCCGCGAAGCTCAGCTCGGGGACGGGGAAGGCGTCGGGCACCACCCGCGGATCGGCGGTGTAGATGCCGTCGACGTCGGTCCAGATCTCCAGCAGGTCGGCGTCGATGGCCGCCGCGGCGAGGGCCGCCGAGTAGTCCGAGCCGCCGCGGCCCAGGGAGAGCACCTTGCCCTTGGGGTCACCGCCGAAGAAGCCGGGCATCAGGGCGAGCGGCGCCCTCCCTTCGAGCCAGGGGCGAAGCTGCTTGCGGATCTCCGCCGGCAGCGGCGTCGCTTCCAGCGGATCGCCGGAGCAGAGGAGCACCTGGCGCGGATCGAGGTCGACGGCGGGATGGCCGGCGGCGCGGAGGAGGAGCGAGAGGATGGCGCAGGAGGCACGCTCGCCGAGCCCCGAGAGATGGGCGAGCACCGTGGGGGAGCACTCGCGCAGCAGCGAGACGCCCTGGAGCAGGCTCTCGAGCTCGGTGGCGATCGCGTCGACGGCCTTTTCCAGAGCGGACCGGAGAGAGGAGCCGGTCTCCGCGAGATCCGCCAGGATCGCCCCGTGGATCGCCCGGAAGCGCTCGCCGGCCGGCCCCGGCGGTCCGCCCTCGGCGGTCGTCCGCGCGCCGTCGATGAGCAGGTTGGTCACGCCGCTGACCGCCGAGGCCACCACGAAGACGCGCTCGCCGGCGAGCGCCTCGCCGATCAGGCGGACGACGGAGAGCATCCGCTCCGCGGTGCCGACCGAGGTCCCACCGAATTTCATTACTTTCATGCAGGTACTCTAGCAGCTCACTCGTCGGTCCGGGCGGCGCCGGACGATGCGGCGGGCGTGGCGAGGTCCGGCTCGGTGCCGGTGAGCCAGAGAATGCCGATCATGCCGGCGGTGATGGCGACGTCGGCGAGATTGAAAATGCCGGTGCGCAGGGGGCCGATGCCGAGGCTCACGAAGTCGACCACGGCGCCGTGCAGGACGCGGTCGATGAGGTTGCCGAGGCCGCCGCCCATGGCGAGAGCGAGAACCGCCTTCTGCCGCAGGCTCATGCGGTTCGAGAAGATGGTGAAGAAGAGGCCGCAGAGGAGAAGCGCGCCGACCATCACCTCGAGGAGGAGGAAGCGGGCGGACGGCGGCAGGCGCGAGCCGAGGCTCAGGAAGGCGCCGGAGTTCTCCGCGTACTCGAAGCGCACCAGGCCGTTGAGGAAGGAGACCGGCTGGGCATCGAACAGGTGCGCCGCGGCCATGTGCTTCGCCGCCTGATCGCAACCGACACAGGTCGCGAGGAGCAGGAAGAGGATGGAGAGCTGGGCGGCGCGACTCAGTCGACTCATCTCTATAAAGTGTAAGTGCCGCAAACCGCGTTTTCGGAGTCAAACTTGGAAATTTGACAGTCTTGTCACGCCTCCCGGGCCGCCGATCATGGCCTGGCCTCGGGCAAACCTCGGCGCCCCCTCGGCCCGAAGACCCCCCTCGCGGCGCCAGACTGCCGGCACGAAAGGAGCGATTCCTGCCCATGACCAAATCGACCCCACCGCTCAACGTGACCCGCGCCGACTTTCTCCGCTCTCTCGCCCTCGCCGCCGGAATGGGCGCCGCGATCACCCATCTCCCTCTCGCCGGGAACGCCGAGGCGGGGGAGACCCCGTCTCCGACACCTCCGGCTCCTCCGGCCCCTTCGCCTGCCGGCGGCCTTCTGGACTCCCAGCGCTTCCGCCGCGCCGTCACCGCAGGCGATGCCGCCTCCGTCCACCGCTTCCTGGAGCGCGATCCGGCCCTCGCCTACAGCAAGGATGAGCAGGGACGCTCCGTCTTCCTCCTCGCCTGCCTGGCCGGGAGGCAGGAGATCGCGGATGCCCTGCGCCCCCATCTCGGCGCGCTCGATCTGGTCGAGGCCACCCTCGCCGGCAGCCCCGCGGACGTCCAGCGTACCGCCGAGCTGCTGGAGAAGCACCCGCGGCTGATCAACGAGATCCATCCCTTCGGCGGCACGGCCGTGCACGCCGCCGCCCGCCGTGGCCGGCCCGATCTCCTCGCGGCCTTTCTGCGTCCCGGTCCGGATTTCAACCTGCCCTCCGCGCCGCCCGAGGCTCTCACCCCGTTGCGCCTGGCCGCCGACCATCCGGATCTCGCCGTCGCCGAGGAGATGGTCGAAGCCATGGCCTCGAACGGCGGCGACTCGAGCGTCAAACAGGGAGACGGCCTGACCCCGCTCCACGCCGCCGCCCGCGCCGGCAGCACGGAGATGATCCGCATCCTGATCTTCAACGGCGCCGATCCCGACGCCCGCACTCCCGCAGGCGAGACGCCTTACGACCTCGCCGTCCGCGCCGGGAAGAAAGAGGCTGCCGCGTTTCTGAAAGGCAGGCCGCCGCGCAAGCACCGCACCTCGCGCTTTCTCTACACCGCCGATGGCGGCACGTACGAGCGCCGGGAGCAGCCGCCGCTCCCCTGGCCGGTGATCAACGAGTACGTCGGCGCCTCGCACGGCAACTTCGCCCGCATGAAGGAGCTGCTGGCCCTCTATCCGGCCGTCCTCCACGCCAACGCCTCCTGGGACGAGCTCGCCGTCGAAGCCGGAGCCCACGTCGGCTTCGAGGAAGGCGTCCGCTTCCTCCTCGACCAGGGAGCCCCCGCGGCGCTCACCACCGCCGCCATGATGGGCATGACCGCGCACGTCAAGAAGCTCCTCGCCGAGGACCCGCAACGCATCTGGGACTGCGGCGCCCACAACATCCCGCCGATGTCGTTCCCCGCGATCGGCGGCGGCACGCCGGACCACCTGGAGATCGCCAAGCTCCTCCTCGACGCCGGCGCCGACGTCAACGCCCACAAGCGCGGCCAGACCGCCCTCCACTGGGCCGCCCGCGACGGCCAGGCGGAGATGGTCGACCTCCTCCTGGCGCGCGGCGCCTCTGCGAACGCCAAGGCGAAAACCAAAGAGGGCGAGCTGACGCCGCTCGCGATGGCGGTGAAAGCGGAGAAGAAGGCTGTGGCGGAGCGGTTGCGGAGGGCGGGCGGGGAGTGAGGCGGAGCGGGGTCTACTCGCGCGCGCCTCGTGACGCCTCCATCATCGGCCGGGCATAGAACCCGGCCCACAGGAGGAGCGGCAGGGAGAGCTTGAACGGCAGGTCGAGGAGATGCTTGCCGAGGCCCCAGAAGTTGCGCGCGAAGGAGCCGTAGTGGGCGAGGCTCCAGTCGCCGAGCTGGGTGGCGTAGACGAACTTCACGTAGAAGAAGAGCAGGAAGATGTCGAAGAAGACCGTGATCAGGCACGCCCAGCCGAGATTGGCCAGGCGCTCCTGCCAGCGGATCCCGGGGACCGCGAGGAAGAGCGCGCCGAGCAGGACGAGGTGGAAGTGCAGGTCGGTCACCCGGAACGAGTGGACCAGGCTCTTCGTCGGCGGGAAATCCAGCCGCTGGACGTAGGC
>Ga0307506_10000070_pt1 | contig 43813 bp, 31 predicted proteins | sample 25_S_MG_FD_202175 | JGI IMG/M metagenome (GOLD analysis project Ga0307506, IMG submission 202175) | Soil microbial communities from Populus trichocarpa stands in riparian zone in the Pacific Northwest, United States - 25_S | ecosystem: Environmental > Terrestrial > Soil > Riparian zone > Trees... | reverse complement strand
TGTCCCACAAGTTGACCTCGCCTGAGGTGGGAGGGGCCATCCCGTCAACCATGCGTTTGGTGATCTTGACGCGTCGATTCATCTTTTCTCCTGGGGACGCTCTGGGGAGCAAATCAACAGGAATCAGAGGGTATCATAGGGAGCAACAAGACGGAACAAACACGGTGTTTCCAAGGATAGCAGGACCTCTGGGGAGCATGCGGGAACTTAAATGGCAAATCTGAAAATCACGGTGTCGGCGGTTCAATTCCGTCCCTGGGCACCACTTAAATCCCTCGAAAACAATAGCTTAGGCGGATCACGGAGAGTGGCCTTTGGAGGAGGCGACGGCTTAGTTTATGGAAATGGGCTCGCGCGAGCGGCTGGCGCCGGTGTTGATGACGGCGCTGGTGGGCCGCGGTGGTCAGGGCGGCGACGATGCTGACGGGTGTCGAGATGACCAGGGCACAGGGGCAGGCGATGACGAGCAGCACGAGAGCCCGGTAGAGCCATTCTCCCCAGGCGCCGCCGAAAGCGAGGGGTGGGACGAGGAGCACCGCGGCGGCGACGGCGAAGGCCACCGGGGTGTAGATGCGGGCAAATTTCTCGACCCACTGCTCGGACGGAGCGCGCCGCGACTGTGCCTCTTCGACCATGCGGATGATGTGCGCGAGAGTGCTGTCCTCCGCCGGTTTCGTGGCCTCGACCTCCAGAGCGCCGTCGCCGTTGATGGTGCCGGCGAAAACCTCGTGGCCCGCCTCCTTGGGGACAGGGACGCTCTCGCCGGTGATCGGCGCCTGATTGACCTCGCTCGTGCCCGCCGCCACCCGGCCGTCGAGGGGAATGCGCTCACCGGGCTTGACGATGAAGCGCGCGCCGGGCGCGACCTCTCCGGCGGCGATCTCTTCCTCTCTTCCATCCGGACGAACGACATGCGCCATCGCGGGTGCGAGGTCGAGCAGCGCGGCGACGGCCCGCCGGGCACGGCCGACGCTCCAGGATTCCAGGGCGAGCGACAGGGCGAAGAGAAACGCCACCGTGGCCGCCTCGAACCACTCGCCGATCCCGACCGCTCCGAGCACGGCGATGGTCATCAGCAGATTCATGTCCGGCCGCAGGCGCTTGAGAGCGAACCACGCCTTCGGCAGGACGCTCCAGACTCCGGCGAGGATGGCAGCCACATACAGCGCCCGGGCGGGCAGCGGAACGGCGGCGGCGAGCCCCGCTCCCTCCGAGCCCACCGCCGCGGCGAGGCTCCCCGCCATCCCGGCATGGACGGCGAAACCGGCGAGCAGCGCGAGCCCGCTCGCGGAGGTCAGCACCGTCCGGCTGCGGCGTTCCCAGACACCGCCCTTCTCGACCGACTCCGCGCCCTCCTCCCAGACCTGAGCGCGCATCCCCGTCTGCTCGACCGCCTGCAGGATCACCCCGTCCGCCCCCTCCGACATCTCCGACACTTCGACCGTCATCCGGGCCTTCAGAATGTCGAACGACAGCCGGCTCTCGCCGCCGACCAGGGGGCCGACCTCGCGCTTGAGGATCGCCACCTCCTCGGCGCAGTCCATGCCGCGGATCTTGAACTGCCGGGTGTGTGTCCTGTTCACGCTGTCTCCTCTCGGCGATCTTGCCAGCGGCCTTTCGATCTCCGACCCGTGGAGACGCAGCACCAGCAACGGCGACAGGCCTAGGATGGCACAAGTCCGCCAGAGAGGAGAGGGCGAACCGGCGTTGGCGCCGGGTGACCGGCCGTATCCGCGTGGGTTGGCCGTTATCCCGGGCGTCCAGCGGATAGCGGCTATCTCCTGCGTCTAGCGGCTATCCGCGTCGTATAGCGGCTATCTCCCGCGGATAGCGGCTATCCCGGACTTTTAAGGCCAACGCCGAACATTCCAGGCCTACTCCCGATTTTTAAGGCCTATGCCGTACTTTTAAGGCCTATCCTTGATTTTTAAGGCCAACGCGCGACTTTTAAGGCCTATCTGCGCGGGATAGCCGTTATCCCGGGCGTGTAACGGCTATGCGCCGTGTATAACGGCTATGCGCCGTGTATAACGGCTATCCGCCGCGTATAACGGCTATCCGCGGCGTGTAACGGCTATCCGCGGCGTGTAACGGCTATCCCGAGTTTTTAGCCGCTATCTCGGGGCGTTGGCGGTCTCGTCCCGATTTTTTCCGCTCCAGGCGGAGCAGTCAGGCCGGCGAGGGCGACTTCTTCGCGAACTGCGGCGCGGATCGCTTGCTGAACTTCCTCGGAGAGGGCAAGTGGTTGGGCAGCCCGCCGTTGATCGGGAGGGAGCCAGTCGTCGAGCCGGCGGGTCGCCTTCCAGTTGGGGAGCCCTCGCTCGATGAGCTCGCGGGGATGGATCTTGAGAAGCCGGCAGAGCTCCAGCAGGTGGCGCAGCTTCAGCTCCATGCGTCCGTCGAGGAGCCTCTGCAACGTTCCATGGCCGATCCCCAGCGCGTCCTCGATCGTGCGGGGAGACTCGGACCGCGCGGCCAAAGCCGTGCGCAGCAGCGCGCGAATCAGTGCCAGCCCGTCGTCCCGAGGCATGATGGCGGGACTCTATGCGAGGACGGTCGGCCGCGGCAAGGCTCCTTCACGTCCCGGAAGGACCAACCCGATGACCGGCCCCGACTTCCGCCTGCCGCCGACCTCGCCGGCTCTCCTCGACGAGACCACCAAGCCGTAGAGATGGAGGCCGGCTACCGCGCCGAAGCCGAGTCCAGCTCCCTGGACTCTGAGTGGGCGGCGATCGAGACGGAGGGGATGTGATCGAGCGTGGCGACGTGTATCGCGTGAGCCTCGATCCAGTCCTCCGTTCCGAGGTTGGCAAGACGCGACCCATGTCTATCCGTTCCAGGTTCTGATCGCGGCCGGAGAGGGAGGTCTGGAGCGGGACAGCAAGGCACTTTGCGAGCAGATCCGCACGCTCTCCAAAACCCGGCTGCTCGAACGGCTGGGCCGCCTCTCCCCCGAGCGCCTGGCCGAAAGTCCGGCCGGCGCGCGGCGAGGAAGAGAACGCCGGTTGTTAAGCCCGCAGCTTTGATATCCTCCCCCCGTGCTCCCCTCCTCCATCACGCTCTCGAACTACCGCTCCTTTGCCGCCCCCGTGCGCCTGGAGCTCCGGCCGCTCACCCTTCTCTATGGCATCAACAACGCAGGCAAGAGCGCCCTGCTGCGGGCCTTGCCCCTGCTCGCGGACTCGGTCGCCACGACAGCCACGGACCCACTGGACCTGGAAAGCCCGGCGGCGCGAGGAAGCAGCTTCCAGGATTTGCGTTGGAAGGGAATCGAGGAAGATGAGGACCGTGATCTGGGCGTCAGCTTTCAATGGGCTGACGCAACACAGGCGGACTTTTCTCTCCATTGGGAAGATCTGTGGTCGCGACTGATCATCCGCCGGTTTGTTTTCTCGGCAGACAACCGGACGCTCATGTCCGGAGACTGGAAGCCCCTCCCAGAAGAGAGGACTGCCGCCGATCTGTCCTACCTCGTCGATGACCAGCTTGTGAAACTCGGCTTTCGCGGGCTGGTTCCGTATTCATGGCCCTCCGGTTTGCATATGCTTGGTTCAGCAGCTCAGTGGTTGCGTGGGTTGTCGAGCGAGGTCCAATGGCTGGCAGCAACTCGCCGGCTGCCGGAAAACCGCGTCAGCCCCGCTCCCTCCGGTCCCCGCCGCCGCCTCAAGTCCGACGGCTCAGACGTGGAGACGGTCCTTGCCGGTAGCCCAGAGTTGCTCTCCGAAGTCTCAAGCTGGTATGAGAAGAACCTCCGGCGCAAGCTTCGCGTCCGCGAGATTCCAGGCAGCGGCGTCCGGCTCGTCCTGCAAAATTTGGAGCAGGCGGCCTACGATGTCGACATCCGGGATACCGGCGAGGGCATGATTCAAGTCCTCCCGGTGTTGACCGCGACAGCCCTCGGTCGGCAGAAGTCTCTCGGTGGCCCAGGCATCCTGGCCATTGAGGAACCGGAGTCGCATCTCCATGCCAGTCTGCAAAGATCTCTGGCTGAATGGCTCTGCGATCTCGCCGCAACGCCAGACCCGCCTCGCCTCCTCTTGGAGACCCACTCGGAGCACCTTCTGCTGGGTCTCCAGCTCCAGATCGTCCAGGGCCGGCTCCGTCCTGAAGACGTCTTGGTTTACTGGGTCCGCCAACTGCCAAACGGTGAAAGTTTTGCCGAGCAGGTCACTTTCGATCGCGACGCCCGGCTGCAAGGCGATTGGCCGCCAGGCGTGTTCGCGGATGACACCGAGGTCGCGCGGGAGATCATCCAAGCGCGCCGGGAGCGGGAAGCCTCTTGAAAGTCCTTCTCGAAGACGAGATCTTCCGGTCCCCGCGGACGCCACTGCTCCTGAGCATCCTGCAAATCGGCATCGAAGGGGGACACCTTGTGCAGACGGATCCTCTTTTCGAGGTTTCAGCGGATCGTGATGTCAACCGTTGGCTCGAACAGCAGGACCTATCAGCGCGCGAGACCGCAGAGCTGGCCTTCGAGGTCGGGATGGAAGAAGACGTGTCCGGCATCTCTACCGAGGTCGTCGTGCGCGTTGGGGAGATCGCAAGCGCCGACTGGCTTTCGAGCCCGCCACGACTGCCTCCTCAGGCAGCGTTGGCCCTCCTCCGGCGACCGCTTCGCCTCCTTGTTGAGAACCGGCAGAACGATGGAGCGTTTCTCCGCGCAGTGGCCCCAGGACTTTGGCGAGAAAGGCTTGTGCGCGCGCTCGCCCACCGTTGGATCGAGCTCGACCACGGAGGAGGCTCGACCATGAAGCCCCTCCTTGAGGAGGTCAGTCTTGAGGATTCAATTCGGCTTTGGGCCCTCTTCGACAGCGACGCACGGGAACCGGAACGACCGTCCGCTGCTTCGGAAGCACTTGATCAAGTGTGTGAGCAGAAGAAGATTGCTCACCACCGGCTGCAGCGTCGTGCGATTGAGAACTATCTACCAGTCAAAGCCCTCGAAGCGTGGGCCCATAACTTCAGAGGAAATGCCCCTCGCCGCAGGACCAGAAGCAAAGCGGTCGCCGCTTTCGCCGCCATGCAGGCAGAACACAGGCATCACTACAACATGAAAGCCGGTTTCGAAAAGGATCGACCAGCCGGGATTCCCTCATTCTTCGGGCCTCACGCAGATCACCCTGATCTTCAGAAGGGGTTCGGCGACTCAATCGCTGAGCTCTTTCATCAAAGGGAGTTTGCTCTACAGGAAGACTGGCTGGAGAAGGATGGCCAGCACAAGGAGACTGTCGCCATGGTGAAGTCCATCCTCCGGCGGCTGTAGGATTAGAAGCGATGCCAAGTCCCGCTTATCTAGCCCAGCCGAACATCCAGCGACTCCCGAGCCTCCTCCGCGAAATCCAGGCAGGGGAGATCCGGATTCCGCGCTTCCAACGCCCTTTCGTCTGGACGGACGAGCAGCGTCTCGACCTCTTCAGAAGCATCTACGACGGCATCCCCATCGGGAGCATCCTGATCTGGCGAACCAAGGATCACGCACTCCGGTGCTACGACCACCTCGGCCGCCGGCGCCTTGGTTGGTCTGTTCGGGACGAGGAAGCGGAAGGAGGGCAGGTTCGGCAGTACGTCCTCGACGGCCACCAGAGGCTGACAACCCTCTTCGATGCCCTCGGTGGCGCCTTGGTTACCGGAGACCTGGAAACCGAGGCGACCTCCGACGACGAAGATCGGCAGGGCGATACAATCCGGCCGATCTACTTCGATCTGGTCGAGAGAAGCTTTCGGGTTCAGAGAAAGCCCGGCGAGCTCCCGGATCAATGGCTCCCCCTGTCTATCTTGCTGGACCCCTACAAGCTCTTTGAGTTTCAGAAGCGGCATTTGGAAACTGGAGTCGACCGGAGGCTGGTGAACCGGGCGGAGTCCCTTGCCAGCACGTTCAAGGACTACTTCATTCCTGTCGTGCCCATCGTCACCGAGGATCTCGAGCTCGCCACACAGAGCTTCCAGCGGGCGAACAGCGGCGGAACTCCGATGACCGAGGTCCACATGGTCAGCGCTCTGACCTGGTCCCCCGACTTCGATCTGAACGAGCGGATACAGGAGATCCTGACAGAGCTTGGAGAGGTAGGATGGCAGGATCTTGAGGAGAAGATGGTCCTCAACACATGTAAGGCGGCGCTTGACCTCGACGTCTATGACGCCGATGCCAAAGAAATCCGGGACGCCCTCAAGAACAAACCAGAAATTCTGGAAGAGGCAACGGTTGCCTTGAAGAAGGCCACGATTTTCCTCCGCGAGCACTGCAAGGTCCATGGTCCTGCTGTCCTCCCCTACAGTTTTCAGCTCGTCCTCTTGGCTGATGCCATGCGTTTGGTCAAAGAACCGAGCCCAGAAACCGAAACAGCCCTCACGCGGTGGTTCTGGCTGACGACCTACTCGGAGCACTTTGGTGGTATCAGCGCAGGGCGCTTAGCAAAGACCCTGGCACATCTTCGAGCAGTCGTCACCCACAGCGAGTCCCCGGAGCCTCCGGAGCTTTCGAGGAATGTAAGGACTCTCCCGCGATTCGATTTTCGAACGGCTCGATCGCGAGCGATCGCTCTCCGGCTCGCAGAGCTCAATCCGCAGAACGGCGGCCCGGAGCGGCATGACCCTTTTCAGCTCTTAGCAGACTATGGCAGAGATGCCATGCCCATGCTGCTTCCGAGCCGGCAAGTGGCAACTCTTCATGCAGGAGGACCGGAAAATCGGTTTCTAGTCCATCCTAAGGAGGCCAGAAGAGTTCAACGCTTACTCCGAGATGGCGCCTACTCCTTCAATTTAGTGCTGGTTTACCTTTCCGCTAGAAAGCTTACCGAGCCGGAGCTCCACATCGGCGAACTCCAGCCGGTCGACGAATCCCTGCCGGTCGACAATAAGCGTCCAAATGAGCTCCTGGCTAGCCACGCAATCGCCAAACGGGCAACAGCCGAGGCCTTTGGAAAAGAAGACCTCCAAGACTTCCTCAGACTCCGCCGCGAGGAGCTGATCAGTCTGGAGCGGACGTTTGTGGAGAACCTGGGGCTCACCTACACCGGCGACTGAGCCTGCCGGCGGAGCTGTGCGGTCTCGCCATCCGGCTGAGGTGGTAGACTTGTTCGTCTTCGGCGATACAACGAGATGCTGGTGACGACATGAGCCTGCCACCCGAGCTGGTCGCGGACAACCTGGTCCGCCAGAAGAACATCAACCGGGCCTTCAGAATGTCGAACGACAGCCGGCCTTGAGCTGCCGGGTGCGTGTCCTGTTCACGCTCTCTCCTCGCGGGCGGCCCTGCCGCCCCGCCAACGTTCCTGCATCTGATGCACGAGCTGGTAGAAGGTCGGCAGCGCCAGCAAGGTGAAAAGGGTCGAGGTGATCAATCCGCCGACCATGACGATCGCCAGCGGCCTTTCGATCTCCGAGCCGTGGAGGCGCAGCATGAGCAACGGCAACAGACCCAGGATGGCGCAGCCGGCCGTCATGAGCTTGGGCCGGACACGCCCGATCGAGGCTTCGCGGAGAGCCTCCTCGAAAGGTCTGCCTTCGGCGAGCAGGGCGCGGGTCTGGGAGACCAGGACGAGCCCGTTCTGCACGGCGATGCCGAAGAGGCCGATCAAGCCCACCAGGGAGGAAACGTTCCAGGTCTCTCCCGCCAGCCACAAGGCGAGGATGCCGCCCACGAAAGCATCGGGCAGCGTGGCGAGGATCACCAGGGTCTCGGCGAACGAGCCCAGGGCCAGGTAGAGAAGCACCAGCACCACCAGCAGCGCCACGGCGATCGCCAGGGTGAGCGAGCGCAGCGCCCGCGCCTGGTTCTCGACCCGTCCGCCGATGTCGAAGAAGTAGCCGGTGGGCAGGTGGAGACCCTGCGCCAGGCGCTCGCGCACCTCCTCGGCCGTGCTGCCGAGGTCGCGGCCTGCGACACTGGCTTCCACCGCGATCCGCCGGCTCCCGGCTTCGCGCTGGAGAGAGCCCGGGCCGAAAGTCTTCTCGACCCGGGCGAGCTGGCTGAGCGGGATGCGGCTGCCGTCCCGGCCGTCGATCAGGAGGGAGCCGAGGGCGGAGAGATCACCGCGCCGTTCCTCCGCGAGACGGACGACGAGGTCGAAGCGGCGCTGTCCGAGCCAGACCTGGGAGATCTCTTCTCCGGCCAGGCCAACGCGCAGAGCGTCGACGACGTCCGCCGGAGCGAGGCCCACACGCGCGACGGCTTCACGGTCCACGGTGATCCGGACCTGCGGCAGGCCGGTCAGTGTTTCAGCGCCCAGATCGGTGATCCCGCGGACGGGCTCCATCAGCTCCCGGGCCTCCTCGGCCAGGCCGGCCAGGCGGTCGAGGTCAGGGCCGTAGATCCGCACCTGGAGATCGGCGGGAGTGCCGCCCAGCCCTTCGTCGATGCGCATGCCGAGCGGCGTGGTGAAGAGCACGGCGACGCCGGGGACTTTCGCCAGCTTCTCGCGCATCTCCTCTTCCAGCTCTGCGAGCGGGCGCGACCTCTCGGGTTTCAGGACCACCAGAACGTCGGAGATCACGTGCGGCATCGGATCCTCGGTGCGTTCGGCACGGCCGGTGCGCCGCACGACCTCTTTCACCTCCGGAAACTGCCGCAGAACCTCTTCCACACGAAGGTTGCGCCGGTCGACCTCCTCCAGGGAGGCCTCCGGCGGCAATACGGTCTGGAGCAGCAGGGCTCCCTCGTCGAGCTGGGGCATGAAATCCGAGCCGATCCGGAACGCCAGCAGCAGCGCGGGGATGGTGACGGCCAGGGACAGGATGCGGACCAGCGCCGCCCGGCGCATGCAGCGGTCGAGCAGGGGGCCGTAGAAAGCCTTGATGCGGCGGATCAGAAAAACGTCCTCCTCTGCGCCCTCCCCGCCGATGCCGGCGGGGCGGAGGAACCAGCCCGCGAGGACCGGCACCAGGGTGAGAGCGAGGACCAGCGAGGCGGCCATGGCGGCCACCACCGCGGCGGCGAGCGGCCGGTACATCCGCCCTTCGATACCGCTCATGGCGAAGAGAGGGCCGAAGACCGCGATGACGATCAAGGTGGCGAAGGCGATCGGGCGCCCGACCTCGGAGGCGGCGGAGAAGACCACGGCCCGCCGGCTCTCCCGTCCCGGCGCCCCGTTCAGGCGATGGTAGACGTTCTCGGTGAGGATGATCGCCGCGTCGACCAGCAGCCCCACCGCGATGGCGAGCCCCCCGAGGGTCATGGTGTTGAGGCCGATCCCGGCGGGCTTCAGAACCAGCCCGGTCAGGGCGACGGAGAGGGGCAGCGTGAGGGTGACGATGAGAGCGGCGCGCAGATTTCCCAGCAGGAGGAACAGCACGGCCACCACGAGCACGGCGCCGAGGAGGACGGCGCGCCCCACTCCGCCCAGGGCGGAGGAGACCAGATCCGCCTGATCGTAGAGGACGCGCACGGTCACCCCCGGCGGCATGCTCTTCGCGAGGTCGGCGATGGCCGCCCGCACGCCCCGGGCGATGGTGACCGTGTCGGCGCCGAACTGCTTGGAGATCCGGCAGCTCACCAGCTCCGCGCCCAGCCCTTGGGCCATGCCGCGGCGCACGGCCGGCGCCTCCCGCACCTCGGCGACCTGGCCCAGGAGCACGGGGCTGTTTTCCCGCAGAGCGACGACGGTGGAACGCAGATCGCCGACGTTTTCCGCGCGGCCGACGGCGCGCACCGTCCACTCGATCGACCCCTGGACGACGAAGCCCCCGGCGGCGTTCTCGTTGGACCGCTTGACGGCGGTCATCACCTCGTTCAGAGACACGCCGAGCGCCGCCATGCGGTCGGGATCGAGCTGGATCTGGAACTGGCGCAGATGCCCGCCCAGCACCTCCACCGCGGCGACGCCGGGCACGCCGAGCAGGCGGTTGCGGAGCTCGTAATCCGCCAGATCCCGCAGCTCCATCAGGCCGGCTGTGCCGGGCTTGGCTTCGAGCACGACCTCCATCACCTCGTTGAGCCGGCCGGTGAGGCTGGAGACGAGAGGCGCGCCGGTCCCCGGGGGGAGATCCCGGGCCGCCTGGTTGACCCTCTCGGTGACGAGCTGGCGCGAGAGGTAGTAGTCGGCATCGGGCTCGAATTCGGCACGGACCTGCGCCACTCCCGCCTGAGAGCTGGAGCGGATGCGCCGCACTTCCGGCAGGCCGGCGAGAGCGACTTCCAGCGGGATGGCGACACCGGTCTCCAGCTCTTCGGCGCCCATGGCCGGGTTCTGGACGAAGACGCTGAAGACCGGCGTCGCGAGATCGGGGAAGACGTCACGCTTGAGGTCGCCGAGCCAGACCCCGCCGGCGGCGGCGGCGGCGAGGGCCAGGAGGAGGGTGAGGACGGGCTTGCCGAAGGAGGCGCTGAGAATGCGTTGGATCATCGGCGTCTCCTAGTGGTCGTGCTCGCCGCCGCCTTCGTTTTTCTCAGCCTCTGCGCGCAGCACAAAAGCGCCTTCGACGACGACGCTCTCTCCCGGCTTGAGGCCGGAGAGGATCTCGACGAGCCCGTCGGCGAGGTCGTGGCCGCGCTCGACCGGGCGGACCTCGAATTTCCCCTCGCCGCGGGGGCCGCGGGGGAGGAAGACCACCCAATGGTCGTCTTTGCGCTGGAGGCTGTCGGCCGGGATGGCCACGACGCGTTCTCCCTCGTCGCCGGTGCGGATCCAGGAGGTGGCGAACATCCCCGGCTTGAGCTGCCCGTCTTCATTGCGCAGAACGAGGCGGACAGGGACGGTCCGCGAATGGGGGTCCACCTCGCGGCCCACCCAGTCGACCTTGCCCTGGAGCTTCCGTCCGGGGAGGGCCGCGAAGGTGATCTCGGCGAGAGATCCCCTCCGCACCTGGGCGGCGTCCCTCTCCGGCGCCTGCACGATCAGCCAGAGGCTCGAAAGATCGGCGATCCGGAAGAGAGGCCGGGAGGGATCGGCCGTCTGGCCCTGGACCGCGGTGCGCTCCAGCACCGTCCCGGAGAGCGGAGAGAGCAGGGCGAAGCCGGACGGCCCGCCGGGCTTGCCGCCGCCGACTCCCAGAGCCTCCACGGCCGCCTCGGCGGCCCGCAGCTCCGCCTCCGCCTCGGCCGCGCCGGCTTCGGCGCGCTGGAGGTCGCCGGCCGAGACGATCCTCTCCGCGGCCAGCCCGCGCTTCCTCTCCACGGTCTGGCGGGCGAGCTCCGCCCGGGCCGCGGCGGCCGTCCTCCGGGCCCGCGCCTGGCCCAGCTCCACGCTCTGCAGCTCGGCCAGAGTCTGGCCGCGGCGCACGGATTGCCCCGGGCTCGCCACGAGACGGACGACGCGGGCCGGGATCGGCGTGCCGACCTCCGCATAGGCCTGCTCGTTCACTTTCAGCTCACCGGGGGCCGTCACCCCCTCGCCGCCCGGCCGCAGCTCGGCGGGTGACGTGGTGAGCTTGAGGTCGCGGAGCACCTCGGCGTCCACGGCGAGGACTCCTTCCTCCGGCTTGTTCTCCGGCTTGTTTTCCTCGGGGGTGTGCTTCGCCTCTTCAGGCCCTGCTGTCTCGCCTCCGCAGCGGGCGAGAGGGAGGAGCAGAGCAATGGACATTAACAACAGCAGCCAGACTCTCGTGTCTCGGGTCTTCATTGCAGGGCTCCAGTGGCCGCCTCGAGCTCGAGGCGCGTCAGCGACGCGGCCGAGGAGGCGGTCCAGATAGGCGAGGCTCGCGAACAGGTCAGCCCGCACGCCGCCAAGGCGTGGGGACGCGGTGCAAAGGAGGGCCTGTGCTAGAGCGGAGAGGGCTTCGGAACGTGGAAGACGTCGCGCGAACGGAAGGAGGGAGACGAGCTGTCCTGCGGGTCCGGCATCGCGGCGGCCGGCGCGGGTTGCAGGGCCACCAGGACCGGAGCCGTCAGGACGGACGGGCTGTGGACGCAGCAGGAACAGCAGGACGGTGCGCAGCAATCCTGGGCGGCCTGGTGGGCGCCCCAGAGGCAGTCCGCGCACGAGCCCGCGACAGCCGCCAAGGGCAGCAGGAACGCCAGGGCCGCGAGCAGCACGGCGAGGCGGTAGGCGGGGCGGCGCCGGATTGGCGGCATCGGCGGCATTGGCGGCATCGGCGGGATCTTACACGATCCCCGGCTTGCGGACCGTGAGGTTTCCCCTCTATGCTGATCGCGTGAGCCGTACCGGTCGCTTTCTCCTCCTGATGCTCCTCGCCTGGTCGCTGGTACCGGGCGGGCTCGAGCTTGTGGAGGATGGTGTCCATCTCGCTCTGTATGGGGACTTCGTCCACGACCAGAGCGCCGGCGGCAATCACCAGCCGTTCCAAAAAGAACATGGATGCGGCGGCGGCTTTCACCTCTGCTCGTGCTGCCTGAGCCAGCTTGCCGAGCCTGCGGCCGTGCGTTTCAGCTCCCTGTCCATGAGCCTGGTGACCGCGCCGGCCGTCGCGGTGGATGCCTTCTGTCTCCTCGGCCATCCGCGCACCCCCGAACAGCCTCCCCGCGCCTGAATCCCGCCGTAGAGCCTGAGCCTGCCGTCCGCGAAGCCCGCGGCGGGGCTCGCGCATCGCTTTCTCCGCTTTTTCAGGTGGATCAGGAGAATCATTCATGGCGAGGATTTCGGCTGTTGGTGCATGGCTGCTGCTCATCTTGGCGGCAGCGCAGGGAATCGCGCAGGAGCCGGCCGCTCAGCTCACGCTGGAGCAGGCCCTGCAGGTGGCGTTCGAGCGCAGCCCGGTGCTCAGGGCGCAGCGCGCGGAGGTGGCGGAGGCCGAGGGGCGTCTGGTGGCCGCCCGCACGATGGTGTTCAATCCCGCGCTCTCTGTGGACGCGGCGAGCCGCCGTGGGCCGGGGGCACGGAGCACAGACCGCGGCATCGAGGTGAGCCAGGAGATCGAGAGATCGCGGAGTCCAGGGCCGCCGTCGACCGCGTCACCGCCGAAGGGGAGGCGGCGCGCCTGGCCGTCCAGCAGGAGGTCGCCGCGGCATACGCCCGCTACCAGGCGAGCAGCGCCGCGGCGGCGGGGCTCGGCCAGCAGGTGATCGGCAGCCTCGAAGAGAACCTCCGGCTGCTCCAGCGCTCGCTGGAAGCCGGGAAGATCAATCGCACCGAGCTGTTCCTCTTCCGTCGTGAATTCGTCGAAAGCCAGCGCGAGTACCTGGACGCCGTGAGCTCCGCCTGGCAGGCCCGCGTGCAGCTCGATCTCGCCGCGGGCCGCCTGCCCATCTCCACTCTCACCAACCGGAGCATCGAGCCATGACGCGCACGACGAAACATTGGACGTTCGGAACGTTCGGAACGGTCGGACTACTGGCCGCCTGTCTCGTTCTCTCGCCGGCGGTGTCCTGCTCGCGCGGCGAAAAGCCGGCGGAGCCGCAGGTGACGCAAGAGAAGGCTGCGCCGGAAGAGGCGCACGATCCGAGCCTGGTCACGCTCACGGCCGAGGCCCAGGCGCGAGGCCGGATCACCGCCGCCCCGGTCGAGGCCAAGGCGCTCGATCCCGAAATGGAGACCACGGGACAGGTCGGTTTCGACGAGGACCGGGTCGCTCACGTCAGCCCGCGCATCGCGGGCCGCATCACCTCCGTGCGGGTCACCCTGGGGCAACGGGTGAGCCAGGGCGAAACCCTGGCGGTGCTCGATTCGGTCGAGCTCGGCCGGGCGAAGGCGGACTACCAGCAAGCCAAAGCCCGCGAGGAGCTGACGAGCGAGACCTATGAGCGGGAGCGGAAGCTCGCCGCCGACAAGATCTCCTCCGAGCAGGAGGTGCTCACGGCGCGGGCCGCGCACCTGGAGGCCGCGGCCGAGCTGCGGCGCGCCGAGCAGACGCTGCACCTCTTCGGCCTGTCCGACCGCCAGGTCCGCAGCGGGCAGACCGGCGAGACGGGCTCATCCCTCTCTCCCGTCTCCTCGCCCTTCAACGGCACGATCGTCGAAAAAGAGGCCAGCATCGGCGAGATGGTGAGCCCGGAGAGGAAGCTCTTCACGGTGGCCGACCTGGGCCGCGTCTGGATCTGGATCGACGTCTTCGAGAAGGATCTGGCGCGCGTCCATCTCGACGACGGGGTCGCCGTCACGGTCGACGCCTACCCCGGGGAGACGTTCGCGGGCAAGGTCACGTTCCTCGGCGGCGGCGTCGACGCCGGAACGCGGACGGTCCGGGCGCGCCTCGTCGTCGACAACCGGGACGGCCGCTTGCGCCCGGGCCTGTTCGCGCGCATCCGCCTGTCCGACCCGCACGGGAAGCCGGCGGAAGGGACCGCGGTGCCGGTCGTCGCCGAGAGCGCTCTGCAACGCGAGGGAGACGGCTTCGTCGTCTTCGTGGTGGGGGGCGAGCGGCGCTATCACAAGCGGCCGGTGCGCACCGGCCGGCGGGCGGGCGGTCTCATCGAGATCCTGGACGGAGTGAAACCGGGTGAGCGGGTGGTCGTCGAAGGCGCGTTCCTGCTGGCTTCCGAAGCCGCCAAAGAGACTCTCGGCGAAGGCGAGGATTAGGCCGCCATGATTCGGCGCATCATCGATTTTTCGCTCGACAACCGTTTTCTCGTCCTCGTCGCGTGGCTGCTCCTGGTCGGCATCGGAGTCAACGCGTTGCGGACCTTGCCCATCGACGCGGTGCCGGACGTCACCAATGTCCAGGTGCAGGTGCTCACCAACAGCCCCGGCCTGGCTCCCGAGGAGGTCGAGAAGCTCATCACGTTTTCGGTGGAGACCGCGATGAGCGGCCTGCCGCGGATCGAAGAGATCCGCTCGGTTTCGAAGTTCGGCCTCTCGGCCGTGACCGTGGTCTTCGAGGAGGGGACGGACATCTACTGGGCCCGGCAGCTCGTCGGCGAGCGCCTGGTCGCCGCGCGGGAGCAGATCCCCGAGGGCTACGGCGAGCCGGAGATGGGGCCGATCTCCACCGGGCTCGGCGAGATCTACCAGTTCGAGGTCAAGGGCGATCCCGCGTGCCCGCCCGGGGCGCCGGACACCGAAGCCTGCTACTCCCCCATGGAGCTGCGGACCATCCTGGACTGGATCGTCAACTACCGGCTCCGCTCGGTGCCCGGAGTCGTCGAGGTCAACTCGTTCGGCGGCGAGCTGAAGACCTACCAGGTGACGCTCGATCCGGAACGGCTCGTCGCCTACGGGTTGTCGGTGGGCGACGTCTTCAAGGCGCTGGAGGCCAACAACCGCAATGTGGGCGGCGGCTACATCGCCCATCGCGGCGAGCAGTATCTGATCCGCGGCGAGGGCCTGCTGACGACTCTCCAGGACGTCGCGGACGTCGTCGTCGCGCATGGCGAGGGGGGCACTCCGGTCTACGTCGGCAATCTCAGCAAAGTGGAGCTCGCCCCCATGATCCGGCAGGGCGCGGTGACGCGCGACGGCCGCGGGGAGGCCGTGGTGGGCATCGTCATGATGCTCATGGGAGAAAACTCGCGGGTGGTCTCCGACCGGGTGAACGAGAAAATCAAGGAGATCCAGAAGACGCTTCCCAAAGGGGTCACGATCGACACGTTCTACGACCGTACGGATCTCGTCCAGCGGACGATTCACACGGTGGGGAAGAACCTTCTGGAAGGCGGCCTGCTGGTGATCCTCGTGCTCTTGCTGCTGCTCGGCAGCCTGCGCGGCGGCCTGATCGTGGCCGCCGCGATCCCGCTCTCGATGCTGGCCGCCTTCATCGCCATGAAGGCGGCGGGGATCTCGGGTAATCTGATGAGCCTGGGGGCGATCGACTTCGGGCTGATCGTCGACGGCTCGGTGGTGATGATCGAGAACATCTTCCGGGTGGTTCACGAACGCCGCGGCGAGCGCGAAGTGTCGCATCTCGAAAAGGTGCGGTCGGCGGCCCATCAAGTCGCCCGGCCGGTCGTTTTCGCCGTCGGCATCATCATGATCGTCTACCTGCCTCTCCTCGCGCTGCGCGGCGTGGAAGGCAAGATGTTCCGGCCGATGGCGCTCACCGTGGTCTTCGCGCTCGCGGCCTCGCTGGTGTGCGCCTTGACGCTGATGCCGGTGCTCGCCAGCTTCTTTCTCAAGAATGTCTCGGAGAAGGAGCCGGTGCTGTTCCGGTGGTTCCAGCGCGGCTACCTTCCCCTGCTCAACAAAGCCGTGGCTCGCAAGGGCGTAACCGTCTCCGCCGCGGTGGGGCTGTTCCTGTTGAGCGCCGTCCTGATCCCGTTCCTGGGATCGGAGTTCATCCCCCGCCTCGACGAGGGGGCGCTCGCCATGCAGGTCTGGCGCGTGCCGAGCATCTCGCTCGAACAGTCGAACGAGATCAGCACGATGGCGGAGCAGGTGCTCAAGAAGGAGTTTTCCCAGGAGGTGTCGACCGTCATCTCGCGCACGGGCCGGCCGGAGATCGCGACCGATCCGATGGGCGTCGAGGTGAGCGATACGTTCATCATTCTCAAGCCGCGCGAGCAGTGGCGGTTCAAGAACCGCGAAGAGCTGGTGCAGGCGATCGACGCTGCAATGAAGAAGAACGTCCCGGGCGCGGTTTTCAGCTATTCCCAGCCGATCGAGCTGCGCGTCTCGGAGCTGATCTCCGGCGTGCGCTCCGACGTCGCGGTGCATCTCTATGGCGACGACATCGGTCTGCTCAAGAGCAAGGCCGACGAGATCGTCCGCGCGCTCCAGAAAGTTCCCGGAGCGGCGGACGTCAAGGCGGAGCAGACGGTGGGGCTCCCGATGCTGCGGATCATCATCGACCGTCAGGCCATCGCCCGCTATGGCATCAACGCGGAGGACGTGCTCGACGTGGTGGAGACGGTGGGCGGCAAGTCGGCCGGGGTGATTCTGGAGGGGCAGAGGCGGTTCGTGCTCCAGGTCCGCTTCTCCGAGGAGATCCGCCGCGATCTCGACCGCATCCGTGAGCTGCGGGTGTCGGCGCCGGCAGGCGAGGGGATGCCCCCGCGGCTGATCCCCCTCTCCCAGCTTGCCACGATCCGGATCGAAGATGGCCCGGCACAGATCAGCCGCGACAACATCAGCCGCCGGATCAACGTGGAGGCCAATGTGCGCGGCCGCGACCTGGGCTCGTTCGTGGCGGACGCCCAGAAAGCCGTCCAGAAGGATGTCAAGCTCCCTCCGGGTTGGTCGATCGAGTGGGGCGGGCAGCTCGAGAACCTGCAGGCGGCGTCGGCGCGTCTGGCGGTGCTGGTGCCGCTCGCCCTGCTGCTCATCTTCGTCCTCCTCTATTCGACGTTCGGCTCGGTGCGCCTGGCGGCTCTCATCTTCCTGAACGTCCCGCTCGCGGTGACCGGCGGCATCTTCGCCCTCGCTCTGCGTGGCTATCCTTTCTCGATTTCCGCCGGAGTGGGATTCATCGCTCTCTTTGGCGTCGCCGTGCTCAATGGCGTGGTGCTGATCTCCTACGTGGTGCAGAAACGCCGCGAGGGGCTCGATCCCGAGCAGGCGGCCATGGAAGGTGCACGCATCCGCCTGCGGCCGGTTTTGATGACGGCGATGGTGGCCTCGTTGGGTTTCATCCCGATGGCCCTGGCGAGCAGCGCGGGCGCCGAGGTCCAGCGTCCGCTCGCCACCGTCGTCATCGGCGGGCTCGTCACATCCACTCTTCTGACTCTTCTCGTGCTGCCGGCGATCTACGGCCGGTTCGCGGCAAAGAGGTGAAATTTCCCGCGGGCGAGATGTGCTATCGTCCGCCCGACTGTGGGCGCCGCCGTTGGCCCGTGGTCTCCCGACATGAGACGAAGCCTTCTGACTCTCCTGCTCCTCTTCGCGACCGGCCTGGGCCTGATCGCGGGGCCTCATCCCTGCCACGCACGGCAGGCGAGGCCGGAGGCTGCGAAGGAGTCTTGCCATGCGCACACGAAGGCTGCGGGGCCATCCCGCGGTCCCGCCTCCGCCGGTCCCGTCAGCCCGGACTGTTGTGGCTCGCTCTGTGAGAACGTCTGCCACATGGCGGCGGTGATCACCGCGCAGCACCCCCTGCGGACCGTGGAGCCCGTAGCGGAGATGACCGCCTCGGTGCTCGACTGCTCCCTCCCCTTGTTTTCCCACTCGATCGACCACGTCCCCTGGCCTAGCCGTTCGGCCTGATCCCTCTGTCGTGGTGTGTCCGCCGGACGTTCGCCGGTGGAGAGGATTCCTGTGCAGGATCGTGAAGAAGGAGGCTTTTGCAATGGCGATAAAAGCGTGTGCGGCCGGGCTGGTCCTCGTCTCCCTGATCGGGTGGCCGCCGGGCATGGCCGCCGCCGAGACCGTTTCACCCGGGCAGCCGGCGGCGACCCTGCGTCCCGATGCGCTCGACGCTCCGGCCGCGACGTCCGTGGCCGACGCTCGACGGGCAGCGGAAATGTCCGAGGGGATGAAGGGCATGGGCGGTCACGGCGGGGGCACGTACCGTCAGGTCGACGCAGGCCGCGGCCCGGAGGCCGAGGCCGGCAAGGATGCCGGGGGCGCGGTGGAGGATGCGGACGCGGTCTATGCGTGCCTGATGCACCCGGAAGTCACCAGCACGGCCCCGGGGAAGTGCCCGAAGTGCGGGATGACACTGGTGAAAAGGAGGAAGGGATGAGACAGCGATGGGGGCGTGGAGCCTGGGTCATCGCCGCGGCCTTGCTGGCCGCCGGCTGCGCCTCGGTGCCGCGCGACGCCGGCATCGGCGAGGTGCGGAAGACGGTCGAGGAGCAGAGCGGGCAACATCTCGTCTGGAGCCCGGAGCAGCCGATCGAGCCTCCCGGCGACGAGACGCTACGTCCGCTCCTGGAAGGGGAGCTCACCGTCGACCGCGCGGTCGAGGTGGCGCTCGCCAACAACCGGGATCTCCTCGCCACGCTCGAAGAGCTGGGCGTGGCGCGGGCCGATCTCATCGCGGCGAGCACCGTCCGCAATCCGGTCTTCGACGGCGAGGTGCGATTTCCCGCCAATCCCAGGAATCCCTTCGAGCTCGCGCTCACGCAGACCCTGGTCGACCTGTTTCAACTGCGCAAGCGGCGCGCCCTGGGACAGGCCGCGTTCGAGGCCGCCCGGCTGCGGGTGACGGGCGCGGTGCTCAGCTTCGCCGCCGAGGTGAGGGCGGACTACTACACGGTGCAGGCGGCGCAGCAGGCGCTCGCCCAGCAGCGGACGATCACCGGCGCGGCGGAAGCCTCGGCCGAGCTTTCGGCGCGGCAGCATGACGCGGGCAACATCTCCGATCTCGACCTCGAATCCGAACAGGCGAGCTACGAGAGGACCAAGCTCGACCTCGCCCGCGCCGAGCTCGAAGAGCTCCAGAGCCGCGAGCGGCTGCTGGCCGATCTCGGCGTGCTGCAGAGCATGCCGCTGACGCTGGCGGCCCAGGTGCCGCCCGCGGAAGGCGGGCAGGAACGCTCTCTCGAAGAGGTGGAAGCCGCCTTCCCGCGCCGCCTCGACGTCTTGCTCGCGCAGGCCGAGGTGGAGTCCGCCCGCCGGTCGTTGCCGCTGGCCCGCGCTTCCGCCTGGGACGAGCTCGCGCTCGGCGTGCACCACGATCGCGAATCCGATGGGGCCATCACGACCGGACCCTCCGTGGTCCTCCCGATCCCGCTGTTCGACCGCGGCCTGGCCGGCCGGACGCGCGCGGCCGCCACCTTGCGGATGGCCGAGCAGCGGCTGCATGGGCTGACCGTCACCGCGCATGCGGAGGCGCGGGCCGCGCGCGAGCGCCTGCTCGAAGCGCGAGCGCGGGCCGACTATCTCCGCACCGTCGTCGTGCCGCGCCGGCAACGGATCCTGTCCCTGACGCAACTGGAATACAACACGATGTTGCGCGGCGTCTTCGACCTGATCCGTGCCCGGCAGGGGCTCTCCGACGCCCTCCACGAGCAGGTGCTGGCCGTCCGCGATTACTGGCTGGCGCGCACCGAGCTCGACGCCGCGGTGAGCGGCGTGCGCGGTTTCTCCCGGCAGAAAACCCAAGACCATGAGTGAGGAGAGAGCGATGATTTCGAGACGCAACGTGCTCGCTTCCGGAGCGGCGATGCTCACGGCCGGCGCCGCCAACCTGCTGCGGAGCAACCCTCTGCTCGCCGCCGCCGCCGCCCGCCGCCAGGCCGCCGGCCAAGGCAAGAGCAAAGACAACTACGTCCCGGTGGTGACCCCCAACGGCTCGGCTCTGCCCTGGCGCTGGGAGGATGGCTGTAAAACCTTTCACCTGATCCCCGAGCCCGTGGTGCGCGAGTTTGCTCCCGGGTTGCGGGTGAATTGCTGGGGATACAACGGCCAGACGCCCGGCCCCACCATCGAAGCCGTGGAAGGGGACCGCGTGCGGATCTACGTCGAGAACCGCCTCCCCGAGCCGACGTCCATGCACTGGCACGGCGTCCTCCTGCCGAACGGCATGGACGGCGTCGTCGGCCTCAACCAGCGCCGCATCGAGCCCGGAGAGACCTTCAAGTACGAATTCGTGGTGCGGCAGCACGGCACCCAGATGTATCACCCGCACTTCGACGAGATGGTGCAACAGTCGATGGGAATGATGGGTTTTCTCATCTTTCATCCGCGGCGCCCGCCGCGCCGAGTGGATCGCGACTTCGCGATCTTCCTCAACGAGTGGTTCATCAAGCCCGGCACCTCGACCCCCGACCCGACGATGATGCTCGACTTCAACGTCTTCACTTTCAACAGCCGGGTTTTCCCCGGCACCGAGCCGCTGCTCGTCCGGCTCGGCGACCGCGTGCGCTTCCGGTTCGCCAACATCAGCATGGATTCCCACCCGATCCACCTCCATGGGCACAAATTCCACTGGACCGGGAGCGACGGCGGACCGCTGCCGGAGACGGCGTGGATCCCCGAGACCACCATCAACGTCCCGCCCGGCACCACCCGCGACGTGGAATTCGTCGCCGACAATCCCGGCGACTGGGCGATGCACTGCCACAAGATGCACCACACGATGAACCAGATGGGGCACGACTTGCCGATCCTGACCGGCGTCGACCAGTCCGGAGTGACCGGGAAGATGGAGAAACTGGTCCCCGGTTACATGGAGATGGGCAGCACGGGCATGGGGGACATGATGGACATGGGCAAGCCGCGCAATACGCTGATGATGGGAGGGGGAGAAGGTCCGTACGGCGAGATCTTCATGGGCGGCATGTTCACCCTCCTCAAGATCCGCGAGGGGCTGCGGAGCACCACGGAGGACCCCGGATGGTACGAGCACCCCGCGGGAACGGTGGCCGCGCCGGTCGGCGAGCGGCAGGCGGCGGCGCGCCCAGGGAGGAGCCCGCGCTGGTCTCCGCCGGGCGGCGAGGCGACGTTCGACGTGGTCCGGGCGGCTGAGCCTCTGTCCGGTTCCGGGACACCGGCGTGCCAGCAGCGGACAGCTCGGAGCGGGCCGTAAAGCCCGCGCAACTCCTTTAAATCGTTGTTTTTCCTGCGCTTAACTCAATTTGCAACTGATGGCACGCGACGTGCGTAGAAGGGGGGTGCAAGTCAAGAGGAGAGGACGATGGACAAACCTAGAGTTGGACAAGTCGAAAAACGCCGGCTGCGGCGGTTGATTCTTTTGGCGGTGCTCGCCGTCATCATCGCCGGTATCTCCGTGGGAGCCGTGCGCGCACCGAAGGCTCTGCCCACGCTCGATAAAGCTTCGTTGTTCCTGGGCAAGGTGGAACGTGGACCCATGCTGCGCGAGGTGCGCGGCGCCGGGCAGTTGGTGCCGGTGGACATCCGCTGGATCGCCGCGCCGGTCGACGGCCGCATCGAGAGCATCCCGGCCCTCCCGGGCGTGGCCGTGCAGTCGGACACGATCCTGATGGTGCTCAGCAATCCGGAGGTCGAGCAGAGCGCGTTCGAGGCGGAGTCGAATCTCCACGCGGCGGAAGCCGACCTTCTGAACCTGCGGGCGCAACTCGCCGGCGCTTTGCTCAACCAGCAGGCGCAGATGGCGGCGGCCGATTCCGAGGATGAGCAGGCCAGGTTGCAGGTGGAGGCCGATCAGAAGCTCTACGACAAGCAGATCATCCCCGAGCTCAACCTCAAGCGCTCCCGCCTGCGCGCCGATCAGCTCGGCAAGCAGAGCCGGATCGAGAAGGAGCGCTTCCAGAAGACCGAGAGCTCGAACCAGGCGCAGATCGCGGCCCAGGAAGCGCGCGTGGGCCAGCTCCGCGCTCTCCATGAGCTGCGCCGTCAGCAGGTGGAGTCGCTCAAGGTGCGCGCCGGCATTCCCAGCGTGCTCCTGGAGCTGCCGGTGCAGGTCGGCCAGCGGGTTCCCGCCGGCACCAATCTCGCCCGCGTGGCGCGGCCCGAGCTGCTCAAGGCCGAGGTGCGCATCCAGGAGACGCAGGCGAAGGACGTGACGGTCGGCCGCCGGGTTTCGATCGACACGCGCAACGGCATCGTGCCCGGCCACGTGGAGCGCGTCTCGCCGTCTGCGCAGGAAGGACAGGTGACGATGGACGTAGCTCTCGACGGACCGCTCCCGGCGGGCGCGCGACCCTACTTGCAGATCGACGGCACGATCGAGATCGAGCGCCTGGCCGACGTCCTCTTCGTGGGCCGGCCGAGCTTTGCGCAGCCGGGCGGCAAGGTCGAAGTGTTCAAGCTCATCAAAGGGGGCGAGGAGGCCGTCCGCGTCCCGGTCGAATTCGGCAAGCTGTCCGTCAACACAGCCCAAATTCTCAATGGTCTCGCCGCGGGTGACGAGATCATTTTGTCCGATACCAACCAGGTCGACGGTTTCAAGACCGTCCGCCTGAAGCAATAAGTCACAGCGGCGAACAACCTCCCTTCACAGGCTGCCGCGATCACGGCAGCCTCTTTTTTTTGGAGGGTGGTAGTACCATGGAGGCATGCGATCCCACCTCCGGATTCCGGTCTTTCTCGCGGTCTTCCTCACCTGTTCCTCGGCCTGGGCCGCCCGCGAGTGCGCGATGGTCCACAAGGGGAGCGGCTGGCAGCGGGGCAAGCTGGTCAAGATTCAAGTCGAGGAGCGGGCGGAGGGGCCGGCGGGAGAATCGGCGGCCGGCACGGCGGCCGGCGGGCAGCTTCTCCGTCTCACCGTGAAGGCCGGCGCGGTGAGTTACGTCGCGCGTTGCGCCGTGGGGACCGACGGTTGTGATCCCGCGGCGCTTGAAGGCGCGGACGAGATCTCCTTTGTGATTCTGGGGAAGACACCGGAAACCAGGCGACTGGTCTTTCCGCGGCCGGACGGCCATCTGCTCTGCGCGCCATTGGGGCGGCCGGGGATGTGATCCCCGGCCTTGCCCCGGACGTCATTTGCAGGAAAGACTAGTTTCCGGCGTTGTCGAGCGCCCAGAAGACGTGCGTGATGACCTTGTTCCCGTTGCCGAAGTCCTGCTCGTGGACGGTGAACAGGGCGTTACCCTTCTTGACCGACTTGACCACCGGGCCCCACTGTTCCACGTTGGACAGGATCAGGTTCCGCATGGCCGGGGAAACGCCCTTCGGCAGCGCCGAGCCGACGGTGGTGGTGGTGTCGAGGTGGGTGTAGATGGTCACCAGCTCGGCGTAGTCGTGCGTGTTCGGATGCTGGTTGGAGGTCGGATCGTTCGTGTAGTCCATGCAGGTGTTGAGGTTGGCGTTGTTGAAGTCCGTATCCTGGTGGTCGAGGCCGAAGGTGTGGCCGACTTCCTGGCAGGAGACGAGGTTGCGCCACGCCGGGGTGTTGTACATCGCGGTGTTGAAATAGGTGTCGTTCAGCTTGACATAGGCCTGGGTGATGTGGGTGCCACCGGTGATGGAGATCCCGGCGATGCCGAGCCAGCCGTTGTTGCCATACGTCGAGTTGCAGACTTCCACCCGGCCGGCCGTGGCCTTGCAGGTCCTCGCGGTGGTGCCGCCCGTGACTTTCGTCAGGTTGAGAACCGTCGAGCTGGTCCAGTCCGAGATGGTCGTATTGAGATACGAATCCCAAGCCGTCCCTACATTGTCGCCGACCTTCAGGGTGAACGGATTGATCGTGCGCGCCCAATGGTAGCCGCCCCAGGAGTGGGTCTCCCCCGTGGCCTGACCCGCGGAAGCGAGGGTGGGAACAACAGCCACCGCGAGGACCAGGCCCATCATGAGAAAATTCTTGTACCGGCTGGACATAAAGATCTCCTTCTCAAGGTTCATGAGACACAACCCGCTGCCCGCACCCGCGGACAGTCCGGAACCGTCGAGGCAGGCCGGTGGAGTCATCCTCTCCGCCGGTCAGCCTGAGCGTCTGTTCGTGTTGGGGCCGTCCCCCCACTACTGTATGTGCCGCAGACGGCCGAAACGGGACAGGCAATTCCTGCAAGTGTGGCCAGTCCTTGTCAGCCGGGGCGATGGCGATAGGATGCGCAGCGTCTCGGTCCATCTCCTCCGGAGGATTACGATGCGTCGATTCGCCCTTGCCGTTCTTCTGGCCGCCGCCCCCCTCGCCGCCCAGACCCGTGTGCCCGCGGAGCTCAAGCCCGACCTCACCCAGCCCATCGACGCCGAGGCCACGGCGAAGATCCGCCAGTACACGACGGCGCCGGAATTCAACTCGCCGCTCACCGACTACCTGCCGGCCTCCGCCACCGTGCCGAGCCCGGGCGCGGTGCTCGGCGACGTCGCGGGGGCGCCGGGGATCCTGCCGTACACGGCGGACGTCAACCGCTACTTCCAGATGCTCGCGGCGGCGAGCCCGCGGGTGCGGGTGGTGTCGATCGGGAAGAGCGAGGAGGGGCGCGAGCGGATCGCGGTGGCGGTCAGCTCGGAGGCGAATCTCCAGAAGCAGCAGGAGAACGGCGAGCGCCTCGCGCAGCTCGCCGACCCGCGGCTTCTCAATCTCGACGGTACCTTCGATGACAAGCGCGCCGAGAGCCTGATCACGGCGAGCGTGCCGGTCTACTACATCACGGGCACCATCCACTCGCCGGAGACCGGCGCGCCCACGGCGCTGATGGAGCTCGCCTATCGCCTGGCGGTCGACGAGAGCCCGTACATCCGCGCCATCCGCGACAACGTGATCACGCTCATCACCCCCGTCGTCGAGGTCGACGGCCGCGACCGCATGGTGGACGTCTACCGCTGGCACCTCGCGCATCCCGGGGCGAAGCCGCCGCTGCTGACCTACTGGGGCCACTATGTGGCGCACGACAACAACCGCGACGCCATGGGCATGACGCTCTCCCTGACCCGGCAGGTGCTCGACACCTATCTCGGCTGGCACGCCCAGGTACTGCACGACCTCCATGAGTCCGTGCCGTTCCTCTACGACAACACCGTCGGCGACGGCCCGTACAACGCCTGGGTCGATCCTCTCCTCACCAACGAATGGCAGCTCTTCGGCTGGACCAACGTGGCGCAGATGACGAAGCTCGGCATGCCGGGGGTGTACACCCACGGCGATTTCGACACCTGGAGCCCGGGCTACCTGATGTTCCTCGCCGCCATGCACAACGGCGTCTCGCGGCTCTACGAGACCTTCGGCAACGGCGACGCCGACACCGAGACGCGCGAGCTCGATGCGAGCGACACCTCGCGCACCTGGTATCGCCAGGACCCGCCGTACCGCACCGTCTCCTGGTCCCAGCGCAACAACAACAATTATGAGCAGACCGGCCTCCTGGTCTCCCTGGCCTTCACGGCGGAGAACCGCGAGCAGCTTCTGCGGAGCTTCTGGGCCAAGAGCAAAAGGTCGATCACCAAGCCGGAGCGCGAAGGTCCGGCGGCGTACGTCTTTCCCGCCGACGACCACCGGCCGGGCGCCCAGGCCGAGCTGCTCCGCGTCCTGCAGCTTCAGCACGTGGAGATCTCGCGCGCCGACAAGGCGTTGACGGTACCCCTGGAGATCAAGGACGCGAAGGACAAGGCGCCCGAGAAGCGGACCTTCCCGGCCGGCAGTTATGTCGTGCGCATGGACCAGCCGTTCAGCCGTGCCGCCGACGCTCTGCTCGACCGCCAGTACTGGAGCCCGGACGATCCGCAGAAGCATCCGTATGACGACACCGGCTGGAGCTTTCCGGCGCTCTTCGACACGGAGGCCGTCCGCGTCACCGACCGCCAGGTGCTGGCGGCGCCGATGAGCCGCGTCGACGCGCCGGTCCGCGCGCGCGGCGGCGTCACCGGCGGCGGACCGGTCTTCGTCATCGCCCAGCGTGGTGATGACGCGATGATCCGGCTCCGCTACGCCCTCGGCGATTCTCCGGGAACGACGGTCGAAGCCGCCGCCGAGCCGTTCAAGGCTGGCGGGCACGACTATCCGCGCGGCACCTGGCTGGTGCGGGGGATCGAGAAAGACGCTCTCGATCACCTGGCCTCCGACCTCGGCCTCGCGGTTGATGCGATCGCCGCCGCGCCGAAAGTCGCCACGCGGTCCATCGCGAAGCCGCGCATCGCCCTTCTGCACACCTGGCTCAACGCCCAGACCGAGGGCTGGTGGCGCCAGCGTCTCGATCTCCTGAAAATCCCTTACGACTACATCAGCACCCAGGACGTCGCCGCCGAGCCGAGCCTCGCGGCGCGTTACGACGCGATCCTCTTCCCGCCCGTGGGCGTCGGAGATCCACTGCGCATCGTCAGCGGCCTGCCCATGGGAGAAGGATGGGGCGAGCCGATGCCCTGGAAGACCACGGCGGAGACCCCGAACCTCGGCACCATCGACGCCACTGACGACCAGCGCCCCGGCCTGGGCTTCGCCGGTCTCGACCACCTGCGCCGGTTCGTCGAGCAGGGAGGCCTCCTCGTCGCCGTCGAGGACACCGCGCAGCTCCTCATCAACACCGGCATGGCGCCCGGCGTGCGCGTCGCCGCTGCGAAAGGCCTCCGCGTCGTCGGCAGCGTTCTCGACGCGCGCTTTCCCGACCCCGCCTCCCCGCTCGTCGACGGCCTGGGCGACCGGCTGTCCGTCTACAGCGCCGAGGGGATGAGCTTCGAGCTGAGCAACCAGGCGATGGGAGGCTGGGCGCAGGAGGAGAGCGATCGCCCGACCGGCCGCGGCGGCCCCAAGGACACCGACGCCCCGCAGGGCCGGCCCGGCCAGCCGCCGCCGCCTGCTCCGGCGAAAGTCGAGCGCTGGGAAGCACGGCCGCTCAGCATCGAGGAGAAGCGCAACAACCGCGTGCAGATCCCCGAGCCTCTCCGCCCGCGCACCGTGGTCCGTTTCGGCGACGCTGGCGATCTCCTCGTCTCCGGCCTCCTCCAGAACGGCGGCGAGCTCGCCCGCCGCGCCGCGGTCGTCGAGGTCCCCCTCGGCAAGGGGCACCTGCTCCTCTTCGCCATCAATCCCATCTGGCGTGGCTCGACGATCGGCAGCCATCCGCTGGTATGGAACGCGATCCTGCAGCATCAATTTCTGGCGCCGGAGCCTACCCGGAAGGAGGTGGCCGGGTCTCTGCATGCACAGTAAGCTGGTGTCGTCCAGCGAGCGCCGTCCTGGCGCTGAGGGAGAAGCGAATCATGAGCATCGCATCGGACGTAGACGTCAGCAGCACCTCTCCGTTTGAGCAGGAAGTCAGCGCGGCGCAGCACGCCTTCGACGCCCCCCGCTTCGCGGGGATCGTCCGTCTCTATACGGCACGTCAGGTGGTGGAGCAGCGCGGCACGATCGCCGTCGACTACACGGTGGCGCGCGAGGCGGCGGCGGCGTTCCATGACCGCCTGCGCGCGCTGTTCGCCGGGCGCAAGAGCATCACCACCTTCGGTCCCTACTCACCGGGCCAGGCGGTGACCATGAAGCGCATGGGGATCGAGGGGATCTACCTCGGCGGCTGGGCGACCTCCGCCAAGGGCTCCACCTCCGAGGACCCCGGGCCCGATCTCGCGAGCTACCCCTTGAGCCAGGTGCCCGACGAGGCCGCGGTGCTGGTGCGCGCCCTGCTCACGGCGGACCGCAATCAGCAGTTCCTGCGCCTGCGCATGACCGAATCGCAGCGCGCCGCAGCACCGGTCCACGATTTCCGCCCCTTCATCATCGCCGACGCCGACACCGGCCATGGCGGCGATCCCCACGTGCGCAACCTGATCCGCCGCTTCGTCGAGGCCGGCGTTCCGGGCTACCACATCGAGGACCAGCGCCCGGGCACCAAGAAGTGCGGCCACCAGGGCGGCAAGGTCCTGGTCCCCTCGGACGAGCAGATCAAGCGCCTCAACGCCGCCCGCTTCCAGCTCGACGTCATGCGCGTCCCCGGCATCATCGTCGCCCGCACCGACGCCGAGGCGGCCAATCTGATCGACAGCCGCGCCGACGAGCGCGACCAGCCGTTCCTCCTCGGCGCCACGAATCTCGACCTTCCGTCCTACAAGTCCTGCTACCTGGCGCTCCTGCGGCACTTCTACGAGCTCGGCATCCGGGAGATCAACGGCCACCTCCTCTACGCCCTCTCCGCCGGCGAATACGCCGCCGCCGGCGACTGGCTGGCGCGCCGTGGAATCCTGGACCTGGTCGTCGCAGCGGTCTCGGCCTTCCGCGCCAGCCCGCCGCCGCCGATCGACCAGCTCGACAAAATCGTCGACAAGATCGAGTCGCGCCTGGTCGAAGTCTGGGAGGAAGATGCCCACCTCCAGACCTACGGCGACATGGTGGCCGACCGTCTCGACTTCCGCGAGAGCGAAGGGGACCAGGCGGAGATGAGCGCCGAGGAGTGGCGCCGCTTCGCCGCCCGCGCCTCGCTCCATGCCGCAAAGGCGAAGGCCCGCGAGCTCGGCGTCGACGCTCCCTGGGACTGCGAGCTGGCCAAGACCCCCGAGGGGTACTACCAGATCCGTGGCGGTGTTCCGTACGCGATCGCCAAATCGCTCGCCGTGGCGCCGTTCGCCGACATCCTCTGGATGGAGACCAAGACCGCCGATCTCGCCGAGGCGCGGCAGTTCGCCGAGGCGATCCACGCCGAGTTTCCCGACAAGATGATGGCCTACAACCTCTCGCCCTCGTTCAACTGGGACACCACCGGGATGACCGACGAGGAGATGAAGAGCTTCCCCGAGGAGCTCGGCAAGCTGGGCTTCGTCTTCAACTTCATCACCTACGGCGGCCACCAGATCGACGGCCTCGCCGCCGAGGAGCTCGCCACCGCCTTGAAGCAGGACGGCATGCTGGCGCTGGCCCGCCTGCAGCGCAAGCTGCGCCTCATCGAGTCTCCTTACCGCACGCCGCAGACCCTCGTCGGCGGCCCGCGCAGCGACGCCGCCCTGCTCGCCTCCTCGGGGCGCACGGCGACCACCAAGGCGATGGGCAAGGGCTCCACCCAGCACCAGCACCTGGTGCAGACCGAGGTGCCGCGCAAGCTCCTCGCGGACTGGCTGGAGCTGTGGAGCGCGCACCACGGCCTCCCCGGCGGCCTGCGCGTCCAGCTCCGGCCGCAGCTCGCCGGCTCGGACGTGCTCGAGCTCGGCATTTTCGGCCGGAACGAAGGCCGGGAGGAGGAGAAGGTCGCCAACGTCATCTTCTCGCCCATCCACGACCGCCGCGGGCGCAGCATCCTCTCCGTGCGCGACCAGAACACCTTCGCGGAAGAGCTGCGCCAGAAGCGCCTGATGACCCTCATCCACCTCTTCCTCGTCCACCGCTTCAAGGCCGACTCGGTCCACTACGTCGCACCGACCCCGGACAACACCTACCAGGCCGAGAAGATGAAGTCCCACGGCATCTTCCGCGAGGTCAACAAGGAGGTCGGCCAGGTCATCGTCGCCGACATCGACCAGCCGCGGGTCGCCGAGCTGCTGGCGCCGGACCGGCAGGCACTGGGGAGGCTGATCCGGAAGGAGGAGTAGGCTCGAACCGCCGGGGCGCCGGCTGTCTCAGGCCGGCCGGCTCACAGCTCCAGTGTCTCTCCGTCCGCTGGAATCAGGAGCCGCGATTCCGGGATTCCTGCCGCCAGAGCCTGGGCGCGGAGATCGGCGCGGCCGATTTGATCGAGAGACTGGACCTGTCGGCCGAGGAGTATGTGCCGCAGCTTCGCTACCGGCTGATCCACGAAGCGATGGTGCCGCGCGAGCTGCTCGATGCGAGCGAGAGTCCGGTGGCCGACTTGTTCCGGATGGAGAGGAGCACGGCTTGGGATGAGGTGATCGGCGGCTTCGGCCCGCTCCTGGAGCATGTAGGGGACGACGAGTCTTTGCTCCGTGCCTTCGAAGCCTGGATCAGGAACGTCATCCTCCCCCGCCTGGGGCTGTCGTCCAACGAGATCCCTGGGCGTTTGACCCTGGAAGGAGCTAAAACCATGTTGGCGGAACGCATCGACGAATGGAACCGGAAGCTCGCCGAGGAGAACCTTCAGAAAGGGCGTCAGGAAGGGCGTCAGGAAGGGCGCCAGGAAGGGCGTCAGGAAGGGCGTCAGGAAGGGCGTCAGGAAGGGCGCCAGGAAGGGCGCAAGGAAGGGGAGGCCCAAGCTTTGCTCCGGCTGTTGGAGAAAAAGTTCGGCGCTCTCCCCAAGGGCGGCCAGAGGCGGATCGCAAGAGCCGATCTCGAGGTGCTTCTGGAATGGTTCGACCGTGCCGTGACCGCGGAGAGACTCGAGGACGTCTTCGCCGACTAGCAAGAGGGGCGCAGACGGATGCCGCTGCTGCTCTCTCCCAGTCTTCCCGCGGCCTGGAGGCTTTCGATCGCGGCGCTGATGGCCTCTTCGAGCTGCGCGCCGGTGCGGTTGAAGCCGAGGACGGAGCGTGCTTCCTGGACGAGCTGCGGGTGGGAGAAGCCGAAGCCGGTGCCCAGCACGGCGAGGATGGCCTCGGCATACTCCTCCGGAGCGATGCGCGGGGCGGGGATCGAGACGCCGCTCCTGGAACGGACGAGGCTTTTCCCGTCGCGGTGGAAGTAGAAGTCGCCTCGGCGCAGGATGTCGTTGCCATGCTCGGCGGCGGCGGCGGCTTCCTGGAGGCGGATCTGGACTTTCTTGGCGACCCGGGCTCCCCACATCCCGGCCACGCGGGCGAAGAGATCCGTAGCGTGAACGGGACCCTCGTGCTCGACGACCTCGATCACCGCGCTCACGAGCTGGCTCAGCGGAGCCTCCAGGATGTCCCGGCCGGCGTAGCGCCCTTCTCCCGGCGTCACGACGTACGGGGGCGCGACCGGGCGCTCGTAGGTCCTGCTCTCGGTGCCCCCTGGTTTTGCCGCGGCCTCCTGCCGGCTCTTTTCGGCCGCTTCGGCTTCGCGGACCGCCGCCTCTTCCGTGGCTCGCTGCCGTGCCTGGCGCTCGGCTTCCAGCTCCTCTTGCGTCCGGGTCCGCGCCTGCTCGATGAGGCGGAGGAGGCGCTCGATCTGGCCGGCCCGGTCTTTGAACCAGTCGGTGCTCCAGACGCGGAAGAGGGTCCAGCCGCGCGACTCCAGCACCTGTTGCCGCAGCCGGTCCCGATCGCACGCCGTCTCGGAGCCGGAGTAGGCGGCGCCGTCGCATTCGAGACCGCAGACGAAGCGGCCCGGCAGGGATTCGTCGAGGACGCCGAAATCGATGCGGTAGCCGGCGATCCCGACCTGCGGCACCAGCCGCACGCCCTGCCGGGTCAGCTCGTTGAACACCTCGCGCTCGAAGGACGTTTCGGTGTCGGCGGCGGGGCGCACCTCGGCGCTGTCGAGCCGGCCTCTTTCGGCGTAGAGGAGGAAGTCGCGGAGCAGCCGGGGCCCGGCGGAGGAGGTGGCGGCGGGAGAGATCTCGTCGCCGCGCATGGAGGAGAAGACGCGCATGTGATGCCGTGCGCGCGTCGTCAGCACGTTCAGCCGGCGCCAGCCGTTCGGGCCGTTGAGGGGGCCGAAGTTGTAGCGGATTTTCCCTTCCGGACCCCGGCCGTAGGTGACGCTGAGGAAGATGACGTCGCGCTCGTCTCCCTGGATGTTTTCAAGGTTCTTGACGAAGAAAGGCTCGGCGACGCCGCGGTCGAAGAACGGCTCCAGCGACGGATCGTTGCGGCGCCGCAGCTCCAGCTCGTCCTGGATGGCGAGCTGTTGCCGGAGATTGAACGTCCCCACGCCGAGCGAGAGGGGCCTCTCGCCGCGGGCGCGCCGCGCCACCTGCTCGTGAGCGAAGCGGACGACCTCGTCGGCGACCCGCCGCGCTTCCACGAGGTTGAGCCCCTTGCCTTCATAAAGGCCGTCGGGCACGTATTCGAAGTGGAGACCCAGGCCGCCGGAGCCGGTCTCGACGCTCGGGAACGTGGAGAGACCTGCGTCATAGAACGAGACATTGGAGAAATGGATGAGCGACTCGTGCGCGCTCCGGTAGTGCCACTTGAGGCGGTCGCCATGCAGCCCGGCGCCTTGCAGCTCCTCCAGGATGCTTTCGGAGTCCTCGTAGAGCGGTGTACCGTCCTCGTCCACCGGCACCACGTCGCTCAGCGACGAAGCGAAGAAGCTCGTCGGCGGGAGCTGCTTCGGGTCCCCCACGACGACAGTTTGCCGGCCGCGCAGGACGGAGCCCACGGCGTCCTCGGTCGGGAGCTGGGAGGCTTCGTCGAAGATCACCAGGTCGAATGCGAGCTCCGGGTCCTCCAGATATTGCGCGACCGTCAAGGGGCTCATCAGGAAGCAGGGCTTGATCGCCCGGATGGCGGCTCCGGCCTGGCGCATGGTGCGGCGCAGCGGGCTCAAGCCGCGCTGCCGCGCCATCTCCCGCTTGAGGAACGGCAGAGCGGCGGCGGCTTCGGGCTGGCGGAGCCGGAGCTGGGTCTGGTCGCGCAGGCGGGAGACGAGGGCGGCACGGTTCTCTTGCAGCACCTTCTCGTCCAGGGCGCGGAACTCGGCGATACGCTCCTCGTGCGTCATGGTGTGGAACGCCGCGAGCGGCGGCCGGGAGCGCACCGCGCCGGAGAGCCACTCCATCCAGAAGGCGCGCCGGAACGCCAGCGCCAGCTCGGCAAAGGGGATCTCCCCCTGCATCCCCCGGGCCAGCAGCTCGCGGGCCAGCCCCGATGCCGCGTCCTGGCACGCCCCCGCGAACGCCGCCCACTGCGGCCCCAGGGTCAGATGGCCGAGGATGCCGCCTGCCCGTTCCGCGATCTCGCCGACCGATGCCTGGCTCAGGAGGTCGAACGGCCACCCGACCAGACGGCGGAACGCATCGAGAGCCTGCTCGGCGGCGGCGGCGGCGGCGCTCAGCGCCTGAACGTCGGAGAAGTCCGGCCGGGCCGGGACCGCCCGTTCCAGCATGCGGCGCGACAGGCCGTGACGGAGACAGAGGCCGCGCACCTCGGAGACCCACCGGACATAGCTCGCCAGGACCGCCTCCTCCGACGCTTCCCCGTGCCAGAGCGCTCCGAAGAGGGCGCGCGCCGCGGGCTCGGCTTGCACCAGCTCTTCGCGCTCCCGGCGCAGACGGTCGACCTTCTTCATGTCATGGGCCTGCTCCGCCAGGGAGCCCTGGTACGCGGGGAGCTGGCAGGCAAGCCAACGCGTCTTGACGGCACGATGGCGCGCGTCGAGGAACGCCAGGAAACTGAAAATCCCCTGCGACTTCCTTTCGACGTAAGCGATGTCGTCCGCATGCTCCTGCTCCAGAACGGCGGGCGTGAACCGCTCGCCCACCGCCGCCGCGAGCTGCCGGAGACCGGCGGCGCGCTCGATCAGCGCCAGCGCTTCCCGGGGCGGCTCGTTCCAGGCGTCGCTGGTGAGCACCTCGATCGGTGCGCCGGGCGAGCGGGCCAGCACCTCGGCGACAGCGGCCATGGTCCGGATGTCGGAGAAGGTCCGGATCTCCCGGTCCAGACTCTCTCCCGCCTCCGCGGCCCGGCGCGAGACCTCCGCGAGACGGCGGGCGAGGTCCTCGCCCGACTCCTGCACGGTTTCGAGGTCGTGCGGCGAGTAGAACGTGCGGGTGGTGTCGCGCCACGGATGCGCGGCGGGAGGCCCGGCTTCACCGGCGACGGCGGCCAGCTCCCGGAGCTGGCGCAGGGTCTCGTCCAGTTGCTCGCGGGAAACCGAATCGGCCGGCGGCCCGCTCCAGGTCCACCGCGGCGCGCCGAGGACGGTCCCCAGCTCTCCATACGCCTGATACGGCGACAGGCTGAGCACGCCGTACGGCGCGTGGACCGCCGCCACATAGTCCGAGAGGCCGGCGCGGACCTGCGGCAGGCGCCGGGTGGAGACGAGCGGCGCGGCCACCGGATGGAGGGAGGCGTCGATCGCGGCCGCGATCTCTTTCATGACCTGCCGCTTGTTGGCCTTGGAGGAGTGCAGCTCCAGGCAGAATTCGCCGAGGCCGATACTCGAAATCCGGCTGTGGACGACCTGCAAGGCGGCCATTTTCTCGGCGACGAAGAGGACGCTCTGGCCGGCGCCCAGCGCCTGGGCGATCAGGTTGGTGATCGTCTGCGACTTGCCCGTGCCGGGCGGACCCTCGATCACCAGGTCGTGGCCGCGCGCGCAGGCGGCGATCACCTTGAGCTGGCTCGCGTCCGCGTCGACGACTTGAAACGTGGCCTCGGGAGGATGCTCGCGGTCGAGGTCCATGGTCTCGACGTCCGCCGGCAGCCCGAACGGCTTCGGCTCGTCGCGAATCACGAGCTGCCGCAGGAGGCGATGCCGCCGCACCTCGGGGCCGTGGGTCTCCAGGTCCTTGTACATCACGAGCTTCTGGAAGGAGAAGAGCGCCAGGGCGATGTCGGTCTTGACCGACCATCCCTTCTGCGCGGCCACCGCCTCGCCGGCGCCGCGCAGGAACGTCTGAAGGTCGTAGTCCTCCGGGATGGCGCTCGAATCCGGCAGCTCCGGAAGCTGGATCCCGAAGCCGCGGCGCAGGGTTTCGCTCAGCGCGGGATTCACCAGCGGATCGTCGGCGGTGACCCGCAACGAAAAGCCGGCTCTGGCGGATTTGCGCGTCAGCTCGACGGGCAGGAGGAGAAGCGGCGCCTTGAAGACTTGGGCCGCGTCGGCGGGCTCGGTGTAGTGGAGCATCCCCAATGCGAGAAACAGAGGGTTGACGCCCTGCTCTTCGAGAGACAGGCGGGCCTGCTCGTCGAGCCGGCGGAGCGACCGGTCGAGCGCTTCGGGCGCCGCGGCCGTCTGGAGCCAGTCGTCCGTATGGCGCTCGTCGAGAGAGGCGGCGTCGTAGGGAGCGAAGTCGAGCGTGAGAGCGCCGTCCTCCTCCTCCGGCACGGGAGCATCGACCGGGGCGGCCTTCTCCGGAGCCGCCTTGAAACGCATCGGCTTCTCTCGCAGGTAGAGCTGGCGAAAGACCTCGGCCGGCTGCTCGTCGACGATCGTGACCGTGGCCACCGGCGAGGGCCGGAAGTGAAGCGCGCGGTTGCGCTTGGTGAGATCGAGGAGCTTGCGCTTCCAGCTCTCGATCGAAGCCGTCAGGAGAGCTTCGGGATCGTTGATTCCAGACAGATGGGCTCCCTCAGCGCCCGCCGCTCACCATCACCGGAGCCTCCCGGTAGAGCTCGGGATAGACCCGCTTCAAGGCGGCGATCTTGGGCAGGTCGTTGCGCACGATGTAGGGGTAGGTGGGGTTGTGGATCAGGAAATCCTGGTGGTAGTCCTCCGCCGGATAGAAGCCCTTCATGGGCTCGATCCTGGTGACGACGGGCGACGGGAAGACGTTCTCCTTGGCGAGCTGCTCGACATAGGCCTTGGCGATGCGCTCCTGCTCCGGAGAGGTGAAGAAGATCTCGGAGCGGTAGCTGGGGCCGGAGTCCGGACCCTGGCGGTTGAGCTGCGTGGGATCGTGGGCGACGGAGAAATAGAGCTGCAAGAGCTTGCCGTAGGAGATCTTTTGGGGGTCGAAGGCGATCTCCACCGCTTCGGCGTGCCCGGTCCGCTCGGTGCCCACCATCTCGTAGCGGGCGGTCTCCGCGGTGCCTCCGGAGTAGCCGGCGACGACTTTGGTGACGCCTTGCACGTGCTCGAACATCCCCTGCAGCCCCCAGAAGCAGCCGCCCGCGAGCACCGCGGTCCGGGAGCCGGCGGCGGGCGGGTCGAGCGCCGGAGCGGGAATCACCTTGTTGACCGCGGCGGCCCCCACCTGGCAGGCCCATGCGCAAGCCGCGAGCGCGAGGGCCGCGGCGGTTCTCTTGATCTTGGTGTGCATCAATGGTTGTCCTCCATCCCTTGATACGGCCCCCGCGCTAGCCGCGGATTCCCGGTTCTGTGACAACTGACAACGACCTCCTGATGTTCCCGTTCTTCGTTCTTGGTCTATGCCCAAGTTTGGGCAGGCTTCTCTAGTCGTCTGATCTGGGCCACTTCTGGACAAACGAGCTGAGTTTTTCCTCCCAATCCTGTCATCCTGAGGTCGAGCCGTGCGAGCGGGAAGGATCTGGGCGGAGGAAAGCTGCCACCCTCCCAGATCCTTCTGGTCGCCGAGGCTCCCTTCAGGATGACAGGACTTCGAAGGGCTCGTCGGTTTGAAGCCTCAGGCTTCGCTAGCTCTAGTGGGAACACTACGGAGCGTTTAGCAACGCTAGCAAGCGCTTCAGCAACGCGAACGAACGTTCAGCGGCGCTTCGGGAAGGTTCGTTTTGCGGCCGGGAACGTTCGCAACCGCGCGCTGAACCTTCCCACACCGAATACGAAGCTTCGTTCAGCCGGTGGGAACGTTCCCGGCCGCTTCGGGAAGGTTCGTTCTTGTTCCTCAAGCGTTCGTTTGTGTCTCTATAGGCTTCGCTCTTGTCTCTCAAGCCTTCGTCCGCCGTCGGCGAACGTTCCCGTTCACCCGGCGAAGCCTCGTTCCTGCTCGCCGCACTGCCACCCTCCCAGATCCTTCTGGTCGCCGAGGCTCCTTTCAGGATGACAGGACTTCGAAGGGCTCGTCGGTTTGAGGCCGCAGGCTTCGCTAGTATACTTTCAGAGAACTCGGCAACCTGGGAGAGAAGTTTCATGCCGCAGACAGCGCCTCGCACGTGCTTTGTCGTCATGGGATTTGGAGAGAAAACAGATTTCTCCTCGCAGCCACAGCGCACGCTGGACCTCGACAAGTCCTACCGCATTCTCATTGAGCCGGCCGTCAGGGCGGCAGGCCTGGAGTGCATCCGGGCAGACAAAGTGTTGCACGCTGGTGTTATTGACAAGCCGATGTATGAGCTCCTGCTGAACGCTGATGTGGTAGTGGCCGATCTCTCCACGTCCAACGCCAATGCGATTTACGAGTTGGGCGTCCGACATGCGTTGCGCCCGAATACTACAATCGTCATCGCCGAGTCGCAGTTTAAAGTTTCCCTTCGACCTTGGCCATGTGGTGATCCGCCGATACGAGCACCTTGAATGGCGACCTTCTGGCTGCGGGCGTCTCGGGTGGAAGCTCTCTTGGGCCTTGGAAAATTCACAGAAGCCGAAGCTGAGCGGATCGCCCTTACCGCTGCAGCTCCCGAAAGTTGGATGGCGAAGTCGATGAACACACAGATGACGGCGCTACGCAAGCTCCTGGAGGTGTCACCGCGGCGGCAACTGCGCGCAAGGCACGACGGGGTTCGTACACGAATTGGCGGCGTCCAGACCCGTCAGCGCCACGAACCGGTCGGTCGAGGGCGACCGCGGGAGCCGGGCGGCCGTTTTTCTTCGCTCGCCGCCGGCTACTGGAAGTAGCCCACCACGTCCACCACGACGTTCACCATCGCCTGCGCGCTGAGATTCGGCTTGATTTTCAGCATGCCGGTCGCCGAGACCGGGGCGACGGCGTTGTTGGCGCGCGTGGCGCCGAGGCTGAAGCTGACGATGCTGTCGGCGGCGGTCGGCGGATCCACGGCGTAGACGGCGACGTCGCCGCTGCTGGTGGAGCCGACGGCGGTGACGTTGATCGCCACCGACGTGGCGGTGGACGGCACGCCGCAGCCGCTGACGGCGACCTCGCGGACGGCTCCTGAGGCGATGGGACCGGTTTGCTGCGTGCGCGTGTCGAGCAGCCGGCAGGGCGCGAGGGTGTAGAAGCCCGGAACGGCGATGCCGGGGACGAGAGTCTGCAATTGCAGCGTCATGGGGGAGCCGGCCCCACCGGTCTCGAAGACGCCGAGGGTCGACGGCGCCGCCACCGGCGCGGCCTGGTCGCTGTCGAAGCGGAAGGAGACCAGGCTCGCGTAGTCGATCTCGGCCGGAGGCGTGGTGGCGGCGGGCGCCGTCCAGGTGATGCCGCCCGCGTCGATCGCCGCCGTCCAGTCGTCAGCGGCGAAGCCGTCGCCGTCCGCGTAGGCGATGTTCTCGACCGCTCCCGCGGCGGTGTCGAACGGCACGCGGAAGCTCTTGATCCGGCGGTCGAAATCGTGGTTCTGGAGAGCGTAGGCGTAGCGCTTCCGGGCGGGGTTGCTGCCCGCCACGCCGGTGACGCGGACGGCGAGCTGCAGGTGTCCTTCGCCGGTGTCGAGAGACTTGTTGTCGGCGTTCGGCCCCGGCGCCGCCGGGTTGACCCAGGCGTTGAGGGCGGGACCCTGGGAGTATGCGCCGACCGTGGGGAAGCTCCACACGCTGGCCGGCTTCGTCGGCGTCACCTGCCGGTAGCCCATGCTGTTGAAGATGTTGACGTCGTTGCGGATGATGTAGAAGGCCTCGACGTAGTACAGGGCGCCGGCGACCTGCAGGTCGGTCTCGGCGGCTTTCAGGCCGTGGGTGAAAGAGCTCTCGCCGGAGCCGGAGAAGTCCTGCACGCAGTCGCCGTCGGTGTCGAAGTGGCTGGGGATGCCGCCGCAGTGCGACCAGATCCCGGTCGAGGCGGTGACCTCGGAGCGCGGCGCGAGGGAGCCGAAGCTGTTGTTGGTGCCCGTCCCGTAGACGTCCGTGCAGCCGAGGCCGAGGACGTGCGAGTCGGTGCAGGCGCCCGCGTCGCAGCCCTGGTTGATGGTGAGGAAGGCGTGTTTGAGATCGCTGCGGCCGAGCGGCTCGAGGACGCCGTCTTTGGCGCGCAGCATCTGCCAGACCAGGAACGGGTGCTGGTCGTTCCAGGGCGGCACGCCGAGGTTGGTGAATTTGGAGTACCAGGGCACGTTGGCGGTGCCGACGTTCTTCAGGTCCGCCGACGGCAGGACCACCACCACGGAGCGGCCGTTCACCGTGGCGATGCCGGCCTGGCCGATGCTGGACATGTTGGTCAGCCCGACGTCGACGCTGCCGGACCAGTCGCCGCAGGGCGGCGGCACGGCGCCGACGGGCGGCAGCGCGGCGGCAGGCAGGGAGCCCACCCGGAGCGTCGCGTCGAGGTCGAGGACGCCGACGTTCAGGCCGGCGTAGCGGTCTTCGCCCAGCCGGCGGGCGAAGGCGGGGAGGATGCGCAGGTCGGCGTTCAGATAGCGGAGCTGGCCCGTCCTGACATCGCATTCCCACTGCGCGTCCGCCGTGGTGAGCAGCGCCACACCCGCGGCGTCGACCAGCTCGAGGTTGGTCGTCTTCTTGCCGGGTCGCAGCACGAGGCGCGACAGGTCGAAGGTGCCATGGGCATCGCGCAGGCGGAAGCCGCCGCCGAGCTGGAGCGGGCCGCCCTCGAAACCGTGGAAGCCGTCCGCCGCGACGGCGGCGCGGAGGACGATCGGGCCGGCGGCATCGAACGATGGCGCCTCGGGCGGCATCACCGACAACGGATGCGGCGAGCGCGCTCTGCCGCCCGGCGCCTCGGCCGTCACTTCGAGGCCGAGGCCGGACATCGTTTCGGTGTCGAGGCTGATCGTCGCCACCGCGTCGAGGACAGCCCACGAGGCCGTCTCGGTTGCCTTCTCGGCCGGCGCGGCACGGAGAGCGAAAGCAGGGATCAGAAGGAAGAGGAGGCCGATCCGCAGGACGGGCCAGGGCGATCGACGGCTTGACGTTTGGAAGTCTGTCATGCGGGGGATCCGAGAGGGCACGCTTCGTTTCGAGTCTAGCGTACTCTCCCCGCATGGTTACTCTGCTCTGCCCGGTCCGCGGCTGCGGCGCGCTCCTGGAACGGAGTGGCCGGGCGTACGTCTGCGCGCGGGGCCACTCTTTCGACCTCGCCCGCAGCGGCTACTGCAATCTCCTCCAGCCGCAGGACCGAAAGTCGAAGGAGCCCGGCGATCCCAAGGCGGCCGTGCTCGCCCGGCGGCGGTTCCTGGAGGCCGGCCATGGAGCGCTCCTCCTCGAATCTCTGCGGGAGATCCTGGCCGCGAGAGACGCGTCCGCGGTCCTCGATGTCCTGGACGTTGGCTGCGGCGAGGGCTTCTATCTGGGGAGCCTGGCCGCCGGGCGGCCTCTGGAGGCGTACGGCATCGACATCTCCACCCCCGCGATCGATCTCGCGGCGCGGCGTTATCCCGGCGAGCGCTCCGGCGTGCGCTGGCTCGTCGTCAACGCCGACCGCACGCTCCCGTTCGCCGCCGCCGCCTTCGATCTCGTCCTCTCCCTGACGGCGCGGCGCAACGCCTCCGAGGTCCACCGCGTGCTGAAGCCGCGGGGCCGCCTGATCGTCGCCGTGCCGGGTGAGGACGACCTCATCGAAGCGCGCGAGGCGGTGCTGGGAGAGCGGGTGCTGCGCAACCGCGTCGCGAGCGTACGGAGCGACTTCGCGGCGTTCTTCGAGATCGAGAGCGCGCGCACCCCGCGGCGCCGGGAGAGGCTGGAGCCGGAGGAGATCCGTGACGCCCTGGCCGCCACCTACCGCGGCGCGCGGGAAAGCGAGCGGCGGCGGCGCGAGGAGCTGACAGCCATGGAGGTCACCTTGAGCTACGACCTCCTCGTCTTTCGGCCGCGATCAGAAACGTCCTGAAAATCGAAAGCCCCGGTCCCTTGCGGAACCGGGGCTCACGAGGTCTGTTTCGGTGGCGTTGGGTTCCCCCTTTGCGGAGAAGACCCTCTCACAGCGCCACAGACGCCTTGGAGGGATCCCCTTACGGGGTCGCCACCTCCGTCAAACCGGGTCTTTGATGCACTGGACCACCTCCTTTCTAGGCGTATCCCTGAACGGCGGGTCCCAAACCCGCCCAGCTCCTTGGGCCGCCTGAGCCTCATGAGAGCCGCCGCGCCGTCTCTTCGACCATCGAGGAGGGGCGCGGACCTGAGATGGCGAAAAGTGTGGAGGATCGGCGAAAGAATGTCAAACCGTCCTGTGGTACTGTTTGCGGTCGACCTACGCCATGCCCGACGCCATGACCGACGCCATGACCGAAGAGCTCATCCGCCGGCACACCCCACATCTGGAGCGCGATCTGGAGACCCTGGTCTGCGGGCACGCCGGCATTCCGGTCCTCCTTTTCCCCACCTCCACCGGCGGTTACAGCCAGGCCAAGACCTGCGGGCTGATCGACTCCGTGGCTCCCCTGCTCGCGGCCGGCCAGATCAGGATCTATTGCCCGGAAGGCATCGACGGAGAGAGCTGGAACAACTATTGGATCCCGCCCGCCGAGCGCGTCCAGATCCATCTGAAATGGGAGCGGGCGATCCTCGACCTCATCGACCGGGCGCGCGAGGAGACCGGCGCGGCCCGCGTGGTGCTCGCCGGCTGCAGCTTCGGGGGCTACCACGCCGCCAATCTGGCCTTCCGCCATCCCGACCGGGTCACCGCCATGATCAGCATGAGCGGCGCCTTCGACATCCGGCAGCTCCTGCACGGCTACTATGATCAGGACTGCTACTTCATCAACCCTGTCGACTACCTGCCGGGTCTCGACGACCCGCAGTTCCTCGAGCCCCTCCGCCGGATGGGCATCGTGCTGAGCACGGGCGAGTGGGACATCTGCCGCGAGGCCAACGTACGCCTCTCCGACATCCTGACCCGGAAGGGGATCGCCCACTGGCTCGACGTGCGCCCCGGCGCCGTCCACGACTGGCCTCTCTGGCGAGAGGCTTTTCCTCTCTACATTTCACAGATCGTGAGGCATTGAAATTGAAAGCGTGGAAAGCGTGAAGAAGATCGGCATCCTTTTCGGCCAGGAAGACACCTTCCCCTGGGCGTTCATCGACCGCGTCAACGCCAAGAAAATCGCGGGCATCACCGCCGAGCCCGTCCACATCGACAAGGTCCTGCAGGGCGATGCCACCGGCTACGCGGTGATCATCGACCGCATCTCCCAGGACATCCCCTTCTACCGCGGCTATCTCAAGAACGCGGCCTTGAACGGCACCGCCGTCATCAACAACCCGTTCTGGTGGAGCGCGGACGAGAAGTTCTTCAACAACTGTCTGGCCACCAAGGTCGGCGTCGCCGTCCCCAAGACGGTGCTCCTGCCCTCCAAGGAGCGACCGGCGGACACCAGCGACAAGTCGATGCGCAACCTCGCCTATCCCCTCGACTGGGACGGCATCTTCGACTACGTCGGCTTCCCCGCCTTCTTCAAGCCGCACGCCGGCGGCGGCTGGAAGAGCGTCTACCGGGTCACCAGCCCGGAGGACTTCTTCCGCGCCTACGACGAGACCGGCCAGCTCGTCATGATGCTCCAGGAAGAGGTCGTCTTCACCGAGTACTTCCGCTGCTACTGCCTCGACACCCGCGAAGTGCGCATCATGCAGTACGACCCGCGGCAGCCGCACCACCTGCGCTACGTGCGCGGCGGCCCGCCGGTGCAGCAGGCGCTGCTCGACAAGGTCCACGACGGCGTCCTCAAGCTCAACCGGGCGCTCGGCTACGACTTCAACACCGTCGAATTCGCCGTGCGCGACGGCGTGCCCTACGCCATCGACTTCTGCAACCCGGCCCCCGACGCCGACGTCAATTCCATCGGCGAGGACAACTTCGCCTGGATCGTCGAAGCGGCGGCCAACATGGCGATCCGCAAGGCCGAAGCCTTCGTCGAAGGGCGCGACAACCTGACCTGGGGTGAGTTCGTCCGCAAGTCCGCGGGCGAAGGTCGATAGGCATCCGGCATCCATGGCTGACGCGAAGCTGTTCACTCTGGGGATCGAGGAAGAATTCCAGCTCATCGACCCGAAAACCCGCGCTCTGCGCTCGCACGTCCAGGAGCTCCTGGCGGAAGGGCAGGCGGCCAACCTCAAGGAGGAGCTCAAGTCCGAGCTCCACCAGTCGATCATCGAGATCGGCACGCCGATCTGCGAGGACATCAAGCACGCGCGGGTGGAAGTGACACGGCTGCGCAGCCAGCTCGCGGGACTGGCCCGGCGGAGCGGTCTTCAGATCGCCTCCGCCGGCACCCACCCCTTCTCGCACTGGAAAGACCAGAAGATCACGCCCAACCCGCGCTACAAGGAGATCATCGAGGACATGCAGCAGGTGGCGCGGGCCAACCTCATCTTCGGCCTCCACGTCCACGTCGGCATCGACGACCGCGAGACGGCGATCCACATCATGAACGCCGCCCGCTACTTCCTGCCGCACATCTTCGCCCTGTCCACCAACTCGCCGTTCTGGCAGGGCCGCAACACCGGCTTCAAGTCCTACCGCAGCAAGGTCTTCGACCGTTTCCCGCGCACCGGCATCCCGGACCACTTCAGCAGCCTGGCGGAGTACGACAACTACATCAAGCTGCTGATGAAGACGCGCTGCATCGACAACGGCAAGAAGATCTGGTGGGACATCCGCATGCACCCGTTCTTCAACACCCTCGAATACCGGATCTGCGACGCGCAGATGACGATCGACGACACGCTGGCTCTCGCCGCGCTCTGCCAGGCGGTGACGGTGAAGCTCTACAAGCTGATCAAGAAAAACCTCGGCTTCCGCCTCTACCGCCGCCTCCTCCTCAACGAGAACAAGTGGCGCGCCGCGCGCTACGGCATCTCCGGCAAGCTGATCGATTTCGGCAAGCAGGAAGAGGTCGGTGAGCCGCTGCTGATCGGCGAGCTGCTCGAGTTCGTCGACGACGTCGTCGACGAGCTGGGCAGCCGCGAGGAGCTCGCCCACATCCAGGAGATCCTGCTGAACGGCACCGGCGCCGACCGCCAGATCGAGGTCTGGAATCAGTCGAACGACCTGGAGGCGGTGGTGGACTACACCGTCGAGCAGACCTGCCTCGGGCTGTCTCCGGCCTGAGGCATCAATCCACGGGCGGGTGGCGGCCCCACCTCACCCAGAGCCAGGGACTCGTCAAAGTCACCGCCGCCCGCCCCCTCCCCCATCCCCTCCCCCGCGCGTGCCCCCAGCCCACCCACCCCGAGCGGGAGAGGGGCGCCACCACCCAAACAAAGAACAAAAAGT
>Ga0307506_10000069_pt1 | contig 43854 bp, 44 predicted proteins | sample 25_S_MG_FD_202175 | JGI IMG/M metagenome (GOLD analysis project Ga0307506, IMG submission 202175) | Soil microbial communities from Populus trichocarpa stands in riparian zone in the Pacific Northwest, United States - 25_S | ecosystem: Environmental > Terrestrial > Soil > Riparian zone > Trees... | reverse complement strand
TTGACCCGTGCCGAGGTCCGCGTCAATCTGCCCTGGGGCATCTTCAATCTGCCCCGGGGCAAGTTGATCCGTGCCAAGGTCCGCGTCAATCTGCCCTGGGGCATCTTCAATCTGCCCCGGGGCAAGTTGATCCGTGCCAAGGTCCGCGTCAATCTGCCCTGGGGCATCTTCAATCTGCCCTGGGGCAAGTTGATCCGTGCCAAGGTCCGCGTCAATCTGCCCTGGGGCATCTTCAATCTGCCCTGGGGCAAGTTGATCCGTGCCGAGGTCCACGTCAATCGGGTGAGGGGCCCCGCGACCCGCGAGCCGTCTCGGCAATATTTGACAGGTCGTCGATGGCTGGGGAGATAGAGTCCAGGACGACGCACTTGAGCCTCTCGTTCACCTGATACCGGACCGAGGTTTCCCGGGCTCCGCTGAGGCTCTTGATGAAGTCGCGCAGCGAAAAACGGAAGAGGTCCAGCTCGGCGGTGAGGCCCTCCAGCTTGTCGATCTCCAGGCTGGAGAGGACGCCCAGATCTTCCTGACCGCTCATGACGCGGCCTGCACCCGGTAGCCGGTCACCAGAGCGCGGAAGATGCGGAGGATCGCCCTGAAATCCTCGGGAGGGACGACGGACAGCATCTCCCGCGCGAGGAGGTCGAGCTCGTCGCCGGCTCGCGCGGCGCCGTAGAGGAGCTCTTCGAAACCCATGCCGAACGCGCGGCTCAGCGCCGACACCTCATCGATCCCGGGCTCGGCTCCCCGCTCGATGCGGGAGAGCCGGTCGGACTGGATCCCAGCCCGCTGGCTCGCCTCCCGCTGGTTCCAGCCGCGCATCTTCCGCTGCTCCGCGATCCGGGACGTGAGTCGCCGAAAATCGTCTTTCGTGAAGGACCGTATCTGCCATTCAGGTTGACTGTGGGCCGTCATGGTGCGGCAGCTTAGGCCGCGATTTTCGAGCTGTCAAGCCGAATCGGCGAATTCGCAGAAGATGAGGGAAACGCCGCAGGATCTGCGGCGAGGCCTTGAGCCGCTTCCCGGTTTGACGAATTTTCCGCGGCGAGTTGCAAATCCCTCTTTGCGGGCTCTAAATAGCGATCGGACGCCACCGCGGTTCCTTCGACAAGGCCCGACGAAAAACACCGAAAAGACGACGAAATTGCGGCCGGTGGGTCCAAACTCGTGGCGTCGCTTGGTTGCCGCGGGACCTCCGGCCAATGCCGGCCGGCGGGCTCCGTGGTCTGAAGGAGGAATGATGATTCGGAGAGAAAGGTTGTGGCAGGTCGCCGTGGTGGCCCTGGTGGTGGTCCTCGCCGGGCCGGTTCGTCAGGCCCGGGCCGCGGAGAAGGAGCCCGCCGGTCTCGCTCAGGTCTGGTCCTGGCTCGCGGCGATGTTCCCCTGGGGGCCGACCGCGGCCAAGGCGGACCAGTGCATGATGATTGATCCGAACGGCCGGTGCCGTGACACCGCCGGGGTCAGCTCGGATCAGGGCAGCTACATCGACCCTGAGGGCAGCCGTTCCAACGCTACCCCGGACCAAAGTAGCTACATCGACCCCAACGGGTAGCCACTTCAGCACCCGGAAGCGGCTTATCGCCTCCGGGTGCTCTTTTCCAGGAACATCGCACCCAAGGTATGAGATAATTCCCAAGCAGTAGCGTGATTTCGGGGAGGGATGCCGTGACTCATGATCATGTGACTGAGACCGATCTCGAGTTCTTTGTCTCCGGCCGGCTGGAGGGCCAGGCGTTCCGCGACCTTCTCTGGCAGGTGAGCCGTTGTGCCGAGTGCCGACGCAGGCTCGCCCCCTACAGCTCCGTTCTGGACGAGGACGAGCCCCTGCCTGTAGAGGAGCCGGAGGCTGACGCCTATGACGAGGCGCTGGATCGGGCTTTTGCCAGCGTGGGCCGCCACATGGCCCTGCGAGCGGAAGAGAAAGCCGATGTCGACCGGCTGATGGCGCGGGCACGGGAGCACCCGGACGACGAGGATCTCGACTGCTTCGACGACGATCTGCGCGAGTCGGTTAGTGACTTCACCTGGATCGAAGCCATGCTCGCTTTGGCCTTCGAGCTGCGCTACCGCGATCCTCATCGCATGGCGATGATGACCCTGGGACTGCCGGAATCGGTCAGGCGCCTCGCCCAGCGAGAAGGCAACCGTTCCCGCTACACCCCGGGACAGTTGAACGCTCTGCTCACCCGGGCTTTGCTCGAAAAGGCCAATGCGGCGCGGCTCGACCACCTCTATCACGACGCATGGCAGACGCTTACCGAAGCCTGCGAGTTGTTGGAGGAAGAAAGCCTTGAGCCGTTCCTCACCGGCCGCTACCTCGACGTTGAGGCGTCCCTCCAAATGGACCAGCGGCAGCTCGGCGAAGCGCTCATCCTCCTCGGCCGGCTCCACCGGCATTATGTTGAGATTGGCGAGACGCATTTGGCTGGTCGTGCCCTGGTTAGCAAGGGCATCATGCTCGCCATTGATGGCAGGCCCCGGGAGGCGGCCGAAATTTTCCGAAAAGGGCTGGAGATGATCGTCCCGGAGCGAGATCCCGAACTCTATCAGAGCGCCCGGCACAATCTTCTGAATGCCCTCACCGACGCCGGAGAGTTCCACGAAGCGAGTGAGCTCTTTCTGCAAGCAGGCCTGGGCCAGGCCTTTGCGGAAGACCCTCTCAACCGCTTGAAGCTACGCTGGGTCGAGGGGCAGATCTTCGCCGGCCTCGGAAAGCTTCAGCGGGCGGAGACGATCTTCTCGGACGTCAAAGTGGACTTCATCATCCGCGACCGGGAGTATCTCGCCGCGATGGTGGACCTGGATCTCGCCGCCGTCCTTCTCCGCCAGAACAAGGTGACCGAGGCGGAGGGCGTGGCCGAAGAGGCCCTTCAGATTTTCGAAGATCTCGGCGTGGCGCGCGAGGCGCTCCGGGCGGTGCGGACTCTGCGGGAGGCTTGCCGGCAGCGGGTGGCGACGGTGGGGCTGGTGCAGGAGGTCATCTCGTTCCTGAAGCGGCTGGAGAACGAGCCGGGGCTACGCTTCACTGCGTAGCGGCTCGCCCAGAAGGCGGACGAGCGCGCGGCGGACCTTGTCGTCGAACTCGGGCGAGTCGGCCTCCTCGGCGTCTCCGTCGAGCTCGCGCAGCTTGGCCAGAGAGGGGTGCTCCTTCTCTTCCTTGGGATAGGCGTAGCGGAAGAACTGGCCCGGCGAGATTCCGAGGACGTCGAGGAGCATGAAGACGTGGGAGACCTGGAGCCGGATCGTGCCGTTGAGCATCTTGCTGAGCACGGCGCTCCCCAGCCCCAGCTCCTGCTCGACGGAGCGCTGGGAGCGCTCCTGAATCCGGATCAGACGATGCAGCTCGCGGGCGATGCGCTGGGTTTCCTGCTCGTGCGCGTCGTTTTTCATAGGACCAAAGTATAGCCCTATCCGCCGCACGAGAGCGCCGGCTCGGCGCTTTGAGCCGCGCTCAGCCTTCCAGCAGACCTGGCTTCCTCTGCACCGCGAGATGCGCCAGCGCGCCGTGCAGAGCCTGCACCGGGCTCTCGGCGGAGGCGAGACCCGCGGCCAGCGCCTTCTCGAACTGCTCGCGGGCGGTGACCGCGGCGTCCGCCAGATCGGCTCCGGTCCGGTGGAAGAGCTGCAAGCCGGCGGTGCAGGTCGGGCAACCGTCGGCCAGGTGGCGGACGATCGTGGGGCTCTCTTCGCGGAGGGCGACTCCCGCCGCCCATCCATTCTTCAGATGCTCCTTGCTTCTCTGGGCCACGTCGACATCCTCTCTGAGATCGGACACTTCATCCACCCACTCTCACACACCCCATACAGTTAGGTGTCGGCCAAGCCGGTTTCGTTTCATCCCGGGATCATTTGCCGGCTCATTGCGCTCATTGCAGGGTGGCGGGCCGCCGCGGAGCGGAGCGCCGCGGCGTGGCAGGGGCATGCGCCACCGCTTGCGCCGCCCGCGAAGACGCCGAAAAGCCGGTGACGGCGCCGAGCTTTTGCGCGCAGGCGGCACATCCATGCAGAAGGTGGGAGACGACGGTCCGGCCCTCCTCCCGCGAAGCGGTGCCGCTGGCGAATCGATAGAGGGTGCGGTCGGAGATCGGATGGCTCATGGGGCGTTTCCTCCTTCAGCTCACAAGGAAGTGACGCGAAAAGCCAATCCATTTCACTTCAGTCGGAAAGCAGCTCGTGCTGGTAGAGGACCCCCCGGGCGATGAGACCGAACGCCAGGATGTACAGAATGTCGACCAGGTAGTGAAAGTGCGTCTCCCCGAGCGCTTGCAGATAGGCGAACAGGACGTCGCCGCCGAAGTTGAAGATGAAGCCGCCGAGCAGGGCGATCCAGGTCTTCCACACGGCTCCGCCGCGAAACCGGAACGTGATGCGCAGGAGGAGAACGGTCGGGACGAGGAGGATGAAGTCGAGGATCGGATAGGCGAGATTGAGGAACTTTTCCACGGCCGGCGCCGGCGTGGCGACGATCGGCCGGAGGATCGGGATGCCGATCAGCACGCAGACCGCGACCGTGCCGGCCGCGAGGGCCCGGCGCTCGCCCGCTCCGCCGACAGGAAATCCGGCTGCCGCGTAGGAGCGGAGGAAGGCGAGCAGCCCGGCGGTGAGCAGGGGATAGCCGATCAGGAAGAAGACGTCGCCGATCGACGGAAACGGCACCGCGTCACCGCGAAAGAGCTCGTAGAAACAGAGGACCGACTGGGCGAGGAGGAAGCTCAGCAGCCCCCAGGACAGGAAGACCCAGCAGGGGCGGGCCGGATTGCCCGGCTCGAAGCGGCGTGTGTTGCGCCAGGCATAGACCGCGCCGAGGAGCAGGAAGGGGACCTTGCCGAGCGCGCTCACCCAGAGCAGGACGGTCTCGTTCAGCGCTCCGCCGGAGAACGCTCCCGCCCCGGGCCACAGAGTCCGCGCCAGGAGGATCAGGGTCGCGGCGCCCAGCGCGGCGGTGATGGCAGTTGTGGTCCTCACGCTCCGCGTCATGGCGCCTCCCGCAGATCTTCGATGGACCGCCGCATCGTCTCCACCACCGCCGCCGTCTTGTCCTTGCCCAGGAAGATGACCAGCCCGAGCCCCAGCTTGCCCAGCAGCGCATCGACCTGCCCCCGCCCCATCGCGTCGCCCACGATCCCGAGATCCCGGCAGTGCGCGCTGGCCGCGGTACGGGCCATCAACCCTCCCACATAGGGCGAGAGGATGCCATTGATCGAATCGAGAACTTCCTTGGTAGACCGCTGGAACGGCAAGCTCGTGGCCCCCCCTGGATCGACAAAGAATTCACTTCTGGAGACCTGGGAATCCTAGCACGAGAGGTCCTTCAGCCACTCAAAGAGCTCGTAGTGCTCCCGCGTCATGCCCAGGTGCCCGTAGACGCGCTGGGCCGCGGTGTTGCGCTTGTCCACGTAGAGGCGGATGCCGCGCAGGTCCTCCGCGGCTTCGACACGCGCCCGGAGGTGCTCATAGAGCCGCCGGTAGATTCCCCTCCCCCGCGCCTCCGGCAGGACGTAGACCGACTGCACCCACAGCACCGTGCCGTTGCGCCAGTCGCTCCATTCGAAAGTCACCAGGAGACCGCCGAGGAGACGGCCGCCCTCTTCCGCCAGCCAGTACTCGCCCTTGCCGGGATCGGCGAAGACCGCGGCGACTCCTCGTTCGACCGTGGGGCGGTCGAGCTCCAGGTCTTCCGTCTCCCGGGCCATCGAGATCTGGAAATCCACCAGGGCGGCGGCGTCTTCCGGGCGGGCGGAACGGATGTGTATCTCCATGGAACGGATTGTAGCCGCCAAAAACGAAAACCCCCGGCCGGGTGGCCGGGGGCTCGGGAGTCAGGGAGTGAAGAATCCGCCGCGGATCAGGCGGCGCGGCGGCGGCGCAGGAACAGCAGGGCCGCGCCGGAGAGGGCCAGGAAGAGGAGGGCGAGACCAACCTCGGAGAGCGTCGGCACCTCGACGATCGAAGCGCCCTGGGCCGTCACGGTCGTCGGGTCGCCCGCCGTTCCGGTGGCCGGGTTGTCCGTGACGCAGGCGGCGTCGTTGGCGGTGTCGCCGTTGGAGTCGTAGGAGCACGCCCCCTGGTTGGTGATCGTCGCGCCGGCGGGGCCGGCCACCTTCGCGTTGATGGTGATGGTGACGGTGCCGCCGCTGGCAGGGATGGTGCCGTTCCAGGTCACCGTGTTGGCGCCGACGGTGGCCGTCGCGGTGCCGGACGAAGCGGTGGCGCTCACCAGGGTGAGGGTGGGCGGCAGGACGTCGGTGAATTCGGCGCCCGTGTTGTCGGCCTGAGCCAGGTTTCCGGAGTTGGTGAGAACGATGGTGTAGGACAGCTTCTGTCCGACGCGCACACCGCCGTTGACTGTCTTGGTGGCGGTCACGATGGCGCCCTGCACAGGAGCGTTGCAGACGGCCGGGGTGATGGTCACCGAGAAGGCGCGGATATTGCCGGTGTCCTGGCTGAAGAAGTCCTGCGCCTGGAGCTGCCAGGCACCGTTGGCGGCCTGACCGTCGAAGCCCGCGAGGGGGGCGTTGGGCGTGAAGCTGCCGGTGAACGGCTCCTCCGCCGTCACCACGGTCTGGATGTTGGCGCCCGCGCTCTCGTCGTCGAGGGCGGTCTGGCAGAAGTTGTGGCCGCTGCCGTCGGTGTTGCTGATCACCAGGGCCGAGGTCGCGAGCGGCGAGATCAAGGTGAGCCTGAGGTCGTTGACGTAGCTGTGGTCGAGGCCGACCGTGGTGGAGCCTTTGGTGGTGTCGCAGGCCGTGCCGTCGATGCTGAAGTCGACGTCGAGGATATTGCCGGTCAAGCCCGCGACGGGGAGGGTGGCGGCGGCCGGTGCGCCGGGCGCGGTACCGAAGGGATCGCCGCCGTCCGGGATGGGGACGGGCGGGCCGGCGTAGCTGAAGGTGACAGGTGTGCCCGGAGAGCCGGTCCCGATGGAGAAGCTGAAGCTCTGCGGGCTCGGCCCGCCGGTGTAGGTCACCGTCAACGTGAAGTCGATGATGCTGCCGCAGGGGGTGGCCGCGCCGACGCTGAACCTGTACGGCGTCACGTTGTTGCCGGACGCGGTGGGCGCCAGGTCCGGATAGGCGGAAGCGCCGGACACGATCGTGATCCCCGGCGTCGAGGAGGTCAGGACGGCGCTGAGGGCCGTCGCGGTGACGCTGCCCACGTTGGTGAGGGGCACGGTCAGGTTCCAGGTTTCGTTGTTCTCCACGAAGGCATCCCCGTCACCGATGAATTGTGTCGGGACGGCGGCGCCGTCGTCGAGGAAGGCCCGCGGCACGGCGCCCGCATCCTGCAAGGCAGCATGCGCCATGACGATGCCGGCGCCGGTGTCACGGTCGACGCCGGCCGCCTCGATGTCGATCGCCGAATTGATCAGGGCGGTGCGCACCTGTACCGGCGTCAAGCCCGGCAGAGCCGACCGGAGAAGCGCGGCGATGGCGGCGGCGTGCGGCGCGGCGGCCGAGGTGCCGTAGAAGGGGTCGAACCCCGGCGCGGCCGTGGCGACGCCGTCGGCGGCCGTGATGTCAGGCTTCTGGCGGACGACGCCGCCCGTGCTGGTGCGGTTGCCCGGCGTGATTTCGGCGCCGGTGGGGCTGAGGATGATCCGCCGCGGACCGTCGGAGGTGAAGCTCTCGCTCTCGTTCGCGGCGGTGAACAGGCCGGGGAACGGCCCGTCCGGCGTGATGCCGTCGAAGGAGGCCGCCGCCGGCGTCGCCGCGACGCTGAAGGCGTCGGCGGCGGCGCTGTGGCCCCGCGTGGCGCCGCCCGTCACCAGCGCGTCGTCGAGCTCACCCCGGAAGACGATGAGATTGAGCATCGGGACGCTCGAAGTCGCGCCGGGCGCGAACTGGGTGATCACCAGACGTTCGCCGCCGAAGGTGCCCCCGCCGATGAATTCGATCGGAAAGTCGTCGCCGCCGCTGCCGTCCTGCTCGTTGAAGCTGGCGTCGAGGACGGTCGTCAGGCCGCCGTCCAGGTCATAGAGGTCGAAATCGGTCGACGCCGTGCCCGTGGAGAGGTCGTAGTGCTCGGCCCAGATGAGCAGAGGCGGATTGCCGCCGCCGAATTCCACCAGGATCGACTGGCCGCCGTCGCCGAAGTCGTGCACCGGACCGGCCCCGGGGCCGAGCACCGGGTCCAGATTCCCGTTGGCGAGGAAGTCGCCTTCCCAGGTACCCGCGGTCAGGTCGTCCGCATTCCCTTCGTTGCCGGCCGACGAGAAGTAGAGGACGCCGGCGGCCGTGACCGTGTTGACCGACTGGGCCACCGGACCGTCCTGGAACGGCGATTCGTCGAGATAGATGATGTCGTCGACGATGATGTCGCAGTTGTGCGGCGCGGCGGCCAGGTCGAGGATGTTCTGCGCGAAAGTCGCCTCGTCGGGGAGCGCGCTCGCGAAACCGAGCGCCGCACCGGGCGCGAGATCGTGGACGATCTCGAGCATCGCCGAGCCCTCGTCACCGAAGCCGCCGGGCATGACGTCGATCCCGGGCGGCAGATCGCCGCTCGCCTGCAGAGAGGCCAGGGAGTCGACGCCGTCCGAGATCACGCAGATCTTCACCCCGGCACCGGTCACCCCGAAGAAGCTCCGCGCCTCATCGGCGCCATGCGTCTTGTCCCCTTCGGAGACATTGATCGCGTGCGTGAACGCCGGCATCGCCTGGCGGACCCCGCGTACCTCGGGCATCGCGGCGAGGGTCTCGAGGTCTGCGAGATGCACGCGGGCGCTGACCTGACGGTAGGCATAGCTCTGCGCCTTGATCACTCCGCCCAGCGACGCCACCTTGCCGACGACCGGCTTGACGCCGGCGGCGTCGACGACCACGATTTCGACCGGGACCCTGCCGTCGGCGTCGGGCCGCACGAAGCGGAAGTCCTTCAACGGAGCGAGCTGCGCGTCGTTGCGCTGGTGCAGCACGCCGAGGTACAGACGCGAATCGATCTTGTTCTGCACCGGGGTTCTCGACTTCTTGACACTCTTGAGCGCCTGCATCTGGCGGGTGGCGCTCGCGGCGATTTTCGGCTGGGGCTGCGTCTGGGCGGACGCGAATCCCGAAAGCATCAGCGCCATCAGGAAGAGATAGAGCCGAGGCGAGAGTCTCTGCATGGGAGCCTATCCTTTGATCGAACAGATTGTGACCGGAGCTGAAGACGGCCGGACGCACACCATCCGAGTCTGCGAGCAGCGCGCTCCTGAAAAATTGTGCTTCTGCGCACGAAGCTATGCGACTTGCTCTGTCAAAGTCAATCGGGGTTCGGCTACATCGGACGTAATTAGACATGAACGTACTCCCTGCCCGTCCGGCGCGCTGACCCTTCCGACCTTCGCCGCGTCCGGGTAGCCGGCCGCTCGCAGGGCCTCCAGGCAATCCGCCGCCCGGGCCGCCGGCACACCGGCGAGCAGCCCCCCTGAAGTCTGCGGATCGAAGAGCAGAGCGAGCCGGTCTTGCGCGGCAACACCGCGAGCGCCGGTGATCGCCGCGAGAGCCTGCCGGTTGGCCGCGGCGAGCGAGCTCGCGAAGCCGCGGCGCAGGCACTCCAGCGCGCCCGGCAGGGCCGGAAGAGCGGCGAGGTCGATCTCCGCGCCGAGGCCGCCGGGCCGCAACATTTCCAGGAGATGGCCGGCCAGGCCGAAGCCGGTCACGTCCGTGCAGGCAGCCACGCCGTGCTCGCGCAGGATCGCCGCGGCGGAGCCATTGGAGAGGAGCATGGAATCGAGCGCGGCGTCGATCCATGCGGCCTTGGCCTGCAACCGCATCTGCGCCGCGAACAGCACGCCGACGCCGAGCGGCTTGGTGAGGAGGAGCGCGTCACCGGCGCGGAGCCCGCTCTTGCGCAGGAGACGCGCAGGATCGATCAAACCATTGCAAGTGAGGGCCAGGGAGGTCACCGCGCCCTCCGCGCTGTGCCCGCCGATCAGCACCGCCCCCGCCGCCGCGAGCTCGCGCAGCGCTCCGCTGAGCAATTGATAAAGGTTTTCTTCCGTCACCGTTTCAGCAGCAAAGGGGACCAGAGCCGCCGCCAGGGCGCTGTGCGGCTCCGCCCCCATCGCGAAAAGATCGCTCAGGCTGTGCAGCGCCGCGATGCGGCCGAAGAGATAGGGATCGGAGACCAGAGCCGGCATGTAGTCGACGCTCTGCACCAACGCCTGGCCCGGCGGCACGGTGAAGACGGCGGCGTCGTCCGGAGCCTCCAGGCCGACCAGCACGGCGCCCGACTGCACGGCCTCCTGCCAAGCCGCGCCGTGCTCCGCGCGGAGGCGGGCCATCACGCGGCTGAGCGAGGAGCCGGCGACCTTGGCCGCGCATCCGAGGCAGCGCATGCGGGCGCTCTCCGCGAGATCGGTGGGGTCTGCCGGATCAGGCTCAGCCGCCGGAAGATCCGCGAATTTCCGCATGAACCGGCGGTCGATACGGTCCTTCAGCCTCCAGAACAGAGCCGAGCGCCCCGCCAGCCAGCGCCGCGAGGCCACCGCTTGCCCATCGCCGGTGCCGATGAGGCTCAGGAACTGGCGCTGCGGGCGGTACGCCTGCAAAGGCTTGCCGGAGAGCAGGGCGCGCAGATTGGCCACCAGAGGCTTCGCCATGCGGACCGCGAAGACACCGGATTTCGGCCGCGGCGCCCCCTCGATGGTGGCGACGTCGCCGACGGCGAAGATCGCGGGATGGCCGAGCGCCTGGAGCTCCGGCGTCACACGGACGAATCCCTCCTCTGTCGTGGCGAGCCCGCTCGCCGCGATCCAGGACGGCGCCGCCGCCTGGGTGACCCAGAACACGAAATCCGCTGCGATCTGATCGCCCGCCGCCGTGCGCACACCCTCCGCGGTGACCTCGGCGACCTCCGTTCCGGTGCGCACCGTCACGCCGCGCTCCGGCAGCAGGCGGCTGAAGGTATGTCGCACGCGCTCGTTGTGCCCGGGGAGCAGACGCTCGCCCTTGTGCAGCAGAGCAATGGACGCCCGCCCGCCGAGCACGTGATGCATCGTGAGAGCCAGCTCGACGCCGCCGGCTCCCCCGCCGACGAGAACGACGCGGCACGGGCGCTCGGCCGCCGCGGCCTTGACGCGCATCTTGACCTGTTCCCATCCCGCGAGCAGCTCGGGCACCGGCTTCGCCGGGATCGCCCACTGCGCCGCTCCCGGCACGCCCGCGAGGCTCGGGCTGCCGCCGACGTTCAGAGAGATCACATCCGCGCGCAACGGCGGCCGGCCCGCCACATGGACCGTCCGTTCCGCCGCCTCCAGACCGTCCACGTGGCCGAGCACGAACGTCGCCCCGGCGAAGGCGCACAGGCGGCGCAGGTCGATGTGCATCTCCTCCCAGGTATAGAAACCCGCGACGTGCCCCGGCAGCATGCCGGAGTACGGCGCGCTGGAGACGTCACTGACCAGCGTGACGCGCACGCCGGGGAGTGGGCGCATCGCGAGCATGCGCAAAGCCAGAGCATGCGTATGCCCGCCGCCGATCAGCAGCAGGCCCTGGCCGTCCGGAGCATTCGCGGCATCCATGATGCCGCCCGAGTCTACCGCGAGATCAGGCAGGAGGCGCCGTCGAGCACGTAGCGCTGCGTCAGCGTTCCGGTGCTGCTCCCGTTGGCATCCTTGTGCTCCTGCTTGACGGTCAGCGTGGCGTCCTTCCCCTCGATGACCAGGAGCCCGGAAGCCTTGATCTCCGCCGAAAACTCCGCCTCCGTCTTCGCCATCTCCTTCATCATCCCCGACATCATCTTGCGGTCTTCCGCCGGCATGGCCTTCCACTGGTCCTGCATCTCCTTGGTCCCCAGCCTGGTCGCCTCGTCGATTTTGCCGGCATGGGCCAGCCCCATGTGCTTGACCGCCACCTTGCCACACGGATGCTCGAGGATCGCCGCGCCCTTGATCTCGGTCTTCGCCGCGGCGGCCTCCAGACGGCCGAGCAGCGTGAAGAACAGAACTGCGCTGAGGAGGAGGGAAGAAAGTCGACGGATGCTCATCGCGGGCTCCTTTCGGGTTGAAGAGTCAGGAGACATCGGCATCATCCTACGCCAACACACCCCCTGGGACCGCTGGCGTCTCGCCGGCATTCAAAATACATGGCCGAAGGCCGGCCCTATGGAAGGGCGGGGGGCAGGTCTCAGGATGGCGCCCTGCTCCTACCGGCTCACCAGCGCCAGGATGTTCCCGTCCGGGTCCTTGAACCAGGCGGCTCTCATCTCCCCGGCGACATGCACGTCGCCTTCGTGCGTCATCCCCGGCATGTCGTAGTGCTCGAAGGTGACCCCCTTGGCCTTGAGGTCCTTCACGGTTCCGTCGACGTCCTCGAGGACCCAGGTCGCGGCGGTCGCCTGGTTGGTGCCGGCGTATTGCGACTCGTAGACGAAAAACAGGGAGCCGCCACTCTTGTAGCCCTGCGCTCCTTCTCTTCCGGTATCAGGCTTCAGGCCGAGCGTGCCTTCGTAGAACTTCTTCGCGGCCTTCAAGTCCTTGACGGCGATCGTGGCGATGGCGGCGTTGTCTTTCAACATGGCGGATTCCTTTCACTTGGTGTCGATACATTCCGCGGCGCGCCCAAGGAGGAAGTCGCGCTCGCGGACGTTGCGCGTCAGCGAAGCGGCGCGCTCGAATTCCGTGTGCGCTTCCTCCAGACGGCCGAGCTTTGCAAGAAGATCGCCGCGGACGGTGGGCAGGTGGTGGTACGCCTGGAGCGAGGGCTCGTCGACCAGCGTATCGACGATCTCCAGGCCCGCCGCGGGACCGAAGGCCATGCCGACGGCGACGGCGCGGTTCAGCTCGACGACAGGAGACGGGGTGAGGTGGGCGAGGGCCGTGTAGAGCGCCGCGATACGCGGCCAGTCGGTCTCTTCCGCGGTGCGCGCCCGGCCGTGGCAGGCGGCGATGGCGGCTTGCAGGGCGTAGAAACCGTGGGCGCCGCCGAGGGCTTCGGCGCGCTGGAGGGCGGCGAGGCCGCGGTGGATGAGGAGCTGGTCCCAGCGCCCACGGTTCTGGTCGAGGAGGAGGATGGGCTCTCCCTGGGGACCGACGCGGGCGTTCAGGCGCGAGGCCTGGATCTCCATCAGCGCGACGAGGCCGTGGGCCTCCGGTTCCTTTGGCACCAGGCCGGTGAGGATACGGCCGAGACGGAGGGCGTCCTCGCAGAGGACGGGGCGGGTCCAGTCGTCGCCGGCGGTGGCCGCGTAGCCCTCGTTGAAGATGAGGTAGACGACCTCGAGCACCGAGGAGAGGCGGGCGGCGAGCTCTTCGCCGCGCGGCACCTCGAAGGGGACGTTCGCTTCGGCGAGAGTCTTCTTGGCGCGGAGGATACGCTGGGAGACGGTCGACTCGGGGACGAGGAAGGCGCGCGCGATCTCCTCGGTGGTCAGGCCGCCGAGGAGGCGGAGGGTGAGCGCGACGCGCGCGTCGCGGGGGAGGAGAGGATGGCAGGCGGTGAAGACGAGGCGGAGGAGGTCGTCGCCGATGGTATCCCCTAGACTATCGTCCAGCGAGGCTTCGAAATTCGCCACGGCCGTCTCCTGCTGGAGGTCGATCTCGCGGCCGAGCTCCGCGTGCTTGCGCTCGAGCAGCTTGCCGCGGCGTATGCGGTCGATCGCACGGTGCTTCGCGGTGGCCATGAGCCAGGCGCCCGGGTTGCGCGGGACACCTGACTCCGGCCATTTTTCCAACGCGGCGACAAGAGCGTCCTGGGCGAGGTCCTCGGCGAGGCCGACGTCGCGCACCATCCGCGCGAGGCCGGCGATGAGCCGGGGTGATTCGATTCTCCAGACCGCGTCGATGGTTCGATGCGTATCGCGATGAGTGTCGTGAGCCTGATGATGGATGCCGGTAGCCGTCATGGCTACCGATCAAATCATCATCGATCTGCGGGTGCAAGGGGCTCGGACCGCCCCTGCATCTCGGCGAAACCGGCCGCGGCCTCCTGGACGTCGGGCGGGAAGTCCGCCATTTCCTGCACCTGGCGGATCTCGATGACCTCGTTCTCCCCGGCGGGGCAGCGCGTCGCCCACTCGATCGCCTCTTCCCTCGACTTCACCTGGATCATCCAGTAGCCGCCGAGGACCTCTTTCGCCTCGGCGAACGGCCCGTCGGTCACCTTCGGCTTGCCGCCTTCGAACGAGACGCGGGCGCCCATCGAGGGCGGATGGAGGCCGTCGAGCGCGAGCAGCACGCCGGCTTTCTGGAGGGACTCGTTGTACTTCATCATCGCGGCGACGGCTCCGGCGTCCGGCATCGTGCCCGGCGCGGCGGTTTCATACCCCTTGGGGATCATCAGCATCATGAATCGCATGGTCCGTGTCTCCCTCTTATTTCTTGGCTTCCATCTCGGCGCGCAGGCGCTCTTCCTGCGCCCGGGCCTCCGGCGTGAATTCGGCCCCGAAGTCTTCCATCTCGAACACCGGGCGGAGCTCGACCTCGAAGTCTTCGTTGTCCGGGTTGGGGATGCGCTTGACCCAGTCGAGCGCCTCTTCCATCGACTTCACCTTCCACATCCAGAAGCCGGCGAGCAGCTCCTTGGTCTCGGCGAACGGTCCGTCGAGGACGGTCTGCTGGCCGCCGGAGAAGCGGACACGGGCGCCTTTCGAGCTCGGATGGAGCCCTTCGCCCGCCTGCATGATGCCGGCTTTCACCAGCTCTTCGTTGAAGTTGCCCATCTGGGTCAGCACCTGCTCGCTCGGAAAGACGCCGGCCTCGGAGTCCTTGGTGGCTTTCATCAGGATCATGACGCGCATGGTGGTTCTCCTCGTGGTTTCGGGTTGGGAGCCGGGTCTCGAAACCCTCGCTCTATCTGGACGACGAACGAGAGGGCGCGAATCCGACACGACTATCCATACGTGGGCTTCTGGGGGAATCCGGCCGGCGAGTCCTCCCAGTCCTCCTGCCGGCCGTAGGGAGTCACGTCGAGGAGACGGTAGGAGTCGGTGAGACTTTCGACGCCGCGAGCGTAGGCCGAGTAGGCGTGAAAGATGTCGTCGCCGAGCCGGAAGAAGACGCTCAGGCCGTGCGCCTCGCCTTTGAGGATATGAGGCTCGCCGGTCTTCGCCTCCAGCTCCGCCTTGGTGCGGAAGTTGTATTCGACGGGGGCGACCTCTTCGTCCAGAGTGACGTGGAAATCATAGTTGAAGTCGCTCCCGAAGGACGACAGCCACGGCAGGGTCCAGCCCTTGAGCTCCTTGTAGGCTTCGAGCTTGGGGAGCGGCGCCCGCGAGATGAGCACCATGGAGGTGTTGCGCTCGCCCAGCATCGACAGGTCGCCGAGGGCATTGACGAAGCCCGTGCAGCCCGGGCAGCCTTTGTCCCATTCCGGATCGAACATGAAGTGGTAGACGATGAGCTGGCGGCGGCCGTCGAACAGATCGAGCAGGCTCTGTTTGCCCTCCGAACCGTCGAAGACATACTCCTTGTCGAGCTTCACCATGGGCAGCCGGCGCCGCTCGGCGCTCACCCGGTCGTGGTGTCTGGTGTCCTCTTTTTCCTTGGTGAGCAGCTCTTTGCGCGCGCCGAGCCATTCCTCGCGGGAGGCGATGGGCGGATGGGGCACGCTCGTCTCGGTCATCGTCCCGGTCGTTGCTTCCGTCATCGTTTCCGACATGTCGATACCTCCTGTCGCTCAGTCGTCGATCGCCTGATAGGCCGGATGCGCTTCGCGAGCGCTTCGGAAACGGTCTGATGCAAGATCAGCTCCGTCTTCTTGTCTCCCCCCGTCTCCCGCGGCCAGTCCGGGACCCTTCCCGGCCTGGTCCGCCGCGTTGGCGAGCCGGCGTAGTGGATAATCGGGCCGCCATCATGCGCCAACCAGCCGACCCTCAGGAGACGGGAGAAGAATCAGCCGCCGGACGCCTGCGCTTCGCGGGTCTCGTCACCCTCGCCTTCCTGCTCCTGACCTTGCCGCGCCTGCTCCTGCACGAGCTCTGGCGGGACGAGGCCTGGCTCTGGCTGGTGGCCAAGGAGAGCCGCTCCCTCGCCGAGCTGTTCGGTCCCCTGGGCAGGAGCGGCCAGGGGTACCTGTTCCCTCTGCTCTGCTATCTCGCACGGCAGGTGTCGACCTCGCCGCGGACGATGCAGGTCCTGCACCTCGTCCTCGCCGGCGCCGCGGCGTTCGTCTTCATCCGCCAGGCGCCGTTCGGCCGCCTCGAACGGGCGCTCTTCGTCTTCGGCTACTTCCCGTTCTACGAGTACGCGGTGATCAGCCGCCATTACGTCGCCGGAGCCCTCCTCGCCTGGCTGGCCTGTATCGCCGCGCGCAGCCGCCGGCCGGCGCTGGCTCTCGGGGCCATCTTCGGGCTGCTCTGTCAGACCACGGTCTACGGCTTCATCCTTGCCCTCGCGCTCGCCGCCGGCTGGCTGTTCGACCGCTGGCTGCGCCGCCGCAATGCCGGCAATGCCGGAGAAACCGCGCGGATTCCATGGCCCGAAGCCGCCGGCGGCATCTCCCTGGCCCTGGCCGGCGCCGTCGCCGGGCTCGTCCAGCTCATCCCGGAGGCCGGCACCAGCTACGCGACGGGTTGGCGCTTCGGTTGGAATCCGGCGAAAGCCGGCCAGGTTCTGGCGATGTCCTGGCGCGCTTTCGCGCCCGTGCCGCGGCCTCAGCTCCACTTCTGGAACAGCAACCTGTTCGACGCCTGGCCCACTCTGCAAGCGGTGGCGGGACTGTCGATGCTGGCGCTCGCCGCCGCTCTCCTCTGGCGCCGGAAGGTGGCCCTGGTGACTTTCAGCCTCGGCGCCGCCGGCTTTCTCGCCTTCGGCTACGTCAAATTCATCGGCCTCCTGCGCCACCAGGGCCACCTGTGGCTCCTCTTCGTGGCCGCTCTCTGGCTGAGCGGCGGCTTTCAGGACGACCGCCGCTCCTGGCGCGCCCGCGTTTTTCTCGTCCTGTTGATCCTCCACTGCGGCGTGGGAATTTACGCCTCCTGGATGGATCTCCGCCATCCCTTTTCGAACGGCGCCGCGACGGCGGAGCTGATCCACGGCGAAGGGCTGGACCGCCACCCCCTGCTGGGCCACCTCGAGCCACAGGCCGCCACCGTCTCGCTCTTTCTCGGCCAGCCGCTCTACTCCCCCTCGAGAGGCCTTTTCGTCGACTATCCGGATTGGGGACCCGAGCAGCGGGAGCTCAACGATCAGGAAATGCGTTGCGCCGCCCGCGCTCTCGCCCGCCGAGAGAGCCGGGACATCCTCCTCGTCATCAACCGGAAGCTCCCCGCGTGGGGAGAGCTGGAGCCGGCCGGCTCACGCACCGGCGCGATCGTCGGCTCGGAAGACTACTACCTCTACCTGCTGCACCGCGATCGGCTGGACATCACCGCCCCGGCCGCGGAATGCAAGAGCGAGGCTCCATAGGGCTCCATAGGGGGACAGGCGGCGCATCAAGGGTGAATCTGCGAGCCCTTTGCAAGAAGCCGAGACACCTTGTCCGCAAGGAGGCGTGCGCCTGTGCGATCACCCCGCTGGCTCGCGACTCGGATAAGGCTGTTATATGCCGCTACCATGCCCTCTTCGTAGCTCCTCTCTTCGTAGTACTGGAGCGCACTCTTCATCAGGCTCTCCGCATCTTCCAGCTTACCTTGCTCAAGGAGAACATTCCCCAAGATCAAAGAATCCCATGCGACGCCGCGATCGTTTGAGGCTCGGCGATGCAGCTCGAGAGCCCTCACTAGAAGATCTCGGCCTTCTTCCAACCGACCCTGCCGTGCGACAAGATGACCCAGCTTTCCATAGTCGCTTGCCTGGCCATCGATAAAACCATCCTGAAGATCGATCTCGAGGGCCTCCCGAGTCAAGCTCTCCGCGTAATTCAGCTCCTGCAAACGATCGTGCACGTCCGCCAGCGCGCGCATTTCTTCCGCGATGCGCTTCCGTTCCTGCGCATATCTAAGCTCAATGTTCAAGGACTCGCGATGAAGTTTCCTGGCCTCAAGAAGCTTGCCCGACAAAAAAAGCAGACTGCCAAGCTCACCCAACCAACGCGAGCGGGAGTCGAGACCGACCCGGTCGGTCCCATCTTTGAGCTGAGCCAAACGAGCCTTCAATTCCGCGATCCGTTTCCTGCGTTGCTCGATTGAGGCGAAAAGATAAGAGCTCGGGAATAGGATCTCCGAGCTCAGAGCAGGGATTTCAACGACTGCCTGGGGGAAAAACACCGTGTCGCTGCGCCAATCCAGAAAATCAGGCGCCTCCCTCTCCAGAAGGCCCAGCAAATACTCCGGAATCCAGAAGACAATAGGTCTGGGCAGCTGGCGCGGCCACTCCGGGCGGCTGAGATTCAGGGCATAGAGACTTGAGCGTTGCGGAAGCGCCGCCGGATTCGATCTCTCCAGACCGAGAACCATCAACGGCCCTCTACCTTCAGGGCTGAGCTTTTCCAGAGCTGCCTCCAGTGGATGCGCGGCGGTCTCGTCCAGCTCGACCGTCTCAAACGGAGTATCCGGCATCGACTCCTGGAGGACTCGAATCATCTCTCTGCTGGTTGCTGGGCTGTTGCAGACCGCGATGAACAAGGCGAACCCATCGGCTCGCTGGAGGCCCCGGCGGAGGATCTGGAGGGATTCCGACGCGGGCTCGATACCGGCTTCACTCCCGGAATTTGGGGAGGGTTCGGATGACAGGGTTCACCTCGTACCAGGGCTCGCCGTTCATGTACTCGAAAATGTAGAGCAGGAAAAGCATCTCTCGGTGCATGACGTCCGTCGGGATGGAGGTTTGTGGGGCTCCGAACTGCCGCAAGGGCTCCCAGAATTCATCCGGGATACTTCTCATCAAACTGTTTGCGTAGTCCCGGACCGCTCTCTCCACAGCCTTCCGTGTGATCGGCAGATCATCGACTCCGCTCGCCGCTGCCTGAAGAAACATCATGAGGTGACGAGGATGCCCGCCGGTCATCTCACAGAGATAGGAACGAGTCTTCGGTGAATCGAAGACACTTGTAAGATCTACCTCTGCAAACCTGCAACGCGCTTCCAGGATCTCCGTCATCTTGCGCATGCCGGCCGTCTCCGGCTGAGGATCTGACCGATCGTCTCCGCGCAACCGGATCATCGGGACGGGGACGTTGCGCTCGCCGAAGGTCTGCTCGAGCTGGGTGAACTGCGGTGAGTAGATCAGCGAGATGGGGACTGTGTAGATGACGTGGGCCTTGAGGCTGGCGAGTTGCTCGCTGCGATGGAGGAACAGCCTCTCGTGCGTGTTCCCGCCGCCATCCAGGTCCCGGCGTACAAGCTTGTCGAGACCGTCGACGAGGAGGACCAGCCCTTCCCTGCCGTCTTCCCGAAGCTTGACATTGGCCAGAAGGAGCAGGTCGTTCACAGCATCCAACAGATTGGTGCTCTGTTTTTCGATGGCCGCCCGCAGATCGGCCCGGGCGTTGGGGCGGTTCTTCAGCTCGACCGCGAGAGGAGCATAGGGGATGTCCAGGTCGCGTCCTTTCAAGGAGACCTTGGCCTGCAGGACTTTGCTCAGCTCATCCCACAGGTCGCGCATCCGGTCGGTGACCGCGGAGAAGCCCGGGATGTTCGCGTCCCGGAGCTGGTGCTGGACCTCGCCGGCCAGAAAGACCAGGAGATCCGGAAAGTCCAGGTCGTTCAGGTCCAGAGAGCGGCTCACATCCGAAAGCACGACGAGAAAGGGCCGGCCTTCGCCCGGAGCGGGCTCTTCAAGCATGGACTTCAGACGGCGGAGCTCACTGCTCTTCCCCACTCCTCGATGCCCGGCGAAGACCTTGACCTCCGGCTTGAGGGGGTTCGAGAGACGCAGGGCGCGGGCATACAGGCGCGGAAGATTGTCCCCGCGCACGTCATCGCAGTTGACATAGCGTGGATCGGGAGGGGAGACGGGCTCGTCCGGCTCACAGGCGCGGAACAGGCGCGTGAGAGGTGGCAGGTTCTCTTTTGGGCTCATCGGTTCCGCTCTTCCATCCAACCTCAGACGATAGTCAATCTCGGCGGAACGGTCAAAGAGGGTCTTTCCGCACCTCCACCACCCGCGCCCCCAACCCGCGGCCCGGCCGCGAGGTGTAGCGCGCGTCCATCATGTGCACGATCCAGGTCTCCGGTCTTTCCTCTACCCGGAAGAAGGGGAACCGTGACCAGTGGAGGAAGCTCGCGGGGCCGCGCAGGCGCGCCGCCGCCGCCACGGCAGGATGGCCGTCGCCTTTGGGGATGCCCGCGGCCTTCAGGAAGAACATCGGTCGCGGGAGCCACTTGAGCGTGCCCACGGCGTAACGGTCTCCGAGGTCCGCCACGATCTGGCGGCGCAACGGCGTCAGCGGGACAGGCCCGGTCATCAGGCGGACCGCCGGGGTGCCCGCCTCAGCCAGCTTGTGCTCGGCCAGCCTCCGGGCCGCCAGATTGGAGAGGCCCAGGATCAGGATGTAGACCGACACCGCCGCCAGGGCGATCCGCGCCGGGCGCGTCTTCTTCTGCCAGCGTGAGACCGCGACGCCGAGACCCAGGGCCAGCCAGATCCAGGGATCTACGATGTACAAGGTGTCGCCGTAGTACCAGACGTCCCGGAAAGGCATGAGCCAGCGCAGGCCGTAGTTGTTCAGCCAGTCGAGAAACGGATGGGTGAGGATCGACACGGCGGCGAGGAGAAGGAGGGCTCCCGGCCGCGCCGGCTCCGCTTCCGGATGCCGGCGCCGGCGCACGCCGCGGTCCCAGGCCAGCATGGCTGCGGTGAGGAGGAACGGCCACAGGGCCAGAGCCAGCACGCCGTGCGTCCAGCCGCGGCGGAACGCGAGCGCCGTGCCCGAGCCCCAGAAGTAGGCCAGGGCATCCACGTCCGGCAGATTGGCGCCGATCAGCAGAGTCGCCATCGCCAGGGGCGTCCGCTTCTCCAGGCCGGCTTTGCCGAGGGCCGCGCCGACCAGGGTGTGACAGATGTTGTCCATGGCGGCTGCCTACCCTGATGTCGGCTCGACCGGCATCTCGACCGCATGAGTCTCCGGCTCATGTCTGGCGATGTGGTGGATCTCGCGCCGCGACAGCACGAAGCCGGGCAGCATGGGCAGCCAGTAGGTGAAGCCGCGGAGGAGGAGCGTGGCGGTGAGCCCCGCTTCGACGGGGATGCCGAAGAGCCGCAGGAGCGCCACGGAGGCGGCCTCGAAGGAGCCGATGCCGCCGGGGATGAGGGCGACAGTGGCCAGGGCCTGGGCGAGCGCGAAGGTGGCGAAGGCGGCGGTGAGGGGCGCGGCGTTGCCGACGGCGCGCAGCATCGCCCACAGGGTGGCGCCGTCGAGGAGGAAGACCATGAATTGCAGGGCGGCTCCCTGGAGCAGGACCATGGGATCGCGCACCAGGCCGTTGGGCGCCCGGCCGATCTCGCGCAGCATGGACTCGAGACGCGGGATGCGGCGCGCCCAGCGCGGCGGCCGGCGTGTCCGCCGGCTCAGCCAGAGGACGGTCAGCGGAATGCCTCCCGCGAGGACGGAAAAGAGGCCCGCCAGGCTGAGGATCACTCGGTTGAGATCGCGCGCCAGCCACAGGATCCCCAGGCTCACCAGCACCACGAGGGCGAAGGCGCCGTAGAGGGTGAGCAGGTCGACCAGGATCGCCGCGATGGCCACCGGCCCGCGCACGCCGTGGCGCCGGAAGGAGCGCACCACCAGCACCCGGCCGCCGAGCCCGCCCGTCGGCACGACCTGGTCCACGAACAGGCGCGCCACCGCCAGGGGCATCAGCGAGCGCAGCTTGCAGGGCGTGCCGGCGCGGGCCAGCACGCGGTGCCACACCCCACCGGCGCAGAGGTACGTCAGCGCCTGCAGAAACGCCCCGGCGAGCAGCCAGGCCGGCTGCGCGTGCCGCAGCAGATGGGCGAAGCGCTGCCCTTCGCCGCGGTGGGACACCACCGTCACCACCGCCCCGAGGAGCAGGATGCCGGGCAGCCACGCCAGCATCCGGAGCCACGGCCCCCTCTCCTTCCGCTTCTCGTCGCGCTCGGGCCTCATGAGCGACACTATAGAAGAATGCGTGAATCTCGATTCTCGGGGTAGGCTTGATGGCAGGAGGCAACCGCATGAGGCCGATCAGCGCCAGCGATCTGATGAATCCGCGGGTTCTCACCGTCTCGCAGGGGATGACGGTGCCCGAGCTCGCTCATTTCCTCGTGGCGAACGACATCTCCGGTGCCCCTGTCGAGGACGGCTCGGGCAAGCTGGTGGGTGTCGTCTCGCTCAACGACATCGCCGAGGTCCTCGCCGACGAGGAGGACGAGGACGGCGAGCGCGGCGGCGACTTCTTCGCCTCGGAGTGGGACGAAGGGCTGAGCCCCGAGGAGATCGACGAGCTCCCCGCGGACGCGACCGAGCTCACGGTGGCCGACATCATGACGCCGGACGTCTTCACGGTCGGCGAGGAGACGCCCGTCTCCGAGATCGCCGAAGCCATGATCGCCAATCACATCCACCGCCTCCTCGTCACCCGGGAGGACCGGGTGGTCGGCATCATCAGCACCTCCGACCTGCTCGGCCTCCTGGTGGAAGAGAAGGAGTAGAGGCTATTCGAAGTACCCCACGATGTCGATGATGATGTCCACGGTGCCGGAATTCGCGGCACAGAGCACGGCCGCGTCCCCCGCGGCTCCCAGGGGGAGGACGGCGTTGTTCGCCCGCGTGATTCCCGACTTGAAGCTGATGGTGCTGCTCACGCCGACCGACTCGTCCGTCCGGTAGAAGGCCAGATAGCCTGCCGTCGATGGCACGACGGTGACATTGGCCGCCACCGCCTTGGCCGTCGCGGGGACGTTGCAGGGAGGGCCGGTCAGGTCGAACGTGCGCGAAGCGCCCGCCGGCAAGGCCGGGCCATCCGTGCTGCGCGTGTCGATGGCGCGGCAGGGCACGATGGTGAAGAAGTCGGCCGGCCCGTCCTGGTTGCCCGCCTGTACCTGGAAGGTCACCGGCGGCGAGAAGGCGAAGTTGTTGTCCCGGGCGCGGAGCCGGGCCGTGAAGGTACCGGTCGCGTAGGTGTGCGAGGTCGTCAGGCTCGCCGTGGAGGTCTCGGGCGTGCCGTCGCCGAAATCCCAGAAATAGGTCAGAGTGTCGCCCGCGTCCGGATCGCTGCTGCCGGCGGCGCTGAAGTTGACGATCAGCGGCGCCAGGCCGGAGAGAGGCGAGGAGGAGCCCGCGGCGGTGGGCGGATTGTTTCCGCTCACGCTGTAAGTGATCCGCCGCACCTGGCCGCTGGCGGTCGTGTAGTAGAGCCCGTTCGGACCCCCGGCCGGTCCGAAGATGACGGTCACCGTAGTGCTGCCACCCAGGCCCGTGGCGAAGCTCGACGCGTTGCCTGACACGCCCGAGTCGGCCAGCTTGAAGATGGCGCCGCAGTTGAAATCGGCAAACATGAAGGCGCCGTCGAAGCCCGGCCACAGACCGTTGGGCACGAAGGCGCCGCCGGTGATGGAGCCACAGCCGCTGACGCTCGTCCCCGGCACGGTGCCGGAGTGGGAGTATTCGAAGATCGGGTCGATCATGCCGGCGAGCGTCGGCGAGCACGGGCCGCTCGAGTTGTTGGTGTGCCGCCCCTCGCGGCAGTTCCAGCCGTAGTCCACACTGGACTGGCCGAGATCGATCTCCTCCCAGGCGCCCTGTCCCACGTCGTTGATGAAGAACCGGGAGCCGGCGGCGTTGGGATCGAAGCCGAAGCGGAACGGGTTGCGCAGGCCCCAGGCGAAGGTCTCCTGGCACCTGGTACCGGCTGTCGTGCCGCCGGTGGTGTTGCAGCGCGCCGTCCCCGCACCCTGAAAGGGATTCGAGGCCGGAATGCCGCCGTCGCTCGTGATGCGCAGGATCTTGCCGAGCAGCATGTTCTCGTCCCGCGACGCGTCATTGGCGCCGGCGCAACCGAAGGGGCTCGCGTAGTCGCAGCCGCCGTCTCCAATCGAGACGTAGAGATAGCCGTCCTTGCCGAAGTGGAGGTCGCCGCCGTTGTGGTTGCCGGCGGTCGACTGCATGTTGTCCAGCAGGACGAGCTCGGTCGCCGGATCGATGACGTTGCTGTCCGGCAGGATGAAGCGGGAGACCCGGTTCACGCACACCGAGTCCGGGCGCTTGAACGTGTAATAGAGATAGATGCGATGGTTGATCGCGAAGGCCGGGTCGACCGCGACGCCGAGGAGGCCGCGCTCGGAATTCGTGCAGATGGAGCTGGTGCCGAACGAGATGGCCGGCGTGGCGAGAAGCGAGCCGCCCTGGAACACGCGCAGGCTGCCGGTCTGCCGGGTGATGAGGAGACGTCCGTCCGGCGTAAAGGCGATGGCTGTGGCGGTCCCCCCGACAGACGTCACCAGCGAGTCCGTGAAGTTCGCCGGAACGACCGCCTGTGACGGCCGGGCGAGGATCAGGGCGAAAACGACAGCGAGGACGGAGAGCAGCGAGCGGCGCGATGGAACCATGGGACCGACCTCCCTCGGGCAAAACCTGCTCTCGCAGGGTACCAAGATATTGAAGAATCAGAAAGTGTTACGAGAAAAGGGGGAGAACGAACGTGTTTCGTCGGCGAGGGTCGGGCGGTGGCGCCCCTCTCCCGGGGGTTGGGAGAGCGATGGGAGAGGGGACGGGGGTGAGGCCCGCCGTTTGACCGCCTCGGGCCGCCGCGCTAGTCTGGCCGGAGCCCATGCGCTCACGCTTCCGATCGGCCCAGAGCGGTTTCACGCTCATCGAGGCGCTCGTCGCCGCCACGCTGCTGACGTTCGCGTTGCTGACCGGCGTCGCGCTCGTCCTCCAGCAGCCGCGCATCCTGCGCCGCCTGGATGCGCAACGGAACGCTCTCCACATCATGGAGACGGCGATCGAATCGCTGCGCGCCGGCGTGCTTCCCCTCCAATCGCAGCGCCTGGCCCTGCCGCCGTCCGGCGCGCCGGGCGCGCCGGAGGTGTGGATCACCGTGGAGCCGGCCGGCTATCCGCCCGGGCTCTGGCAGGTCTCCGTGCGCGCCGCCTGGACGCTGGAGGGGCAGGTCCGCCAGAGCGAGGTGGAGACGATGATCTGGAGGCCCGCGCTGTGAGGCCGAGCCGAAGGCGCCAGAGCGGTTTCACCCTCATCGAGATGCTGGTGACCCTGGTGCTCGTCGGCTTCGGCCTGGCTCTCGCCGCGCAGCTTCTGATGGAGACGTCGCAGATGATGGTGGACGCCGCGGCCGAGCAGACGGAGACCGCCCTGCCCCTGGCCCGCGCCCGCCTGCGGTCCGACATCCAGGCCTGCCAGACGGCCCAGGTCATCCCGGGTCCCGGCGGACAGGTCGCCGAGCTCTGGCTCCTCGGCCGCCCCGCCGGGCCGCTGCGCTACCGCAAGGTGGGCCGCGATCTGGTGCGCGAAGCCGCCTCCGCCGACGGGACCTGGGACCGCCAGACGCCGGTGCTGCGGAATGTCCTGAGCTGGGACGTGCTGCCGCTGCCCGGCGGTCTGGTCGCGATCGAGATCCGTCTCCTGCGCCGGACGATCCGGCGCTCTCCCCTGCCGACGGTGCCCGGCACGCGCGGCGCCCTGGAAGAGGAACGCGTCGAGACGCTGGTGGTGTCGCCCCGGGGCGGCGGGCTGGGGTCCGGATGGTAAGGCGGGCCCGGCATCAGGAGCCGGAGCGCGGCTACGCGCTGCTGGTGACCCTGGTCGTCATCCTCCTGCTCTTCTTCGCCCTCTCCCTCCTCGCCGGCGCGCTCCAGATCCGCATGCGCCTGGTCCGCCAGGAGGCCCAGACCCTGAAGCTCATCGCCCTCTCCGACGCCGCGCTGGCCGAGACCCTGGCCAGCCTGACCTACGATCCCGGTTTCTCCGGCATCACCGAGCAGAGCTTCGGCGGCGGCCGTATCGCGAGCACCGTGCGCCCCCTGGGACTGAACCGCTACGAGGTCCTCGCCACGGCCTTCTACGCGGGCAAGCTGCGCGCCGTCGACGCCGAGGCGGTGCGGACGCCGCAAGGCGCGCGGGTGGTACGCTGGGAGAGAGCTCTTGGATGGTAGGCTATGGGCTTGAACAAGATCCTCCTTGTCGATGACGAAGCCGACATCCGCCTGATCGCGGAGATCAGCCTGTCCAGTCTCGGCGGCTGGCAAGTGATCCAGGCCGCCTCCGGCCCCGAGGCTCTCGACCTGTTCGGCCGCGAGCGGCCCGACCTGATCCTCCTCGACGTCATGATGCCCGGCATGGACGGCCCGGCCACCCTGGCGAAGCTGCGCGAGCAGGAAGGCGGCTTCACCACGCCGGTCATCTTCATGACCGCCAAAGTCCAGAAAACCGAGATCGACCGCCTCCTCGACCTCGGCGTCCGCGGTCTCATCCCCAAGCCCTTCGATCCCATGACCCTGCCGGACGAGATCCGCCGGATCCTGGGGATCTGATCAGGCTTCGTAGGGTTCTCTCACAGCCCGCGCGTTCCTCTGCAGACCTCGCTGTCAAACGAGATCTGGAACACATCTCGATGTCCCCAGGACGAAGCCCAGAAGGCCTGCATCCGGAGACCAAGGAATCGACCTTGCGCGATTACTATTCAATCTTCAAGAACTTCAATTCCACTTCCCGCAGGACTTTCCCCTCCCGGGAAATCTGAAAGAGTCTTCGGGAGTCCGAGTCACCGACCCAGAGGGTGCCATCACTCGCCAACCCGAGCGCCATCGGCTCTTCGAGATCTTTTGCAAAGACCCGTGGCTTGGCGTTCAGGTCGCTCAGGTCGAGACTCCAGATACGCCCCTTAGCAGCGTCAGCAATGAATAGTTGATCTGCCTTGGCATCCAGGGCGAGGGCCGAAGGCTCTCCAAGACCCTTGGCCAGTCGGACCGACTTCCCCGTCTCCAGATCAACAGCAAACAGCAAACCAAGCGCCACGTCAGCGGCCAACACCCGATGGCGCTTACCATCGAGAGCCAGAGAGTCCAGGAATTCGGCCTGGGAGATCCCGGCCAGGGGCTTAGGAAGGGAATCCGGCTTTTGGAGGTCGAAGCGAAAGATCTCTCCGGTCTCCGTGCTGGCGACATAGGCTGTGGAAGTTTGCTGGTCGATGACGATACCCGAGCACCTCCCTTTCCAGGGAGGCATTTTCCACTCGGCCCTCTTCTTACCCTCCAGGTTGTACTGGACCAGGAGAGCACCTATCCCGGAAACACGAGGTACTTGGTTGACGAAGATCGACTCTCCGCTGCCGACGGTGAACACCCCCATGCCGACACCCTCGTATATCCCAAACCCGTCGACCAACCGACGGATTTTGCCCGAGCTCAGCACGACATGGAAAAGCCCGAGACGGGAGTCGAGCAGGATCAGATCCCCCGCGGCGACGAGGGATATCCCCGCAGGAGTGAGCTCGGGCGCTCTCGCGAGCCCGGAGTCGGCGACAAGTAGAAGCCCCCCAGCAATCAGTCCCAAGGCGAGGCGAGAAACTCTCATCCTTTTTCCTCCGCCGCCGTCGCTGGCTTGCCGAGCCCCGGGATGAGGCCCTGCACGATGTCAAAGCTCTTGAATCCCAGCAGGCCCGATAGAATTCCGATAAACGCAGAGGGGAGAAGCTGAAAAGGGTCGAGCGCCAGTCCAAAAAGACGAAACTCGCTATTAGACCAGACGAGGAGCATGGCGAGTAGCTCGCCTAGGATCGCCGTGACCCAAGAGGCCACGAAAGCTGACGGCCAATTCTTCCATCGCCTCTGCTTTTTGACCAACACCGGTATCAGCGAGCCGAAAAAAGTCCCGAACGTCACGGCGAGGAACAGCAACGGCCACCATGGAATGAGCAGTACCGGAATGTCGACCGATAGGGTCTCCGTTTCCGTGTCTTTCAACCCTAGGGAAGCTGTGTAGTCCACAGAAGCGGTGAGCTTTTCGCCTTTTTTCTGGCTCGGGCGGGAAAACAGAGCCTTGGAAAGGGTCATCCACGTTTTTGGCGCCAGCTTCACAGTCAACTTGTCAGACTGATGATCCGCCGCGATCTCGAAAGGAGCAAACTGTTCCTTGCCGTTCGCCAAGAAATCGGCCTGCGCCCAATGACTCTGCGGGCTCGTCAGGTTGACCGACTCCACTCTGACCTTCCAGTCCTTCAGGAGATTGTGGAGCTTGACTGGGATCTCGGTCCCACTACCGATCTCAACCTCCTGCGGTTCTTCCCAAGGCGGATAGGAAAGATACGCCTGTGACTTCAAGTTGAAAACCGGCAAGCGGATCGCCACCGGTTCCTTGGCTCCTCCCTCGTTTACGACGTACAACGTCACATCCGCCAGTTGGGGCAGGAACGGCCCGGACGGAAGGCCATTGATCCTACATTCGAAAACGGTCCCGGCCTCCTTCTGTTTGACGTAGAACTTGTACCGGGCAAAAGCCTTTCGGAGGACTATGTCTCCGTTCCTCGAATAGACATCGTAATGAGGGAGAGAAAAACGGTCGACCTCATCCGAGTTAGGAGAGAACGGCAGAGAGTCGGCCGGCTCGCAGGAGCTGTTGTCAAATTTCACTTTTCCGCCGTCCCCCAACTCGACAGGAGAGAGCTCCAGATCGAGGGCCAAACCGGGTGACGTTCCGAGCGCCAGCATCAGAACAGCAACGATCCGTCGTCGAGCGGTATACATCCATACCTCCTAGTGAGACCTGCATCTCGTGGTATCGTTTTTGAATTATAGCAGATGGAAAGGCGGGGACTGCGAGCCCGGGCTCCGGGATTGGAGCACAATGGGAGAGGGGGCCAGAGGGTGGAGCCTCAGCTCACCGCGCCCAGCAGTACAGAGCGTCGCCAAAGGATACGGAGCGTTTCCGGCAGACGACTCCACGTATCAAACGGCGACGAGGCGTCGTCAAAGGGTACAGCGCGTTGTCTCTCCGTACGGCGCGCCGCCCAACGGTACAGAGCGCTTCTGATCAGACTGCCGGCGTCTCCGCCGCTTCGAGCATGATGCGCGCCAGATCGTTGTAGATGCGGCTCCAGGCGAGGCGGACGTCGAGGGTGAAGGCGTCGCCGATCATGCGGCGGATGGTCTCCAGCAGGGCCTGCTCCACCGCATCGTAATGCTTGAGCTGGACGCCGTAGCCGGCGTGCCGGCGGCCGAGGTCCTGGAGAGTGCCGCGCAGGTCCTCCATGCGGTCGAGGCCCTGGACGGCGGCGGCCAGCATGGTCATCAACATCTCCGCCTGCGCCCGCATGTCCGTCGCGCTGAACAGGGCGCGGCAGCCGGGATCGATCTCGAAGAGGAGCTCGTAGAACAGCGCGCCGGCTTCCGCCTTGCGGCGCGCCACTTCCTCGAAGGTCGTCTGGGTGAGGAAGACGGCGTCGGGTTTGCGCAGGTCGATGATCTCCCAGCCTCCCTGGTCTTCATCCTGCGCTTCATTCTGAACAATCCGGCCGAGCTGTACGTCCTCCTCAATGACGTTGATCACCGCCTCGGTCGCGAGGATCTGGGCTCCGCTGTCGCGGCCCGCGGCCACCATGCGGCCGGCGATCGTGGTGACGTCGCCGAGGGCCGTGATCTGCATGCGCGAGGGGTGCCCTACCGGACCGACGACGGCGCGGCCGAAGTGGAGGCCGATGCCGAGACGCAGGCCGATCCCGAAGTGCTTCCTGGCATAGCTTTCCAGCTCGGCCATGCGGGCGCGCATGCGGAGCGCCGCGCGCACCGCGCCGAGGCACTTCTCCCGCGCGTCGCCCCCGGCCAGGCCAAAGAGGGCCACCAAGCCTTCACCCAGGTATTTCTCGATCGTCCCGCCGTTGGCCAGGACCGGCTCGCCGACTTGCAGGAAAAAGCGGTTGAGGAGATGGATGACGTCATACGGCGGCGCCTTGCGGACGAAGTCGCCGAAGCCCTGGAGACTGCACGACAGGACCGCCACCGCCGTCTCCTGTGCCGCGCCCGGCTGGCGGCTCTCGAACCAGAGCAGGCTGAAGTCGTCCGAATCCAGGATCAGCCGCTGCACCGCCACGTCGCCGGACACCCGCGTCTGGCAGCCGAGGCGGATCTCGTCCCCCCAGCCGAGGCGGGACGCGAGACGCGCTTCGACCGGCGTGCGCGGCTGCACGTTGGCCGCGCCCGAGACGATCCGCACCCGGCAGGTCGAGCAGCGCGCCCGTCCGCCGCACTCATGGAACAGCGGAATCCCCTCGCGCTGCGCCATGTCGAGCAGACTGAAGCCCGGGTTGGACACCTCGACCACACGGTCGCCTCCCTCCTCCCGCTCGAAGGTGACACGAAACGGACGCGACAAGGCGAGCGTCGGCGTGCTCTGGGTCGGAGGAGAGCCGGCGGCTGCTCCCATCGATTCCAGAGCTCCCAGGGAGAGACTCGGCGCCGGCGCACTTTCCATGGGAAGGCCGCGCAACGCTTCGCGCATCTCTCCAGCATCCTGGTAGCGCTGGTCCGGAGCCTTGTCGAGCGCCCTGCGCACCACCGCCGCGAGAGCCGGCGAGATCGCCGGATCGAGCTTCTCCAGCGGCTCGGGCTCGCGCTCCAGCACCTGGAACAGCACGGCGTGGATGGTCTCCGCCGGAAACGCCCGCCGGCCGCTCAGCAGCTCGTAGAAGAGAGCGCCCAGGGAGAAGACGTCCGAGCGGGCATCCGTCCGCTCGCCGCGCACCTGCTCCGGCGCCATGTAGTAGGGCGTGCCCAAGATGCCACCCGAGCGCGTCGCGTCCATCTCCCCCGAGCGGGCGAGCCCGAAATCCATGATCTTCACCCGGCCGTTGGGCAGCAGGTGGATGTTCGCCGGCTTGAGGTCGCGATGGACCACCCGGTGCGCATGGGCGAACGCCACGCCGTCGCAGATCTGCTCGATGACGCCGAGGCGATCCTCGAGCCGCGGCAGCGCCCGGCGGCGCACCACCTCGCTCAGGTCGCTCCCTTCCAGGAGCTCCATCGCCATGTAGAACGTGCCGTCCTCTTCGCCGAAATCGTGGACGGTGATGATGTTGGGATGGTTGAGCCCGGCCGCGGCCTGGGCCTCCCGGCGGAAGCGCTCGGTCAAGCTCTCGTCCCAGCGCAACGCCGCCGCCGGAGCGATCGTCTTGACCGCGACCATCCGGTTGAGCACCGTATCGCGGGCCTTGTAGACCTCGCCCATCGCGCCCTGCCCGATCTTGCCGGCGATCGAGTACTTCCCGAGGGCTGTCCGCATCATGGGAGCCTCCAGAAAAGGAACGTTCCAGACAGCCAAATGTCTCAGTCGGACCGCGATCCTACCTCAAAGCTCCCCCTCCAGCTTGCGCCGCAAGGCGTGCAGGCAGCGCGTCGTCGTCTTCTTGAGGCTCGCCGGCTGGTATCCGAGCTGCCGAGCAGCCTCGGCCGACGTCAGACCCAGCTCAAAGCGAAGGAGGATCAAGGCCCGTTGGCGCGCCGGGAGGCGCCGGACCAGCCGTCGCAGGTCGAAGCGCAGGCCGAGATCCATCGCCACCCTATCCTCCGGACCCGCCAGAAGCTCCAGCGCCGCTCCGTCGACGGCCCTCTGCCTGCGCCGGATCTCTCTGCGCTGGTGGCGGAGACACTCCAGCCGCAACGCGCGGACCAGCCACGCCTCGGGGTTCTCGGTGCGGCATGCGTTCCTGGCAACGAGGGTTTTCCGCTGAGATTGAAAGACTCCTTCTTGCAGATCAGGTTCGAGGACACCCCCGATGGCCTCAGCAGCGATCATGACTGGGCTCTCGATACCAATGAGATATTCGGCGCAGGAGAATATTTCTCACTGAGGGACTTTGAAACCGGCGCCGTACCGTTCCGCGTCGAGGGAAACGCTCCGAACAGCGCCCTCTACGTAAGGAGTAACGGCAACCTGGGCCTGGGGACGGCGACGCCGGCTCAGGACGTGCATATGGTGAGCGGAAACACGCCGACGATCCGCCTTGAGCAAGACACCTCGGGTGGCTTGGCCGCACGAACCTGGGACGTAGGCACGAACAACACAAAGTTTTTTGTGCGGGATGTGACAGGCAGCTCGAACGAGCCCCTGCGTGTTCAAGCAGGAGCGCCGACGAGCAGCATCGAGGTCGCGGCGAACGGGCGTGTCGGAGTCGGCACTTCTTCTCCTGCCGAAAAGCTTCACGTCTTCGAGAACGCGGACGTCAACTCGCTCCTCACGATCGAAAATCCAAATACCGGTACAAGCGCCGCACAAGCCCCTCTTCCAAGCTCCACGTCAACGGCGGCGACATCCGTGTCTCGGGCGGCTCGTTCATCGACGACGGAGTCACCCTGAACGCTCCCGACTACGTGTTCGAGCCCGATTACTCTCTGATGCCGATCGAGGATCTGAGAGCCTTCGTCGCCCGCGAGAAGCGGCTGCCCAACGTGCCGAGCGCCCGCGACATCAAGAGCCAAGGGCTCAATCTCAGCCAGTTCCAGATGCGCTTGCTGGAGAAGGTCGAAGAGCTGACGCTTTATACCTTGACTCAACAGGAACAGATCGCCCGGTTGACGGAAAGGCTCGCGGCTTTGGAGAAATCGCAGCCTACGCCGTCTCCCATCCCCTGAGGAGCCGAGAAACGATCCGATCAGCGCCCTTGGCAGCCCTGATTTTTGGAATCGTCCTGGCTTCGCTGTCCCCGGTTCCGGCCGGCGCGGGAAGTCTCCGCGATCAGACTCTGTCGCCCGTGTAAACGTTGGACCGGCCGGCCTCTGGCGCCTGCAGCCAAGCCGGCCCTCGTGCCCTGAAAAACGCAAAACGGCCTCCCGGCCGCCGCCTGGCTCTCCGGCCAGATGACGCCGGGTACCAATCGGCGACGCAGCGTTGGCGCTCTGCTTCGGGGTGAAGCAGACTCGTCCGGCGCAGCGCCTGCATTCCCGATTTCCCATCCATCCGCCTGATACGCTATCGTTGAGCCACAACATCCCGTTTTTCCCTGAAAGGGACAGTCATGCCGTTCGCCGGATCTGGAAATCACCGTATCGCCTATGTCCTCCTGGCAGCCCTGGCCGCCTGCCCCCTGTCGGTGCTGGCGCGGGGCCCTGGTACCGTCAAGGTGGGCAAGGAGACCAAGAAGACCGTCGGAGTCTTGACCGAGCTTCAAGCCGGCGACGTCGCCTGCTACCTCACGCTCAAGGATGATCGGGGGGCCGAATTCAGTGAGCTGGGCGATTTCTCGGTCTGCGAGAAGACTTCGCTCGTCGGCAAGCGCGTGACGCTCACATACTCATTGGGCAATGTGATGGCCGATGAGTGCCAGGGGAATCCCGATTGCACGAAGACACGCCGCGTGGCCCTGGTGACCGCCATGGCGGCGGCACCGGCGGCACCCAAGGCGAGGAAGCCTACATGAGCAGCGCGACCTGGCCGGCGCTGTCCTTCACTTCCTGGCCTCGCCATTCCACCGCACACGCCCCAGCTCCACCCCGCTGTAATAGTGGGTGAGGATCTCCTTGTAGTCGTGGCCCCTCTGGGCCATGCCGTAGGCTCCCACCTGGCACATGCCGACACCGTGGCCGAAGCCTCGGCCGTTGAAGAGCCAGCCGGCTTCCTGGTTCTTCGGGGCGAGGCGCTTGACGGTGAAGAGAGTGTCGGGGACGTCGAGCGTCCAGCGCACGGCGAGGCCGTCGACTTCCATGGTCTGGCCATTGTCGCCGTCGATGCGGATCTTGCCGACGCGGCCGGAGACGCCTCTTTCGAGGACCTCGAAGGTCTGGAAGCCGAGGCCGGGGAAGCGGGTGCGGACCTGGCCGGCGATCTGGGAGTCGGTGCGGAAGCGGGTCCAGTTGCTGTAGGGGCTGCTGCGGTCGAAGGCGACGCCGTCGAGGTCGACTTCCTGGGTGACGGAGAGCAGACGGTCGCCCTGCCAGAAGAGGGTCAGGCGGTCGCCGGGGACCATGGCGAGGGAAGAGCTGGTCATCAGGGTGCCGCGCATGCGGAAGGTCGAGAGGCTGTCGGGCAGGGCGTAGGCCTGCTGCTCCTTGCCGGATTTGACGATCAGGCTTCTGGTGTCGAGGGAAAGGAAGGAGACCTCCTCGCGGCGCACGACGCGGAGCAGCTCGGCGAGGGCGAGGAGCATCTGCTCGACTTCCTTGTCGTCCAGCGGGCGGTCGAGCGGACCGCGGATGAGGCCGCTGCGGATGAGGTAGGCGGCGCGGCGGAGGTCCTCTTCGCTCCAGTCCTTGGGCGGATCGTGGAGCAGGTATTCGACGTCCTGCTTGGCGAGGAGGAGGCGCGAGTCGAGGACCATGTCGAAAGCGTAGGCGACGAAGCGTTGCACTTCCCGGCGGTCGAGGGAGGCGAGACGCTCTTGGGGCACGGGCAGGCCGGCGAGGAGAGCGAGGTGCTCCAGGCGGGCGGCGAGCGACTGCACCGGCGTGACGTTGGGCGCCGGCGGCAGGATGTCCCGCGTCAGCCCCTCGGGAAAGGAGGTGCCGGCCGGCAGGATGCCTTCGAGGCGGGCGTAGCCGACCTCCATGCAGGGGACTCCCTTGAGGTAGGGCTCGTTCTTGAGAGGAAAAATGACGTTCACGTCCTCGGTGTGGCCGCCGCAGGTGGAGCTGTAGAGGGTGTCCGCGAGCTCTCCGTGGTAGAGCACCACCTGGCCGGCGGTCTCGGCGACGGCGCGGTCGGAGACCGGGTGCTCGGCCGCCATGCCGCCGTAGACCTGGCAGCGCGGCGTGGCGCAGATGTCGTAGCCCTCGCGGGAGAATTCGCCGAGGTTGCGCAGGGTGTAGGTGCGGGCGGCGACGGCCTGCGCCTTGAGCGCTTCGAGCTGGTTGTACTGCTCCGGCCCCATCTCGCTCGGCACGACGCCGCGCAGGTACTCTTCGACCGGCAGCTCGTTGATCAGGTTGAGCGTGCCGCGGTCGTTGGCGAAGAGCAGGATGCGGCCGCGGTAGCGCTTGCCCTGGACGCGGATGCTCGGACCGTCGAGGGGCGAGACGGCGAGCCAGCGGCCGGGATAGACGATGGAGGAGCCGGCCTGGGTGACGCGGAAGGCGGGGGCGGAGACGTCGGCTCCCTCGCTGACCACGAAGGCACCGATGACCCCGATGTTGCCCAGGCGGCGCATGTCCTTCTCGGCGTCCTCGCGGGTGGCGTATTCGCCGATGCGCACGCGGTAGAGGTCGATGCCGGCGTCGAAGTGCGCGTCGCCCGGCTGGCCGGTGGCTTTCTGGAGGCGGTCCGCCAGCTCCTGGGCCTGAACCTCGTCGCGCAGCGCCGCGACTTGCAGGCGGTAGTAGCCCTGGCGGGCGGCGGCGGCGGCGGGCTCGACCTTGATCGAGCCGGTGATGGGAACGGAGACGTCGTCGACCGCGGCGCTCAGCCGCTCCTCGCAGCACGGGAGGGTCAGGGTTTCGAGATCGCTGGCCAATCCGACTTTGAGCAAGAGGGGGGCGGACGGGCCGAGAGCCGGCTCCTGCGGTTTCTCCGCCGGCTCGGAGGGGACGACGGGCGGCGTGGGCGCGGGTTCCGGAGGCTTGGCGGCCGGAGGTCGGGAAACTTTGGTGACCGGCCGGGGCTTCGGGTTGCAACCTGCCATCAAGGCCGCGAAAACGAGCCACGGGAGCAGGGCGAGCAGAGCAAGCGACTTCTTCGTCACGCGGGGAGAATCTCCGGAAAAGCGGTCCGTGGGGTTCAGCGGAGGCGGGTCCCGTGGGCTTTGTGCTCGCGCCGGAAGTCTTCCACTCCGGTGAGCACGACCGGCTGGGCCATCTCGTACAGGCGGCTGACGAGCATCGAGGGCAAGCGGGTGGAGAGCAGGCCGGATTCGTCCATGGCGGACAGCGGCTCGGGATCGCGGCCGCGGTCCAGGCTCTGGATCTTGGCCGGCATTCCATTCGCGCCGCCGGCAGCCTGGACGCCGCGGACGGCGGGTTGATCCAGCAGGTAGTTGGTGGTGAACAGGGTGGGCAGCCGCCGGGTGTAGCGGTGGTTGATCATCAGATAGAGGATGTCGCGCACCCAGGGAGTGGGCTTCTGGGCGCCGAGCTCGTCGAGGACGAGCAGCTCGGCGTCGAGCAGCGGATCGAGGATCTCGCGCTTGGACTCCGGCGAGCCGGGATCGAAGGTCGCCTGGATCTGATGGATCAGCGAGGTGAACTCGGCGAAGCGGCCGTGCACCCGGTGGCGCTCGATCAGATCGATCAGGACACCGACCGCGAGATGGGTCTTGCCGACGCCAGGGGGGCCGATGAAGAGGAGCCCGGATTGGCGGAATCCCTGGTCTTCGAGGAGGACGAAATTGTCGACGTAGTCCTGCGCGATCTTGCGCGCGCCCATGAGGAGCTTCTGCATCCGCGGGGACTGGCTGGAGGTCTGGAAGCTGGAGATCTTGCAGTGCTGGTAGCGCGGAGGAATCCCGGCGGCGGCCAGCATCCGTTGCACGACGTCCTGCTCGCGGCAGGAGCAGGGGCGCGCCGCTCCCGCCCCGCCGTCCGCTTCGACAACCCACCCCCGTCCCCCACAGAGAGGGCACCGCTCGTCCGAAACTACGCTGAGCTGCATGGCAAAATCGTAGCACGAACGGGGGCCGCCGCCCGTCCCCGGGCAGGGGGTAGGGCTACCGGATCTTCGTCAGCGGTCCGCTCTGGACTTTCACCAGGGCGTGCTGGCGTTCCATGCTGACGCGGCGCTCCATGGCTTCCCGCTTGACGTAGTCGAGCAGCCGGTCCACCTCGCCCTGCATCTGGTCCATCCTCTCTTTCATGTTGAGGATGACCTCGACGCCGGCCAGGTTGACTCCCAGGTCGCGCGTCAGGGCGAGGATGATTTCGAGGCGGCGGATGGCCTCCTCGTCGTAGAGACGGGTGTTGCCGGCGCTCCGCGTCGGCTTGATCAACCCTTCGCGCTCGTAGAGCCTCAGGGTCTGGGGGTGAATGTCGTAGCGCTCGGCCACGACGCTGATCATCACGTACTTCTGCTCGGGTTTACGGCGTCGGCCGGTCATCAGTGCTCCTTGCCGAACGCTTCGGAATGTGGACTCGCAGGGTGCCCTGCTCGAAGGAGGCGGAGATGCTCTCCGAGTCGACCGGCAGGCCGAGGTCGAAAGTCCGCCGAAAGGGTCCGTAGCTCCTCTCCATGCGGAGGAAGTTGCGATTTTCGCCGAGCGGCTGCCGGCGGCCGGAGAGCTCCAGCCGCCGATCCCGCACTTGAAGCTGAATGTCCTCCCGCCGGACTCCCGGAAGCTCGGCGAAGAGGAGGTAGGAATCCTCGGTCTCGATGATGTCGACGGCGGGGGACCAGGTGCCTGGCAATCCCCCTTCCGTCTCCTCATAGTCCGAGGGGAGCAGCGCCTGCTCGAAGAGACTGTTGACCCTCTCCTGGATCCGGGCCAGCTCTTCGAGGTAGATCTTCTTGAGCGGCGCCATGGTCCCGGCTCAGCGCTTGTCGACGTCCACGTATTCGGCGTCGATCACCTCGTCCGCGGTGCTCCCCGCACCGCCGGCTCCACCCGCCCCTGGCCCGCCGGCCGCCTGCGCACCGGCTCCGGCCGCGCCCGCGCCTTCCTGGCGGTACATGATCTCGGCCAGCTTGTGCGACGCCTCGGTGAGGCGCTGGCCGGCCTGCTCCATCGCCGCCGTGTCCTCCACCTCGAGCGCCTTCTTGGCGTCGGCGAGAGCCTTCTCGAGCTGACCCTTCTCGTCCGGCCCGAGCTTCTCCTTGTGCTCGTCGTAGGTCTTCTCGGTGCTGTAGACCAGGCTGTCCAGCTTGTTGCGCGCCTCGACCTGACGGCGGCGCTCCTGGTCCTCGGACGAGTGCGACTCGGCCTCGCGCACCATGCGCTCGATGTCCTTGTCGCTGAGACCGGAGGACGCGCTGATGGTGATCTTCTGCTCCTTGCCGGTGCCGAGGTCCTTGGCCGACACGTGCACGATGCCGTTGGCGTCGATGTCGAAGGTCACCTCGACCTGCGGCACGCCGCGCGGCGCCGAGGGAATGCCGACCAGGTGGAACTTGCCAAGGGTGCGGTTGTCCCGCGCCATCTCGCGCTCGCCCTGGAGGACGTGCACCTCGACCGACGTCTGGTTGTCCGCCGCGGTCGAGAACGTCTCGCTCTTGCGCGTCGGGATCGTCGTGTTGCGCTCGATCAGCTTGGTGAACACGCCGCCCAGGGTCTCGATGCCGAGGGAGAGCGGGGTCACGTCGAGCAGCAGCATGTCCTTCACGTCGCCGCTCAGCACGCCGCCCTGGATGGCGGCGCCGATGGCCACGACCTCGTCCGGGTTGACGCCCTTGTTGGGCTCCTTCCCGAAGAAGTCCTTGACGAGCTGCTGGATCTTCGGCATGCGGGTCTGGCCGCCGACGAGCACGATCTCGTCGATGTCCTCGGCCTTGATCCCGGCATCCTTGATGGCCTGCCGGCAGGGGCCGATGGAGCGCTGGATCAGGTCGTCGATGAGCTGCTCCAGCTTCGGCCGCGTCAGCCGCAGGTTCATGTGCTTCGGGCCGGCCTGGTCGGCGGTGATGAACGGCAGGTTGATCTCCGTCTCCTGCGCGCTCGACAGCTCGATCTTGGCCTTCTCGGCGGACTCTTTCAGGCGCTGGATGGCCATCGGGTCGTTGCCGAGGTCGATACCCTGGTCCTTCTTGAACTCCTCGAGCAGCCACTCCATGATCCGCTGGTCGATGTTGTCGCCGCCGAGATGGGTGTCGCCGTTGGTCGCCTTCACCTCGACGACGCCCTCGCCGACCTCCAGGATGGAGATGTCGAAGGTGCCGCCGCCGAAGTCGTAGACGGCGATCGTCTGGTCCTTCTTCTTGTCCAGGCCGTAGGCGAGCGCCGCCGCGGTCGGCTCGTTGACCAGGCGCTCCACCGTCAGGCCGGCGATGCGGCCGGCGTCCTTGGTGGCCTGGCGCTGCGAGTCGTTGAAGTAGGCGGGCACGGTGATCACCGCGCGCTCCACCTTCTCGCCGAGATAGTCCTCGGCGGCCTGCTTGAGCTTGCCCAGGATCATCGCCGAGATCTCGGGCGGGGAGAACTTCTTGCCGTCGACGTTCACCCGGACGTCGCCGTTGTCCGCCCGCTCGATCTGGTAGGGCACCATCTTCATCTCTTCGCTCACCTCGGCGTGCTTGCGGCCCATGAACCGCTTGATCGAGAAGACGGTGTTCGTCGGGTTCGTCACCGACTGCCGCTTCGCGACCTGGCCGACGAGGCGCTCACCGCTCTTGGTGAAAGCCACCACCGAAGGCGTGGTGCGGTTGCCCTCGGCATTGGGGATGACCTTCGCCTCACTCCCCTCCATCACAGCGACCACGCTGTTGGTGGTCCCCAGGTCGATGCCAATGATCTTGCTCATGCGATCCTCCTCTTTCCTCGATGTCTAATCTCAGGCGACGCAACCTGCCCGCAGCCCGAAGTCTAAAACCTTAGTGGCGTCGAGTCAACTTTCCGCCGTACCTCATTTGACAATCCTGGACGCAGATTTATTCCCACCTGAGGTGGCAGGCATCCCCTGTCACCTCGCGAGCTCAGTCCAGCAGGACCAGCGGCGGAGCGGTCGACTCGGTCGGGACGGTGAGGAACTCGGGATCGAGGAAGAAGTTGCCGGTGATCGCCTCGGAGGTCTCGGCGCCGGGGATCGGCTGGCTGCCCTGGAGAGGCTCGATGGCGTAGCTCTCTTCCGTCACGCTGTAGCGGAAGGGGTGCCCCTGGGGATCGCTGAGGTCGCCGCCGGAGAGGAGACCTTCCTTCTCGAGCTGCGTCAGGCTGGCGGGGAAATGCCCTTCGAGGAGGAAGGAAGTCTTGGCCGCGCGGTCGATCTTCAGGTAGAGGGAGGCCCGCTGGTCCTGGGCGAGATCGGCGCGTTCCCTGGACTGCCAGGGGAAGGGGAGGATCAGCGCTTCGGACCGGAAGAGCAGCACGGCGGCCGCCATCAGGACGAGCCCGGCGGCGAGGAGCTTCGGCAGGAACGGCCGCGACTCCTCCGGCGGGGTCTCGACTTTCATCCGCCGGAAGGGGCCGGAGGGCTCCGGCGGCTCCCCTTCACGGCGCACGACGCGCAGGGACGGCCGGACCGGCGCCGGGTGCGGGGCGTCTTCGTGAGCCGGCGGGGTGATCTGAGGCGGCGGCTGGTGTACCTGGTGATGCACCGGGGGCTGAGCCGGAACGCCCACCGGCGTGGGCCTCGCCGGCCCGGCGGGCGCCCCCTGGACGAGAAGCTCCTCGACGGAGATCGGCAAGAAGCCCTCTTCGAACGGCACTTCGTCGCCGCTGTAGAACTTGAAGTCTCCCTTGTCCCAACGCAGGAGCTGCTTGAGGAGGAGGAGAGTCTGCAGGCGCAGGCCGCGCAGCAGGTCCGGGCGGGCGATGTAGCCGCGGTCCACCAGGAGGTCGAGGAGACGGCCGCCGGCGGTCTCGTGCTCCGCGATGGCCTGGGTGAAATCGGCGGCTCTGAGGAGCCTCTCGCCGACGAGGACCTGGGCGAGCCCCTCCTCCACCGTCTGGTTGAGAGCATCCGCCGCCACGATCTCGCCGTTCAGGAAGGTGACGGCGATGATGTCCTGCTCGCCCTGGACGGTCAGGATTCCGGTCTTCTTCTGCTGCGCGATGAGCTGCAGAATCTCGGGCAGCTTGAAGAGCTCGAGGGTTCCTTCAACAGCCATGCACGCCGGTCCTCATAATTGGTTGCGCAGCTCTGTCCGGAGCCGCACGCCGAGGTAGAGCGCCAAGCCCAGGATCGTCACGATCCAGCCCGTCGATCTCCCCGGATCATACCCCCACGGGAGACGATAGCCGAGCGTTCCGAACAACGGGAGCATGACCAGCGCCGCCGGCAGGAGGAGGGAGAAGAAGCCGTGGAAACCCTCGCCGGACGCCACGGCCTCGAAACCGGGGAGCAGAATGCGCCGCCAGAGCCCGACCGGACGGGCGCGCGGCGGCTCGGCGGAGCCCTCCACGCCGGATGGCCGGCGCGCCAGGTGCAGAGCGACGGCGAGCAGGACGAGGACGAGAGGGACGACGAGGGACAGGCCGCGCCGGAAGAGCTCCAGCCGCGCCGAGGGCGCCTCCTGTGCCCGCAGGGTGGAGAGGAGCTCGTCGCGGATCTCCGGAATCCGTGCCATGCCGCGGTTGTTGGTGACCACCCGCTGCTGGCTGATGTCGCGCATCCAGCCGTCCACCTGGGCGTCGTCGATCGCCCGCGCCTGGGCCAGGGCGCGCTTCGACTCGTCGAAGAGATAGGACTCCGAATAGGCCTGGCTGAGATTGAACTGCGCCGCGGCGCTCTTCGGGTCGTTGGTGGCCACCTTCTGGAAGTGCTGGATGGCGCTGCCGAAATCCCCCTTGAGGAACGAATAGGCGCCGAGGTTGATCTCGGCGGCGCTGTTGTTCGGCTCCTTGTCCAGCACCTGGCGGTAGAGCGACTGCGCTTGATCCCACTGGTTGAGGGAGCGGTGCACGTCGGCCAGCAGGTGCTTCACCGCCGCGCTCTCGGGCAGCAGCGAGCGCAGAACGCCGAGGTCCGTGAACAGGCCGCCGTAGAGCCGGTGCTGGCGGAGGCTCTCCATCGCCTGCACCGGCGGCGAGAGCATGACGGTGACGCGGCGGCTCTGCGACGTGATGAGGATCGGCGCCAGGCCCACGAGCAGCCAGATGGAGATCAGCACGGCGCGCTCGCTGAGCGAGGAATAGCCCCACAGCAGCACGGACCAGAACAGCGGCAGCCAGAGGAGGCCGGAGGGCAGGAACAGCGGCCAGACGAGGACGGCGACGGCCAACCCCACCGCCGCGGGCCGCGGCAGGCGGCGGGAGAAGTAGCCCACCATGTCGTCCCAGAGAGCGCCCCCCTTGACCGCCATCTGGACGGCGAGGAACAGGACGCCGGTCAGCAGCAGCAGCGAGACCACCCAGACCAGCAGGTTCTGCAGCCACAGGTAGCGCTCGAGAGGGAGGGTGAACAGGCGGAGGTAGCCGCGCGCCAGGGCCCCCGCGGCTCTGAAATAGCCCCCCTCCAGCCAGGCGACCGTGGATTCGGCGAAGGCCGTCTCGCAGCGCCCGGGATCGAGGCGCTCGGCGGCGTCGAGCGACCAGCCCGCCCGGTTGAAATCGCCCTGCCGCGCCGCCTGCACCGCCCGGGCGAGGGCGCCGACGCTCAAGTCCGGCAACCGGGTCATGTTGAGCTGGCGCGCCGTGGCCAGCAAATCCTTCACCACGGCGTCCGAGCCCTCGCGGCTGGGCTGGACGACCCACTGGAGCCACTGCTCCTCGAGCTGCTTCAAGGCGCGGCGCACCGGCGCGGTCATCTCGACGCCGGTGACCTGCGGCGAGGAGACGCCGCCCGCCGCCGCCGCGGCGGGCCGTGCGGTGGCCGCGAGCGCGAAGAGCGCCGCGAGGCAGACGGCTCTACCGAGTCTTCTGGACATAACGAACGCGCATACGGTATAGCAGATCTTCCATGAAAGCGTTCTCCTGCGCCGAAAGATTGCCCACCGTCTTCGCGCGCAGAACGTCGAGCAGGTCGATGTGCAGCCGCGCCATCTCGAGATTCTCCGCCGATTGTCCGTCGGGCAGCTCCATGTCGCCCAGATAGATGGGAATCGGCTCGGCGAGGATCGCCACCAGATCGTAGAACGTCGGCCCGAGGCCCGGCGGCTCCCCCGGCATCTCCAGCCCGGGAGAGTCGAACCGGGGCTCCGGAGCGGACGCGGAGGCCTCGGCCTGCGCCAGTGTCTGTGCCGCCACGACCTCGCGGGCGGCCTCCAGGACGGTTTCGCCGCCTGGCGCCTCAGTCGATTTTTCAGCGAGGAAACGGTACTCTTCCCGGAGCTCACCGTCCGGCGTGAACATCCGCTTGTCGGTCACCTTGATTTCCTTGTCCTGACTGCTCACCCGGATCGACACTCCTTTCTCTCTCATGCCCGAAGCTCCCGACCTCCAGAAGCTCCTCGATCTCGTCGCCCGTCTCCGCGCTCCCGGCGGCTGTCCGTGGGACCGCGAGCAGGTGCTGGCAAACCTCCGCGCCTACCTCCTCGAAGAGGCCCACGAGGCGGCCGGTGCGATCGACAACGCCGACTGGGGAGAGATCGCCGAAGAGCTCGGCGACCTGCTCTTCCAGGTCGCGTTCATCGGTCGTCTCGCCGAAGAGGCCGGTGCCTTCAGCCTCTCACAGGTCGTCGACCGCGTCCATCATAAGATGGTGGCCCGCCATCCGCACGTTTTCGGCGACGAAACCCTCGCCGATTCCCAGGCGGTGCGCCAGGCCTGGGAGCGCCGCAAGCTGCGCGAGGAGCCCGGCCGCGCCTCTCTCCTCGCCGGCGTCCCCGCCTCTCTGCCCGCCCTCCTGGGCGCCTATCGCCTGACCCAGAAAGCCGCCGGCGTGGGCTTCGACTGGCCGGACGCCGCCGCCGTCCTGGAGAAGGTGGACGAAGAAGCCGCCGAGCTGCGCGAAGCCCTCGCCACCGGCGACAAGGAGGCGGCGCGCGAGGAGGTCGGAGATCTCCTCTTCACCCTCGCGAACCTGGCGCGCAAGCTGGACATCGACCCCGAAGCCGCCCTCGCCGGCACCAATCTCAAGTTCCGCCACCGCTTCGCCCAGGTGGAGCAAGGGCTCGCCGCCCGCGGCAAAAGCCCCGCCGAGGCGAGCCTCGAAGAGATGGACGCGCTGTGGGATGCCGCCAAGGAGAAGGCGAAGGAGTCGCAGGAGGATAAGGCCGGATAAGGCCCCGTGGCTGCGATCTTGCACTCTCCGCCCCCGGCCACCCGCTGCCGGGCGGCTCTACGGAGGGCTGCATGTTCAACGACATCGATCTGCGCGAGCTCGCCGCGGTCTCCGGACCCGAGCGGGCCTTTCTCAGCCTTTATCTCTCCACGCCCGACTCCCTGGGCACCCTCAAGCCTCGGCTCGAAACAATCCGCACCCTGCTCGCGGACAATCCGGTGGAGTCCGAGTATTTCGAAGAGAACCTGAAGCTGGCCGAGGGCTGGCTCGCCGAGCACACCTGGACGACGGACGGCGCCTGCCTCTTCGTCTGCTGGGCCACGGACTACGTCCGTGCCTTCTCCCTCACCGCGAACGTCCCCGAC
>Ga0307506_10000068_pt1 | contig 45285 bp, 30 predicted proteins | sample 25_S_MG_FD_202175 | JGI IMG/M metagenome (GOLD analysis project Ga0307506, IMG submission 202175) | Soil microbial communities from Populus trichocarpa stands in riparian zone in the Pacific Northwest, United States - 25_S | ecosystem: Environmental > Terrestrial > Soil > Riparian zone > Trees... | reverse complement strand
CTCGCGGCCTTTCAGGCCGCGGGTGTTGATCGCTTTTCTACCCAGGGCATCGGCCTGTGGGCCTCAGCCCTGGGCTGGACTCTGCCGGCCCGTTGGGCCGGTGGGATGGTTCAGCGCCCAGGTTATTTAGGCATTGGCTCCGGTCGAATCGCGCCTGTCCCGGGTCGCGCGCCGCTACCCCGCCACCGCCATCCGCGTCATCGTCGCCGGCGACTGCCGGCGCTCGCCCACCTGCTGGCGCCACATGGCGTAGTAGAGGCCTTTGCTTTCCAGGAGGTCGGCGTGGCGGCCGGATTCGACGATGCGGCCTTGTTCGAGGACGTGGATCCGGTCGGCGTGGAGGATGGTGGAGAGGCGGTGGGCGATGAGGATGGTGATGACGTGGCTCGAGGCGACCTCGCGGATGGTTTCGGTGATCTCTTCCTCGGTGAGCGAATCGAGCGAGGAGGTGGCTTCGTCGAAAACCAGGAGGCGCGGCCGGCGCAGCAGGGCGCGGGCAATCGACAGGCGCTGCTTCTCGCCTCCGGAGACCTTGACGCCGCCTTCGCCGATCACGGTGTCGAGGCCGCGGTCGGCGCGCGCGAGGAGGCTGTCGCAGGCGGCTTTCTTGAGGACCTCCAGGCACTCTTCGTCGGTGGCGCCGGGATTGACGAAGAGGAGGTTCTCGCGGATGGAGCCGGAGAAGAGCTGGGTGTCCTGGGTGACGAAGCCGATCTGCCGGCGCAGCTCGTCGAGGTCGAGATCGGTGCCCGCCTTGCCGTTGTAGAGGATGCGCCCGCTCTTCGGGGTGTAGAGGCCGACGAGGAGCTTGACGAGGGTCGTCTTGCCGGAGCCCGAGGGTCCCACGAAAGCGATCGTCTCGCCGCGGCCGACGTCGAAGGAGACGCCGGTGAGCGCCGGCGCGGCGGCGGTCTGGTGGGTGAAGACGACGTCGTCGAAGGTCAGCGCGGTGAGCTCGCCGAGCGGCAGGGGGCTCGGCGGCTTCGCCTCGACGGGGAGGTCGAGGATCTTCTGATAGGTTTCGAGCGACGCTTCGGTCTCGCGGTAGGTATTGATCACCGTGCCCAATTCCTGGAGCGGCCCGAAGATGAAGAACGAGTAGATGAAAAGCGAGAAGAACTGGCCGACCGTGATCTGTTGCGTAAAGATCAGGTAGAGCATCAGGAACAGGATCGAGGTGCGCAGAGCGTTGATCGCCGTGCCCTGGATGAAGCTCAGGAGCCGCAGCGAGCGGACTTTCCGCAGCTCCAGGCTCAGGATCTTGCCGGTGATCGAATTCAGCCGGTCGATCTCCTGGCGCGCGAGGCCGAGGCTCTTGACCAGCTCGATGTTGCGCAGTGATTCGGTCGTCGAGCCGGCGAGGGAGGTGGTCTCGGCAACGATGATCTTCTGGATCTTCTTGATCCGTTTCGACAGCACGGAGCTGAGAATGCCGACCAGGGGGACGGTGAGCAGGAAGACCGGCGCGATGATCCAGTGCACGGTGGTGGCGTAGACCATGACGAAGACGACGCCGACCAGGGTGGTGAAGAGGACGTTGACCGCGGCGCCGATCAGCTTCTCGACGTCGTTGCGCACCTTCTGGAGCTTGCCGAGGGTCTCGCCGCTCCGCTGGTCCTCGAACATCGAGTACGGCAGCTCCAGCGAGTGGCGGACGCCGTCTGAGTAGAGCTGGGCGCCCAGCCGCTGGGTGACGACGTTGACGAAATAGTCCTGGAAGTTCTTGGCCACCCGCGACACGAACGCCACACCCACCGCGGCGGCGAGCAGCAGGCTGACGCCGCGGAAGAACTGCTCGGTGGTGTACTCCTTGTAACGGGTGGCGTACTCGTCGATGACGTGGCGGAAGATCAGCGGATCGAGGAGGGAGAAGACCTGGTTGACGGCGGCCAGCAAGAGGGCCAGGAGGACCAGCCCCCAGTAGTTGCGGAGATAGGAATAGAGGAGTCGCATGGCCCCCTATGGTAGCTGAGAGACAGCTCCGCGGCGTTCCCCCTCTCCCGTTCGGGGCGGAGGGAGGGGGAACGCACGGGAGAGGGGGCCAGGGGGTGAGGGCCGGCTCAGAGCGTCTTCAGGAACTCGATCAGCGCCCGCTTGTCGCCGTCGCTCAAGCCCGGCTCTTCCTTGAAGGCCGAGGTGCCGAAATAGTGGCCGCGGTTGACCACGAAGTCGGGGCACTTGCTGAGCTCGAGCAGCGGAGACACCAGGTTCGCGTAGACCTTGCTGGCTTCGGCGTCCGTCGCGTTCTTCGGCAGCGCCTTCAGGTCGTGCTTGATCTTGATCAGCAGGCTCAGGAGCTTGCGGTCGTGCTCCAGCTTCTCGTGGAGATTCATGTTGTCAGGCCGCAGGTTGACGTTCGCCACCAGGTTCACCGGCGTGCCCTTGGGGATGGGGATCTCGATGCCGTCGGCGCCGACGATGCCGGGGGCGAGCTGCTTGACCAGCGGCGCCAGCTCCGGCGCGAAGGAGGGCAGATAGCCGACCGGCACGCGGAGATAGCTGAGCTGCGAGGTGCGGTCGATGAGACCGGGCACCTTGTCGCCGAGCACCGGGTCCTTGTCGCGCTTCTCCGGCCAGAGCATCTGCTCGATCGAATCCTCGAACGAGCTCATCCGCGCCTCGACCGAAGGCGACCACTCGAACTTGCCGACGGAGTTGTTGAGCAGGTAGGGGGCCGTCGACCACAGGCTGATCAGCGAGGCCGGGCGGGTGTAGCCGCGACCGCCGCCCGGCATGACATACGGCTTGGCCTCGCCGGTGAACGGATCGTGGACCGTGATCGTGCCCACCGCCGGCAGGGTCTTGTAGGTCTGCGAGGCGAAGTTGTCCCAGATGTTGCCGGCGATGGCGTTGGTCGCCAGCGGGCTGCAGGCGTTGGTCTCGAGGAGCGTCACGGGGACGCGCAGCTCGGAGGAGAGGTAGTTGTCCTTCAGGAAGTCGTCGTCGAGGACGATGTCCCGCATCTTCTTCTTGAACTCGTCGGTCTTGGTCCACGCCCAGTATTTGTTCCAGCAGTCGAGGTAGCCCGGGCCCGAGCAGCCGCCGGGATCGACGCCCGGGGCGGGCTCCGGTCCCTTGCTGGAATGGCAGCGCGCGCAGGTCTCGGCGAAGACCACTTTGCCGCGGGTGAGCTGCTCGGTGCCGGCGTTCAGGTACTTCTTGCTGCCGGGGGCGTCCTTGAGCAGGTGCGGCGCGGTGCGGGCGAGGAAGAACAGCGCCAGGGCCGGCGTCTGCGCCTCCGTGGCCTGCCAGTAGGTCGAGTTCTTGCGCGCCACGGCGATCTCGATCGGCGTGATGGTCTTGCCGCCGACCAGCGGATTGAAGTGCCGCATCCACTCCTCGCTGAACAGGCCGATGTTGATGAACACGCGGTTGAGCGCGCCCAGCGCTCCCACGGAGTCCGAGCCGTCCTTGAGGACGCGCGGCGAGAACGACGTGTCCGGCGGCTGGTAAAACTCGGTGAGCGGCCCGCTCTTGACGTAGTCGTTGAACTGGGCGTTGTTGAGAGCGCCGCCGGCCAGCGTCTCCTTGCCCCAGCGCCTGGCTTCCGTCAGGCGCGCGCCGAGACTGTAGACGGCGTTCATCGTGCGCGGGTTGTTGATGCTGTCGGTGGAGACCAGCGAGGTGTCGAGGGCGCCGGGGCGCGAGGTGTGGAAGAGCTGGTAGGGGAAGCTGCTCTCATCCGCCTCCCAACTGAAGATGCGGTCGATCCAGAAATACTGCGCGCCGACGTTCGAAGAGAGGTCCGCCCACTTCGGGTTCTCGGCATCGGCGGGCGGATGGGTCGGGCTCGGCCCGACGTGGCAGAAGCCGCAGGACATGCCCACCCGGAAAGGTTTGACGAGATCTTTCCGGTTGTAGTACGCGGGAGTGGTGTAATAAGCCACCGGGTCCCACTTCTTCGCCGCCGCCTCGTCGAAGGCGGGATTGGGGAAGAGACGCAGGCCGACGATGCCGGTGGGCCAGCCGTAGAACGAGCCGACCGGCACGGTCTTGCCGCGCGCGCCGAGCTTGACGCCGGGATATTTCTGCTCGTCGGTGAACGGATCCGGCGGACAGTCGGCGCGGCGCTTGTCGATCCACAGTCCCTTGAAATCCGGATTCGGGCCGGTGGCCTTGTCGAAGCAGGGCTCGTTGACCAGGCCGAGATAACGCCAGCGGTTGTCGCGGCTGGCCTTCAGGCCAGGGTGTGAGGAGATCGTCTTCAGGAGATCGAAGGTGCCGACACTGTTCACCGAGATGACGTCCCAGAAGCGGTCGTTGCCTCCGGTCCAGACGATCCAGTTGTTGCGCCCCTTGATCTCGTCGGCGGTGAGGGTGCCGCCGCCGTCCATGTCGTGGAAATAGTCCTCGTCCGCGGCGGGGAACGAGGCGGCGTCGCGGCCGGCCTGCATGGCCTCGTCGAGAGGATGGTTGTCCCTGAACGTGGCGCCGTTCCTGGGCTGGCCGCCGTGGCAGGCCAGAAGGGCGACCAGGCAAAGCGGCGTCAAGGCACGGATCTTCTGCGATACGAACCGAGTCATATGCGCTCCCTTGTAATTCCGCGGGATGGGGATGGCCGAACGGCTGGCCGTTTTGAGAAAGCTTGTTTAATTTTACCGGCGGCTGGCCATGAGCGCAAATCGATGAAATGCCATAAAGCGTTTTGCAATCGGCCCTATTCGTAGCGCAGCGCCTCGATCGGATCTTTGTTCGCGGCCTTGACGGCGGGCCACAGGCCCGCCAGCAGGCCGATCGTGGTGGAGACTCCGAAGCCGAGGACGATCGACCAGAGCGGCGCCGCGGCCTCGAAGTGGAAGGCGAGGCGGGCGACGAGGGCGGCGGAGAGACCGAGCGCGATGCCGATCGCGCCGCCCACTCCGGTCAGCGTCACGGCTTCGGCGAGGAACTGGATCGCCACGTCGCGGCGCGTGGCGCCCAGGGCCTTGCGCAAGCCGATCTCGCGCGTGCGCTGGGTGACGTTGACCAGCATGATGTTCATCACCCCGACGCCGCCGACGAGCAGGGCGATGCCGGCGATGAGGAGCATCACCGCCGCCACGCCGCCGGTGATCTGGCGGAAATTGCGCAGCATGCCGACGCTGGTGAACATCGCGAAGTCGTTCTCCTGATTGGGACGCAGGCCGCGGCGGACGCGCAGGATGGCGGTCTCCTGCTCGACCAGCGCGTCGTAGTCCTCGGAGCGCCGCGGCACGGTCGCGATGTGCAGCGTGTCGCCGCCGCCGTCGCGGATCTGCGGGAACTGGTCGTCGAAGGTGCTGATCGGGATCACCAGCAGGTTGTCGTTGCTGCCGCCGAGGAAGGAGCCCTTGTTGGCGAACACCCCGACGACCTCGTAGGACAGGGCGCCGATCGAGATCCGCCGGCCGATCGGGTCCTGGTGCGGAAAGAGCGCCTCGGCGACGTCGCCGCCGAGGACGGTGACGTGCGCCGCATGGCGCACGTCGGCGTCGGTGAGGAAGCGCCCGTCGCGGACGAAGGAGCTGTTGGCCAGCGCATAGTCCGGCGTCACTCCGACGGTGCTCGGGCTGTTGGCGCTCTGGCGGTCGGTGCGCACCTCGACCGATCCGCGCAGGTAGCGCTCGGGAGAGACGGCGGCGGCGAAGGTCGCCAGGCGCTTGAGCGCCGCGGCGTCGTCCCGCGTCAAATCGCGGCGGTTGCGCTCCCCCTCCTCCGGCTCGTCGTGATCGCCGAAGCGCATCTCGTACTTCTGGAACTGCACCAGGTGCGTGCCGAAACGGGAAAACGCGCTGGTCACCGAACGGTCGAAGCCGGCGATGAAGGAGACCATCATGATGACGGTCGAGACACCGGCGACGATGCCGAGGAGGGTCAGGAAGGTCCGCAGCTTCTGCGCCCGCATGGCGACCAGGGCGAAGCGGACGTTCTCGACCCAGGAGAGGCGCAGGCGGGCTCGTCTGGTTTTCCGGTCTTGATTCATTCAGCCCTCAGGGCGTCCACCGGCAGGAGCTTCGAGGCGTGCACCGCCGGCCAGTAGCCGGCCGCGATGCCGACGACGATGGAGAGCGCGAGGCCGAGCGCCGCGATCCCCGGTGTCAACTCAGCCGGGAAGTGGGCCAGCCGGTCGACCGCCAGCGCGATCAGGCCGCCGAGGGCGACGCCGGCGATGCCGCCGGAGAGCGAGAGGAGCGCCGCTTCGAGCAGGAACTGGCGGCGCACGTCCCGCTGGCGCGCTCCCAGGGCGCGGCGGAGGCCGATCTCCTGCGTGCGCTCGGCGACCGCCACGAGCATGATGTTCATGATCACGATCCCTCCCACCCCCAGCGACACGGAGGCGATGAGGATGGTCAGCACGAACGCCGCGGCGGAGATCTGGAACCAGAGCTCCTGCAAAGATTGCGCGGTGAAGACGCCGAACGGATCGGGAGAGCGGAAGTCGGTGTGGCGCATCGCCCGCATCGCCCCGCGTGCCTCGTCGACGGCGTCGTCGACCCCTTCGACGCCGCCGCGCGCCTGGATGCCGATGCTGATCGTCTCCCGGCTGCCGAAGGCCTTCTGGAACGTGGTGATCGGCAGCACCACGACCTTGTCGCGCGTCTCGCCGAGCGTGCGTCCCTGCTCGGTGAGCAGGCCGATGACCCGGTAGGGCACGCCGTCGACCAGAATCGTGCGGCCGATCGGATCGACCTGCGGATAGAGCTCGGCCTTGACGTCGGAGCCGATCACCGCGACCGCCTGGCCGGTGCGCTCCTCGCTGTCGAGGAAAAACCGCCCCGCCGACAGGTCCAGGCCGATGAGCTCGGGGAAGTTGGCGGAGGTGCCGTTGAGGCGGACGTCGGGGAGGCGGCGGTCGAGGAATTTGACGGCGCCCGTGGTCTCCACCGTCGCTCCCACCTGCTCGGCCCGGCGCAGCATCGTCCGCATCCGCCGGTAGTCCTCCAGGGTGATGTCCGGACGCTTGAGGGCGTCGAGAAACTCCTCGCGGCTGCGGATGATGCCGAATTTGCCGATCACGAAGACGTCGGGAGCGAGGCCGAAGAGCTTGTCGCGCACGAAGACGTTCAGCCCCGAGATCACCGAGATGACGCCGACCAGCGTGGCGACGCCGATGACGATCCCGAGGAGGGTCAGGAAGCTGCGCAGGGCGTGCGTGCGGATCGCCTGCAACGCTTCGCGGCATAGCTCTGCGAGGCTCATCCGGCGGACCGCCGCCCGCCCTCGTCCTTCTTCGGTTTTTCGAGCTCCACCGCGTCGCCGGGATTGATCGTGCGCAGCGCCTTGAAGGGGCCGGTGACGACCGTCTCGCCGCCCTGGAGGCCGGAGGTCACCTCGATCGAGAGGTCGCCGATGAGCCCGGTCTGCAAAGGCTGAAAGCGCGCTTTCCCGCCTTCCATGAGGTAGACGCCCTCCTGCTCGCGCGGCGCGTCGGGCGGCGGCGCCGGCGCGCCGGGCTTGCGCTCGACGTCGCGCACGACGAGCGCCTGGAGCGGCACGGCGAGCGCCTTGGGGCGGAAGCCGGTCAGGATGTCCGCGCGTGCGGAAAGACCCGGCTTGATGTCCGCCGGCGGATCGAGCAGGCGCACCTTGACCTTGAACTTGATCGCCTCGTTGGCGGCGACCGAGATCGGGCTGCTGCCGACTTCGGTGACCTCGCCGCGGAAGGTCTGGTTGGGATAGGCGTCGAGGCGCACCCGCGCCTCCTGGCCGAGCTTGACGGTGGGGATCGAGGTCTCGTCGACCTCCAGCTCGGCCTCGACGACGGACATGTCCGAGATGGTCAGCAGCACGGTCCCCGGGCTGTTCTGGATGCCGATCACCGCCACCTCGCCCTCCTCGACGCGGCGGGCGGTGACGATGCCGTCCATGGGCGAGCGGATCGTCGTCTTGGCCAGCGTGTCGCGCGCCCCTTCGAGCGAAGCACCGGCCTGCTCGACGCGCCGCTGCGCCGCCTGGACCGCGGCCTCGCCCGTCGTGACCAGCGTCCGCGTGCGGTCGACGTCGGCCTTGGGGACGATCCCCGCCCGGAAGTTTTCTTCCGCGCGATGGAGGTCCTGGCGGGACTGCGCGAGCGTCGCCCGCGCCGAGCCGAGATCCTCGCGCAGCGCCTGCATCGAGGACTCGTTGCTGCGCGCCGCGGCGCGCGGATTGACGGCGTCGATCTGGAGCAGGAACTGGCCCTTGCTGACGCGGTCTCCCTCCTCCACCGCCAGATGGGTGATCTGGCCGGGGATCGTCGCCGAGATGTCGACCTTCTTCTGCGCCTGGATCCTGCCGTTGGCGCTCACTTTCGCCTGCAGATCCTCGCGCCCCACCTTGGCCACCTGCACCTCGGTGGGAGCCGGACCGCGGCGCGAATAGGCAAAACCACCGGCCGCCGCGAGGATCAAGACGATCCCGAGCGCCCAGAGAAGCTTACGTTTCACTCGTTTTCCCCTGACAGCCGCACCGTGCCTTCACACAGCTCCCCGGGACGGCCATCTCCGGCGAGCCTGCCCTGCTCATTACGTCTGAAGTGCTTGAGTGTTGCCTATTCGGGACTCGGCGCAGACCCGGAAGGCAGAATCGCCTGCACCCGCCCCACCTGCCCGCTCTTCAGCCGCACCTTGATCCCATGCGGATGCGTCGGCGAAGGCGTCAGAATCTCGGCGACGATCCCGCGAGTCCGCTTGCCGGTCCTCTGATCCTGCTTGAGCACCACGTCGACCGTGAGCCCCGGCCGGACGTCCTGCCTGCGCTTCCCGTCCATAAGCTCCATCCTATCGCAGAGCGAGATGGTAGGATTCTTACGGAGACTCGATATGGCCAGAGCTGTTTCATTCCTCACCGTCGATAAGAAGGGCCGGACGACCTTGCCGGAAGAGGTAAGGCTGGCCCTCGTCATCACCCGGCGCAGGCCCTCCTCGACTCCTTGAAGATGCGGGCGCACTGAGCTCATGCCCCGCAAGCAGACCTTCCTGACGGCCGTCTGGTCGGAGCAGTGGAAGGCAAGCTATGCGGAGCTCAGCCTCGACCGCCAGACGGCCTGCGACGAGGCGGCCCTCCGAACACGATGCGGTCACCGCTGTTGATCCGGGCTTCGAGGTAGTGCTTCTCCGGGTGGATCGGGTCCCATCCTCGATCCGACATCGCCCTCCCAGCCCCCGGGAGAGGGGGTGAGGGGCCCTCCTGGTGATACACTCAGGCAAGATTCACTATTAGATTAAAGGAGGAGAGATGCGGTCCATCCTGCGCAGCATCGGCGTAGTCGCTCTGGCGTTGGCCCCGGCGGTGGTCTTCGCCCAAGGAGTCCAGCGCGGCTCCGGTCTGCCCACCCCGCTGCCCCTCTTCCCGGCGGACAACTGGTGGAACGTCGACATCAGCGGCGCGCCGCTCGATACGAACAGCGCCGGCTTCATCAGCTTCATCGGCCCCACCCGCGGCCTCCATCCCGACTTCGGCGCCGAGGTCGACCCGTCCGATCCGAATCTGCCGGATGTGTACGGCATGATCTACATCACGGTTCCGGCCACCCAGCCGCTGGTGCCGGTGACGTTCGTGGAGTTCGGCAGCCAGAGCGACGGCGGCGCTCCCGGCCGCCCGGCCGGCTATCCGATCCCGGACGCGGCGAAGACCGAGACGCGGTGGATCGAGGGGGGGACGCCGGCGAACCAGAGCCAGGCGGCCAACGACGACCACATGCTCCTCGTGGACCGCGACAACCGCATCCTCTACGAGCTCTACCATACCTACTGGGATGCCGGGCAGAACCGCTGGGAGGCGGGATCGGGGGCGGTCTATCCGCTCGATTCCAACCAGCGGCGGCCGGACACCTGGACGAGCGCCGACGCCGCGGGGCTCGCCATCCTCCCGGGCCTGATCCGCTATGACGAGGCGTTCGGCGGCGTGCCGATCAAGCATGCCTTCCGCTTCACCGTGCGCTCCGTCAACGGCTACGTCTACCCCGCCTCGCACAACGCGGGCAACACCACGAATGCCCTTCCCCTGGGCGCGCGGCTGCGCTTGAAGGCGGCGACCAACATCTCCGGCTTCACGCCCGAGGTGCAGCGGATCTTCCAGGCGATGAAGACCTACGGCCTCATCGTCGCCGACAACGGCTCCGACATGTACATCCAGGGGGCCTATGACACGCGCTGGAACAACGACGTGCTCAACCCGGCGTTCAGCGCCCTGCACGCCGCGGACTTCGAGGTCGTCCAGCTCGGCTGGAAGCCGCCGGTCGCCACGGTCACCGGCGCGCTCAGCCTCTACACCGTCACGCCTTGCCGTCTCCTCGATACCCGCAACGCCTTCGGTCCCCTCGGCGGACCGGCCCTCAGCCAGGGGAGCTGGCGCGTGCTGGCCGCGGCCGGGCTCTGTGGCGTCCCGGTCACCGCCAAGGCCCTCGCCCTCAATGTCACGGTGGCGACGGCGCCGGCGGCGGGCGCCGTTTCGCTCTTCCCCGGTGACGGGGCACCCGGCGTCGCCACCAGCATCAGCTTCGGCACCGGACAGACGCGCGCCAACAATGCCGTGGCGAAGCTGTCGTCCTCCGGCTCCGGCACCCTCGGCATGGTGAGCAACACCGGGCCGGTCAACGTCATCCTCGACGTGACCGGCTACTTCCAGTAGGGTTCGCGTCGGAGGGATTCTGATGCAACGCCACGATCTCGCATCCATCGCCCACCTTGCCATGCTCAGCCGCGGGCTCGCCCCCGACTTTTCGGCCGCCGCCCGGGACGAGGCCAAGCGCCTCGAAGCCGCGCGCGATCACCTTCTGGCGGACGGTGACGGACCGCCGGCCCGCGACCTCACCGGCCTGCTCTGGTTCTCGATCGACAACGACGACACGCGGGACATGGACCAGCTCTCCGTGGCCGAGGCGCTGCCTGGCGGCGCCGTCCGCGTCCTCGTCGGCATCGCCGACGTCAGCGCCGCCGTCTCCCCCGGCTCCGCCATCGACGAGCACGCGCACCAGAACACCACCTCCGTCTACACGGCGGCCCGCACCTTCCCCATGCTGCCGCCGGAGCTCTCCACCGACCTCACCTCCCTGGTGCAGGACGAGGACCGGCTGGCCATGGTGGTGGACATGGAGGTCCTGCCGGACGGCTCGGTGGGGCGTGCGGAATTCTACCGCGCCCGGGTGCGCAACCGCGCCAAGCTGGCCTACCGCTCGGTCGGCGCCTGGCTCGAAGACAAGGGGCCGCTGCCGCCGGTGGCCGCGGCGGTGCCCGGCATCGAGGCCCAGCTCCGCCTGCACGACAAGGCCACCCGGCAGATGCGCCAGCTCCGCCACGACCGCGGTGCCCTCACCCTGGAGACCCTGGAGGCGCGGCCGGTCTTCGTCGACGGCAAGCTCGCCGACCTCGCCGACGATCCCCGGGACCGTGCCAAGGAGCTGATCGAGGACCTCATGATCGCCGCCAACACGGCGACGGCGCAGTACCTCGACACCCACGGCCAGGCTTCGCTCCGCCGCATGGTGCGCACTCCGAAGCGCTGGCCGCGCCTCGTCGAGCTCGCCGCCCAGCACGGCGGCAAGCTGCCCGCCGAGGCCGACGCGAAGGCGCTGGAGGCCTTCCTCGAAACGCGCCAGAAGGCCGACCCCGAGCGCTTCCCCGAGCTCTCGCTCTCCGTGGTCAAGCTCCTCGGCCCCGGCGAGTACGTCGTCGACCTGCCGGGGCAGCCGCCGCCCGGCCACTTCGGCCTCGCCGTCCGCGACTACACCCACTCCACCGCTCCCAACCGCCGCTATCCCGACCTGGTCACCCAGCGCCTGCTCAAGGCCGCCCTGACCGATCGGCCTTCCGGATACACCATCGACGACCTCACCGCCCTCGCCGCGCACTGCACGGAGTGCGAGGACGCCGCCAACAAGGTGGAGCGCCAGGTCGTCAAATCCGCCGCCGCCCTCCTCCTCGAAGGGCGGAACGGCGAGCAGTTCGACGCCATCGTCACCGGCGCCTCGGAGAAAGGGACCTGGGTGCGCATCTCCCATCCCCTGGTCGAGGGACGCCTGGAGCGCGGCGCCGCCGGTCTCGACGTCGGCGACCGGGTGCGGGTGCGCCTGATTTCCACCAACGTGGAGCGCGGCTTCATCGACTTCGCGCGCTGAAGGGGTTGTGGGCGGAGGGCTCGGAGGAGACAACAGGGCCTTTCCACCGCCCGGGCCCTCTCCCCCGTCCCCTCTCCCGTGCGTCCCCCACACACCCACCCCGAACGGGAGAGGGGCGCCACCACCCAGCCTCAAACACAGCACAGAGGCCGGAGACTGTTGTTTTCGGGAGAGGGCGCCCTCTCCCGCTCGGGGCGGGGGGCGGGGGCACGCGCGGGGGAGGGTTGGGGAGGGGGCGGGCGGCGGAAGGCTCGGTCTTCGTGACTCGACTCCTCCGCCCACACGAGAGGGGGCAAGCCCCTCCCCTACTTTAAGTTAGCGCTCCACCGATCGACTTCGCGCGCTGAAGCACGCGGGTTTGACCCGGGCTCCATGGTATCTTCCTGCGGCCGTGTCTGACACATCCAGGGGATCAGCGCTCGTCCCGTCCGGCTTCTTCGTCTTCCGTACGCCGCTCCTGCCGTTCGAGGAGCTGGCGGCCTGGAGCGCGGGGCTGGAAGCGGGCGGAGCTTTGGAACGAGAGACGGATCCCGCCCGGCTGGCGGCGGCCCTGACGGCCGACCGCGAGCGGCTGCGCTCCCGGCTGCGTGATCTCTGCGCCCGCCCCGAGATCCGCGAGGCGCTCTTCCTCGCCTCCCCTTCCCTCTCCGAGGGGCTGGAGCTGTGGAGAGCCCAGCCCGAAGGCAAGAAGGGGCCGCGCGCCGAGCGCGCTCTCGTGCGCTACCTCTACCGCATGGCGGCGCGGGCGACCCCCTTCGGCCTCTTCTCCGGCTGCTCCCTCGGCCCGGTCGATGCGCGGCCGGAGGCGCGGACCCGCCTCACCCTGGGTCCCCTCGCCGCCTACGAGCGCCATACCCGGCTGGACATGGACTACCTGTTCGCCCTCTGCGAGGACCTGGGAAAAGACCCCGCCCTCCGCCGCGAGCTCCTCTATCATCCCAACTCCAGCCTCTATGAAGCCGCCGGACGCCTGCGCTACGCCGAGGCCCGCCTGGTGCGCAAGGTGCGCTCCCACCACCTCGTGGCGGTGGAGCGGACGGACTACCTGGACGCCACCCTGGAACGCGCCGCCGGCGGCGCCCGCATCGCCGAGCTCGCCGCGGGGCTGGTGACCGGCGATCCCGACGGCGAGATCACCCTCGAGGACGCCGAGGGCTACGTCAACGAGCTGATCGACAGCCAGATCCTGGTCTCCGACCTCTCGCCGCCGGTGACCGGCCCGGAAGCGATGCACGATCTCGTGGACCAGCTCCGCCGCCTGCCCGGCGACGCCGGAGAGCGCCTGGCGCGGGCGCGCGACGCCCTGGCCGCGCTCGACGCCGCCGGCCCCGGCGCTTCACCGGAGCGCTACCGCGAGATCGCCGGCGATCTCGAAGCGCTGCCCACTCCGGTCGAGCTCGCCCGCCTCTTCCAGCTCGACATGGTCAAGCCGGCCGACCATCCGCTCCTCGGCGGCGCCGTCCTCGCGGAGATCGTGCGCGGCGCCCAGATCCTGCGCCGCACCACCGCCCGCCGCTCCGACCTGCTCGACAAGTTCCGCAAGGACTTCACCGACCGCTACGGCGAGGGGCGCGAGGTGCCGCTGGTCGAGGTGCTGGACGAGGAGATCGGCATCGGCTTCGAGAAGTCCGGCGACGCCGGCGCCGAGGCGTCCCCCCTCCTCCAGGGGCTGGCCCTGGGCGCTCCGGCCGCCGACAACAACGTCTCCTGGAGCACGCGCGAGAGCTTCCTGCTCACCCGCCTGACCGAGGCCATCGCTTCCGGCGCCCTGGAGATCGAGCTCTCCGCGGCGGACGTCGAGAAGCTCACCCCGCCCGGCAATGTTCCGGATGGCAAGAATCCGGACGGCGAGCTGCCGCACCTCGCCGACGCCTTCCAGGTGATGGCCACCATCGCCGCCGCCTCCCAGGAGGCGCTCGACGCGGGCGACTTCCGCATCCTCCACGGCGGCGCCGTGGGACCGTCGGGCGCGCGCCTGCTGGGCCGCTTCTGCCACGCCGACCCGGAGCTCACGCGCTGCGTCGAGGCGCACCTGCGGGAGGAGGAGGCGCGCGCCGGCGGCGCGCTGCTCGCCGAGGTCGTCCACCTGCCGCAGGGGCGGATCGGCAACATCCTCTCCCGCCCCGTCCTGCGCGAGCACGAGATCCCCTTCCTGGGCCGCTCCGGAGCGCCGGCGGACAAGCAGATCCCGGTCACCGATCTCACCGTCACCGTCGCCGGACAGCACATCCGCCTGCGCTCGCGGCGCCTCGGCCGCGAGATCGTGCCGCGGCTGACCAGCGCGCACAACTACCGCCGCGGCAGCCTCGGCCTCTACCGCTTCCTCTGCATGTTGCAGAGCCAGGAAGCGCAATCGGGCGTCGGCTGGACCTGGGGACCGCTCGAGAGCGCGCCCTTCCTGCCGCGCGTCACCAGCGGCCGGATCGTCTTCTCCCGCGCCGCCTGGTGGATGACCGGCGACGAGATCAAGCAGATCGTCGAAGCCGGGAAAGACGCGAGCGGCGCGGCGCAATTCGCCGCCGTGCGGGCGTGGCGCGCCCGGCGCGGCATCCCTCGCCTGATCTCCCTCGCCGACGGCGACAACGAGCTGCTGGTGGACCTCGACAACGTGCTCTCGGTGGACACCTTCCTCGACATCGTGGAAGGGCGGGACCGGGCGCGGCTGCTCGAGCCCTTCCCGGGGCCGGACATGCTTTGCGCCACCGGCCCCGAAGGCCACTTCCTCCACGAGATGGTCATCCCCTTCGTGATGCCGGCGAAGGAGAGCGCCGCGGCGGTCCCGCAGCCGGCGGACCGGCCCGCCCAGACCCTCCCGACGGCTGCTGTGCGGCGCTCCTTCCCCCCCGGCTCGGAGTGGCTGTACGTCAAGCTCTACACGGGCACCGCCACCGCCGACCTGCTGCTGCGCCACGTCGTCGCGCCGGTGGTCCGCGAGGCGCTCGGCTCCGGCGTCGCCGATTCCTGGTTCTTCATCCGCTACAGCGACCCCGACTGGCATCTTCGCGTGCGCTTCCACGGCGACCCGCGAGAGCTCCATGCGCGCATCCTGCCGGCCCTCGGGGCCGCCGCCGCGCCGCTCCTCGACGACCGCCGGATGTGGAAGCTCCAGCTCGACACCTACGAGCGCGAGGTCGAGCGCTACGGCGGGCCGGAAGGGATCGCCCTCACCGAGCGCCTCTTCGCCGTCGACAGCGCGGCCATCCTCGATCTCCTGGAGCTGCTGGAAGGAGACGAAGGAGCCGACGTGCGCTGGCGTCTCGCTCTGGTCGGCATCGACCGCCTCCTCTCGGACCTGGGCTTCGACACCGGCGCCAAGACCCTCGTCCTCGAACGCCTGCGCGGCTCCTTCTGGCGCGAATTCAAGGGCGACAAGAATCTGCGTGTCCAGCTCGATCAGCGGCTGCGCGCCGAACGGCGGAGCCTGGCGCTCCTCCTCGACGGCGATGCGGCGGCGAGCGCCCCCTTCGCCCCCGCGCTCGCCCTCTTCGACCGGCGCTCCCGGGAATCCGCTCCCATCGTCGCCGAGATGGCGCGCCTGGAAGCCGCCGGGCGCCTGACCTCGACGGTCCACGACATGGCGGCCAGCTTGGTGCACATGCACGTCAACCGCCTCATCCGCTCGGCGGCGCGGGCGCATGAAATGGTGCTCTATGACATCCTCCACCAGCTCTACGCGTCGCGCGAGGCGCGGCAACGCAAGGGTGGCTCAGGGGAACGGCCGGCGGAGGGAGCGGAGTGAGGCGGAAAGGGCGGCGGGAAGGGACCGCCGCCCGGCTCAGGAAAGCGGCGCGGGCGGGGCCAGCTTCTTTGTATCGGTTATATCGAGCTGTCGCAGGGTCTCCTTCGACAGCATGAGCTTCTTGGTCTTCTCGTTCATAGTCATCTCGTTCGCGTCATGGAGCTCGTTGCGGAAGAGTCGTCAACGTCTTCCTATAGGACAAGGTGTCGGTAAAGACCAAAACGGGACAGCGTATGCTCAACCTTCTCCGCTTCTCCTCCAACTTTTGATACTCTCCCGCCTATGCGCCGCCTGCATCTGACCACCGGCGGCGAGAGCCACGGTCCCGGCCTCACCGCGATCCTCACCGGTCTGCCCGCCGGGCTGCGGGTCGATTTCGCCCTCCTCGCCCGCGATCTCGCCCGGCGCCAGCACGGCTACGGCCGCGGCAACCGGATGAAGATCGAGAAGGACACCGCCGAGCTGCGCGGCGGCGTGCGCGGCGGCGAGACCCTGGGCGGCCCGCTGGTCCTCTGGATCGCCAACCGCGACTACGCCAACTGGGAGCCGATGATGAGCCCGGTGGAGGTCGACCCCCGCCGCGCCGGGCAGCGCCGGGTGAGCACCCCGCGGCCCGGCCACACCGACCTCGCCGGCGGCCTCAAGTACCTGCGCCACGACCTGCGCGACATCCTGGAGCGCGCCTCGGCCCGCGAGACCACCGCCCGCGTCGCCGCCGGCGCCTTCGCCCGCATGCTGCTCGGCGAATTCGGCGTCGAGATCCGCAGCGGCGTGCGCTCCCTCGGTCCGCTCGGCGCCGGCAGCCCCACACCGGCCTGGGAGGATCTCCTCCAGGTGGACGAAGAGTCGCCTCTGCGCGCCATCGACCGCTCCCTGGAAGACGAGATGGTCCGCCTGGTCGACCGCGCCCAGGAAGAGGGCGACACCCTCGGCGGCGCCGTCACCGTCATCGCCCGCAACGTGCCGGTCGGCCTCGGCTCGCACGTGCAGTGGGACGAGAAGCTCGACGGCCGCCTGGCGCAGGCGGTGATGTCCGTCCACGCCGTCAAGGCCGTCGAGATCGGCGCCGGCATCGCGGGCTGCCACGGCTTCGGCAGCGCCGCGCACGATCCCATCGCCCGCGACGAGACGGGCCGCTGGACGCGGCCGAGCAACCACGCCGGCGGCCTCGAAGGCGGGATCACCAACGGCGAGGACCTGGTGATCACCGCCTACAAGAAACCGATCGCCACCCTGCGCCGCGGGATGCCCACCGTCGACCTCGACACCGGCGCGCCGATCACCTCGCAGTACGAGCGCAGCGACGTCACCGCCCTCCCCGCCGCCGGCGTCATCGCCGAAGCCATGATCGCCCTCGTCCTCGCCGACGCCCTGCTCGAGAAGCTCGGCGGCGACTCGCTGCCCGAGCTCAAGGCGCATTACGAAGCGACGCTCGCCCAGCAGCGCGCGTGGCCCGGCCCTCTTCAGCCCTGAGACGCCTCCCACTCCTCGCGCAGCAGCGACCAGATTTCGAGATCGACGCTCTTCCCCTGCGCGAACACCGCCCGGCGCAGCACCCCTTCGAGCTGAAAGCCGTTCTTCTCGGCCACCCGCCGCGAGGCGGCGTTCCCCGGGATCAGGGTGAGCTGGACGCGGTCGATCTTCCTGGTCTTGAACAGCCAGCCGGCGAGAAGGCCGGCCGCTTCCGTGGCGATGCCCTTGCCGCGGAGAGCGGGATCGGTCACCGAATAGCCGATCTCCAGGGCGTCCATGTAATAGACCGGCCGGAAATAGCCCACCGTGCCGAGCAGGTGGTCCTCGCCGTCGACGATGAGCAGCTTCCCGGTCTCCTCGGTGAGGAAGCCGGTCTCCTGGAACTCCTTGCGGTAGACCGGCTCGGGCCGCAGCCGGTTGGGCACGAAGTCGCCGCGCCGCTCCAGATCGTTCTCCAGCTCCAGGACGGTGATGACATCGCTCTCCCGGACGACGCGCAACGCGATCGATCGGCCTCGGATCATGGGGTCTCCCTTGTTGCGGAGATTGTATGCGATGCGCCCCCCGCCCGCCCCCTCCCCCATCCCCTCCCCCGCGCGTGCCCCCTCCCGCCCACCCCGCGCGGGAGAGGGGCGCCACCGCCCAAAAAAGGACAGCAAGAAAAACGGCGATGCATGAGAGGAGGAATGGGGGCTCCCCTCTCCCGTTCGGGGAGGGGGAGTGGGGGACGCACGGGGGAGGGGCCGGGGGAGGGGGCGGGAGGGGGCGAGCTACAACGCTCCTGCGATCTCCGCCATCAGCCCGCGGTCGCGCTCGGCATCGAAGGCCGGCGCCTGCGCCCAGTCGTAGAACCACACCGGCTTCGTGCGCAGCGCCTCGGGCTCCGTCGAGTGGCGGGGGATCACGTGGGCGTGGAGCGCCGGCTCCAGATTGCCCAGCATCTCGTAGTTGATGCGCGCCGCGCCGGTCACCGCCAGCACCGCGTCGCCCACCCGCGCCATGTCCTCCAGGAACTGCCGGCGGCCGGCATGGTCCAGGGCGTTGAGATGCGGCACGACGGGATCGGGGAGGAGCAGGCAGTAGCCGCGGATCACCTGCGGATCGCCGAGCACAACCCAGCCGGAGGCCAGGCGGGCGACGACCCGCGGATGATCGCCGGCCCGCGCCGCCGCGACCTGGCGGTGGATCGCCGTGTCCGTGCTCATCGGGGTCTCTTCTCCTGAACGGGCTCCAGAAGCAGGCGGTCCGTCGCCGCCTGCTCGATCTTCTCGCGGCTGAACAGAAAGGGGAAGTAGCGGCCTGCGGACCAGAGCGGCAGCAGGTCGCCGTAATGCGGGCTGCCGGGCTGGCCGGACTGCCCCGGCACGTTGACCGCCACCGAGCGGTCCCAGTCGGCCACGTCGAGGACCTCGCGGAACGAGGCGCCGTGCGTCGCCGTGAAGCCGAATCCCGCCGCGGCGTCGACCGTGTCGCCGTCGCCGCCGCGCTCGACCGCGGGAAGATCGAAGACCGCCGTGCTCTCCGCCGTGACGGCAAGCGGATGGTGGAACGGCGTCTTGTGCAGCGCGCCCCAGCGCCAGGCGTCCGGATCGGGACCCAAAGCCTTGCGCCCCTCCTCCACCGCCGCCGCCAGGGCCCGGAAAAGAGCCGCGTCGCGGTCCCCCGTTCCGAACCAGAGCGGGCTCGCCGTTTCCGCGGCAGCCAGCGCCTCTTCCAGACCGACGAGAGGAGCGACCAGCCGCCACGACGCCTCGCCCATCTTCGGCTTGAAGAGGATCTCCGGCAGCTTGTCCATCCACAGCTCATAGAGCGCGGCCGGAGAGGAGTCACGGTCCAGGGAGCCGTCCCAGCGCGTCAAGCGCTCGACGAAGGGGCGCAGCGCGTCCGTGTTCTCCGGCGCCCCCTGCGCCGCCGCCAGGAGACGGATCATGCGGCGCGCCGGAATCGACACCACGTCCTGCTGCAAGCGCTGGAAGCTCTCGGCGGTGAATTTGCTCCCAGGCGTCGAGAGCACCTCGACGATGCGCTCGAAGCGGAACGGCGATCCCCATTCGTAGCCGAGCTCCTTCGTGTAACCCGGCGGCATGATGTTGTGGTTGGCCGTGGCGATGAGGTGGGAGGCCGGATTGAAGGAGCGCGGCAGGTCGGACGGCGGGAGGAACCCCTGCCACTCGAAGCGCCCGTCGCCCGGCACCGGCAGCAGCCCGGCCCACCCCTTGCGCACCGGCGTCAGGCCGGTCGCCTGCCAGCCGATGTTGCCGTCGACGTCCGCGTACACCAGGTTCTCGGACGGCACCTTCCAGCGCTCCAGCGCGCGCAGGAATTCCGGCCAGCTCCGCGCCCGGTCGAGGGAGAGGGAGGCGAGATAGCCCGCCGTCCCCGGCTCGCTGCCCACCCAGCGCAAGGCGTAGGCGCGGTGGCGCTCGCGGTCCTCGTGCAGCACCGGTCCATGGACGGTGAATTTGAGCGCCACGTCCACCGGCGCCGCTCCTTTGACCCGGATCGTCTCATGCTCGACCCGCATGGTCTCCCAGCGGCCGTTGAAGCGGTACCGATCGGGATGGGCCGGGTCGGTCTCCTCGACGTAGAGGTCCTGCTGGTCGATGCCGACGATGGTGAACCCGAAGGCGACGCGATCGTTGTGACCGACGGCGACACCGGGGAGCGAGGGCTCGCCGGCGCCGATCACGTTCCACCCCGGCGCCACGAGGTGGACCATCCAGCGCAGGCTGGGGAGCTGGAGAGCGCGGTGGGGATCGTTGGCGAGGAGCGGCTTGCCGGTGGCGGAGAGGGTGCCGTCGATCACCCAGTTGTTGCTCCCCTGCACCGGCTCGAAGGTGACCGGAGCGCCCGCCGCGAGCGCGCCGCCGAGGACCGCCTCGTCGATCCCCGTAAGATCGAGCCCGGGCGGCACCTCGATCTTCCGGGGCGGATCGGTGGCGATCAGCGCCTCCACGGTCGCGGCGCCGAGCTCATGGACGAGCTTGGCGCGCAGCACCTCGAGCGAGGCGTTGCGGGTCATCCCCCAGCCCGCCAGGCGGGTGAGGCAGACCTCCGGCGTCCACGGCTCCGGCGCGAAGCCGGCGAGGCGGAATTCGAGAGGCCAGCTCCCACGCCTCGACTCGATATAGGCGTTGACCCCGCGCACGAAGGCCGCGATGATCTGCCGCGCATCGGGAGCGTAGCTCGCATACTCGGCCTTCATGTCGCCGCGGTAGCGCAGCAGGCGGGCGAAGACATCGCGCTCGACCGCCTCCTTGCCCAGGACCTCCGCCAGCCGCCCCTCCCCCGTCCGCCGCCACAGCTCCATCTGGAAGAGCCGGTCCTGCGCCGCCACGAACCCCTGCGCGAAGAAGAGATCATCCTGGCTCTCCGCGTAGATGTGCGGAATCCCCCACGGATCGCGCAACACCGTCACCGGCTTCGCCAGGCCGCGCACGCGCAACGTCCCGGACGTCTGAGGCAGAGCCGCGCGGGCTTCGGCCGCGAGATCGGCGAGGTCGGCGGATCTTGCGAGCGAGGGCTGTAAGAGGGCGATCAGGACGAAAAAGGCTGTACGGCGCACGGCACCTCCTGGATCTCAGGGGTGCATCATAACCTCCACCAGCCGCCCCACCCGCGCCGCCCACAGCGCCAGATCGAAATTCTGCGGATCGTCGTGCGCTTCCGGAATCCCCGCGTCCACGGCGGCATGGAAGGCCGGGATCAGCCAGGTGCCCCGGCGAACGCTCGCGGCGACGTAGACGAGAGCCAGGCGGTCCATCTGCGCCAGGCTGAAGCCGGGCTCGGGACCGATCCGGTCGTTGCGGCAGACCCACCACGCCTCCAGCACGTCCCAGCGCCGGCACCGCCACTCCGGGGGAGCGGCCAGGTCCGGCTCGCAGCGCCGCGGCAGGACGTTCTCGATGTGCAGGAAGAGCCCCTTCGCGCGCAGATCCTCGCACGGCCGTTCCAGCTTGGTCGCCCGCCACGGCGTCCCCAGCGTCCGCCCCTGGGCCTCGACCGACCGCCCGTCGCGGGTGATGAACAGGTGCGCCTCGGGAAAATTCGCGTACTCCTCCAGCCGGTTCCACCGCCACTCCGGGCTGTCCATCTCCGGCGGGAACGACTCCGCCTCGCACAAACTCGGAATGCTCGTGTCATGGATCACGAAATAGCGTGCCAGCGGAGCATCCGGCGCGTCGTTCCGCGCCCGCGACAGCCGCTCTGACACCGAGCCGCCGATCTCCGCCTCGGCGATCCCGTGCTCCGCCAGATACCGCCGCACCGCCGCCACCGGAATCGTCACCGGCCGGTCGATCATCTCCTCCAGAGGCGCCGGCAGTGCGGCGAGCGGCGGATCGAGCTCTCCCCCCGGCCGGACATGCCGCAGCAGGCATCTCGCCTGCTCGAGCGGCGTGCCCGCGAAGCTGAGGGCGTCTTTATCGAAGCCGCAAGAGGTCGCGGCGGCGAGGGGCTGGGTGAGGAGGAGGGAAAGGAGGAGGAAAGCTCGCATGGCCTGGGCGCGGCAGAAAAGTCGAGAAAAGGACATAAAGGACCGCAAGGACTGCAAGGACGAGAACAGACCGGTCTCGGCTGTGATTTTCTTGTCCTTGATGTCCTTGCAGTCCTTTATGTCCTTGGTTTTTGCAGTGCCTGCTCGAGGAGCTCCCGTCCCTTCCTGGGATCAAAGAGAATCTTCTCTCTGAAAGAGAGCTCCATCGCATCGGCCTCCTGCTCCTGCAGTCTCCGTAACTGTTGAGACAGGGAGCGAATGGCCTTTTTCAGCTCCGGGTCTCCCGGGAGCTGCCCGATGAGATCTCTGATCTGGCCATAGAGCTCATCGATCTCGGCGGCGATCACCTTCAAGCGCGGAACCGCGACGGGTTCGTTGAGAGGCAGAATCATCTCGTCTCCTGCATCCGGGAGAATCTCCTCGAGGAGCATTGCCGACCGAGAAGCACGCACATGCCGATCCGAGCTGTCGGGGACAAGGACGATGATTTCCGCGGGGCCTTCGGCGAGGTCCAGGGGGAGCTCAATGCGCAACGTGTGGTCTCGTTCGATCTGTGTCTGAAGCCTGATGGCTCGCATAACGGGTCTCCTCGGACAGCCGGATCACGTCCTGATCATAGCAGTGGGAGAGCTTCGAGACGCCGAAGGAAGCAGTCAAACCGTTCGGATAGAATAGACAAACCATGCGCCGACTTCGCCTCCCGTTCGCCGTCCTCGCCCTGGTGTCCTTTGCGTCCCTGCCGTCCTTCGCGGCCAAGCTCGCGCCGTGCAAGGTCCCGGGCAAGGAAAAAAAGCCGGTCGCCGCGCTCTGCGGCACCTATCCGGTCTGGGAGAACCGGGAGGCGAAGTCCGGCCGCAAGATCCGCCTCAAGATCGTGGTGCTCCCGGCCCTCTCCGCCGACCCGCTCCCCGATGCCATCTTCGACTTCGCGGGCGGCCCCGGCGAGGCGGACACTACATACGCCGGAGATCTGGCCGAGTATCCCCTGCGGCGAGAGCGCGACCTGGTCTTCATCGACCAGCGAGGGACCGGGGAGCCCGATCGGCTGGGCTGCGATCAGGGCCGGAAAGACGATCTCCAGAGCCACCTCGGGGAGCAGTTCCCGCTCGACGCCGTGCGCCGCTGCCGCGACGAGCTCGGGAAGAAGTACGACCTCACCCGCTACACCGTGGCCGCCGCCGTCGACGACTTCGACGAGATCCGCGCCTGGCTCGGCTACGCCAAGATCAACCTCTTCGGCAGCTCCTACGGCACCCGCACGGCGCAGGTCTATTTGCAACGCCACCCGGAGTCGGTGCGCACGGTCACCATCGTCGGTGTGATCCCGATGGACGAGCCGGTCGCCCTCTCCCACGCGGCCAACGGCCAGCGCGCGCTCGACCTCATGCTCGGCGGCTGCGAGGAGGACGCCGCCTGCCACGCGAAGTTTCCCGCCGTGAGGCAGGACTTCCAGGCGGTGATGGACCGGCTGTCCAAGAGCCCGGTCGAGATCGAGATCGTCAATCCTGATACAGGCAAGCCCAAAACGGGCAAGCCGGCCCGCGTCCGGCTGTCGCGGCCAGCCGTCGCCGACGGCATCCGCATGGTCCTCTACTCCGCCCAGGCGTCGGCGGCGCTGCCTCTCCTCCTTCACCAGGCGGCGGCCGGCGATTGGAAGCCGCTCGGCCAGACCGTGGTCGCGGCCAAGGTCGAGATCGACCGGATGCTCACGCGCGGCCTGTTCTTCTCCGTGACCTGCGCCGAGGACTTCCCCTTCATCGATCCCGCCGAGGTCGCCGCCCGCACCGCCGGCAGCTTCCTCGGCGACGACCGGGTCCGCCGGCAGGCCGCCGCCTGCGCCCTCTGGCCGCAAGGCCGGATCGATCCGGCACAGCGGCAGGCGATCCATTCGGACGTGCCCGTGCTCTTGATCAGCGCCGATCTCGACCCCGTGACACCCCCCGACTTCGGCCGCCGCGCCGCCCAGTTCCTCACCCAAAGCCTCCACGTGGTCATGCCCTACGCCAGTCACGAGGACGGCTCACCGTGCATCCGGGGCATCGCCGATGAATTCCTCCGCCGGGGAACGGCGAAAGGTCTCGACACCTCCTGCCTCAGCCAGTTGAAGAGAAAGCCGTTCCTGCTCGAGATGCCGAAGGAGACGGTCAAGCCGTTCGGGTAGCTGTCATACCATCTCTCCGAGAGGAGAACTGGATGCTCAAGCTGGTCGGGTGGGTCTGTCTGTGTCTGGTCGTCGGTCTGGTGATCACGCCGCTCAGCGCGGGCGGCACAGCAGCTCGACTTCCCCCCCCCACAGCGGCCGAGGATGCCGCGGCGCTCGCCCAGCGCATGCCCGGCCTGGCCCGCGAGGTGATCGCCGTCTTCAAGGACGACGACCGCCGCCGCTTTCTCGACACCCTGTTCCGCTTGCAGACCGTCGCCGGCCAGTACGCCGAAGCGGGAGAGAGTCTGGCGGCGCTGCGTGCGATGCCGGGGGACGGCGGCTCTCCGCAGGCCGGGCCGCGGAAGGGGAAGAGCTCCGTCGAGCTCGCCGATGCACTGGCGCTGATCCGCGCCTACCACGCCGCCCAGGTCTTCCGTAGCATCGCACCACTCGCCGCGGCCAAGCACCGGCCGAAGGCCTTGAAGGCGTTGATGCCGTCGGTGACCGCGGCGCCCGGGATCGACGTGCCGATGGATCGGCGCCCTCTACTACTTCATCGAGCACAACCGCCATCGCCCCGGCGCCGAGCACTACCTGCTCATCGGCCCCTACGATCACATCCGCGGCCAGCGCGGCACCTTCAGCCGCCTGGGCAATCCGCTGACCAACCTGCGCGGCTATGAGACCGATCCGGTGGCGCAGATCGACCTCGGCGAGCTGCGCTACCAGTGGTTCGATCACATTTTCAAGGGCGCTCCCAAGCCAGCTCTTCTGCAAGACAAGGTGAATTACGAGGTGATGGGCGCGAACACATGGAAGCACGCTCCCTCCCTCGCCGCGATGAGCGATCAGACCCTGCGCTTCTACCTCAGCGCCTCGCGGTCGCGCGTGCCCCCTCCCACCGCCCCGAGCGGGAGAGGGCGCCACCACCCCAAACCAGGAATCAAGAAGTCCAGAGAAGCGGCTCCCCAGGCGTTCCCCTCTCCCGTTCGGGGTGGGCGGGAGGGGGACGCACGGGAGAGGGGGCAGGGGGAGAGGGCCGCGGGAGGGCTTCGCCGTTGACTTTGACAGCCGTCCGGAGGTCGATGCTCACCATCGCGGAGGGATGATGAGCAGCCCTCACTCCAACGATTCGCCGAAGGAGGGATGCTGCCCCTCCCTCTCTCCAACACTGTGGAGGACGGAGGGATGCTGCTCATCCCTCTTTCCGACGGCTCGGAGGACAGAGGGACGATGATCGTCCCTGTTTCCGACGACTCGGAGGATGGAGGGACGATGACCTTCCCTCTTTCCAACGCTTCGGAGGACGGAGGGATGCTGATCATCCCTCTTTCCAACAACTCGGAGGATGAAGGGACGACGATCCTCCCTCTTTCCAACGGCCCGGAGGATGGAGGGATGATGAGCTTCCCTCTTTCCGGCGACTCGCAAGAGAGAGGGAAGATGACCCTCCCTCTTTCCGGCGGCTCGAAGGATGGAGGGACGGTGAGCGTCCCTCAGGTCGCGAGGCGTTGTTATCATGGCGCCGGCTCGCTGGAAGGAGACGACGCTTCCGCGCTCTCGGCGCGACGCCGCTTCTTCCTTCCGCGGAACGGTTGGATGCCGAACGCGGCGAGCTCCTCGTTGCCGGGACCCAGATTCTCCTTGAGATAGACGCGCAGAGCGGACGCCGTGCGGCGTCCGTCGTCGAGGAGCTGGTTGATCCGCTGCGTGGCTTCCTGTTTGCGGGCCTGGTGGAAGGCCCGCTCGGCGAGGAGGCTGTTCAGCTCGGCGATCGTCCCGTTGAGCCGGACGCGCGCCACTTCCGCGTGGTCCAATCCCGCCGTCGCCTCCGGGGTCACGAGGGTGGCCAGCTTCGACAGCGCGCCGAGGGTCTGCGAGATCGGTGTCCTGGGCATGAGAGTCTCCGTAGAGCACGATGATCCTATACCAGCATGGCGCAGGGGAACGAGAGCAACGATATAAGATCCCCGGCATGGTTTCGTCGAGAGCCCTGCCGCGCCCGGTCGTCTTCGCCGCTCTTCTCCTGGAAGCCGCCGCCGCCCTGTCCGGCTGCCGGGATCGAGAGGCCTCTCCGCCGTCAGTGCCGCAGGACGCCGCCGCGCCGCGGCCCGCCGCCGCTCCGGCGCGGCCGGATGCCGCCGTCGCCCGTGGGATGGACCCGGGGGCGGCCCGGGGCTGGGTCGGCGTGATCGTCGCCCGCGAGTCGGTGGACGTGACGGCGGACAGCCAGGGCCGCCTCGCCGCCATCCACGTCAAGATCGGCGACCAGGTGCAGCGCGGGGACCGCATCGCCACGCTGGACACCCGGGTCGTGGCGCAGGACCTGGAGATGGCGCGGGCGTCCCTGCGGAGCGCCGAGGCCGACGCGGCGCGGGCGGCGGCGGAGGCGGCGGAGGCGAAGCAGCGCAACGACCGCCGCAAGGCCAATCCGGACTTCTTCTCGAAAGAGGACCTGGCGCAGGCGGAGCTGCAGACCAAGACGTCGGCGTCCTCGCTCGACGCGGCGCAGGCGCGGGTGGGAGAGCAGCGCGCCCGGGTGCGCCAGCTCCAGGCCTCGGTCGGCCAGAACGAGGTCCGGGCGCCCTTCGCCGGGCGCATCGCGGAGCGCTTCGTGGACGCCGGAGCCATCGTCAGCCTCGGCAGGCCCATCGTCCGCCTGATCAGCGGCGGCGATCTCCTGGTGCGCGCCGCGGTGCCGCCCGAGCAGGCGCGCTCCCTCGCCGTCGGGCGGCCGGTGACCGTCCACATCCGGACGCTGGGCCTGAGCGTCCCCGGCCGCATCGAGCGCGTCGCTCCCGAGATCGACGCCGCCTCGCAGATGATCCTCATCGAGGCCCATCTCGATCCGCCCGCCGAGGTGGTCCCCCGCCTCCAGACCGGCCTGGTCGTGGAGGTCGAGGCCGCCGCTTCTGCTTCTACGCCCTCACGCTGACCGGCTGCCGGAGCTGGGCGGCGAAAAAGTCGCGCAACGGGACGAGATGGGCGTCCGTCTTCCTCCACTCGCCGTCCGGATCTTCCAGAAGGTGGTGCTCGGTGACCAGCAGAGGGCCGTTCCAGCGCCGGATGACCGGATGCAGGAAGACGCTCTCCGCCGCCTTGCCGAGCTCCAGGGCGACGGTGTAATAGTGCGAGCTGGCGCTGAGCGAGGTCTCGTGAATGTAGGCGAGAGGGAGCTCTTCGCAGTACCGGGCGGATTTGCCCTCGTTCTCCAGAAAGATGGCGTCATGCAGGAAACCGAGCTGCTGCCAGAGCGTCGAGGTCCGGTTCACCCGCTCGAGAGTCGCCTTCACCAGACCCTCGGCCGTCGCCTGGACGGCGCGCGAAGGCAAGGGCTCGCCGTGGTACTTGGTCTCCAGCATCCGGTGCAGCGCCCGCACGTTGTAGCGGAAGCCGTGAATGAAGGCGGAGGTCCCCTTCTTGGCGTCGCGCGACTGGGTCAGCGTGCCCGCGAAGTAGACCCCCGGGACGTTCACCGACTCCCACTCGCAGGTCAGGTCGGGCATGCGGTCGTCGAGGGTCAGCTCGGGGCGGCAATCCTCGGCGAAGATCGTGTTGTCGTACCGGAAGCCGGTGCAGAGGATGATGCGGTCGTAGGCGATCTCCTCCACCTCGCCGCCGGCGTGGGTATGGCGCAACGCGGCAACCAGCTTGCCGGAACGGTCGCGGCGGATGCTCTCGATGGAGGCGTCGAGGACGGCGTTCCGCGACTTGAGCCGGCAGGTGTCGAGGAGGCCGGCGAATTGGGTCTTCCAGGCGAGCTGCGCCGGGTTGGGGCTGCACACGTGGAGGACCGCGGCCGTCTCGATGAGGTTGCCGGCGGTCTCGAAGGCCGAGGTCCCCTTGCCGATGATCAGGACCTTCTGGTCGATGAAATCGTTCGGGTCGACCGAGACGTCGACGTAGTTTTCCGTCAGGCCGACGCCCGGGATGGCCGGCACATAGGGCTTGGTGACACCCGCGGCGACGATCAGGTGCAGGCAGGTGAAGGCGTTGCCTTGCTGATCCAGCAGCCGGTAGCCGGACTTCCCCACTTCCAGCGCCTCGATGCGTTCGACGCGGGTGTTACAGCGCAGGTTGAGGGCGTAACACTCGGCATAGTCCGCCAGATACTCCACCAGCCGGTCGGCCGGCGGGAAGCACTTCCGGCTGTAGTCCTTGAACTGGAGCTTCCCGTCGTCGGTGAGGAGAGAGCTCTCGTCCCAGGGGAGATGGGTCTCCGGATCGGAGGAGATGAGCGTACGGTGGCGGGGGAAACGCTTGAAGAAGGTGCCGGGGCCGTCTCCTCCCTCCAGGATCAGGTAGCTCCTGCCGGCCTGGGAGAGATGATGGCCGAGCTGCAGGCCCGCCGGTCCGGCTCCCAGGATGAGGGACTCGAAATCGACCGCTCCGCCGTAGACGCCGTTGTCCATGATACACCCTCCAATCAGAGATTCGCCGCCGAGTCACGGTGGCCCGTGGCTCTGCGCGAAATAAGAAAATGGCTTTGTGGGGCCATACATGAAGTGTCGCGGATACGACAGAACGGGACAGGGAGCGGCGGGCCGGTGATCATCTCGGGCGCCTGCGGCTCCGGCCACGCTCCAGACCTTCGAGCGGAACGCCCGGAAGAGCTTCAGGCTCGAGATGGCGGCGAGGTTGCCGGGCTCGAGGCCCAGGGCGGCCGTTGCGGGCGCCGATCGCTTTGCTAGACTCGCGCCCGGCAGTGCGTCTCATGGAGGTCTCGATGTCGATCACCCAGGATGTTGCGTACTCCTTGCGGCTCATGCGCAAGGCCCCGCTCTTCACCGCAGCCGTGGTGCTGACCATCGGCCTCGCCATCGCCGCCACTGCCACCATCTTCAGCGTGGTGAATGCCCAGATGCTGCGGCCGCTGCCCTTCAAAGATCCGGACCGGCTGCTGTTGGTCTTCGAGAGGAACGACAAGCTGAACGCGCCGCTCTACAACGTCTCGGTGCTGAACTTTCTCGACTGGCGGGCACAGACGCAAAGCTTCGACCTTGCCGCGGTCAATCCCAACAACAACTACATCCTCACCGGAATGGGTGACCCCGAGCAGCTCGTCGGCAACCGCATCAGCCCGGAGCTGCCGCGCGTTCTCGGGGTCCCTCTGATCGCGGGAAGGGCGTTCACCCCCGAGGAAGAGAAACCCGGCGCGGCACCGGTCGCCATCATCGGAGAGGGGTTCCGGCAACGCCACTTCGGCAAGGACGCCGACGTCCTGGGCCGCACCATCAACCTCGACGGCACCGCCACCACCATCGTCGGCATCGCCCCTGACACTCTGAACCTCCTGGCGGCCGGAGACATCTACACTCCGTTGACCATCGACCCTGCCAAGGAGATGCGCCTGAGCCACGCCATCTTCGTCGTCGGAAGGCTCAAGTCTGGCGTTTCCGCCCAGCAGGCACGGGCGGAGATGAACACCATCTCCGACAGAATGAAGCAGCAATATCCGGAGCTGCGCGATTGGGGCGTGAATCCGATCAGCCTGCTGGATGGGCTCATCAGCCCGGAGCTCAAGACCAAATTGCTGGTGCTGCTGGCCGCCGTCAGCTTCGTGCTGCTCATCGCCTGCGCCAACATCGCCAATCTTCTGCTGGCGAGGACCGCGGCCCGGCACCACGAGATGGCGGTGCGCACGGCGTTGGGCGCCAGCCAGGGCCGGCTGGTGCGCCAGCTTCTGATCGAAAGCGTGACGCTCTCCTGCAGCGGAGGTCTTCTCGGACTGCTGGCGACCTGGTGGTCGGTCCGCGCCATGAGCCACTGGCTCCCGCCGAGCACGCTGCCCATCCCCACGATCGAAGTGGATTCCCATGTTCTGTTGTTTGCGCTGGGGACTACGGTGCTGACCGGGCTCATCTTCGGCATCGTGCCTGCCCTGCGTACGGCGAAGGTGAAGGTCGATGAAGTGCTCAAGACCGGTGGACGCGGCGCCTCCGGCGGCATTCGTACGCGCATGCGCAACACCCTGGTGGCGATCGAGCTGGCTCTGGCGACGGTGCTGCTGATCGGAGCGGGCCTGTTCATCCAGACCCTGGCCAATCTGCAGAGTGTGAAGCTCGGTTTCGAACCGCACGGCCTCATCACTTTTCAAGTGTCTCTTCCTCCGGGCAAGTATCCCCCCAAGACGAGGGCGCCCTTGTTCTTCCGCGAGATGATCGAATCCTTGGCAGCGCTGCCGGGCGTGCGCAGCGCGGCGGTCTCGAGCGGCATCCCGTTTGGCGCGGGCGCGTATTACAGCCACCCGATGATGGCGACCGAGAGCTCCATCCTTCCGCCCGACGCCAAAGTCCCCGTCGATTGGCGCATCGTGAGCCCCGGATACTTCAAGACCATGAGCATCCCGTTGCTGCGGGGCCGCGAGCTCGAGTACTCCGACGCGAGCACGCCCAACATCATCATCGTGAGCCAGGCCACCGCCCGCACCTTCTGGGGAGACGAAAATCCACTCGGACGCACCCTTCGCCGCTCGGCCGACCCCAGCATTCCCCTCACTGTGGTCGGCGTGGTCGGCGACGTGCGGAGCACCCAACTGAGTCAGGAGTCACCGACCTTCTACTACTCCATCACCACGCGGACCAACCCGTTGATGGACGTCGTGGTGCAGACAGACGCGTCTCCGAAATCACTGCTGCCCACCATCCGCAAGCAGATCAAGGCGCTCGACCCTGACCTGCCGATGGCCAACGTGAAAACCATGGAGCAATGGCTCGCGACCAGCGCCGCGCAGCCGCGGCTGACCAGCATCCTGCTCAGCCTCTTTGCCGGGGTCGCGCTGCTCATTGCCGCGATCGGGATCTATGCCGTGCTCACCTACTCCGTCAGCCAGCGTACGCGCGAGATCGGCATCCGCATGGCACTGGGCGCAACGCCGCGCCGCGTCCTGGAATTGATCGTCTCGGAGGGCATGCGCGTCGTGCTGCTGGGCCTGGTGATCGGATTGGCCGGCGGGCTCGCCTTGGGCCGCACGGTGCAGAGCCTCGTGTATGGCGTTGGAGCACGCGATCCGAAGATCTACTTGGTGGTCGCAGCGAGCCTGACGGCGGTAGCGCTCGCGGCTTGCTTCCTCCCCGCGCGGCGGGCTGCGGCTGTCGATCCCATGGTGGCTTTGCGGGACCAATGAGACATTAAACGCTCGGCGCATCGCAGCAAGCCTCGCAAGCGAGAAAGAAGAGCGACTTCCGGATCGATCTCTGCGCGGCCCAGTCTCGATGGTCCCAGCTCTCGCCTCCGACATTGTCTCCCGCATAGAGAAGCTGGGCCACGAGGACGTTGCGGAAGTCGCCGACGGCGAAGAGCGCGGCGGTTTCCATCTCCACGACGATCGCCCCCTCGGCCCGCCTCGCCTGGATCTTGGAACGCGTCTCGCGGAAGATGGCGTCGGTCGTCCAGGTCTTGCCGGACAGGTACGGATGGCCCTGGCACTCGAGCACCTCACGGAGGATCTCGAGACCGCGGGGATTCGCCGCCACCTCGCGGCTGGGCGGGAGGTAGTGATACGAGGTGCCCTCGTCACGAATCGCGGCGGTGGGAACGATGATCTGCCCCAAGGGGATCGCCGGATCGAGCACCCCGGCGCCGCCGCAAGCGATGATCACTTTGGCGCCATGAGCGATCACCCCCTCGAGCAGACCCGCGGCCAGGGGCGCCCCGGCGCCGGCATGAAAGAAGGCGATGCGGCGCTTGCGATAGGTGATCTCATAGATGGGGTGCTGCCCCATCTCGCTCCGCTGCGTGGTCAGCGGAGCCAGGTTGTCGCGCAGGACGATGTCGTCGACGACGTCCTTGAAGAAACACGCGACCGCCAATTCCGGGATCGAGATCGGTGTGATCGTGTGGTGGGGCTCGATCAGCGCCGATCTCTCCGGATCGAATTCAAGGATGGGGACGTCGTGGGTCATGTCACTCCGCCAGAAGTGCGGCCTCTTCCTCGGTGAGGCTGTCGATCTGCTCGATCAGGAGCTCCTGGATCGCCGCGCCGAGCCGGCGGACGGTGGGAGCTTCGAAGAGGAGGCGCAGGGGGATCTCAAGGCCCAGGGCGTCGTAGACGTGGGAGGTGAACTGAATGGCGAGGATCGAGTGCGCCCCCACGTCGAAGAGGTTGTCGTCGCGGCCGATCGGCCCGCGCCTCAGGAGGTCCTGCCAGATGCCGGCGATGAGCTCCTCGAGCTCGGTCTCCAGATCGCCGCCGGGCTCGGCTGTCGGGGCCGTGGGCGCCGGCTCGTGGGCCGGGAGGCGGGCGCGCAGGGCGCCGCGGTCCACCTTGCCGCTCGGGGTGAGCGGCAGGGCGTCGACGAGCGCAAAGTCGGCGGGCACCATATGCTCCGGCAGGACGCGGCGGAGGGCGTCGCGGAGCTCCCCCGCCTCCGGCCCGGGCCCCGGTCCCGCCGGCACCACCCAGGCGGCGAGCCGCACCTCCCCCGGCTGCTCCTCCCGCGCCACCACCGCCGCCTCGCGGACCGCCGGATGGCCGGCCAGCGCCGCCTCGATCTCCCCCGGCTCGATGCGGAAGCCGCGCAGCTTCAGTTGGTCGTCGGTGCGGCCGAGGAACTCGATCTCGCCGTCGGCCGAGAAGCGCGCCAGGTCGCCCGTCCGATAGAGCCGCTCGCCGGGCCGGCCCAGCGGATGGGGGACGAAGCGCTCCGCCGTCAGGCCGGGCCGGCGGAGGTAGCCGCGCGCGAGGCCTGTGCCGCCGATGTAGAGCTCGCCGGGCACCCCCAGAGGCACCGGCTGGAGCTCCGGGTCGAGCAGCCAGAGCCCCAAGTTCGCGATCGGGCGGCCGATGGGGACCGTGCGCCGTGCCGGCCCCGGCAGCGTCCGGTACGCCGTCACCTCGACCGACGCCTCGGTGGGACCGTAGAGGTTGTGCAGCTCGGGGGCAGGCCCGGGCGCGCCTCCGAGCAGCTCGTGGAAACGCGCCGCAAGCTCGGCCGGCAGCGCCTCGCCGCACGCCATCACCCGCCGGAGCGAGCGGCAGCGGCCGAGGCCCGTCTGCGATAGCTGGGCGAGGAAGACCTGCAGCATCGACGGCACGAACTGGACCGACGTCACCCCCTGCTCCTCGATCCGCCGCATCAGGTAGGCCGGATCGCGGTGGCCGCCCGGCCGCGCCAGCACCAACCGCGCGCCCACGGCGAGCGGCCAGAACAGCTCCGGGACCGACACGTCGAAGGAGACGGGGGTCTTCTGCAGCACGCGGTCGGCGGGCGTGAGGCCGTAGGCCCGCTGCGACCAGGCGATCTGGTTGACGATGCCGCGGTGGGTGCTCATGACGCCCTTCGGCCGCCCCGTCGAGCCCGAGGTGTAGATGACGTAGGCGAGGTTGTCCGCCCCGGCGCCCCCGTCGAGAGGGGCGAGCGGGGCCAGCAGGGGGTTGTCGGCCTCACCCGCCGGGCTGGTCGCCGGGCCGGCCGCCGGGCCCGCAGCAACATCGAGGTCGACCAGGCGGGCGCCGGCGCCCGCCACGGACGCGGCGAGGAGGTCGACCTGCGCCAGGAGCACCGGCCTCGCGACGCCGTCGAGCCCGTCCTCGATCATGAAGGCCAGCCGCTCCGACGGATAGGACGGGTCGAGCGGCAGGTAGGCGCCGCCGGCCTTCAGGATGGCGAGGAGACCCACGACGAGCGCCGGCGAGCGCTCGGCGCAGATCGCGACCGGCTCGTCGACCCGCACCCCCATGCGGCGCAGGCGGCGGGCCAGGCGGTTGGCGCGGGCGTCGAGCTCGCGGTAGGTGAGCGATTCGCCCTCGCCGACGACCGCCGTGGCGCCCGGCGTCAGCGCCGCCTGCCGCTCGATCCAACGGTGCAGCAGGGGCTCACCCCCGCCGGACCCGCCGCCCCCTCCAAACACCGCCGAGAAGTCGGCCGCCGTGTCGTTCAGCTCGACCGCAACCTGCTGCCGCTCGGCCGGCGACAGCAGCTCGATCTCCGCCACGCGGCGCGACGGGTCGTCCGCCGCCGCCGCCAGCAGGCGGAGGAAGTGCCCCGCGAGGCGCGCCATCGAGGTGCGGTCGAAGAGGTCGGTGCTGTATTCGAGCCCCCCGCCGAGCTCTCCCCCCTGTTCGGAGAGGCTGAGGCTCAGGTCGAAGCGGGAGACCCGGGCGGAGAGGTGGAGCGGCTCGACCTCGAGGCCGTGCAGGACGAACGGGACCCGCGGCGTGCTGTTGAGCGCGAGCATCGTCTGCACCAGCGGCGGGCGGCTGCGGTCGCGCTCGACGTTGACCTCGTCCACGATGCGCTCGAAGGGGACGTCGGCGTGATCGTACGCCGCCAGGGCCGTGTGCCGCACCCGCGCCAGGAGCTCGGCGAAGCTCGGATCGCCGCCGCCGTCGGTGCGCAGGGCGAGCATGTTCAGGAAGACGCCGATGAGCGGCTCCAGCTCCGACCGGGTGCGGTTCGCGACCGGCGTGCCGATGGCGAAGTCGGTCTGCCCGGAGAGGCGCTGGAGGAGCGCGTGCCAGGCGGCGAGGACGGTCATGAAGACGGTCGCCTGGCCGCGCCGCGCCAGGCGGCGGAGGGCATCGGCGAGCTCCGGCGGCAGGTCGAGCCGCAGGGAGTCGCCGCGGAAGCTCGCCACCGGCGGCCGCGGGCGGTCGGCGGGGAGGGTGAGCGCCGGCGTGCCGGCGAGCCGCTCCTTCCAGTGGGCGAGCTGCGCCGCGAGCGCCTCCTCCGGCCAGGCGCGCTGCCAGGCCGCGAAGTCGGCGTACTGGAGGGGCAGCGGGGCGAGCGGCGACGGCTCTCCCGCCAGCGCGGCGGCGTAGAGGGACGACAGCTCGCGCCGCAGCACGCCCTCCGACCAGCCGTCCGACGCGATGTGATGGAGGGTGAGGAGGAAGGCGTGCTCGTTTTCGGAAAGGGCGTGGTCGCCCTGCTCCAGCCGGACCAGCGTGGCGCGGAGCATCGGGCCGCGCTGGAGGTCGAAGCCGCGGCGGGCCTCGCGGCCGGCGAGCGCGGAGAGCTCCAACGCCCGGCGCGCCGGCGGCAGGCCGGAGAGGTCGGCGAGCGGCAGCGGTATCGGTGCCTCCGGCGGCGGACCGACCTCCTGCCCTGGCTCGCCGTGCGCGTCGGCGACGATGCGCGTGCGCAGCGTCTCGTGGCGGCGTACGACCTCGGCCAGGGCGGCGGCGAGCGCCGCCGGCGCGAACGGCCCGCGCAGGAGGTAGCCCGAGGGGATGTTGTAGGCCGGGTTGCCCGGCGCCAGCCGGTCCATGAAATAGAGCCGCCGCTGCGGGTAGGACAGCGGCAGGACGCCGTGCCGGCTCTCGAGTGGCGTGATCGGAGGCAGCGCCTCCTCCCGCCGGCCGGCCGCCGCCACCGCCGCGATGGCCGCGGCGAGGCCGGCGACCGTCGGCGCCGCGAACACCCGCTGGACCGGCAGGTCGGCGCCGAAGGCCTGGCGGAGGCGCGACAGCAGGCGGATGACGAGGAGCGAATGGCCGCCGAGGTGGAAGAAGTCGTCGTCGACGCCGACCGCCTGGCCCGGACGCCCCAGAGGGTCCAGGCCGAGCAGATCCTCCCAGATCCCCGCGATCACCTCCTCGACGGGATTGCGGGGCGGCGTGCGCGGCGCGGTGTCCGGCTCGCCGGCCAGCCGCGCCTCCGGCGCCGGCAGCGCCCGACGGTCGACCTTGCCGTTGGCGTTGAGCGGCAGCTCCGCGAGGGGCACGAAGAGCGACGGCACCATGTGCTCCGGCAGGCTCTCGCGGAGGTGGAGGCGGAGCTCGGCCAATGTCGGAGGGGTTGGCGGGGTCGGCGGGGTCGGCGGGGTCGCGCCTTCCGGCACGTAATAGGCGATGAGGCGGTGGCCACCAGCCGCCTCGGCCACCGCCGTCACCACCGCCTCGCGCACCCCCGGATGGCGCAGGAGCGCGCTCTCCACCTCCCCGGGCTCGACGCGGAAGCCGCGCACCTTGACCTGGAAGTCGCGCCGGCCGAGGAAGTCGAGCGTCCCATCCGGCCGCCACCGCGCGAGATCGCCCGTGCGGTAGAGCCGATCGCCGGCGTCCGCCGAGAACGGATCCGGCACAAAGCGCTCGGCGGTCAGCGCCGGGCGGCCGAGGTAGCCGCGCGCCACGCCGGCGCCGCCCACATAGAGCTCCCCGACGCAGGCGACCGGCAGCAGCGCGAGCGAGCAGTCGAGCACGAAGGCGCTGCTGCCGGCGATCGGCCGCCCGATCGGCACCGACGCCTCGCCCGCCGCGAGCCCACCGCGCAGGCGGTGGGTGGTCGAGAACGTCGTATTCTCCGTCGGGCCGTAGCCGTTGACGAGGTCGACACCCGGCAGGGCCGCGAGCGCCCGCAGCACGTGGGGGTGCGACAGGACGTCGCCGCCGGCCAGCAACTGGCGCAGGCCGCCGAGCGGCGCGAGCCCCTCCTCCACCGCGAGGTGGAAGAGGCCGGACGTCAGCCAGAGCGTCGTCACCCCGTGGCGCGCCACCGCCGCGTAGACGTCGGCCAGCGTGTACGGCCCGGGCGGCAGGAGCGCCAGACAGCCGCCGTGGAGGAGCGGCCCCCAGAGCTCGAAGGTCACCACGTCGAACGACATCGGCGCCATCTGGAGGAAGACCTCGCCGGGGCCGAACACCGCGTAGCCCGTCTCGCGCACCAGCCGCACCACCGCCCGATGGGTGACCTCGACCCCCTTGGGCGTTCCGGTCGAGCCCGAGGTGTAGAGCACGTAGGCGAGGGCCTCTACCGGCACGTCGGTGCTCCTCAGGACGGTGGGGGCGGCGTCCGCCTCGGGCGCCTCGAGAACAACGTCCTCGAACGCCAGGCAGGGCGCCCCATTCGGGATCTCGGGGAGAGCCGCCAGCAGGCGCCGCGGCCCCACCACGGCCGCCGGCGCCGCGTCCGCCAGCAGCAGCGCCAGCCGCTCGCGCGGATACGAGGGGTCGAGCGGCAGGTAGCCGCCGCCCGCCTTCAGGATGCCCAAGACGGCCGCCAACATCTCCGGCGAGCGCTCGGTGACGAGCGCCACCCGCGCGTTGATCGCATCGGGCGCCACCCCCAGCCGCTGCAAGTGCCGGGCGATCTCGCCGGAGCGCCGGTCGAGCTCGCCATAGCTCATCGATCCCATCGATCTCATCGGGCCCGCCTCCCACGACACGGCGACCGCGTCCGGCCGCGCCCTCGCCTGCTCCTCGAACAGGCGGTGAACGGGGCGGAGCGGGAAGCCAGACGCCGTGTCGTTCCACTCCGCGACGAGCTGGTGGCGCTCGGGCGCGGAGAGGAGCGGCAGGCAGGAGACCGGCAGCTCCGGCGACGTCGGCGATGCTGCCGCCCCGGCGACGAGCGTCGCGTAGTGGCCGAGAAGGCGCGCCGCGGTCGTCGCGGTGAAGAGGTCCGCCGCGTACTCCAGGACCAGCGTGAGCTCCGCCTCGTCTGTCTCTCCCGGACCCTCGACCGGCATCTCCATCGCCGAGAGCAGGAGGTCGAGCTTAGCCGTCGACCGCTCGCCCCAGGGGAGCCGCACGAAGCGCAGCCCCGCGGTGTCACCCGGCGTGTCCGCCCTGGCCTGGCCGGCGCCCTGGAAGGTGAAGAGCGCCTGGACCAGCGGGTTCCTCGACCGCTCGCGCTCCGGCCGCAGCTCCTCGACCAGTATCTCGAAGGGCAGGTCCTGATGGGCGAAGGCCCCGAGCGCCGTGTCGCGCACCGCCGCGAGCAGGCGGCGGAAGGACGGATCGCCGGCCGCCCGCGCCCGGATCACCACCGTGTTGACGAAGAACCCGATCAGCCCCTCGACCTCCGGCCGCGGGCGGTCGGCGACCGGCGTGCCGACGAGCAGGTCCTCCTCTCCCGTGACGCGCGCGAGGAGCGCCGCGAAGCCGGCGAGGAGCAGCATGTAGAGGGTCGTCCCCTCCCGCCGCGCCGCCTGGCGGAGCGCCGCCGTCGCCGCTGCCGGCAGGCGGAGCATCGCGCTCGCGCCGCGGAAGCTCGGCGCCGCCGGGCGCGGCCGGTCGACCGGCAGCGGCAGCGCCGCGGGTGCTCCCGCGAGCTCGTCGCGCCAGTACGCGAGCTGCCGCCCGAGCACCTCCGGCGGCCAGGCGCGCTGCCAGGCGGCGAAGTCGGCATATTGCACCGTGAGCTCGGCGAGCGGCGAGGGTCTCCCCGCGAGGGCCGCCGCGTAGAGCGCCGTGAGCTCGGCGATCAGCACCCCCTCGGACCAGCCGTCGTAGACGATGTGGTGCACGGTAAGGAGGAGCACGTGCTCTTCCTCGTCCAGGCGCTCGTCCAGGCGCACCAGAGCGGCCCGCAGCAGCGGTCCGCGGTCGAGGCGGAACGGCCGGCCCGCCTCCTCGGCGCGCAGGCGCGCCAGCTCGCCCGAGCGCCGCTCCCGCCCGAGGCAGCGGAGGTCGACCTGCGGCAGCGCCACCTGCCAGGGAGCGCCGATCTCCTGCCGGGGCTCGCCGTCCACCTCGACGAACCGGGTGCGCAGCGCCTCGTGCCGGCGGACGATCTCGGAGAGGCCGGCGGCGAGCGCCGCCGGCGCGAGCGGCCCGGCGAGACTGTAGGCTGAGGGTACGTTGTAGAGCGGGCTCTCCGGCGCCAGGCGGTCGAGGAACCAGAGCCGCTGCTGGGCGAAGGAGAGCGCCGGCAGCCCCTGCCGCGCGGCGTTCTTGAGCGGCGCGAGCGGCGCGAGCGGCGGCAGGGCGCTCTCCGCTCCCCGCCGCGCCGCGGCGACCACGCGCGCTTGCGCGGCCAGGGTGGGGAACGCGAAGACGGTCTGCGCGCCGAGCTCCACCCCGAACGTCTGGCGGATGCGCGACAGCAGGCGCATGACGGTGAGCGAATGCCCGCCCAGGTCGAAGAAGTCGTCGTGGGGGCCGACCCGCCGGCTCTTCTGGACCAGGACGCTGGCCGGCTCGCGCTGCGGATCGGGGTCGAGCACGTCCTCCCAGAGTCCGGCGAGCAGCTCCATCACCAGATCGCCCAGATCGCCCAGGTCGCTCGCATCGCCGGCGCCGAGCGCCGTGGCCGGCTCTCCCGCCGCCGGTTCGAGCGCCTCGGGGGCCGGCAGCGCCCGCCGGTCGAGCTTGCCGACGTCGGTGAGCGGCAGCGCCGCGAGCGGCACGAGGACGGCGGGCACCATGTGCTCCGGCAGCCGCGCGCGCAGGAAGGCGCGCAGGTCCTCCCGGGCCGTCTCCGCGCCCGCCTCCGTCACGTAATACGCCACCACGCGGTGGTCGCGGCCGCCCTCGGCGAGCCCCACCACCGCCGCCTCGCGCACCTCTGGGTGGCGCAGGAGGGCGGCCTCGATCTCGCCGGGCTCGATGCGGAAGCCGCGCACCTTGACCTGGAAGTCGTGCCGCCCGAGAAATGCAAGAGTGCCGTCGGGGCGCCAGCGCACCAGGTCGCCGGTCTTGTAGAGCCTGCCGTCCTCGAACGGGTTGGGCTCGAACGGGTCAGGGAGGAAGCGCTCGGCCGTCAGCTCGCGGCGGTGGAGATAGCCGCGCGCGAGCCCCGGGCCGGAGAGGTAGAGCTCGCCGGCAGAGCCCATCGGCACGGGCGCGAGCGTCGGGTCGAGCACGTAGGCGCGGACGGTCGCGATGGGCCTGCCGATGGTGGCCGCTCCCTCGGCCAGCGGGCGGGGCACCCGCCAGGTGGAGGTGAAGACGGTGTTCTCGGTCGGTCCGTAGCAGTTGACCAGCTCGACCTCCGGCAGCGCCGCGAGCGCCCGCTCCAGGTGGGAGCGCGACATGACATCACCGCCGACCAGGAGATGGCGCAGCCCCGCGAGCCCCGCCAGGCCCTCCTCGACGGCGACGTGAAAGAGCCCGGTGGTCAGAAAGATCGCCGTCACCCCGTGGCGCTCCACCTGCTCGTAGAGGTCGCCGAGCGCGAAGCGCCCGGGTGGCGGCAGCGCCACGCAGCCGCCGTTCGCGAGCGGCCCCCAGAGCTCGAGTGTCGAGGCGTCGAAGGACAGGAGCGCCATCTGGAGGAAGACGTCCCCGGAGTCGAAGGGGAAGTATCCCGTCTCGCGCACCAGCCGCACCACCGCCTCGTGGGTCACCTCGACGCCGTTGGGCGTCCCGGTCGAGCCCGAGGTGTAGAGGACGTACGCCAGGCTCTCCGGCGGCACGTCGGCCGAGAGCTCCTCCTCCGCCGCTGGCGCCGCGTCCTCCCCGGCGCCCCGCGCCATCGCCCTCATCAAGGCCCGCGTGTCGCCGCCGGTCGCGCGGTAGACGCCGGCCAGCCGATCGACCAGCGCTTTCGCCGGCTCGTCGGGGACGAAGCGGGGGACGAAGCGGGCGCCGAGCCGGCGGGCGAGGTCCCGGGCCGTCGCCGGATGGACGGCGAGGAGGTCGACCGCGAGCTGCGGCGCCTTGCCGGGCAGCGACGCCAGCGAGCGGGTCGTGCCGACGACCGCCGCCGGCGCCGCGTCCTCCAGCAGGAGCTCCAGGCGCTCCCGCGGATAGGAGAGGTCGATCGGCAGGTAGGCGCCGCCCGCCTTGAGAACGCCCAGGACCGCCGCCACCATCTCCGCCGAGCGCTCCAGGTAGAGGGCCACGCGCGACTCCGGCCCCACCCCCAGCCGCCGCAGCCGGCGGGCGATGCGGCCCGCCTGACGGTCGAGCTCGGAATAGGTGAGAGCCCCCCCGTCCCAGACCACCGCCACCGCGTCCGGCCGCGCCGCCGCCTGCTCCTCGAAGAGCTTGTGGAGCGCGCGGCGCGGAAAGGCGGACGCCGTGTCGTTCCACTCGGCGAGCATCTGGTGGCGCTCGGCCTCGCCGAGGAGCGGCAGGCGCGAGAGCGGCAGCTCCGGCGCCGCCGCGGCACCGGCCAGGAGCGCCACGTAGTGCTCAAGGAGGCGCGCCGCGGTCGTCGGGTCGAAAAGGTCGACGGCGTAGTCGAGCGTGAGGAGGAGCTGCGGCTCCCGTCCTCCACCCGCGACCGTGCGGACGGAGAAGGCGAGGTCCACCGCGAGCTGCCGCTCGCCGGAAGGGATCTCGGTCGGCGGCACCGCCGGCGGCCCGGCGCCCGGCCCGGCAAAAATCACCTGGAGCGGGGCCTCGAACGGCAGATCGGCCTTCGCGAGCGCCGCAGAGAGGGCGCCGTTCGCCGACGCGACCAGCCGCTCGAAAGGCGGATCGCCGGTCCACTGGATGCGCAGCGGCAGGAGGCTCCTGGGGCCGGCGGCCTCGATGACCACCCCGATGAACAGATCCTCGGCGCCGCTGTAGCGCGCCAGGAGGGCGGCGAGGCCGGCGAGGAGGAGCACGTCGAGCGAGACCTCCTCTCGCCCCGCCGCCTGCCGCAGGCTCGCCGTCACAGCCGCCGGCAGGCGCAGCTCGCGGGTCGCGCCGCGCAAGCTCGGGACGGGAGGACGCGGCCGGTCCGCCGGCAGCTCGAGGCCGCCCGGCGCCTCGGCCGGCTCGGGGGTGAGATCGGGGGTCAGGGGGGATTTCATCTCGCTTTTAAAACCTTTAAACCTTACGCGAAAAACACAGAGTCTCCACGGCCCCCCGCGTCAGGCCAGTATATAGAAGTGCGGCGGAGGGCTGGGGCGTGGACAGCTCCTTGGAGTGCCTACAAAACCGGCGTCGCCAGTCCTTGCAGGGCGGGTCTGCGCCTCGCGGCGGGCGGAATTCTTGTGCCATCATTGCCCGATGAAACTGCGGTTTGACAGGAGACGCCATGACGCCCACGGCGCTGACGACATCTGAGCTGGGCGCCACCGGTCTCAAGATCACCCGCGTCGGCTTCGGCGCCTGGGCGATTGGAGGCGGTGGCTACGAGGGGGGCTGGGGACCGCAGGATGACGAGGACTCGATCGCGGCGATCCGCCACGCGCTGGCTCTCGGGGTGAACTGGATCGACACCGCGGCGCATTATGGCTTCGGACACTCGGAACGGGTCATCGGGCGCGCCCTGGCCGGTGTCGAACCGCGCCCCTACGTCTTCACCAAAGGCGGGCTGCCCGAGGGACCGGGGAGGACCAAGACACGGAGCCTCCGGCGCGACTCACTGCTGCGCGAGGTGGAGGGCAGCCGCGAGCGCCTCGGCGTCGAGACGATCGACCTCTATCAGATCCACTGGCCGGTCCCCGAGGAGGAGATCGAGGAGGGCTGGTCGACGCTCGCCGAGCTGAAGGAACGCGGGGTGGTGCGCCACATCGGCGTGTCCAACTTCAACGCCAGACAGCTTCGGCGAGCGCAGGCCATCGCGCCGGTGGAGACCCTGCAGCCGCCGTACTCGCTGATCGACCGCCGGATCGAAGTGGAGCTCCTCCCCGTCGCCGAGCGGGAAGGGATCGGGATCATCGTCTACTCGCCGATGGCCTCCGGCCTGCTCTCCGGCGCGATGACGCGGGAGCGGATCGCGGCGCTGCCCGCGGACGACTGGCGCCGGCGCGCCGAGGAGCTCCGCGAGCCCCAGCTCACCCGGAACCTCGAGCTGGTGGAGCGGCTGCGCCAGGTCGCCGCCCGCCACGACACCACGCCGGGGGCGGTCGCGGTGGCCTGGACCCTCCGCAACCCGGCCGTGAACGGGGCCATCGCCGGCTTCCGGCGCCCTGAACAGGTCGATCCGATCGTGGCGGCGGCGAACCTCACGCTGGACAAGCACGACATCGCCACGATCCTCCGGAGGAAGTGAGACCGCCGGGGTGGGTCGCGGGAGCGCGCTTCACGCCTTCTCCGACTTGCGCCGGTAGTGCTGGGAGATTGCGCCCGACGCCAGGCGCTCGGTCGATAGGAGCTCGAGGCGCTTCGAGCGCGTCACTCCCGCGAACAAAGTGGGACCGTGGCCGGCCATGACGGGATGAACGAGGAAGCGATATTCGTCGATCAGGTCGAGGGCCTCGAGCGCGCCGGCGAGCTTGTGTCCGCCGAGAAGAATGCCGCCAGGCGTCCGTTCTTTGATCCTCGTCACCGCCTCGCGGAGATCGCCTTCGACGAGGTGCGTATTGGACCACGAATAGTCGCGGCGCGAGGTCGACGCGACGTATTTGGGTTTGGCGTCGAGCTTGACCGCCCACTCGCGCATCGCGGCGGGTGCCTGGGTGTCGCGGGCGACGGCGGGCCATGCGCCCTCCATCATCTCGTACGTGACTCGGCCCCAGAGCATCGCCGCTCCGCCATCCATCAGCGCCGTCCAGTACCGGTGAAGCTCGTCGTCCGCGAGGCCCTCGCGATGATCGATGCAGCCGTCGAGGGTGATGTTGATGCCGAAGGTGAGGAGGCCCATACGGGCGATACTATTTCATAAGGCCGCCGAGAATCAGATCGATCCCGGCGAGGGGGGCGGTCGCGGTGGCCTGGACCCTCCGCAACCCGGCCGTGAACGGGGCCATCGTCGGTTTCCGGCGCCCTGATCGATCCGATCGTGGCGGTGGCGGCCCTCTTCACCCAGCCCCGAAGGGGCGATCGCGTAAAGCCTGGGGCGTGAGCCCCAGGTGACAGGCCACCTCCCCTACCAGAAAGCCCCGAAGGGGCGCCAGCAGACCGCCGGTCGCAGCGCCACAACCCTAAGCATTCCAGGCCCCTGGAAGGAACACCTCCGGCAGGTAAGCCGACACCTCTCCGGAGCTCGTTGGCCGATATGATTGACACAGACTCTGAAAAGCCGTAAGTTGAAGCCCTATGACGCTTTAGGGGCTCCACGTTCGCCGCTGCTACTCCCGAGGGGGAGGCATCGCGGGCTGGCGGTGAGGCGGCTGAGGCGGCTGAGGCGTCGAAGCTAGATTAGGCGGCATTCGGAAGCCCTGGAGGGTGCCAGCTGGTATGCCAAGGCACCGAGATCGAGACGCCCGAGTTGCTCGACGGAGGTCGTGTCCCGGTTCGTGGACGCCCCACTGCGCTTATTTCGGTCCTATCCCCGCGAGGACTCGCTTCCACTATTGATGCACGGCCATGGAGCGCCCACGACCCATGAAACCAATTACCAAGTTTTGGCCCAAGTTCTCCCTGTTATTGTGGTTGTTCTTCATGTTTACTACGTACTTTGCGAGGCTGTTCTACTATTCGAGAACACGGTCCGCCCCAGACACCCCTAACATCCTCTTGATGGCCTGGCTCGCTATTCCACTTGCGGTGGCAGCACTGATGATCGACTGGCGATTGGCTCGGCGGGAACAGCTACGAGAGGACGCCGAGGAGCGGAAGGAACGCGAGGAGCGGGACCGAAAGCGAGAACTTGAAAACAAGTTCTACAGAGAGAACCCAGAGCGGTACGTCTGGGATTATTGCCACGCGTGCAACATGAAAATCCCGGCTTTTGCTCAGATCTGCCCATACTGCCGTACCAACCTACGCGAGGAACGGTAAGCCAAGCCTCCTCGTAGGCTTCTTGTCTCAGAGCTACTCGGACGGCTCGTTCAGGAGAAAGACATTCTCCGCTTCCGAAGTCGGCCCTTGAGTATCGAAGTTCGCCGCCTAACCCCTCGTTGCAGCGGCCCGCCACGATCAACTCGCGGGAAGGCCACGCCGTAAGCACGACATCGCCACGCTCATGCGAGGAAGTGAGACCGCCGGGGGTGTTTCACCTCTCGCCGGTGCCGGTTCCACCACTCATGGGTTAGAGCGCCTAACAAAACCGGCCCAACGGGCCGGGAGAGCATAGCCCAGGGCTGAGGCCGAAGGCCGATGCCCTGGGTTCACGGGCGCCACCTCCCGGCGGCCTGAAAGGCCGCGAGAGTCTTCAGTCCCACACGTAGCGCTCGTCAAATTCGATTTCATAAGCCTTGAGGAACGCACGGAGCTCCTCTTGAAACGACTTGACTCGATGATGCTCGCGCTGGTTGCGGATGTAGGCTCGAACGTCTTCGACCTGCGATTGGCTCACCGAGAATGCAAACTGCGGGCCTCGGCCCCGAAGCCAGTCGTTCGAGCTTTTCTTGAGGTGGCCGACAACGTCGCTCAGCACCTCGGTCCGTGCGAGGAGAAACAGACCGTGCAAATGGTCGGGCTCGGTGTTGATTTCGATCGGGAGACAGCCGAGGCCTTTGAGCGTGCCGCCCATATAGGCATGGAGATCGGGGCGAATCTCGTCAGGCAGGGTTCGTTCGCGATTCTTCGTCGAGAAGATCAGGTGGACGTAGATTTTGGAGAGGGATTGAGCCATGACGCCGGTGACTCCAGCACCTGTCTGCGGAGCTGTCAAGCGGGAGCTCTCGCGGCCTTTCAGGCCGCCCGGAGGTGGTGCCCGTTGACCCAGGGCATCGGCCTTCGGCCTCAGCCCTGGGCTAGATTCTCCCGGCCCGTTGGGCCGGCAACCGGACCAGATCCGAGACTACCACCTCGAAAGAGCTACGGCGCCGGTTCCACCACTCGTCATGGGTTCGAGCGCCTAACAAAACCGGCCCAACGGGCCGGGAGAGCATAGCCCAGGGCTGAGGCCGAAGGCCGATGCCCTGGGTTCACGGGCGCCACCTCCCGGCGG
>Ga0307506_10000067_pt1 | contig 45397 bp, 35 predicted proteins | sample 25_S_MG_FD_202175 | JGI IMG/M metagenome (GOLD analysis project Ga0307506, IMG submission 202175) | Soil microbial communities from Populus trichocarpa stands in riparian zone in the Pacific Northwest, United States - 25_S | ecosystem: Environmental > Terrestrial > Soil > Riparian zone > Trees... | reverse complement strand
GACGATTCGGGGATGATCCTTGAGTTGCCCAAGCGTGGTGATGCCCAAGCGTCCGACATCGTCAAGCCGAACGTCCAAGGAAGTAACCCCTTCCTCCTTCTCGGTGGCTTCACCCGCCCAAACCTGACCCTGCCCCTTCTTCAAGCGAAGGAACGGATACAGCGGGCCATGTTCCTTCCCTTTGAGGCTTTGACGCAGCGTCTCCTCGACGACCGCCGGGGCGCCGTCCGAGTCGGCGACGGCAAAGCTGTACTCGATGGGTCGACTCTTGGGAGTTTCCCGGTAGTAGAGGTCAAAACGGATGGGGCCTGTGGAGCCCTGACTTCGAAGACTGGCGTATCCCCCTCGCTGTGGCTTGTCGCAGGCCGCCTCGATTCCTTCCCGCAGGCAATCCGCCATGAAGCCGAAGGCGTCGAGAAGAGTCGACTTTCCGCTGCCGTTGGGACCGATGAAGCAACAGAGTGACGGCAGCTCTCCGTCGCCATAACCGATCCGGCCCAGAGTCACATCCGCCAGCGACTTGTAGTTCTGTATCCTGAGCCCCAGCAATCGCGCCATGGAGAAACTCTATCAGGGGACGCCCTACGGCATCCGCCCCTCCAGAATCGTACACAGCTTGGCCGTATCGATATTCCCCCCTGACACCACGCAGACCACCCGCTTCCCCTCCTTGGCGCCGGCCAGGGCGGCGGCGACCGGGGTGGCGCCGGCGCCTTCGGCGATGACGCGGTTGCGCTCGGCGAGGAGGCGGAGGGCGGCGGCGACTTCTTCCAGGGGGACGACGCGGGAGCCGGCGAGGAGGCGGCTGGCGAGGGGCCACATCTCGGGGAGGAGGCTCTTGCCGCCGATGCCGTCGACGAAGCTCGGCTGGTAGTCGATGACTTGGGCGGAGCCGGCGGCGAGCGAGGCGGCGAGGGGGGCGGCGGTGGCGACCTCGCAGCCGTAGACGGGGACGCCGGGGCGCAGGGCGGCGAAGGCGACGGCGATGCCGCAGGAGAGACCTCCACCGCCGAAGGGGACGAGGACCTCGTCGATCTCCCCCGGTCCGGGCAGGTCTTCGAGGATCTCCAGGCCGGTCGTGCCGTTGCCCGCCATGACGGCACGGTCGGCGACGGGATGGATGAAGAGGCCGGGCAGGCCGGGATACTCGTGCTCCTGGAGCACCTGCCACCAGCGGTCGAACGGCACTTTGAGCACCTTGCCGCCGAGTCTTTCGATGGCGGCGATCTTGGTGGCCGGGGCGTGCTCGGGGACGACGACGGTCGCCGGCACGCCGAGCTCGCGGGCGCTCCACGCCACTCCCTGGGCCATGTTGCCGGCGCTCGCCGTGTAGGCTCCCGCCGCCAGCCGCTCCGGGCCGGCCAGGCGCATGGCGTTGGCGGCGCCGCGGAGCTTGAAGGAGCCGATGGGCTGCAGGTTCTCGAGCTTGAGCCAGATCTCGCCCGGAACGTCGGCGTTCAGGCGGACCAGCGGCGTGCGCAACGTCACTCCGGCGAGGCGCTCGCGGGCGGCCCGGATCTCGTCCAGCGTGGGAGCTTCCAGAGCTCGCATGGTCAGATCTCCAGGGAAACGCCGCGTCCCTGCTCCAGCGCCTTGCGGTAGATGTGGCGGGCGGCGGCGAGGTCTTCGACGGTGAGGCCGAGGGACTCGAACAGCGTGACGTCCTCGGGAGAGATGCGGCCGGCGACTCTCCCGATCACCAGCTCGCCGATCTCGCCGCGGATGTGGTCCTCGCCGATGGCTCCCTCGCGGAGCGGCGTGAGGATCTCGCCGGGCTCGTTCAGGGCGGATTCGCGGCGGTCGACGAAGAGGCGCGCGCGGACCACGGCCGCCGTGTCGAGCTCGCGCGCGTTCGGCGTGCAGGCGCCGACGGCGTTGACGTGCGCGCCGGGCGCGATCCACTCTCCTTCCAGGACCGGCTCGATGGCGGCGGTGACGGTGCAGATGAGATCGGCTCCCGCCACCGCCTCCCGCGCCGTGGCCACCGGCTCGATGCGCAGGCCGTGCCGCGCCGACTCGTCCCTGGCGAAGCGGTGCACGCTTTCCGGGTTGCGGCTCCACACCCGCACCCGCCGCAGGGTCCGCACCTCGCGCAGGGCCGCGAGATGCGTGCGCGCCTGCACTCCCGCTCCCAGGAGCGCCAGATCGCCGGCGTCCTCCCGGGCGAGCAGGCGGGTGGCCAGCGCGCTCACCGCGGCGGTGCGGATGGCGGTGATCGACGCGGCGTCCAGGAAGGCCAGCGGCCGGCCGCGCTCGGCTTCGAAGAGGAGCACCGCTCCCTGGTGCGACTCCTCGCCGTGGGCGGCGTTGGCGGGGAACACGGTCAAGACTTTGACCCCGAGAATTCCTTCACTCCCGGCGAAGAGGCCGCCGGGCATGGTGACCAGCAGGCCGCGGCGGTCCGGGAGCCAGTGCGCGGCGCGCAACGGCTGGAACGCCTCGCCACGGGCGAGGGCAGCCAGAGCTCCGGCCATGACCTCGATGCACTCCCCGAAGGGGAGCAGGATCTCGACAGCCTCGCGGTTCAGGAAGAGAACGGACACGGTCAAATCGAAGTATAGTCGCGCTCCGATAGGAACAGGGAGAAATCGATGGACCGAAATGCTCCGCGTCTGCTTTCCGTCTTCTTGCTGCTTCTTGTTTGCCTCCCATCGGCCGCGCGCCTCGCCGCGGCGGAGGAGCCGGTCGACCTCGACGTAGTCACCCGCATCCGGGAGGAAGGCTTCCGCCACTCCCAGGTGATGGAGACCGTCCGCCATCTCACCGACGAGATCGGCCCCCGCCTCACCGGCTCTCCGCAGGCCAAGGAGGCCAGCGAATGGACCCGCAAGACGCTCGCCGGCTGGGGTCTCGCCAACGCCCATCTCGAGCCGTTCGAGTTCGGCCGCGGCTGGTCCTACAGCAGCGCCTCGGTGACTCTGCTGCAGCCGCGGACTCCTCTCTTCGCCGTGCCCAAGGCCTTCACGGCGGGCACCAAGGGCCCGATCCACGGCTCGATAGCGGCGGTGAAGATCTCGACCGAAGCCGACTTCGCCCAATATCACGGCAAGCTCGCGGGCAAGATCCTCCTGTTCTCTGATCCGCCGCCTCCCCGGGAAGAGGACGCCGAGCCGCGGCACTACTCGGCCGACGACCTGCACGAGCTCAGCGAGTATCGGGTGCCGAGCGATCCCGAAGCAAGGGAGAAGAGGTACCGCGAACGGGTGCGGATGCGCCGGTTGAGGAACAAGCTCTTCATCGAGGAGAAGGTGCTCGCCATCCTGGAAGGCGGCGACGCGCCCTGGGGCATCGTGCGCGTCAGCGGTGGCGGATCGTACAAGCCGGGCGAGGATCCCGGTCCGCCCTCCCTCGTCCTGCCGGCCGAGCAATTCAGCCGCCTGCAGCGCCTGAGCGAGAAAAACCCGGCGGTGGAGGTCGAGGTGGACGTCAAGGCCCGCTTTCATGACGACGACCGGAATTCCTACGACGCGATCGCCGAGATCCCGGGCACGGACAAGGCCGACGAGCTCGTGATGGCGGGTGCCCACCTCGACTCCTGGCACAGTGGCACCGGCGCCACCGACAACGCCGCCGGCAGCGCGGTGGTCATGGAGGCGGTGCGCATCCTCAAGGCGATCGGCGTGCAGCCGCGGCGGACGATCCGCGTCGCCCTGTGGACCGGCGAGGAGCAGGGGCTGATCGGCTCCTACGCCTATGTGGGGCAGCATTTCGGCTCGCGACCCGTGGACGCGGACGGCACGTCGCGCTATGGCTGGAGGTCGACCGGCCCGGTCGAGGTCAAGCCGGACCACGCCAAGCTCGCCGCCTACTTCAACATCGACAACGGCAGCGGCAAGATCCGCGGGATCTACGCCGAATCGAATTCGGCCGCGGCGCCGATCTTCGAGGCCTGGCTGCGCCCCCTGCACGACCTCGGAGCCGACACGGTCACGCTGCGCCACACCGGCGGCACCGACCATCTCCCCTTCGACAGCATCGGCCTGCCCGGCTTCCAATTCATCCAGGATGGGCTGGACTACACGGTCATGACGCACCACACCAACATGGACACCTACGACCACCTGGAGAGCGAGGACATGGAACAGGCCTCCGTGGTCTTGGCGGTCTTCCTCTACCAGGCCGCCATGCGCCCGGAGATGATGCCCCGCAAGCCGCTGCCTCATTGAGGCGTTGAAACTGGCGATTGAATCAAGGAGCTTCGATGCTCAGAAAACAGAACCTGGTGACCGCCCACATCGAGCTGACGGAGAGCGGGGAATCGATCACACTGGCCAACGGCAAGTCCCTGGACGAGCTGTTGTCCGGTTGGCGGGTCGTCGGCATGGAGAGCCTCGGGCCGCGCGAAGGCGGCTACGCGGCGCTCCTCCTCCTCGAAGAGCTGCCGCCGGAAAACCGCGGCGGGCGCCTGGGCTTCGACGTCGAGGTCGAGTGATCGACTGATCTACGCCGCGGGACGGTCGAGGAGAGCGCGCACCCGCGCCGCCAGCCGGTTGACCGAGAACGGCTTCTCGAGCAGCTCGAAGTCGCCGGCGACCAGCCGGTGCCGCAGGACGACGTTGTCCGTGTAGCCGGAGATGAAGAGGACACGCAGCCCGGAGCTCCGCTCGCGCAGCCTCTCCACCAGGTCGCTGCCCGAAAGGCCGGGCATCACCACGTCGCAGATCGCCAGGTCGACCGTCTCCTCGACGCGCTCCAGGATGGCGAGCGCCTCTTCGCCGCTCGCCGCCGGGAGGACCCGGTAGCCGATGGCCTCCAGCACCGCGCGCGCGGAGAGGCGGAGCTCCTCGTTGTCGTCGACGAGCAGGATCATCTCACCGCCGCCCTGGGCGGCCGGCCGCCGCGCGTCCTCCGGGACAGGCAGCCCGACGCTCCCGGCCGGCGCCGCGCTGCGCGGCAGATAGACCTTGAACGTCGTCCCCTGGCCCGTCTCGCTGTAGACCGTGACATGGCCGCCGTTCTGCCGCGCGATGCCGTAGACGCTCGCCAAGCCGAGGCCGCGGGCGCCGCCCTCTTTCGTGGTGAAGAACGGCTCGAAGAGCTTGTCCTGGATCTCCGGCGGGATGCCTACCCCGCGGTCCGAGAGAGCGGTCATCACGTAATCTCCCGGCCGCACCGTGGGGTTCCCCGCCAGCGCCGCGGCGTCGAGCCGGCAGTTGGCCGTCTCCAGCATCACCAGACCGCCGTCCGGGCTCGCCTCGCGGGCGTTGACCAGCAGGTTCACCAGCACCTGCTCGACCTGGGATGGATCGATCTCGACCGGCCACAGCTCCGCGCCGGGCAGGATCTCGAGGTCGACGAGGCCGCCGGCCAGCCCCGCCAGCATGGCGCGCATCCCTTCGATGATCGCGTTGAGATCGACCACCTCGGGCAGCACCGGCTGCTGCCGGCTGAAGGTGAGGAGACGGCGGATCAGCGCCGTCACCTTGCCGCCGGCGGCGATCACCATGTCCATCTTCTCGACGATCCGCGCGCCGGCCTCGCCGGGAGGAGCCTTCATCTGGACCAACTCGCACTGGCTGGTCATCGCCGTGATGTAGTTGTTGATGTCATGGGCGAGGCCGCCGGCGAGCCGCCCCACCGCTTCCAGCTTCTGCGCCTGGAGGAGCTGCGCCTCGCTGTGGCGCAGAGCCTCCTCGGCCTGCCGCTGCCGGAGCTCGCGGCTGCGCAGGCCCCGCGCGGCGACCACCACCACCGCGCCCCAGCCGAGAAGCAGGATTCCGAACGCCAGCCGGGCCCGCGACTCGTCGAGGGCGAGGCGGACCTCCGCCACCCGCTCCAGCTCCTCCGCCCCGCTCTCCAGCTCGCGGAACATCTGGTCATAGAGCTCGTCGACGGGCGAGCCGATGCCCATGTCCTCTCCCCGCCGCCATCCGGCCTGCCGGCTCTGCGCGGCCTGGCGGAGAGCGGCGATCCGCGTCCGCACCTCCTCCGCCCGCCGGCGTAGCTCCGCGTCCTCGATGGGCGCGACGTGGATGCGCGGGCGTCCCGCCAGACCGCCCGAAAGCAGAGCGTCGGCGAGAGATCCGGCGTGGTCCAGGCTGCTCAGGACATCCCTGAAGTCCACGCTGTCGCCGCTCAGGTACTCCTCCAGCCAGAGATGGGAGACCGCCACGTCGCGCCGGATCTCGCTCGCCGTATGGATCACCGCGACGCTCTGCACCAGCAGCCGCTCGCGGAGCTGATAGGCGGCGACCAGCAGGAGAGCCGCCGCGACGCCCAGCGCGAGAACCGCCGCCGGCAGCCAGGACGGACGCCCCCCGGGAGGCCTGCGCCGCAGCCGGCCCTCGTCAGCTCCGATGACTGCGGAGGACGTAGCCGACCCCTTTCAGCGTGTGCAGGAGCCGCTTGTCGCGGTTGCCGTCGATCTTCTTGCGCAGGCGGTGCACGGTGACGTCGATCACATTGCCCAGGGGATCGAACGAATCGTCCCACACGTGCTCCGAGATCTCGGTGCGCGAGACGACCTCGTCACACCGGTTCAGGAAGTACTCGAGAAGGGCGAACTCCTTGGGCGAGAGCTCCAGCTCCACACCGGTCACCGTCACCCGGCGCGAGGCCCGGTCCATCTCCAGATCGTCCGCCCGCAAGGAGGCCTGGAGCGTCTTGTCGCGCCGCCGCAGGAGGCTCCGCACCCGCGCCAGCAGCTCGCGCAGCGAAAACGGCTTGGGCAGGAAGTCGTCCGCCCCGGTGTTGAGGCCGTCCACGCGGTCGTCGATACCGCCGCGCGCCGTCAGCATCAGCACCGCCATCTCCAGCCCCGCCTTCCGCCACGCCCGCAGAAGATCGATCCCCGTCGGCGGCGGAATCGTCCAGTCGAGCACCACCAGGTCGTACTGGTTGACCGCCGTCAGCTCGGAAGCCGTGCGGCCGTCCGGCGCCAGGTCGACCGCGTAATACTCCCCTTCCAGGGCCTCCACGAGAGCCTGGGCCAGGATCTTCTCGTCCTCCACGACCAGTATTCGCATGCTGTTCCGTTCCGGACTCTACCAAACATCGCACGACTGCCAGTAGGATGGCCGAAAATGAACGACGAAGACTTCATCACCAGCTTCGAGGACTGCACCCTCCCCAACAGCGCCTTCCACCACCGCGACCACGTGCGCCTGGCCTGGCTCTACCTGCACCAGGCTCCGCTCCTCGCAGCCCTCACCCGCTTCACCGCCGGCCTCAAGCGTTTCGCCCAAGCCAACGGCGCCGATGGCCTCTACCACGAGACCATCACCTGGGCCTACTTCTTCCTCGTCCACCAGAGGATCGCCACGGCGCCGGAAGCCGGCGAGACCTGGGAGGAGTTCGTAGCCCGCAACCCGGACCTGATGACCTGGAAGCCGTCGGTCCTCGCCGGCTACTACCGCGAGGAGACGCTCACCTCGGAGCTGGCGCGGCGCGTGTTTTTGATGCCTGACCTGATCCCGGATCTGATCCCCGACCGTCAGCCGCGCAGCGCCTGATCGAGGTCCTCCAGCAGATCCTCGGCCGCCTCGATCCCGACGGCCAGGCGGATCAGGTTGTCGGTGACCCCGAGGCGGGCGCGATCCTCGGCCGACATCCCGGAGTGGGACGTGAGAGCCGGCCGGGTGATCAGGGTCTCGACGCCGCCCAGGCTCACCGTGCGGCGCGGCAGCACCGTCCGCTCGATGAAGCGGGCCGCTTCCTCGTTGCCGCCCGCGACCTCGAAGCTCAGCACGCCGCCGAAGCCCGAGAACAGCTCGCAAGCCCGGGCATGGCGGGGATGGCTCTCGAGCCCCGGATAGTTGACGCGTGAAACCCCCGGCGCCGCTTCGAGGAAGCGCGCGATGGCGAACGCATTCGCATTCTGCTGGCGCACCCGCAGAGCCAGGGTCTTGAGGCCGCGATGGAGCAGAAAACAGGCGTGGGGATCGAGAGATCCCCCGAGATGGTTCACCTTGTGCCGCACCTTCTCGACCAGATCCGCGCGGCCGATCACAGCGCCCGCCACGATGTCCGAGTGGCCGTTGAGGTACTTGGTCGCGCTGTGGAGCGAAAGGTCGAACCCATGCTCCGGCGGCCGGAAGTTCACCGGGGAGGCGAACGTGCTGTCGATCATCGACACCAGCCCATGCTCCCGGGCGAAGGGGGGCACGGCCAGCAGGTCCGCCACCTGCAGGACCGGATTGGTCATCGCCTCGACGTAGATCGCCCGTGTCCTCTCCCGCAGCAAGCCCGTCCAGGAGCCCGGGTCGTCGGCGTCGATGAAGTCGTACTCGATCCCGAACCCCGGCAGGTCCTTGGTCACGAAGTCGTGTGTCCCGCCATAGAGATTGTCCTGGATCAGCAGGTGGTCCCCCGACGCCAGCACCGCCAGCAGGCTCGACGAGATCGCCGCCATGCCGCTCGACGTCACCAGAGCCGCCTCGGCGTTCTCCAGAGCCGCGAGCTTGGCATGCAGAACCACATGATTCGGCGTGTTGTTGAGCCGGATGTACCGCATCGCGTGGTAATCCGTCGCCTCCGTGATCTCATAGAGCGCGGACTGGAAGATCGGCATCACCACCGAGCCTTCGATCCACGTCTCCGGCTCTCCCGCGTGCATCAGCTTCGTATCGATCCGTGTCTCAGTTTTGCTCATCGGGCCGTCCATTCTGAGGTATTCGTGAGGCGTCACTAGTGGTTCTTGGAGAATAAATGGGTGTTCTCACCGCAACAAAGGAATCAGCTCCGGAAGGATCTGCTCCGCCGCGGCGACGGCAACGTGGCTGTCCGGCCCGATCCCGAGATAGATCGCCACGGTGACGACCCGCATCCGGGAATCTTCGAGCTCCCTCGGCTCGGGTACCGGTCTGGCGCCCGCGGGCCGCCGGACCACAGAAAAAATGTACACCGCGCCACCACTGGGCAGGAGACGATTGCGGAAGAGAGCATGTTGTCGGTTCAAACGGAGTAGCCCGTTGTCCACCAGCAGTGGCCCGTCAATCTCCGGAGCCTCGGAGCCCGCGCTCCGCGCCAGGTCGGCAACGAAATCGTCCAGCACCTCGCTCAGAGTCGAGACAAGCCAGTGGGAGGGCCGTGAGCCGACTTCGCGGATCGCCTGCGCCAACTCGTTGCGAAAAGCTGCCCGGCCTCCTTTCCCGGGTGCGCCGTAGGGCGTGACGCCGCCGGTCTGGGTTTTCACGCTCAGCATCCTTCCTTCCAAGGCCAGCCGGCCTCGAAACACAAGCCTCTCCAGAGCCTGGCCTGCTACCGCCGGGACCGCGCGCTCAAGGATCGGCGAACCGGTCTTAGAATAAATCTCGACGACACTATCAGGAAACGCCTCGCGGATTTTCTGCAGCGGCATTGCCATTGCCGCGGCCGTTCCCCCGGGACCTGCCACCCGCCGGAGCCCTTCGAGCACAGCCCGCCTGGCATCCGGCCGGATGGATAGCTCCGGAGCAAGCACGCGCTGAGCTCGGGCCGGCGGCTGGACCTTCGCTCCGTTCTCTCGCAAGAGGACGTCTCTGCTGAGCCTGGCCTCCACGGCACGGCCGGTCACCAAGCGGGAAAGGCTTTCCGCAAGCTGCAAATTGGTCCAGATCGAAGTGCCTCCGCCAAGCAGGAGGTTGACGAAGTCTTCACGCATCCGCGTTATCTGATTGAACGCCAGGTTCACCCTCTCAGGAGACATCTCTTGCGTCGCGGCGCGGATTCTCCACGCCTGATCCTCGTCGGCGCCCTTGAAGAGGTGATTGAGAAGAGGGGACCAGGGGCGCAGATCGTAGCGGTTCGTACGGTACCCGCGCTCGAGGGTCGACACGGTCGAATTCTTGGGTAGGGCCTGCGGATCGAGCCCCCAATACGTATCGGCCCCGGTGAGAGTACCGAGAGCACCGCGGAAGCGTACCTGGTCGAGCTTGTCGATGCTCTGGCACCGCACCGCCGCGGTACTGTTCGGCTCTTGCGGGGGCTGCTTCTCGCGGAAGACATACCCTCCGAGGTCAGGAGCATAGGTGAGCGGCTGACCCGCGATCCGCATCCCCGAGCTCTGGCCTGGCCGCGGCCACGCGACCTCGCGGTCCGGAGGCAGGAGTTGCTCGAGCTCCCCTTGCGTGCCGCCTTCCGAGCGCCCCACATCCGCCGCCAGCGCCAGAGTGGCGATTTCGACGGTATAGCGGTTGGAAGAGATCTGGAGGGCGGTCCCGAAATCCACCGGACCGCCGGAGCCGGCCGGGATCCGGTAGCCCGCCGGGATCTCACAGTGGAGAACGTCGCGCTGCTTGTCGGCGGCGGGATACGCATCGATCTCCAGCGTAGCGAGGAACGGAAAAGCGTCGGCGATCGCGGCATACAGGAAGGGTTTGCCCGCAGAGCCGATGGGATGGAGGAGCAGATTCTGGTTGCGCAACAACCGCCGCCGCGCCGCCGCTTCGCCGGGAGGCTCGGCTTCGACGTCCTCTTCCCAAGGGTACGTGGCCAGAGCCAGGACATCACCGGTCACCCCATCGAGGACAGTCATGCCCGCCGGAAAGACCCGGCTCAACCCCCGATCCTCCTTGAGCCGCAGACAAAAGCTCCGGAAGACATCGCTGAGATGAAGCTGAACCTCCCGTTCCAAAGTGAGTTGGAGGTCGAAACCCCGGCTCAGCTCCCGCGCCCGCGCCTCCGGCAGAGCCGTCAGCGCGGAGTCCACGCTGCCCGCGACCAGATCCAGGTAAAGGTCCGGCTCCGGACCCGGCCCGGCAAGCAACCCAAGCCGCGGATCTTGCGTGATGCGGCGGCGGCGGTCGTTCTGCAAACGGACGATACTGGCCGCCTCCAGAGCCTCGCCTCCCAGTGTCACGAACGTCTCTTGCACCGGCGTTGGGCGCTCCGCTGCAAGGTGAAGCCAGTCACCGGTCTCCAGACGGGCGATGCGCCCAACCGGTAGCTGATGCCCCATCAGGCGCACCTCTTCCGCCTCCCCGCGCCGCACCCGATTGTGGATCACCAGGCTACCGGCGACCGGGACCACTCGCGCTGCCGGCTGTCCCTTGCCGCCGGCGAAGTGCAAGAGAACCGCCCCCTGGTGCGGCACATCGCCGTGGGCTCCCACATACGTGGTCGCCTCCCGGTTGGCCGGCACCGGCGTTTCGCTCTCGCGCAGAGTAATCGTCCGCTCTGCCGAGCGCAACACGGCATCCGAGCCTTGGCCGCTATACAAGATGCTCCCCAGCCAGCGGATGGGATTGGCAAAGGGGAGAGTGATCGCATGCACGGCGGGGTTGACCGCACGCAGCCGGCAGTCGTCGTCGATCACGAAGGTCCACCCGTAGCCGGCCGGATCGCCGTTGAACCGCTTGACGTCGTCCTTGAGATAGCTCTGTTCATACCAGAGCTTTTCCGCCTCCGGAGCTTCATCCAGGTGAGGCACGATCTTCACCGGCTCTTTGCCGCAGTCGGCGCGCAGATAGTTGGCACGGATGAACGTGTCGGCCCGTTCAACGAACTCCTGCGGGGCGTAGTAACGAAGCTGGGAGGAGCCCGAGCCGCTACGCCACCACAGAAGCGCCGCGAGAAGGATGGGCAAGGACAAACCGAGAATACGGAGAAGTCTCATCCCTCGCCCTCCTCTTCGCGACTGATGGCCGATCCCAAAGCGAAAAGCACCGCGAGAGCGAGGCTCTCCAAAACGTCAGCGGTGGAATCGAGCCCGAGCAGGTAAGCGTTCTTGCCGGTGAACAGCGTCAGGCGATAGTTGGCCAGGATCATGTACAAGCTGGGAATCGCGAACGTCAGAGCCGACAGGCAGGCGATCACCCGCCAGACCTCCGCGGGACGGTCCGGCGCCCATCCGCTCCATTCCTCCGCCGAGCGCCAGGGGGCGAGAGAGAGGCCCGCCGATGCCGCGGTCAGGAGGATCAAGATCAATCCTATCGATCCGCCGACACTCCATTCCGCGGCGATGAACACGGCAGGAGCATGCTCGCGCAAGACCGTGGCGCGGATATGCGGGCTGACCTCCGAGCTGAAATAGCGGCACTCCCGCCACGGCCGCGACGTGTAACTCTGCATCACGGCCGACATGACGGTCAGCTCCTCGCTCCCCCGGCGGGCGATCTGCCGCAACTGCTGCGGGTAGGCGAAATCGAGCAGCCGGAGGTAGTTGCGCTCGTTCGCCAGCTCCGCACGGGCAGGGACGAGCGAAACCAGGGCGCGCGCGCCGATCGGGAACGCTGCGAACAAGAGATAAAAGCCGAGCATGGCGACGGGAGCCCAGGCGAGCCGGCTCCCTTCCCCTCCCTCGGCCTCGAGGCGCCGCGCCAGCGCAAAGCCGACCGCCGCAAGCACAAACAGGAAGACAGGAACATTGAGCAGAGCCATGCCCAGATCGCTCACCAGCAAAGCAGGAGCGATCCAGGTCCCGATCAGAAAGGCAGCCGCGGGCAACAAGTCCGCTTTCGTCAGCCTGCCCCGGTCCAGCGGCCGGCGCCAGAGCCAGACCAGGTAGGCCGCCTGGAGGATCGTCGCCAACGGTACATGGAGGAGCGTGAGCGCGAAGCGCTGGCCGAACAGCGGCACGCCTTCCCGCGCGCCGATCAGGAAGAATCCGAAGCGGATCAGGCCCGGCACGCAGGCCGCTCCTACCCACAGCCAGACGGCGCGGCGGTCGGAAAGGCCGGTCTGGCGCCGTCGCCGCAAGGCGTCAATGATCCGGCGCGGTGCCGCGATACCGCGCAGAACGGGAACCGCGAGGAGAGCCGCATGGCAGAGCGCCCACACCAGGGGCCGCAGGCCCAACCCACCGAGCTGCAGACACCACGTCAGAGAAAAGACAAGCCCACCCAACGCGGGCAGGCGATCGCTCCACAGCACCGGCGCGGTGGTGTCGCGCTGCCCGAACGCCGGTAGACAGATCACCAGAAATCCCCAGGGAACCAACGTCCAGGAGACGAGAGCCAGGCGGAATGCCTCCTCGGAGAACGGTGGCATGGCCCAGACGCGGAAACCGAGAAGAAGCCGCAACACCACCAGCGACTCCAAAACCAGCCCGAAGAGGAGCTGCGCGTTGGTCAGCCGCGCCCCCCGTGCCGCCACGGCTTTGAGAGGCGCGAGCACAAGAGCCAGCAGGCCGAGCAGCAGGGACGGGCTCAAAAGGTCGAGCTGCACCGCGGCAAGACTCTCGCCGCCCAGCCAAAAGGGACGCCCGAGCGAGCCCGTGCGGTAGCCACTCGGCGTCGCCGCCGAGAACGTCACCTCCCCATCCAGGCTCCGCCCGGCCAGCTCGCGCGGCAGCTCGAGGACGGCGAGCGCCTCTCCGGCCACCTTGCGCGACGCATGCTCGAAATAGAGGCTCTTGTCCGTGATCTGCCAGCTTCCCATGGAAAGGTTGACCCGCAGAGGATCAGCCTTGCCTGCCTGTTTCCCGGGCGGTGAGATCTCCAGATCTTCCAGTTGCTTCCAGGTCAGCACGTACATTTCCGGCGTGTCATAGCTCAGCGTGAAGCTCTTTGCCCCGGTGTCGAGACGAAAGCTCCTCCGGTCGCGGATGCCGCCGGCTTTGAAGCCCTCCTCATTCCACACCGGGAAGCCGGCGACATGCAGAGCGCCGCCAGCCGCGAGCTCTGCCGCTGCCGGCACCGCCAACGGCTTCCCCGCCCGCCGTAACGTCACTGAGCCTGCCGGAGCGACAAGCCAAAGCCCGTCCCTGCGGAAGAAGAACGCAGGGGAGTGTGCCGTCTTCAGTCCGGCCTGCCGCGCGAGCCACGCCACCGGGTAGGTTTTCTCAGACACTGGAAGCGCCCGCCCAAACGGGATCACGAGGCCGAGCGGAAGCTCCGAAGTGTCCCTCGGCAGATCGACTGTCTTGCCCTGGCGTTCGACAAACCGCGCGGGCGGACCGAACAGCCCGGTGTCGAAGCGGACCTCCCAGGTGTGCCCGTCGGCGGTCAAAAGATCATCGCCCTGCCGCAGCTCGACGGCCTCAACGGGCTGAAAGGAGGAGCTTCGGCCCATCCGGACCGCCAGAAATCCGGGAGCGAGCACACGCTCCGCTTCGACCACCACCCTGGCCCCCTCCTGCGCCGAGGTCGCCGGCCGGAAGACCAGCCGGCCCACTTGCGTAGGCTTGCCACGCCGCCTGTCCATAAGGGCCGACACCCAGACTCCGTGCTGCTCACGGTCTCCGCCCACGGCTACAGACAAAGGCTTGCCCGCCTCTCCACGGAATCCCAGACCCAACAGCGTGAACCGGAAGCGGGTCGCCTGCTCCCGCGCATCGAAAAAGGTCCAGGCCAGAAAAATCGCCGGCGCCAGGTAGGCGGCCAGGAGAATCATCGGTGCAGCCCGCCGTGAGCCGTGCCGCTGGAGCAGCAGGGCGAGGAGAACGGCGGCGAGACCGAGGCAGAAAAGGGTCATGGCAGCTCTCGGAGGCGCTGCTCCACCTCGGACCGGTAGAACGATGTAAAAAGCTCCTTTCGCAGCCTGAGCTGGAGCGCCAGCCAGACACCCAAAAGCCAAGCGACGAACGCAATCCCCGCCGCGAACAGCCAAGCACCGATCCGTGACCGCAGGAGGCTCCAGATCCGCCAGGAGATCCCTACCTGATCCCGGAGCGCAGAGAGCTCTGGAGGGACCGTATCCCTCAGCTCCAGGATGGCATCGGCGGTGTCCAGGAGCCGGCGCTGCGTGACCTTGTCTTCCCCGATGCCAAGCCGCGCGACTGCCGCGGCGAGATCGCTGCGGGAGGCCGCTCGCCAGGCTTCGATCCGCTTGCCGAGTTTCTCGACAACCTCCTGATCGGGGCCCTCCAGAGCGAGGGCCGCCCACACCGCCGGGTCTTTGCGGCGGGATTGGGCGAGTCGGACCAGAGCGATTGCCGACCCCTGCTCGGGGCTCAGGGAGGCAGCGATCTGCTCGTCAAGGTCGGCTTCACGCCCGTCCCGGCTCGCCGTGACGACCAGAAGACGTGCAAGCCCTCGATCAAACGCGGCATATTGCGCTGGACCGACCTCGTCTCGCTCGGTCCGTGCAATACGGAGCAGCTCGCGCTCCTGCCGCAGCAGAGCCGGGAGAGCCTCCGGAGGCGTTCTCTCCACCGCTGACTCCATAAGACTGGCAACCGTCAAGCCCAGCCGGGCGCTTTTAGGATAGCCATCCGCTCGTGCCCGCAAACGATCACGCAGAAGGCGCTCGGCGTTCGAGATCGCCCAGACCCAGGACTCCCCCTCCGGGTTCTGGTCGATCTCCGCCATTTCCTTCTGAAGGATGGTGAACAGTGGGTTTTTGTCGGGAGGATCTTTGTAGCCGCGGACAAACTCCCGCTTCCGGTTCTCCGGCGAGTCGTGGAGCCCCCGAGTCCGGAGATAGGCGACGATCAGGTTGTTGTACAAATCGAACGAAGAGATGCTGGGCCACTCGGCGGCCACACAGCCCGGGGGCGGAAGCGACAGATCGTAGCCCTCCTCGACGACCTTGTCGATGAGCGATTGGTTCTCCCGCGCATAGATCACTTTGCCACAGGCAAGCGGGCTTCTGAGCGTCCACCAGATCTTGTCACCGGATCGGTTGTTCAGAATTTGAACGTATCCCGATGCCTGGAGAAGATAGATCATGGCCGTGAGGTCTGGAGTCGCCGGCCCGGTCAAAGGCCTGTTCTCCCGCACGGCGAGTTGGGCGAGCTCGATCTTTTCGCGGTTCGTGCGACGGGTGAGCAGAGTCTCGTAAAGACCTTCAGCCTTCGTGAGCTCGTTCTGGTCGATCCAGAGACGGCCGAGCGCCAGACCTGTCAGCCAGCCACTATTTTGCTGGTGCAACTCTCTCAATCGAGGAATCCCCCCCGGCCCCATCTCGATCGCCTCTTGCACTCCTTTGGCACGGGCAGGCTCGACGCCCTCGACTCCCCAGGGGCAAGGAGGCGGGCCGGGAGGGGCCAGCAGATAGCGCTCTTCCTCCGGAAACTGACCGTCCATCCAGCTCTTCTCCACTGCTCCGGTGACCAGGGACGGCACCGGCTCTGCCGAACCCAGCAGGGCACCGATCACCTCCGCCTGCGGACGTGAAGTCCGGAAGAGCAGGACGGTACCTAGAAACGCAGCGAGTGCGAGAGCCCACGGCAGCAACTTGAACAATGGGTTCGACGGGCGTTTGGCCTCCCAGCTCACGACTTCACCTCGACCGGATCCGGCAATCTCCGCCAGCGCTGGCCGCGCCCTACGGCTCGATCCAGAAATCTTTGCACCTGCAACCACCGGCGTGTCGGAAGGATCGGCCAGCGGCTCTGCCAGCATGGGTCGAGCAGCCATTGAATGGCAAGCGTCGCACCACAAGAATGCGAGTCGGACACGGTTCCCGACCCAGGATCAGTGATCAGCGAGTGCACAAAGTCGAACCGGAAGTGATCCGCATGGTTGCGGACGGCTGCAAACAAATCACTCAGCCGATGGTAGGCGAAGAAGAACGGGTCTTCGCCGGGTGGATAGAGCCGGCGTTCCTCTGGTTGCCCCTTCCGCAGGCGGCCGGCGCTCTGGAGCCGCTGGGGTACCGTGAAGTCAACGAGCTGGTCAGCTTTCGAGAACAGAATCTGCACCGGAATCTGCAGCCGCTTCTTCATACGCCGGACTGAGCCATCCACCTGATCCTGGAAGCGGATCGGCCCAGAAACGTACTTCCCATCGAAAGTGAGCCAGCGCAGCAACGCCAGGATCCACGACAGGATCTCCACCTGCTGCTCGTTGGCAGGGTCTTCGAGGCGCTGCCGCTCCCCCCACAGCCGTTCCAGCTCGATGAGGAGCACGATGCCGCGCAATCCTTTGCCGATGAGCCCCAGGAACCCGATGTCCGCCTGAGTGAGCTCGCGGGTATCGCGCATCTGAGGATACAGCAACCGAAATGTCTCGCCCGACGCATCGGCAAACAAAACCTTGCGATCACCGACGCTCACCGGGTGGCAGTCCACTGCGCCTTGGCGAGTCGGCATAACCATTCCACCTCTCTTGATGAAGCGGCGGAGATACCCATCCTGCCGAAACGTAGCGAGAAGCTCGGTTTTTCCCGCGCCACCAATTCCAGTAATCAGAAAAACCTCATAGCCGCTCTTGAGATACGATTCAAGCTCTTTCTCGCCATCGAGCTTGCGGCCCACCGTTGCGGCGGCCGGCTCTGAAGGCGGAGCCGTGCGCGAGGCAGTCCCACCTGCTCCGGAAGAGCCTGAAGTGGATGCCGCAGTGCTTTCCCTGCGCGTCCCTCCAGCCGGCTCCGGCTCAGGAGTGGACCGCCGAGCCTGAGCCGATTCCGCGGCGGGCTTCGTCGGTAAACCGCACGTCGAGCAGACCTCTTCGGCAACGAGCTTTTCGCAGGTCGAGCAGTAATAGTCCATTTCATCCCCTCAAGAGTTGCGCACGGAGAGAGTGGCGATCCGCGGCAGGAACGGCCGGAGATCCTGCCGATGCACCGGATTGCGAGCCGCACCCTTCAAGACGGCAACGAGAGTTGCGTCCCCTTCTTCGGAGCCGAGTTGAGCAAAGAAGCTCCTGGGCCGCCGCACAGACTCCGCTCCATGCAGGAAAGCTCCCACGGCATCCAGGCGGCCCAGTTTCGTGGCCTCCTTGAGAAAGTCGTAGCAGGTAAAAGGGCCCTCCGGCCAGATCTCTCCGAGGAGGTAGAAAACCCGCATCAGAAGCTCGCCCCGGCCTTGGAGGAGCGCAACGGGCGGCAGCCCCCAGAACAGGCGGTCCTTGGCGGTTCGAAGCGTGCTGTCGAGAAAACGGCCCCGGAGAGAACGCCGGGTAGACGGCAACAAGAGAGGCGAGAGGAGGAGCCCGAGGAGGGTCTTGACCCTTTCACCAGATTCCTTCGGGAGGAGCTCCGCCACGATGTCTCCAAGGCGCACCTTCCCGTTGGCCGTGAGCCGGAGCCGCTCGGCCAGCACCGCCACTCCCTCGGCCAAAGACAGCTTGTAATCCCGGATTCGTGCGCAGATTCCGCCGATCTCGACATGGAGCTGATACTCCGGATCGCTCGAGAGCTGCTCGAAGAGTTTCTTGGAAACTGTATCCTCACGCCAGGCCAGATCCGCCAACCTCTGGCTCCAGACTGCCGCGACGTGCTTTTGGTCGCTCTCGGAAAGGCCCCTGATCAGAACGAAAGCCTCATTCGGGACCTCCTCGGAGCGCCGCACCGGCCGAATCGCCAGTTGGATCCACCAGTTGCGGAGCAGGGAAGAAGCTTCAACAGGACGGCCACGACGGTCCAGAGCGTTGGCGACCCTGACGAGAGAAGGGCACCAGGCGCAGAACTGCGCATCATCCGACAGTCGCTCCAGGCGGGCAAAAGCAGCAACAACCTCATCAGGCCATCCGGCGAGCGCAGGTGCGATCTTGTCGACCATGGCTCGATGGGCCTCCCGCGGAGACAGGTCGTCCCGATGCAGCCGCCGGCACAAAGCAGCCGCGGCCGCGCGAGCCTCCTTTTCCGGGAACTGAGAGCGGACAAGGAAGGCAGAGAAGCGGTTCATTTCCAACGCATCGCCCTTCGCGTCGACCACTGCGGCTTCCACCAGGGCAAAGGGAAGCCAGCTCTCGGCGGGTATGTTGGCCTCCGCCAGCCTCTCCGCCAGACCAAAGAGCGAAGGCCTCTCCTGAAGAAAGGACAGATCGGGGCTCTCAGCGAATGGCTCCGCGGCCTGCCAGGCGGCCTCCGGGTCCTTGCGGGTCCACTCCCGCAGCTCCTTGACCGCCCGGTCATACAGAGCATCCCGCCATCCGCTGATCGCCTGCGTCAAGCCGCGAGGGCACGCGCGGAGGGCATTGAGAACGACATCGAGCTTTTCCTCGACAAGGGGAGCGAGAGCCGGAAGATCGGTGAGCAAGGGGGCGAAGTACTCAGCGGCGATGCGGCCGGCGAGGTCATCTTTCTCCCACCTCCAAGCCGCCGAAATCGCCACGAGCAGCAGTCTCGCTCTCTGGGGATCGGAGCGTGCCGGCTTGAGAGCGAGATCGAGGGCCGCGAGGAGGATTTCTGGGTCGGTGGTCAGCTCGGCGAGCCCCTCGAAGCTTTCCGGCTGAAGAACCGTTCTCTGCAGGTTGCGCTCGGCCAGCAACTTGTAGACGCCGGTGGCGCTGCTCTGTCTGGACTCTCCTCCACGAGTCAGGTTGGCCACTGTGGCCGCGCTCAGAAGAAGCAGGGCGAGCGGGCTTTCCCAAGGGTCCTCCGCCGAGGAGCTATCGACCGCCCGGTCAGCGAGATAATCTCTGAGCTTGCGCAGAGAGCGGAATCCTTCCGCCGGCGCTCCGCCGTGCTCCAACCAGGCCACCCAACGCTGGACCTGCGGGCCGTTGCGGGCCAGGCTCAGGCCTCTCTCCACGGTGGTTTCGAACCAATCCGCCGCAACGGTCCTCCAGGGCGGCGTACCAAGAGCCAGCGACCGCGCGATAACCGCACCGCCGACAGCCTTGCAGGGCTCGCCGAGGACAGACCACTTGGCGTCTTCGCTGGCCCGGGCCTCTTCGGGGCTGGGCGCATTGGCAAGCCGGAACAGGGCACCCGTGCCTGGCGCCAGGTGACTCGTCCATGGGATCTCGCGGCGGTCCTTCCGAGGCAGAGAGGACCAGGCGAGAGCGAGGAGCTGCTCGTGCTCCTGCGTCTGCGGCAGAAGAAGCCGGCGCCTCTCCTCGAGGGCACCCAGGACCTGACACAGAGCGGCCTCGAGGTGCTCCACTCCCCACCGGTCCCTGAGATATTTCCGCCGCGCCTCCGACGCCTCGAAGCGCTTGGCAAGACCACCTTCGGGAAGAATGACGTGGAGGTCCGCAAGCTCGCGCGGAGCCTGCTCTCCGGCCCACTGTGTCAGATTCTGAAAGCTCATCACCGCCCCCGAACGATGCGCCTCGAAACTACACATCGGCAGCAGCCAGGGTTCCCAGCCCAGAGCCTCCAGAACCTCTTCCGAAAGGACGAGAGAGTGCACCACGATCCGGTTGAACGATCCCCGGCGAGTTCCGCGGATGAAACGCTTGCCGAAAGCCCAGGTACCGCTCGGCAGTCGGAAAAAACTGAAAAAAACGCGCGGCGAGCTCTCCAGGTGCAGATAATCGGAAACTTGAGATACCGTGGCGAGCTGCTGCCGGTCCTCAGCCGTTACTTCTGGCGAGGCTGCAACCAGAATATAGCCACTCGCTCCAGAGACTCCGGGGTCGGTGACCAAGGCCTGTCCGATCAGATCTTCCTTCATCGCATCAGGCTTTCAAGAATTGGAATGTCGATCGATCCAAGCGCGAACGACCGCAGCCTGCACCCTGGAATCTTTCACTCCGGGCTTCAAGTCGAGGTTGCCTTCCAGTCCCAGGCTCCTGGCGATCCTGACCAGCCGGTCAGCCGCCTCAGACGGATCATTGGTGACAACGTCGCGCTGAGGTTTCCCAACTCCCTGTTCCTTGGCCCAGAGGGCATGGACGTACTCGAAAAGGCCCGTCGTCGCTCGCGTGACCTCGTCAATGTTCAAAGTCTTCCCAGCCGCAAGATTGTCCGCTGCGGCCAAGAAAAACCTCCTCTGCGAATCAGATACCTGTCCCGGCTCGAGACCCTGATGTGCCGCCACTCTCCGGAACCAGGTCTCGGTGATCGCCGGGTTGTCGCTCATAAAAGACACCCATTTCTCGAAGGGATCGGCCGGGGGCTCCTCATCGTTTTCCGTGCCATCGACAGGAGAGGGGGACAGCCCCGGAGCCGGCCCTTTTTCGCCGGCAACTGGTGGCGGCTTCTTCTTTTCCGCGGCTGGCCGCAGAATGTGGCGGTTCATCACGCCCAGGATCACCAGGACGATCAGGAAGTAGATCTCAGGGCGCCACGTCTTCCACCAACGGACAAAAACTTTTGAACCGAGGCCATCCTGCCCAGGCTCCCCCTCCTTCCTCTGGGGAGGCGATGAAGGCATCTCCAAGGACATGAAGCGCTTGTCGACGTATTCCTTGACATCTTCATAAAGGTTGCGGTATTCCTCGTCGTAGTCTACCGCGCTCTTGCCTGGACGGCCGGGCGCCGGCTGGCTGGCATTTCCTGGCGCCGGACGCTGCGTCTTCTTCGCCATCTCAACGGCCTCCTCGGCAGCTTCCGGCTCTGGTTGCACGATGGCCTGCACGAGCTGCTCCCATTTGAGGAACTCCCAATCACTATTGACCATCGTTACTATTTCTTCCGTTCGGCCACTCTGCAAACGGCTCCAAAGCCTCTCGACATAGAGAGCTCCCAGTCCATCGCGACTCGGAGCGGGTATTCCCGCAGGTCCAGGCTGTGCGACAAACCCCTCCCCTCCGGCCTGGAGGCCGACCTTCCACCGCAGGACAAGACGAAGGCGGGGCGGCAGCCCGGCACTGGCCAAAACAAGACGCTCAGGGAGCTCCTCTTCATCCACCACCCCAGGGAAGAACACTTCGGAGGCCGGTGGGCTGGCCGCCGCCTCACAAAGCGTCTCGACAAAGACACGGTCGAGACTCAAAAGATCCTCCGGCCGTATCATGGGGATCTCAAGAGCCTGATTGACTTTGCATCCTTCAAGATAACCTTGGAGAGATCGGCTCGGATTGGAGCGGCTCTCCTCCAAGAATTGGAAGGCTTTCTGGTACAGGGCTCGCCCAAAGTGGCCGGCCGGTTGCCCTTCCTGGATCATGACCAGAAGAGCATGCGCGAGCCAACCGCCGGAGCGATTGCGATCATCCAGAGAGAAGGCAGGGTCGATGACGGCCAAGGCCGGGCAAAACAGTCCGCCCACTTTGAAGCTGTAGGTCGCCCATCCCTGCCGTGACTGGGGATTTGGCTTGAGGCCCGTCAGCCAGTCCTTGATCGGCTGCAGCTCCTCTTTCGCTCCCGGAAAGAGAACGTCCAGGTGACGAAACCCATCACTATCACCTTCTCCGGCGGCGTTGGTATAGAGCACGTGGAAAAGCCGGCGCTGGATCGTGCTCGAGCTGCTCATCGTGGACCTGCGAAGCGATTCTTGAGGAGCCAGGCGAATGGCCCCGTCACATTTTTCGGTTCGGGTAGACGGACCAACCGTTCCTGCTGCACGTCATTCGGCCCGGGGTGAAAACCGAGGCTCGATAGAGAGAAGAGCTCTACGCGGCGAAAGTGAGCTCTTGCCGTGACGAGGAGGTCCAGCCGCTTGCTCTGCCGCAGGAGTTGCTCCAGGCTCGGCCGGAATCTCTCTTCCGGCGTTCCCTGCCTCAGGTCCATCCATTCTGGGCGGTCCCAGAAATAATCAGCCTTCGAAAGGACCAGAGCGATGTCCACCTGACCTGCCCGCTCCCCGAGCCGTTCCTGGACACGGGTTAGCCACTGGCGGTCGCTCCATCCGGATTGGCGTGACAGCTTCACTCGCGCCCACGCATCCCGCTCCGTATAGTCAAGGTCGGCAGCCACCGCTGCACCATCGATCAGGAAGACCAGCGACCTCACCAGGCCCATGTAGCGGTCGAAGCGGGCAAGGCTTTCATCGCTAGGCATCCCCCATGTCTCCCCCGCGACATCATAGATCGGCAAAATGGCAGCCGCCTTGGGGCGACCGTCCGACTCGGCGACATAGAGATTCCAACAAAAATTGCGCTCCTCATCCGCCTCCAAGGCCTCGTCTTTGGCGGGCGGATCCGTGGCTGACGGCCGGGCTCCCCCATTGAGAAACTGGTCTGACAGCTTGTGGAATCGCTCCTCCGTCTTGCCCACGCCTTCGAGGGCAAGACGTTTGCCGTTGTCGACTTGTAGTCCACGAAGCTCATTGACCATCGTGATGGTCAAGAGGGTCTTGCCCGAGCTCCTCGGACCGGCAATTCCGAGCCCCCAGGGGGCGTTCGTCAAGACGGAGCTCGGCGGCAGGTAAGCCTGGCACGGGCAGTAGAAGGACAGGTTGGCCTTCGGATGCTGAGGACAGCGCGGCTTCTGAGGCTCGCCGGAGATCAAGTGCTTGCTCCAAGAGACGCGGAGGTCGGAGACCCGCGACAGGGAGCCCACACTGCGCCGCTTTAGCCAATCCGCCAGATCGGCGCCTCCACCGCTTCCGCACTGCGGACAGCGGTAGTAAGTCTCTTCCAGAGTCGGTGTGCGCCAGCAGTTCAAGCAGAGATACTTTGTGCTCATGGAACGTTTCCCGCCTGCGGAGTCAAAGTAATCTTGTACCGGTGCCCCTGGCGCAACAGGTGATCGTCATCGATCTGGGGCACGCCTTCTTGTTTGGCGATCTGGCGCCGCACGTGTGCGAGCTCGCGGAGTTGGTAGAGGCGCAGGAACTCTCCCAGTGGCATCTCCCGCGGCACAGTGATTTCGATCTCATTGCGTTCGGTCAGAAATCGCGGGGCCTCCCGGTCGTCCGGCCTTTCCGGCTCGTCGAGCTCCTTCGCCACGATGGGCCGCAGGGGCCTGAATCCAGCGATGCGGTAGGCGAGATCCTGCTGGACCCCTACCACCAGAGCGAGCAGCAACAGGACAACGCAACAGAGAATGTCTCTCATCCAGAACCGACCTCCAGATCAGGCAAATCTCGCTTGCATGCAAGGCCTAAAGCATAGCAGATGCAGCCGATCAACGCCGCCGGCTGGAGCCTTTCGTCAGGGCTGCCACGACCCTGGCAGCGGAAGCGCGCTCCGAAAGGTCCGTCAGCTCATAGAGGGCCCAGCGGTCACTGAAACGAGCGCCGTCCAAGGCTGCAGGGGGGCCATTGACGTATCCGTCGGCAGTGACCGCCAGGCTACCTCCATGTGCTATATAGAGACGACAGAGGAGCTGCGGGGTGGCATCCCAGATCTCAACGAAACCCGCCGCGGAAGCGACCGCCATCCGCCGGCCCTGCTGGTCCCACGAAACCCCATACACGCGTCCGCCACTCACTTCCAGAGACTGGAGGAGCTTACCGGTGTCTGGGTCACGTAGCTCCACCATTCCATCCGACGCTGCAGCGAAAGGCCCTCCGGCAGGCGACCATGCCAAAGCGTGAAGGCTGCGCCCAGGCTCCGATACGACTCGCGCCGGCTTGCCTGACTCGGGAACCCAGATGTGGAGAGTGCCCTCACGGGTGGCACCCACGAGGCGAGAACCATCGGGAGACCAGGCAAGAGCGGAGATCCGGTCACCGAGCGGTTTGAGGCTGCGTGGCGGCTGATCCGCCTCGATCCTCCAGAGCCGGACGGTGCGATCGTCGGCCCCACTCGCCAGGGTGTCACCGTCCGGATGCCAGGCAAGGGCGTTCACCAGATCGGTATGGCCTTTGAGCGTGCGCAGAAGCCGGCCGGAGCTTGCATCCCAGAGCCGGATGGTGCTGTCGCTGGCGCTGGCCGCCACATGCCGCCCGTCGGGGGACCAGGCAATGGAGAGAAACCAGGCGGAGCCCGTGTCGAGGGTTTGCTGCGGGCGGCCGGATGCGGCGTCCCAGAGGCGTAGGCATCCGTCGCCGGAGCTACCCGCGAAGCTCTTGCCGTCTGGAGACCAAGCGAGGAGCGACCATCCGCCGAGGTTGTCTCCGTGAACCTGCCGTTCGAGATCTCCGGATTCGGTGTTCCAGATTCGCAGCACACCGTCTCCCGAGGTGGTGGCGAGCGCCGGCCGCGACGGTTGCCAGGCGACCTCGAGGACCGGAACGGGCGGCGCCTTGAAGGTACGCAGAAGCTGGCCTGCCGTGGGGTCCCAGATCTGGATCGCCTCCGAAGTCGCGGCCTTGGCCAAGCGGTTACCACTGGGGGCCCAGGCAATGGCGCTACCGGGCCGCGGCTCCGATTCGCTCGCTGCGATGTCGAGGTGCGCCGGAAGCGAAACAGCCTGATCGCTCACCGCCGGTTCCCAGAGGCGGGCGGTGCCATCCTCGGCGAGCCAGGCCAGACAACGGCCGTCGGACGACCAAGCGAGGGAATGTGCGTGGGCTTCGAGGACCCGGCTCACGCATCCGGAGTCGGGATCGAGCAGCTTGATCGTGCCGTCCTTCCCGGCGGAGGCGAGCATGGAGCGGTCCGCTCCCCACGCCAGGGAGAAGATGTCGCTCTGATGGGCTGCCAGGGGTTCGCGCACCTGCTTTCCCGTGGCGACACTCCAGATCCGGATCCGTCCGGCCCTGGAGGCACTGGCCAGCCATTCGCCGTCGGGCGACCACGCCATGGCCGAGACAGCGCCGCGGTGGCCCTCCAAAGTCTTCACGCGCCGTCCGGTCCGTGGATCCCAGAGACAGACCGTGCGGTCCTCCGAAGTGGAGGCCAGAAAGCGGCCGTCCGGCTGCCAGGCGACGGCGCTCACCGGCGAGGCATGTCCCTCGAGGACGCACACAGGGAGGTCCGAGGTGGCGCTCCACAAGCCGACCGTGGCATCAGAGGATGCCGAGGCCAAGCGCTCGCCGTCGGGCGACCAGGCCACGGCCACCACGGCGCCGCGGTGGCCGTGCAGAGTTGCCAGCACCTGGCCGGCCGCGATGTCCCAGATCTTGATTGTGGCGTCGAGAGAGGAGGAAGCGAGGCAGCTTCCGTCCGGGCTCCAGCTCAAGCCGAGCACCGCGTGTGCGTGACCGGTCTGGGGCTGCAGCTTGAGCTTGTGCGGCGTCGCGGCTCCGGCGCTGGGGGAAACCGGAAAGCCGTCGGGCAGGAGGGCCCGGAGGAAGCCGGCGGCAAGCGTGCGGGTACCATCCAACCGGGACGTCGTGAAGTCGGCCCGGCTGAAGCGCCCGAAGCTCAAGTTGGCGTCTGTGAGGTCGGCCAGAAGAAAGTTGGCGCCCCGTGCATCGGCGTGATCGAGGTTCGCTCCGCGGAGATCGGCCCCGGAAAACGAGGATTCCCGCAAGTCGGCGTTGGTGAGATCGGCCTGCCGGAGCAGTGCCCCCTCCAGGCTGGCCTGCCGCAGATCGGCGCCGGCGAGCTGTGCCCCTTCGAGGTTTGCGCCGCTCAAATCGGTACCGGCGAGATTCGCGCCGGCGAGGTCTCCGCCCGCCAGTCGGATCACCGGCGGCCGCAGGCCGGCGAAAGCCTTCCGCAGCTCGGCCGGGTCACTGTCGCCGGCGCCGGGGCCAGCCAGCGGGCCGAGCTGCGCCCGGGCCTGGAAAGAGAGGAGGAAGAGAGCGTTCTCCGAAACTCCGGGCTGATAGTCATGGGAGAGCACCGCCCATGCCAGATCACGAATGTGCTTCGCCTCCGGCCACAGCTCCAGAAAAAAAGCCACCTCGCGGGTGAGCCGCCCCAAGGCGAGGCAGCGGGGGTCCGCCGCGGCCAGCCCGGAGCGTAGCGAGCGGGCGACGAAATATTCGAGGAAGGAGCGATGGACGAACGAGTAATAGCCGTCGGCGCTGCGGTGCAGAAAGGGCGCCGTGCGCATCTCGTGGTCGAGCCGCTCCTGGACACTGGACGCTGACCGGTCACCGAAGAGCTCTACCGCTTTCTCGGCCAGCACCTCGGCATGGAGGTGATTCTGCGGAGAGTCCCAGATCATCCTGGCCAGCGCTTCCACCAAGGCGGCCCGCTTCTCCCGCGTCAAGGTCAGCCGGAAGTCGGCGGCTCCGAACCAGCTTTCGCAGTAACTGTCGTACAGATCGGTCAAGGTCATGGCAACGTGGGAGTCGCTCAGCCGCGCCAGAGTCCTGACCAGGATCTCCAGGAGGAACGGCCGGGCGGCGAGGCCGTTCAGGCTGTAGGTGCCGCGGATTCGATCGCGGACCGCGCTCCAGTCGGCTGGAGGTGGTAATGCTTTGCGCAGGTAATCGTCGATCTGCTCGTCGCGGAGCTCCAGGAGATGGCCGATCTCGATACCGGGCCGGTCCTGGATCTCCTCCCATAGCCGAGTCGCCCCCTCGACAGTGGCCGAATCCGGCGCGACGTCGAGGTGGCGCAGCGCTTCCGGCTGATCGCGGAAGAGATGAGTGCGGCAGGTCAGGATCACCTTGGCCCGGCCTTCGGCCGCGCGGAGAATCTGGCGCAACGCCTCGACCGACCGCGCCGGCTCGGACGAGCCGATCATCTCGTCGAAACCATCACAGAGCAGCGTGAGGAGACCTTCCCGGTTCTGATGGAGGAGGGCCGCAGGATTGATGGGCTGTGCGCCGAGACGCTGGAAGGTCTGCGAGAGGAGGCCCTCGATCGTCAGACTGACCGATCCGGCCTCACCCAGGTCGACGAGCACCGGCACACGGGCTTCTCCCAGCTTCTTCTCCCGCGCCCGCAACGCGAGATCGCAAGCGAGACGCCGGCAGAAGCTCGTCTTGCCGCTGCCGGCGTCGCCGAGGAGGATGAAGAGATTTCCCTCCCCCTGACCGAGCCAGCGATGGGCCGCCTCCTGCGCATCGTGCGCCACGATCGGCCGTCCCGGCTGGATCTCGCTGTGGAGGACGACGTCCGGCTCGACGTAGAGCCGCTCAAGGGCGGTCCCTTGAAAGGCGCGAATCGCCGCGTCGAGGGGAGGACGCAGGTCGACCAGGCCGAACAGCAATTGATCCCAGGTCTGGAGAACGACACGCAAGCTCTCGGCGACGGCCTCCACATTGTTGGCAAAGGCGGAGCGGGCCACCAGGATCGACTGGTACGGAAGCTTGCCGGCGTCGATCGCGCTGGCGACCCTGGCGGCGAAATCCTTCACCTGCTCCCGCGTGACCGGCTGCGGCGAGTCCTTGCATTCGACGAGCACATGAAGCGTCAAGGCACCGACGGTCGTTTCGAGGCGGAGGTCGAAGTCCGGGCCATCCTTTTGAGATCCCGGTTTCACGATGTAACCCTGGAGGCTGAACAGCTCTGCCACCCGCTCTTCGAAGCTCTTTACCTTCTCGAAAATCCCCCGGCGGCGCAGCGTCTCGAGCTCGTCCTCATCGCCTTTGGCACGGGCACGGGCAATCCATTCGCGGGCGGCGCCCTCCGTGGCCTCGCCGAGATCACGCCAGCGAGTCTCGATCTCCTCGGTCACCGGCCTGAGCTCGCCGTCGGCTGTTTTTCGGGCGAGGCTCGGAACCTCGTCGGTCAACAACAGCGAAGGGCGCAGAGGGACCTTACAGTGTGGGCCCAGCCCTTTGGTCCGCAGGAGATTGAGCTTGGACTGCCTCAGCTCCTTCGGCCATTCCGGCACCATGTTGGCGAGGAGGAATACGGGAATGGTGCCGGCGTGCCGCGAGCGAGAGTGGGTGACCGCTTGATGGACTCGCTCGATACCGGCCAGGTTCTGCTCGTTGAGGTTGAAGACGAGCACCACCAGGTCGGGAAGCTGGAGGGTGCAGATCGCTCCCAGATCGGTATAGCCCGTCCTCGAGTCGATCAGCAAGATCTCATAGCCAAGCGCGCCGACCAGAAAGGAGGCGGTCTTGTGAAAGAAGGCGGAGCCCGCTCCATCCGGCGCGAAGAGCCCCGTCCAGTCCACGGCGCCAAACTTTTCGGCATAGTGCTCGTCAAGCCGTGCGGGGAGGAGGAAAGAAAGCCGGCCGCCGTTGGCGGCGAGGCTCTCCGGGAGAGGAAAGTCAAGCAGAGCGCCCTGGCGCAGTCCTTCCTCCGGAAAGATGAAGTCTTCCTGGAATTCGATCAGGAGATCGAGCGTCCCCGTGGTCAACCGGTCGTCCAACAGGAGCAGATCGGGGATCTTTTGGAGGCCCGGAGCTTCCAGGTCGAGATCCCAGACCGCAACGGACCGCCCGCGCGCGGCGAGCTGGACGGCCACCTCGACCAGAGAGGAGCTGCGTCCCACTCCCCCTTTGAAAGAATAGAAGGTGACGATCATGACGGCCTCCGGAAAGTGCTCCCCTTCTCAGGAGGCCCACTGCGTCCGTGGCGGCTGGGCAAGAGATCGCGTGTACTCGTAATGCGGATCCTTGGCTTCCAACTGCTCGATGTACTGAATCTGCTTCCGTCTCCGCTCGATCGGAATCTCAGAGGGAACGGCGCCGGTTGCGTCACGCTCAACGACAGCCGCTGCAGCCTGCGTCAGCCCCGTCGCCAGACGCTCGGCAGCGAGGCGGGAGGGAGCACCGGCCTCGGCCAGCTCACGGGCCATTGCCACATGGTCGGGGAGATCACCGGCCGCGACGCGCTGGAGCAGAGCGGCGAGACGCTCTATCCAGACAGGGAGCATCTCTTTTGCGGCGAGCTCGCGGCCCACCGGGCCGAGTGCCACAAGCACCTCTCGGCCTCCTCGCTCGGGACGGAAGCGGACGATGAGATCCGCCTCTTCGAGATCACGCAAGAGATGGGAGAGCTGGGCCTCAGCCAGCTTGAGCTCTTCTCTGATGCGCGACCGCGGGACAGGCTGCTCCCTGCCTACCAGAAACTCGAGAATGGCTTGCCCACGGCCGCGAGAGCCGAGCAGGATCGATGGCACGGCGGCCCGGTCGCTGCGTCGCCCGGCTTCGGCAAGCATCTGATCGAGAAGCGCCCAGGCGCCGAACGTCTCGCGGCTTCTCCGGAGCAAGGCTTGGCCAAGGTCGCCGGAAATGCCGCTGCTGACGGCCAGCGCCTCGTCAAGGATCTCGTCGCGAGCGCCCTGCCGGACGAGCCGGAGGGTCCGATCCAACAGCAAGCTGGTGAACGTCCGCAGAGATGCTGGGGAAGCCTCGTAGATGATCTGCGCCACCAAAAGGGCGATCGTCTCCGCAGGAGCTTCGTCCAGATCGGAGAACGAGGAGTGCATCAGTTGGGAAGGAGTCAAGCGCATGGCAAGTAACCTCTGGAATGGCCCATCATACTTGTCATACGCTTGCAATGTCCACCGGGTTTCATCCGGAGAGGGAGAAGAGGAGGAAGTCCGCGTCTTTGGGACGCGGGAGATGAGAGCGATAGCCGTCCTTCTTGGCGAGCTGATAGAAGCTGGTGAGCTTCTCTTCCTCCTCGGGGCTCCCCGGCCTCGTGAGCCACCGGTTGCAGACGAACGTGCTTGCCTGGTTGCTGACCTGGAAGCTCTTGGCCGCGTTCCGGTGAGCCAGGGTTTCCGGGCTGAGCGAGGGCACTGCAAGCAGGTTCGCGTGGGAGAGTCGGATGATCTCGGACAGCGGGCTGTTGATGAGGTCGAGACAGATGAGTGGCGTCAGATTCCCCAGAGGAGACTCCAGGACAGTCAGGACATCGCCCGTCAGGACGTCCTCTCCCACCGTGATGCCGTCGTTGAAGTTTGTAAGCTTGCGGTGCCGGTGCAGCACGGCTCCATCAGGGCCCAGGAGCACTGCCTCGTTGACATCGCGCCCTCCGGCCCCGCTGGGGGAATGACAGCAGCCAAACAGAGTCAGGATGGGATGACGGTTCTTTCCGTGACTCGCCAGCACCCTCCGGATCTCCGCCTCGGTCTGAGATGGGATTGCGAGCTCTGGCAGGATCAGCATGGTGACTTTTTTAGCCGCGGCTGTTTCGAGTGCCTGCAGGACCTCCGTGCGGAGGGCAGGCTCGTTCCGGACCTGGTCGAGCCGGACGCACTTCGGTGGCTCCGGAAGGCGCAGAGCGTCGAGAGCCGGATAGTCGAGGACGGTCTGCAAGGGCCACAGCATCATCTGCAGCCGTCTTCGCTCAGCCAGGAGACGTCTGTGCAGGTGCGTTTCACCCCAATTGCCCTGAGCCCGGTGCGTTTCACCCCAATTGTCCTGAGCCCGGCTGTCGATGCTGATGCCCTTGACCGGTTCGACCGGAACGGCTTTGTGGAAGGGGGTGTAGGCGGCCAGGGAATGACCCTGGCGCGCCTCCACCGAGTAACTGGAAATGTAGTTATTGCGCTTTCTGATCTTATAGCCGTTGTCGTCCAGCCCTGGCCAGAAAAGGTCCGGGAACCGGTCGGCAGACGCTCCGTTCAGTCTCTGGTCGAGAGTGATCAGCCAGCGGAGGGCCAAGAGGTCGTATTGGGTCCCCGCGAGCGCTGCCAGATCGGCGAGAAACGCCTCATGGCTCCCGGGCCAGGGTTCCGTAGGCCGGTAGGCCGGGAGATTGCGAGGATGCTTGAATAGCCTGCGGACCTCATTCTCTGTGTGCCCCAAGCCAATCTTATCGAAATAGGTCCAGATCAGAACAAATGACTGGTCCGGAATCTCGTGATCCAGCGCATACAGGCGCTCCAGGAGCCTGGACTGCAACACCTCAGTAGGGAGCATGGGAACGAATTGTCCCTTGCAAGGACTCGCCTTGGCAAGGGGTCTTGCTCCCCTACTTCGTCAATTGTTGGAGGGGGAAGGGCTTTGGAGGCGACGATCGGATTCGAACCGATGGATAAGGGTTTTGCAGACCCTCGCCTTACCACTTGGCTACGTCGCCCTAGACAGGGAAGGCCGCTGGCGCGGCCCCGGTCTTGCGCATTCTAACAAAATTTGGAGCGGGAAACGGGATTTGAACCCGCGACCCCAACCTTGGCAAGGTTGTGCTCTACCACTGAGCTATTCCCGCCCGTGTGCCCGTCCGTCGCCGGCAATCGCCAGCGACGGCCGCTCACGAGTTGCAAAGGATAGTCACCGGCCCCGGGGCTGTCAAGGGGAATCTTTCCCTCACCCGGCAAAGGGGAAGGCGTCGCGGATCAGGGTGTAGCGCCAGCCGTCTTCCTGCCAGTCGAGACCGAGGACGTCGAAGCGGCAGGGGCAGTTGTGGAGGCCTTTGGCAGAGCCTTTCATGGCGATGTAGAGGGCGGCGGCGCGGCTGATCTTGCGTTGCTTGCGGGCGTCGACGGCGGCGATGGCGGGGCCGAAGGTGTCGGTGGCTCTCGCCTTGATCTCCAGGAAGCAGAGGGTCTCGCCCTCCTTGGCGACGACATCGAGCTCGCCGGCGTGGTTGGTGACATTGCGCTCGAGGATCTCATAACCCTGGGTGAGGAGCCAGCGGACGGCGTCTTCTTCCCCGATCCGGCCCTGGGCGCGGCGGTCCGGCTGGTTCCTGAAGTCGCTCACCGTTTCTTCCACCTCGTCCCCTGCGGCGTGTCTTCGAGCACGATGCCGCGGCCGGCGAGCTCGTCGCGGATGCGGTCGGAGGCGGCGAAGTCGCGGCGCTGGCGGGCTTCTTTGCGCTGGTGGATCAGGCTCTCGATCTCGGCGGCTTCGGCGTCGGCGTCTCCGGTGGCGGCGCCGGGGGCCGGCCAGGCGGCGGGGTCGAGGAGGTCGAGGACGCGGTCGACGTCTTTCAGGGCGGCCAGGATGCGGTCGCGGTCTCCCGGGCCCAGGCGCCCCTCCTCCACCGTGACGTTGACTTCCTTGACGAAGATGAAGAGGGCGGCGAGGGCGGCGGCGATGTTGAGATCGTCGGCGAGGGAGGCGGCGAAGTCCCGCTTCAGCCGCTCGATGGCTTCGGCGAGGCGGGTGTCCGGCTCTCCTCCGGTGGTCTCCGCGGCGTGCGCGAGGCGGAAGCGCATCTCGTCGACGCGCCGCAGGGCTCCGGCGGCGCCGTCCAGGGAGTCGAAGGTGAAGTTCAGCTTCTGCCGGTAGTGGACAGAGAGGAGAAGGTAGCGGACGGCGCGCAGGGTGGTGCCGCGGCCGAGGAGGTCCTTGAGGGTGTACTGGTTGCCCAGGGACTTCGACATCTTCTGCCCGTCGACGATCAGGTGCTCGGCGTGCACCCAGAAGCGGACGAAGGGATGGCCGGTCGCCGACTCGGACTGCGCGATCTCGTTCTCGTGGTGCGGGAAGATGAGGTCGACGCCGCCGCAGTGGAGGTCGAAGCTCTCGCCGAGGTACTTCATGCTCATCGCCGAGCACTCGACGTGCCAGCCGGGACGCCCGGGGCCCCAGGGCGACTCCCAGGCCGGCTCGCCGGGCTTGACGCCTTTCCAGAGGACGAAGTCGCGCACGTCGTCCTTGCCGTACTCGTCGCTCGCCACCCGCTCGCCCCGCCGCACCTGGGCGAGGTCGAAGCCGGAGAGGCGGCCGTAGCCGGCGTCGCGCGCGATGCTGTAGAAGACGCTGCCGTCGCTCTCGTAGGCGAAGCCGCGCTCGATCAGGCGGGCGATCAGCTCGATCATCTCGGGGATGTGGCGGGTCGCCCGCGGGAAGTGCTCGGCGCGCTCGACGTGCAGGCTGTCCAGGTCGCTCAGAAAGGACTCGATGAACGGCGCCGTGTATTCGTCGAGGGTCTGGCCGGCCTTGTGCGCCCCGAGGATGGTCTTGTCGTCGACGTCGGTCAGGTTCATCGCCTGGACGACGCGGTACCCCAGGTACTGGAGGCTCCGCCGCAGCAGGTCCTCGAAGATGAAGGTGCGGAGGTTGCCGATGTGGACGTCGTTGTAGACCGTCGGGCCGCAGGTGTACAGCTTGGCGACCCCGGGCTCCAGAGGCTCGAAGGGGGCGAGCTTGCGCCCCAAGGTATTGAAAAGGACGAGATCGGGCATGTTTTGTCCGGGCTAAAGAGTCACGCGCGCCGTCCCGGCCGACCAGGAGAGGCCCGACAGCGTCTGGGCGGTGGAGTTGATGGCGGTGTTGTTGGTGAAGCTGAAGGTGCCGTCGCCGGCCGCCACGGACTGGAATTCGAGGGTCAGGAGGACCCCGGAGCCGCTGGTCCCGGCCGCCGTCCCCAGCTTGGAGAGGCCGACGATCAGGGCACCGCCCGTCCCTTCGGCGATCTGCAGGCTGGCGCCGGTCAGGAAGGTGCCCTGGGTGACGCGCACGTAGCGCAGCGTGGTATTCGGGTAGCGCAAATTGAAGGCCACGCCGTAGAGGTCGGTGACGGCGTTGGCGCGCACCTCGAGCAGCAGGGTCGAATTGTCGGGCGCCGTGGCCGCCGCGAGGGAGATGCCGTTGGCCACCGCCGAGCCCGGCGTGAAGACGATGCCGCGCGGAGTCGGCGTGGGGGTCGGCTCGGTCGGACCGCCGCCGCCTCCACCGCCACCGCCGCACGCGGTGATCAAGGTCAAAGCGAGGGCCGAAGCGACGAGGAAAGAGCCGGCGAGCCAGGTCCGCGGCGGACGGCTCAAGCGTGGACCTCTTCCCGGTCGCCGACCAGTTTCTTGAGCTGCCGCTTCGACCTCTCCCGGCGCAGCCCGCGCAGATGGTCGACGAAGAGGATGCCGTCCAGGTGGTCGATCTCGTGGCAGAGGGCGCGCGCCATCCAGTCCTCGGCGCCCAGCTCGAACGGCTGGCCGTTCAGGTCCAGCGCCTTGACCCGCACGGAGGTGGGACGGTCGACCTTGTCGGTCAGGCCGGGGAGCGACAGGCACCCTTCCACGTCGGTCGCCAGGCCTTCCCGGTGGACGATCTCCGGGTTGACCAGGACGTGGACCTGCTGCGGGTCCTCTCCCACCGACAGGTCGATCACCGCCAGCCGCTGCTCGATGCCCACCTGGGGCGCGGCGAGGCCGATGCCCGGTGCGGCGTGCATGGTCTCGATCATGTCGGCGGCGAGCTTGCGCAGGCGGGCGTCGAAGACGGTGACCTCCTTGCACTTGGCGCGCAGGACCGGGTCGGGATAGATGCGGATGGCGAGCACGGACATTCAGGAGCTCCGGAAGCGGCGCAGGGTGGCCGCAAGATCACGGTCGTTGTGCTGCTCGCGCAGGACCTCGAGGAATCCGCGCGGGTCGGAGTTGCCGATCAGGGCCTGCTCCAGCCCCTCGCGGGTGAGCCGGAGAGCGGTGATCGGCTCGCCGGCTTTGTAGCGCGCCGGCCAGGCGCCGCGCTCGAGGAGCGCCGCCTCGCCGATGATATCGCCGGACGTGAAGCTGCGCAGCGTCATCTCCTTGCCTTTTTCCATCACTCCGGCCTCGACGATGCCGAGGATGATCAGCAGCAGAAACGGCTCCTGGCTCCCCTCTTCGGCGATCACCGCGGCGGGCTCGAAGCGGACGACCTGCATGGCCGAGAAGAGGCGCTTGAGCTGCTCGCCGGACAGGTGCTGCACCACCGAGCTGCCCGCCAGGTTGTGCCACAGCTTCTTGATCTCGACGGCTGAGGTGCCGGCGCTCTGTCCGCCCGCCTGGCGCAGCCCTTCGAGGGCGAAGGCGCGCACGTGCTCCATGCTCTTCTCGCGCTGGATCTTCTCGATGCGGAAGCGGAGCGACTGGTCGAGGGGAGCCAGCTTCTGCGCCTTCGAGAGTAGCGCGACCCCTTTGTCATAGAAGCCGTCCTGGGCGTACTCCTCGGCCACGAAGCCGAACTCGTCGACCGCCTTGTCGAACTGCCGGAGCTGGGCGAAGACCTCGGCCAGCTTGAGGTGGGAGTGCAGGTCCTGGGGGTTGAGCTTGAGCTTCATCTTCAAGCGCTCGGCCGCTTCGTCATACCGCTCGAGCACGATGAGGTCGTCGATCGTGTAGTCCTGTTCTTTGCTGGTCTGAGGCTGCTTCGCCCCTCCACCACCGAACCAGTTCTTGATGCCCACGGATGACGCCTCCCGCCGGGAAATCACCCGGCCGCGATTCTGCGACACTGAAGGAGGAGAGCACAGCGGTGGCGTGGGGACGATCCTGACGCCTGCGGTGGACACTCCTCCCCTGCAAAAGCGCGCCCATTATACTCACGCGGGAGGCGAAGCGGGCCTCGGAAGGGGAAAGGAAAGGGTTGGCAGGAAAGTTGCTATATCCTTCAGCGAGAGTGAATGCAAGACGACGGAGGAGGTCCGCAAAGTCATGATTTCAAAGACTAAATGGGGTACCAGAGTGTTCCTCGCCCTGGGGCTGACAGCCCTCGCGGCAGGTCCGCTCGCCGCCCAGCCAGATATCCCCCCTGGCGTCGCCCAGGATGAAGACGGCGGGAGCTACGGCTACCTGCGCGTCGTGGAAGGATCGGCGACGCTGATCCAGGCCGGCGAGAGAGACGGCACGCCGGCGGACGTCAATCAGCCGGTGCTCGCCGGCGACCGCATCCAGGTCACCGCGGGCTCCAAGGTGGAGATCGTCCTCGCCGACCGCAACATCGTCCGCCTCGACGGCGGCAGCGAGCTGCTGCTGGAGCACCTGGCGGAGTCCCCCGACGCCGACGACCCGACGACGGTGCTGCGCCTGTTCGAAGGGAATGTGCAACTGGTGGTCACCGACGACTCGTTGGGCGACGAGCTGCCGCGCCTGGAGACCCCGAACGCCACGGTCCTGCCGCAGGACTTCGGCATCTATCGCGTCACCGCCGACCGCAACTGGACGGAGGTGACGGTGCGCCGCGGCCAGGCCGAGGTGAGCAGCGGCAATCGCGAGAGGGAGACCGTCGAAGCGGGCGAGAGCGCCGTGATCGAAGGAGCGGACCGCCGCGCCTCCATCGAGGTGGACGACGCTCCCGCCATCGACGGCCTGGAGCGCTGGGCGCAACGCCTGGACCAGGATTCCGAGCAGGCCGACGTGCGCTACGTGGACAGCGACCTGCGCTACTCCGCCTCGGCGCTCGGCAACAACGGCTCCTGGGTGACGGTGGACAACGAGCGCTACTGGCGCCCACGGGTCGCCGCCGACTGGCGCCCGTACTGGCATGGCCGCTGGGCCTACACGCCGAGCGGCATGACCTGGGTGTCCTATGAGCCCTGGGGCTGGGTCCCCTACCACTACGGAAGCTGGGACTACGTGAACAGCTACGGCTGGCTGTGGCGGCCGGGCAGCGTCTACTCGCCGGCCTGGGTCTACTGGTACTGGGGCTCGGACTACACCGGCTGGTGCCCGATCGGCTACTACACCCACTACTACTCGGCGCGCGTCGGCAACCCCGGCTTCCGCTCCGGCGTCTACGGCTGGGCAGGCGGCGACTGGGGTCTCTTCTCGCGCTGGAGCTTCGTGTCCAGCGGCTACTTCGGCGGCTACAGCCACGGCCACCGCAACGGCTCCTGGGACGGCCGGCGCGGCGGTGACTGGCGCGACCAGCGGGACGTGCGGCGCTTCGCGGTGCCCAACGACCAGCGGCGCGGCGGACGCGCGCTCAGCCGCGGCATCATCACCACCGACACCCGGCGCCTGACGCCGGACGTGCTGCGCGATCCGCGGCAGACGGTGCAGGTGCTCTCGCGAGAGCCCCAGGGCCGTGGCGGCCGTGGCGATCGAACCGATCGCGGGGATCGCACCACGCGCGGCAATCCCGGACCCGGCGGCGATGCTCCGCTGACGGACGTGACGCCGTTCATCGCCCGCCGGCCCGATCTGCCGACGAACGTGACGCAGGTGCTGCGCTCGAACGGCGACACGCCGATCGACGGCACGCCGTTGCGCCCGGCGACGCTCGGCCGCGGTGATCGCGGCGACCGCGGCAGCCGGGGTGCCCGGAATGTTCCTGATGGGCGGGAGCCGGGAGTCACGGTCCCCGGCGGCGACCGCACGCCACGGGTGGGCCGGCCGATCCCGGGAAATCCCGGCGACCGGAACAGCCAGGACAACCAGGGCAATCAGGGCGGTGCACGGCGGCCCGACCGGCCCGATCGCAGCGGCCGGGAGCCGGGAGCCGCAATCCCGGACACCGACCGGACGCCGCGCGTCGGCCGGCCGATCCCCGGCAACCAGGGTGGCGGAGCACCGCGCCCTGACCGCACCGAGCCGCCCCGCCAGAGGCCTCGCGACGACAGCCCGGCGGCCTCCGACGACGGCGCGCGCAGGCCGCGCGTCGGCCGGCCGATCCCCAGCGACGAGCCCAGCAACCAGGGTGGCGGAGCACCGCGTCCCGACCGCACCGAGCCACCCCGCCAGAGGCCTCGCGACGACAGCCCGGCGGCCTCCGACGACGGCGCGCGCAGGCCGCGTGTCGGCCGGCCGATCCCCAGCGACCAGCCCAGCAACCAGGGCAACCAGGGCGGCCGGGACGAAACGCAGCGCCGGCCCGTCGTCCGCCCCGTCCCCGAGCGCCAGGAAGCCCCTGAGCGGCCGGCCCCCCGCGTGGAGCCCCGCCCCGTTCCTGAACGCACACCGGACCGGACGGCTCGCCCGAAAGAAAAGCCGCCGGAGCGCCAGAACAACGGCCGGGAGAAAGCGCCCTCCTCCGACGACGGCGGACGGCGCAACCGCCGGCACGGCGACGACAAGCCGCCCGCCGACGACGGTCATGACGACGGCGGCGAACGCTGACCGGTCCTCCTTCCGCACCACCCCCACAACGGCCGGCGGCAACGCCGGCCGTTTTTTTGATTCCTAAGCTACAATCTCACGCCCATGCGCCTGGCCACCATGGTTCAAGTCTTTTTCATCATCTATTGCTTCGAGGCGGGATTCCTCCTGCTTATCGCGCCCTGGAGCCCGATGTGGGACCGGACCGTGATGCAGATTTCGATTCCGGCGCTGCGGATGCTCTTCCTCCATCCCACGCTGCGCGGCGGCTTCACCGGTTTCGGCCTGGTCCACGTCGTCTGGGGATTCCACGACCTGGCCGCCCTGCTCCTGCGGCGGAGCCCCCCCGGTGGCGACGCCGGCGCCTGAATCTCCGACCTTCCGAGCGCTCGCGATCAGCGACCGCCAAAGCCTTCAGGGAGATCCCGGCGGCGACCTGACCTCCTGGCTGGGCCTTCTCGCGCAGGCCGCGCCGCCGGAGATCCTCGCCGTGCAGATCCGCGAGAAGGACCTCGACGACCGCGCCCTCTACGGCCTCGCCCGCCGCGCCCGCTCCGCCCTCCCGCCGGCCACCCGCCTCCTCATCAACGGCCGCCTCGACATCGCTCTGGCTTCCGGCGCCGATGGCGCGCACCTGCCGGCCGACGCGCCACCTGTCGCCGCCCTGCGCGCCCGCTTCGGCCCCGGCGTCCTCCTCGGCGTCTCCACCCATCACGTCGAAGACGTCGAGCGCGCCCACCGCGACGGCGCCGACTACGTCACCTTCGGGCCGGTCTACGCCACGCCCTCCAAAGCCCGCTACGGACCTCCCGCCGGCCTCGACGCCCTGCGCCGCGCCGCGGCGACAGGCATTCCTGTATTTGCCTTGGGAGGCGTTACACTAGAGAGGCTCGGCGAGGTCGCCTCGGCGGGCGCCGCCGGTGTGGCGGGAATACGGCTGTTCCAGCCGCCGTTCGATCTTGAAACGGTGCTCCGGTCCATCCGCCAGTCGTTCCCGGCGTGAGACCCGAGTCGCCCGGAGGAGCCTATTGGAACCGGAAGACATTCGCCCTGCTCTGGCCCAGCCTGACACCGCCGCCGTCACCGCGGACCTGAGCAAGCTGCGTTATCTCTTCGTCTCCCTCGGAGTGATCGTCCTCGACCAGTGGACCAAATGGGCGGTCGAGATCCGGCTGCCCCACCACGAGGCGCAGGCCCTGATCCCCGGCTTCCTGAACCTCAGCCACGTGCGCAACACCGGCGTCGCCTTCGGGCTCTTCGCCTCGCAAGGCATGACCGGCGGGAGCTGGCTGCTCACCATCCTCGGCCTCGCCGCCCTGACCGCGGTCGGGGTCTATTTCTGGTATGCCCCGTCCAAGGACCGCCTCCTCCTCATCGCCCTCTCCCTGGTGGTCGGCGGCGCGGTGGGCAACCTCATCGACCGCGTCTCGAGCGGCGCCGTCACCGATTTCATCGACGTCTACGTGGGGGTCCACCATTGGCCCTCCTTCAACGTCGCGGACAGCGCGATCTCCATCGGCATCGTCCTCATGGCGCTCGACAGCTTCCGCTCGCACAAGCACAAGCCCGAAGCCGAAGCCACGTAGGTGCTCGTCCCCGACACGTGGATCGTCGGTCCCGAAGAAGCCGGCGCCCGTCTCGACCGCGCCCTCGCCGCGCGCCTGGATCTCCCCCGCAATCAGGTTCAAAACTGGATCCGCGACGGCCTCGTCCACCTCAACGGCCGCGCGCCCAAGCCCTCCGTCGAGCTCGCCGCCGGCGACACCGTCGACTGGACGCCGCCCGAGCGCCGGGACGACCGCGTGCAGCCCGAAGAAGGCGACCTCGCCGTCCTCTATGAAGACGCCGACCTCGCCGTCCTCGACAAGCCCGCCGGCCTCACCGTCCACCCCGGCGCCGGCAAGACCACCGGCACCCTCGTCCACCACCTCCTCGCCCGCTACCCCGAAATCGAAGGCGTCGGAGGCCCCGGCCGCCCCGGCATCGTCCACCGCCTGGACCAGGGGACGAGCGGCGTCATCCTCATCGCCCGCACCGCCACCGCCTACCAACGCCTCGCCCGCGCCTTCGCCGAGCGCCGCGTCGAGAAGCGCTATCTCACCCTGGTCTACGGAGCCCTGACGCCGCCCTCCGGCCTGATCGACGCCCCCATCGGCCGCCACGCCCAAAACCGCAAGGAGATGACCGTCCGCCCCGACGGCCGCCCCGCGCGCACCGGCTACCACACCCGAGCCGCCCGCGCCGGCCTCTCCCTACTGGAGATCGAGCTCTTCACCGGCCGCACCCACCAGATCCGCGTCCATCTGAAGCACAAAGGCCATCCCCTCGTCGGCGACCCGACCTACGGAGAGGCCCGCTGGAAAGCCCTCCCCCGTCCCCTCCAGGTCACCCTCCGCGACTTCCCCCGCCCCGCCCTCCACGCTTGGCGCCTCTCCTTCCGCCATCCGATCGACGATCACGCGATGATCTTCGAGGCGCCGGTGCCGGAGGATCTGAAGGCCTTGTGGGAGAAGGTGACCGAGACGCCCTTTCCCGTCGCTCTCCCGAAGTCATCCTGAGCGCCCCCTCCCCCATCCCCCTCTCCCGTTCGGGGTGGGCGGGAGAGGGGCGCCACCAGACGTTTTCTCGATCTACTTGACTAGATATATCGGTGTGCTAGCCTCTCCCCGTGCTTCGAAGGAAGGGAGAGAATGCTGAGATCCCGAGGATCGTTCATCGCCCTGTTCATCGCCGTCCTGCTTGCAGGCGGCGCCGCCGGGGCGCAGCAGGAGGCCGGCCTGATCGTCGTCAAACCGGCTGGCAAGGAGCCGGTGCTCACGCTCGGCGGTCTTCTCCAGGTGCAGGCCGATGTCGGAGACCAGGGAGACAACCGCTTCGCCAACGACAACGACCGCTTCTATCTGCGCCGCGCCCGCTTCAACGCAACCGGAAAGTTTCTGGAGGAATTCGACTTCCGCCTCGAGCTCGATCTCGCGGGAAGCCTCTCCAACACCGCCGGCCTGCGCGCCCAGATGACCGACGGCTACATCACCTGGAACCGTTTCTCCGCCGCCAATGTCCGCGCCGGCCAATTCAAGACCCCGTTCGGCTTCGAGCAGCTCTACGGCGATCCGCGCCTGCTCACTCTGGAGCGCACGCTGGTCAACGACCGCCTGACGCTCAGCCGGCAGCTCGGCGCCCAGGTCTCCGGAGAGCTTTTGGAGAAGCGGGTCTTCTATGCGGTCGGGGCGTTCAACGGCAACAGCGTCAACAACAACTTCAATGACAACGACAAATTCGCCTGGGTCGGCCGCCTTTCCGGCATCCCCTGGCAGAAGGGGACCGGCGACACGGCGATGAGCTGGGCCGTGGGCTGCAACGCCTACAAGTCCGACGACACCGCCCTCGCACAAGGCACCGAATTCCGCTTCGACTCCACGCCGGCCACCGCGGACCGCGACAACCTGTTCTCCGGCGAGCGCCGCGGAATGGGGCTCGACACGCAGCTCCTGATCGGACCGTTCGAGCTGTGGGCCGAAGCACTCCGCGTGCGCTGGGAGCCGTTGAGCCGCCGCCCCCGGGCCACCCTCGACAACGCAGGCTGGTATCTCCAGGCCTCCTGGTATGCCGTGCCCAAGAAGCTCCAGGTGGTCGGGAAATACGAGACCTTCGATCCGGACCGGGATGCCGGCAAGGACGACACGGAGACGGCGACCTTCGGGGTCAACTACTACGTCAAAGGCCACGATCTCAAGCTGATGCTGGACTACCTGCGGACCGACGTTTTCCGGTCCACCGCCGGCCGTCCCGAGTCCGACAATAAAGTCCTGGCCCGCTTGCAGGTCATTTTCTGACGGAGGACCAAGGCATGCGAAAGAGCTTCGCGATCCTTCTGATCCTCACCCTGGCCTCAGGCGGAGCCCGCCTCGCCACCGCGGCCGAGCTCCAGGTGTTCGCCGCGGCCAGTCTGAGCGATGCCCTGCAAGAGCTGGCCGCAGGATACGAGAAGAGCAGCGGCGACAAGATCCTCCTCAACCTCGCCGCCTCCAGCACCCTCGCCCGCCAGATCCAGGAAGGCGCTCCGGCCGACCTCTTCCTCTCCGCCGACGAGGAGAAGATGGACGGCCTGGAAAAGCGGCATCTCCTCCTCGCCGGCACGCGGCGGAGCGTCCTGTCCAACACTCTGGTCGTCGTCGTGTCGGCCGACTCCACGGTGAAGATCGCCGCCCCCGCCGACCTCGTCGCCAAGGTGCGCGTGCTCGCCCTGGCGGAGCCGCAGAGCGTCCCCGCCGGCATCTACGCCAAGCACTACCTGAAGGCGCAAAAGCTCTGGGACCGATTGATCGACCGGGTGGTCCCCACGGAGAACGTGCGCGCCGCCCTCGCCGCCGTGGAGGCGGGCAATGCCGACGCCGGGATCGTCTACAAGACCGACGCCGGCAATTCCAGGAAAGTGCGGATCGCCTACGAAGTCGCCCGCTCCGAGGGGCCGAAGATCTCTTATCCTTTCGCTGTCGTGGCCAACACCCAGCAGCCGGACGCCGCCCGCCGCTTCCTCACCTTCCTGGAATCGCCGGCTGCGTTGGAGGTCTTCCGGAAGTACGGTTTCCTGCTCGCGGGCGGGAGCTGAGCCGGATGGCGGTCCGATGAATGCCGCCGAATGGCAGGTGGTGGGCTTCACCCTGCGGGTCTCGGCGTTCGCCATCCTCCTCATCCTGCCCCCCGGTCTCGCCATCGCCTGGCTCCTGGCGCGTTTCCGCTGGCCGGGCAAGTCGCTCGCCGAGACCCTGATCGCCCTCCCCCTGGTCTTGCCGCCGGTGGCGACCGGCCTCCTCCTCCTGAAGCTCCTCGGCCGTCGCGGCGCCCTGGGCGCGTTCCTCCACGACCGGCTCGGCCTCGACGTGGTGTTCACCTGGCGCGGCGTCGTGGTGGCGATGGCGGTCATGTCGCTTCCGCTCCTCGTGCGCGGCGCACGGGTGGCTTTCGAGGGCGTCGATCCGCGCCTGGAGCAGATCGCGCGCACTCTCGGCGCGACCGATGTCCGGGTCTTCCTCACCATCACCCTGCCGCTCGCCCGTAACGGCATCCTCGGCGGGACTCTCCTCGCCTTCGCCCGCGCTCTCGGCGAGTTCGGCGCCACCATCCTGGTGGCGGGGAACATCCCGGGCCGCACGTCGACCCTGGCGCTGTCGATCTATCAGCTCGTGCAGCTCGGCAAGGACGGCGAGGCGTTCCGTCTCCTCGGCATCTCGGCCGCCATCGCCTTCGCGGCGGTGTGGGCGAGCGAGCGCTTCCTGGCCCGCCGGGGACCCCGATGAGCACGATGAGGCTCGCCCTTCACCGCATCCGCCTGCCGCTCGCCGCCTTCACGCTGGAGGTGGACACCGAGATCACCGCCGGCATCACCGGGCTCTTCGGCCCCTCCGGCGCCGGCAAGACCTCCCTCCTCGATCTCGTGGCCGGCCTGCGCCGTGCCCCTTCGGCCCTGATCCGCCTCGGCGACAGGGTCCTGACCGACACCGCGCAAGGCCTGTCGGTGCCGGCACGGGAGCGGCGGATCGGCTATGTCCCCCAGGACCTCGCGCTCTTCCCGCATCTCTCCGTGCGCGGCAACCTCCTCTACGGCGCCCACGGCAAGGAAGAGACGAACGGAAACGGTGGCCGTTTCGCGTTCGATCACATCCGCGACCTCCTCGATCTCGGACCCTTGCTGGAACGCGGCATCGCCCACCTCTCCGGAGGTGAGAAGCAGCGAGTGGCCTTCGCGCGCGCCCTTCTCTCCTCGCCCCGGCTCCTTCTTTTGGACGAGCCGCTGGCCGGCCTCGACCGCCCGCGGCGTGAGCGCATCCTCGCCTACCTGCGGCAGGCTCACGACGATCTACAGGTGCCGATGCTTTATGTCAGCCATCACGCCGACGAGATGACCGCCCTGTGCGGCGAGGTGCTTCACCTCGATCACGGCAAGGTCACCGGCCAGGGCGAGCCCGGAGCGTAGGGTGGACCGGCGAGCCCCTCCTCGCTATGGGATGCGGTTCGCCTGGGAAGCGACCATCTGCCACTTTCCCTTCGTCTTCACCAGAGTCAAGGTGGCGCGGAACTGGCCGCTCACCGCAGCCCCCTTGTTCTTCCCTTGCACCGCCACGTGTGAAATCACCACAGCCATGTTCCCATAGGTGCGGACGCTCACCTCGTCGTAGATCACTTGGTCATACTTCAGATCTCCGGACTTCAAGGGGGCCAGCCGCTCCCCTTTCGTCTGGACCTCACCGGTCGGCGTCACGAAGGAATAGTCCGCCGACATCAGACGGTCGAGCACGGCCACGTCGTTGTGACCGAAGGCGGCGGCCAGCTCCGTGACGAACTGCCGGATCGCCCCTTCGTCGCCGCTCTTCTGAGCCGGCTTGGCGGGCGCTGCGTATCCAAAAGAGAGTGCTGTCAGGGTCAGCACGGCGGTCAAGAGGATTCGTTTCATGATGATTGGCATCCCGGGATCATAACCAATATGACCGTGAAATGGAGCCTCCCGCGCCGTGCACGGCGCGCCGCAGCGCGGCTCAGGATTTCTCCTCCAGCAGCGTCCGCAGATCCTCGAACCAACTGGCGCACGCTTTGGGGATCGACCCGAAGACGTTCTATCAAACCTTGAAAGGACGGCCGGCACCCTCCCCGGCTCTTCTGGAAGAGGCCGCCGCGGTGATGGATCTCCCTTCCGTGGTGGTGCCGCGGTCGATGGACTATCTCCGGCGGCTCGACGAGGCGAGGGAGCTTCAGGCCGCGCACGCCGCGGGAGAGGACGCCGGCGATCTGGAGATCGACCGCCTCGCCACCGAGATGGCCCTGGCGCTCGAAGCGCCCCTGCGCGCCGGCATGCGGCGCTGGCACCGCAGGATGCTCGCCTACGGCGAGCGCCTGGTCGCGCCGGCCCTCTGGGAACGCCTGCAGAAGTACGACGCCGCGCAGCGGAAAGGCGTCGTCCGGCAGGTGAAGGCTTTCCGGAGCGCGGGCCTGGTGGAGCTGCTCTGCCGGAAGAGCATCCAGGCGGCGGCCCTCCCGTTCGTCGACGGCAAGCGTGATCCCCGGCTTCTGTGGGGCCTGTGCTTCAATCTCGCCGAAAACCTCTTCGAGGTGGGCCGCTTCTCGGAAGCCGAGCCGCTGCTGCCCGGAGTACAGGAGCTCGCCGAGCGGATGGGCAACCGGCTCGATTTTGGGCGCTACGTGTGGCTCGGGGCGCGCCTCGATGCCGGGCTCGGCCGGCTCGAAAAAGCCGAGGCCGGCTTCCAGCAGGTGCGGAGGGATTTTCTGGCCCGCGGGATCGCCTTTGACGCCGCCCTGGCCTCGCTGGAGCTGGCGGTCCTTGATCTGGAGCAGGGCCGGTCCGCCGAGGTGCGGGAGATCGCCGCCGAGCTGTTGCCGGTGTTCAAGGCCCAGAAGGTCGACCGCGAGGCCCTCGCCACCGTGCATCTCTTCTGCGACGCCGCGCGCCAGGAGACGCTCACCTCGGAGATGGCCCGGGACTATCTCAAGAAGCTGCGCAAGACCGGCCGGCCCTCACCCCCGGCTCCGAAACAGGCCTGAATGCATCGAGGCCGCGGCGCCGGGAGTGAGAAGCCTAGTCTCCCCTCTCCCGGCG